>Ga0307373_10002931_pt1 | contig 30389 bp, 25 predicted proteins | sample OX2MG_FD_202534 | JGI IMG/M metagenome (GOLD analysis project Ga0307373, IMG submission 202534) | Soil microbial communities from Risofladan, Vaasa, Finland - OX-2 | ecosystem: Environmental > Terrestrial > Soil > Coastal area > Acid sulfate soil | place: Finland: Risofladan, Vaasa | collected... | reverse complement strand
GCGTCCTCGTGCCGCAGGGTCAGGGCCACGTCGTCCAGCCCTTCCAGCAGCCGCCACTGGGCGAAGCCGGAGATGGTGAACGGCTCGCTGAGGCCGGCCGACGGGATGCCGACCGTGCGGGCGGCCACGTCCACGACGACCTCGGCGTCCGGGTCCGCCGCCAGGGCCGCGAACAGTGCGCTGACGGCCTCCTCGTCGACCTCCACCGGGACCAGCCCGGAGCTGATGCAGTTGCCGCGGAAGATGTCGGCGAACCGCGGCGAGACGACCGCCTGGAAGCCGAAGTCCTGCAGCGCCCAGACCGCGTGCTCGCGCGACGAGCCGCAGCCGAAGTTCGGGCCCGCCACCAGCACCTTGGCCTGCGCGGCGCCGGGCCGGTTCAGGACGAAGTCCGGGTCGATGCGCCAGGCGCCGAACAGGCCGGGCGCGAACCCGGTGCGCTCGACCCGCTTGAGCCACGCGGCCGGGATGATCTGATCGGTGTCGACGTCGCGGCGCTCCAGTGCCACCGCGCGGCCCGCTATGTGTTGAATGCCTGCCATCACACGTCTCCTGGTGCAGCGAAGTGGCCGGCCACCGCGGTAGCGGCCGCTACGGCCGGCGACACCAGGTGGGTGCGGCCGCCCGGCCCCTGCCGGCCCTCGAAATTGCGGTTGCTGGTCGAGGCGGAACGCTCCCCGGGAGCCAGGATGTCCCCGTTCATCCCCAGGCACATCGAGCAGCCCGCCGAGCGCCACTCGAAGCCCGCCTCGGTGAAGTACCTATCCAGGCCCTCAGCCTCGGCCTCGGCCTTGACCCGCGCCGATCCCGGCACGACCAGCGCGCGCACGCCCTGGTGGACCTTCTTGCCCCGGACGACCGCCGCGGCCTCCCGCAGGTCGGCCAGCCGGCCGTTCGTGCACGACCCGATGAACACGGTGTCCACCGGGATGTCGCGGATCGGCGTGCCGGCCTGCAGAGCCATGTAGGTCAGCGCCCGCTGCGCCGACTGCTGCTGGGCCGGCGTGCCGAAGGAGGCCGGGTCGGGCACGGCGTCGTCGATAAAGACCGACTGCGCGGGGTTCGTGCCCCAGGTCACGGTCGGGCGGATGGCGCTGGCATCGATCCGGATCTCGTGGTCGAACTCCGCGCCCTCGTCGGTGACCAGGCTGCGCCAGTCCTCCAGCGCCCGCTCCCAGGCCGCGCCCTTCGGCGCGTGCTGACGGCCCTCGAGGAACGCGAATGTGGTCTCGTCGGGGGCGATCATCCCGGCCCGGGCGCCGCCCTCGATGGACATGTTGCAGACCGTCATCCGGCCTTCCATCGACAGCGCCCGGATCGCCGCGCCCCGGTACTCGATGACGGAGCCGACCCCGCCGCCGACGCCGAGCGCCCGGATGATGGTGAGCACCAGGTCCTTGGCCGTGCAGCCGGCCGGCAGGTCCCCGTCGACGGTGACCGCCATCGCGTCCGGCTTGACCTGGCGGAGCGTCTGGGTGGCCAGCACGTGCTCGACCTCGGTCGTGCCGATCCCGAAGGCCAGCGCGCCGAACGCCCCGTGCGTCGAGGTGTGGCTGTCGCCGCAGACCACGGTCATGCCCGGCTGGGTGAGCCCGAGCTGCGGGCCGATCACGTGCACGATGCCCTGCTCGGCGCTGCCGAGGGCGTGCAGGGTAATCCCGTGCTCGGCGCAGTTCTCGCGCAGCCGGGCGATCTGCGCCGCGGCGAGCTCATCGGCGATCGGCTTGTCCAGCCCGATCGTCGGCACGTCGTGGTCCATGGTGGCCACCGTGAGGTCCGGCCGGCGGACCTTGCGGCCGGCCAGCTCCAGGCCCTCGAATGCCTGCGGCGAGGTGACTTCGTGCACCAGGTGCAGGTCGATGTAGAGCAGCGGAGGCTCGCCCTCGGGGCTGGCCACGAGGTGGCGGTCCCAGACCTTGTCGAACAGGCGTCCGGTCACTGGCTTCTCGAATCAGTCGGCTGTGCTGGCTAATGTGCTCAAAGCTGCTCGGCTAGAGCTGTCTCAAATAATGAGATATCCTGTTCAGGATATGAGCACTCTACGACAGGATGAGCCCGGCGGCAACCGAACCACCGGCGTCGGCGTGCTGGACCGCTCGGTCCGGCTGCTGGACCTGCTCGGCGACGGCCCCCGGACGCTGCGCTGGCTGGCCGGGGCCAGCAGCCTGCCCCGGCCCACGGCCTACCGGCTGCTCGTGGCCCTGGAGACCCACCGCCTGGTCGCCCGCGACTCCGCCGGGGCCTTCCGCCTGGGCCCGCGCCTGACCGAGCTGGCCGTCCTGGCCGATCCGGCGCTCGATCTGGCCGCCCTGGCCGGGCCGATCCTGGCCGAGCTGCACGAGGCGACCGGCGAGAGCGTGCAGCTCTACGTGCGCTCGGGCGACCGACGCCTGTGCTTGGCCGCCCGTGATGCCGGCACCGGCCTGCGCGACAGCGTCCCGGTCGGCGCCGTGCTCCCCCTGGACGCCGGGTCCGGCGGCAAGGTGCTGCTGGCCTGGTCTACCGACGCCGCCGGCCTGCCGCCCGAGCTGGCCGCCGAGCTGGCCGCCGTGCGCAAGCGCGGCTGGGCGGCCAGCGTCGCCGAGCGCGAGCCCGGCGTGGCGAGCGTCAGCGCCCCCGTCCTGGCCGACGGCGAGCTGCTCGGCGCCGTCTGCGTCTCCGGCCCGGCCAGCCGCCTCGGCCAGGCGCCCGGCCGCCGCCTGGCCCCCCAGCTCACCGAGGCCGCCGCCCGCCTGGCCGACCTGGCCCGCCCCGCCGTCAGCTAGCTAGGGGCTACTCCGGGGGGCAGAGCTGGTGGATCCAGCCGTAGGGGTCCGGGCGGCTGCCGCGCTGGATGCCGACGAGCTCCTCCCGCAGCCGGGTGGCCACCGGGCCCGGCGCGCCGTCGCCGATGACCCAGTCGCGGCCCGCGCCGCGCACGGCCCCGACCGGGGTGATGACGGCCGCGGTGCCGCAGGCGAAGACCTCGGTGATCTCGCCGGAGGCGCAGTCCGACTGCCATTGCCCGACCGAGATCCGGTCCTCGAACGTGGGGATGCCCAGGTCCGGGCCGAGCTTGAGCAGCGAGTCACGGGTGATGCCGTGCAGCAGCGAGCCGGTAGTGGCCGGGGTCATCATCCGGGCGTCCGCACCGGAGCCGTAGACGAAGAACAGGTTCATCCCGCCCATCTCCTCGACCCAGCGCCGCTCGGCGGCATCGAGCCAGACCACCTGGTCGCAACCGTGCTCCAGCGCCTGGAGCTGCCCGGCGAAGGCCGCCGCGTAGTTGCCGCCGCACTTCGCCTCGCCGGTCCCGCCGGGCGCGGCCCGGGTGTAGTCGTCGGACAGCCAGACGGTGACCGCCTTGGCTGCTCCGAAGTAGCTGGCCGCCGGGGAGGCGATGACCGTGAACAGGTAGGACGACGACGGCCTGTTGACGCCGAGGCCCCGCTGCGTCGCGATCATGAACGGCCGCAGGTACAGGCTGTGCCCCTCCACAGTCGGCACCCAGGCCCGGTCCCGGCTGACCAGCACTTCGATCGCCTTGACGAACGCCGCCTCCGGCAGCTCGGGCATCGCCAGCCGCACGGCCGACTTATTGAACCGGGCGGCGTTGGCGTGCGGCCGGAACGCCGCAACGGAGCCGTCGGCCTGCCGGTAAGCCTTGAGTCCCTCAAAGATCTCCTGGCCGTAGTGCAGGACGGCGGCGGCCGGGTCGAGGACGAGCGGGCCGTAGGGCGCGAGCCGGGCGTCGTGCCAGCCCTGCCCCTCCGCCCAGCGGATGGTGGTCATGTGATCGGTAAATACGCTGCCGAACCCAGGGTCAGCCATGATCTGGTCCCGCTCGGCGGCAGGCACGGGGGCGTCGCTGGCAAGGATCTCGAAGAAGATCTCCGGGCTCGGGCTGTCGGTCATCACGTATTCCTTTGCTGTGGCGCTGATCTATTGTCTCGCTACTTCGCTAGCGCGGCACCATCGCCGCCGTTGCCCCGGCGGTCCGGGGACACCTGCACGGTCCGCAGGGTGGCCTAGCCGGGAAGGTGCCGGGCGGCAGCGACTAACGGCGGACGGCGGCGGGCCGCGCTGCAGGCCGAGCGACTGCCGCTGGCTGCGCTGCTCATTGCTGCGCTGCTCATTGCTGCGCTGCATGTGCGCGAAAGAACCCGATAGGCAAACGGCCAGCGCCCAGCCCCCGTAGCGGGTCGCTGGCCTGCGTTGATCAGGTTCCGCTACGGCTGCTCGGGATGACTACGAAGCGCCGCATGATGTAGGCATGGTAGCCGACATGAGCGGCGGGTGTCATGACCGCCCCGCCAGCGAGCCCGACCTGCCCGCGCCGCCCGACCTGCCCGCCAGCGAGCCCGACCTTTCCGTGCTCGCGGAAATCCAGCAGCGCGTCCTGTGGCTGGCCACCCGGATCGTCGACGCGGCTAACCACGACCGCGACACTGGCGACGGCGTCAAGGTCGGCGGCCACCAGGCCTCCAGCGCCAGCCTGGTCACCGCGATGACGGCGCTCTATTTCGCTTACCTGGACGCGCCCGACCGGGTCAGCGTCAAGCCGCACGCCTCGCCGGTGTTCCATGCCATCCAGTACCTGCTGGGCAACCTGGACCGCGGCTACCTGCCCACGCTGCGGGCCTTCGGCGGACTGCAGTCCTACCCGAGCCGCACCAAGGATCCCGATGGCGTCGACTTCTCCACCGGATCGGTCGGCCTGGGCGCGGCGGCACCACTGTTCGCCGCCGCCACCCGCCGGTACGTGGATGCCCACTTCGGCGCCCGCCCGCGCAGCCGTTACGTCGCCCTGCTCGGCGATGCCGAGCTGGACGAGGGCAACATCTGGGAGGCCATCGCCGATCCCGCCACCGACGGACTGGGCGACGTGCTATGGATCGTCGACGTCAACCGGCAGTCGCTGGACCGGGTGGTGCCCGGCGTCCGGATCGCGCAGTGGGAGCAGCAGTTCGCCGCCGCGGGCTGGCACGTCACCGAGGCCAAGTACGGGCGGCGACTGCAGGCGGCGTTCGCCCAGCCCGGCGGGGCGGCGCTGCGCGACTGGATCGACGCGATGCCCAACGAGCACTATCAGTCCCTGTTCGGCCTGCAGCCGGCGGACGTGCGGGCCAGGTTCTGCGACGGCGCGCCCGCGGCGGTGGCGGCGTTCTGCGCCGGCCTGGCCGACGACGACCTGGCCAGCCTGGTCACCGACCTGGCCGGCCATGACCTGGGCGCCCTGCTCGCCGCGTTCGCCGAGTGCGACCAGGCCAAGGACCGGCCCAGCGTCGTCTTCGCCTACACCATCAAGGGCTGGGGCCTGCCGATCGCCGGCAACCCCCGCAACCACTCGGCGCTGCTGTCCACGACGCAGATCGACCGGCTGCGCGAGCAGACCGGCCTGACGCCCGGCACCGAGTGGGACCGCCTCGACCCCATGACCTCCGCCGGCCAGTGGGCGGCGGCCCGCCGCGAGCACCTGACCAGGGTGCCGGCCGCCCCGGCGCCCCTGGTGGCCGTGCCCGACTCCGCCGGGCTGCGCGCGGGGCGCCCGACCTCCACCCAGGAGGCGTTCGGGAGAATTCTCGTCGAGCTATCGCGGGCGCAGAGCGTGGCGCCCTACCTGGTCACCACGGCGCCGGACGTGGCGACCTCCACCAACCTGGCCGGATTCATCAACCGGATGGGCGTCTTCAGCCCCGCCGCCCGGCGCGCCTGGAGCCAGGACCCGGTGCTGAAATGGGCGGAGGGCCCGGCCGGCCAGCACATCGAGCTGGGCATCAGCGAGATGAACCTGTTCCTGCTGCTCGGCCAGCTGGGCCTGGCCTGGGACCTGTCCGGCCAGCCGCTGCTGCCGGTCGGCACGGTCTACGACCCGTTCGTGCTGCGCGGGCTGGACGCGTTCATCTACTCCGTCTACTCCGGCGCGCGGTTCATCGTGGCCGGCACCCCGTCGGGCGTGACCCTAGCGCCGGAGGGCGGCGCGCACCAGTCGACGATCACCGCGTCGGTGGGCCTGGAACTGCCGAACGTGACGTTCATCGAGCCGGCCTACGCGACGGCGCTGGACTGGCTGCTGTGCGGCGCCCTGCAGTCGGTCGCCGCCGCGAACGCCGGCGCCGGCGGGCCGGCGCCCGCCGGCGCCGGCGGCCCCGCGCCCGCCGAGGCCGGCTCGTACTACTTCCGGCTGACCACCCGGAGCATCGACCAGCAGCCGTTCCAGGCCGCCCGGGACCGGCTGGGCGACGCCATGCTGCGCCGCCAGGTGCTCGCCGGCGCCTACCGGCTGGTCGACGCCTCCGCCGCCGCGCAGGCCGGCGCGCCCGAGGTCTGCCTCGCCGCGTCGGGCGCGGTGCTGCCCGAGGTGCTCGTCGCGGCGGCGGAACTGGCCGACGAGGGCATCGCCGCCTCCGTGGTCGACGTGACCTCCGCCGACCGGCTCTACCGCGCCTGGCAGCGAACGCTGCGCCAGGCCGTGCGCACGGCCACGACGCCGTCGCTCCCCGGCGCGCTGCGCGGCGCCTTCCCGGCCGGCGCGCGCGGGGTCGCCCCCGGCGCGGGAAGCCCGGCCGCCCAGCACCCGGGCAGCGGGGGCAGCGCCGGCGTCCCGGTCGTGACCGCGCACGACGCGGCCTCGCACACGCTGAGCTGGCTGGGCTCGGCGCTCGGGGTTCCGGCGGTCAGCCTGGGCGTGGACAGCTTCGGCCAGTCCGGCAGCGTGGCCGACCTGTACCGGGCGAACGACCTGGACTCGGGCTCCATCGTCAACGCCGCCCTGGCGGCCCTGTCGCTGCGCTAGCCGCCCGGCGCGCTGGACGCCGCGGAAGCCGCGGAAGCCACGCGGACGAGGAACTGCCCGAGGGCGGCGTTGAACTCCGCCGGGCGCTCCAGGTTGGGCAGGTGCGCCGCACCCTTGATGACGGTCAGGACCGAGCCCCGGATCTGCCGGTGCAGGAACTCGGCGTCGCTGACGGGCGTGTACTCGTCGTCCGCCCCCACCACCACCAGCGCGGGCACCGGCACCTCGGTCAGCAACTGGCCGTAGTCGCGCCGCAGGGCCCGCCCGCGCAGCGCGGCAGCCGCGCCCTCCGGCGCGGTCGTGCGCATCATCGCCAGTACCTGCGCGGCGACCTCGGGCAGGTCCGTGACGTTGTAGGGAGCGATCATCTTGTCGAGGACCTCGCTCGCGTACCCGTCCATGCCCTCCGCGACCAGTCGGTCGGCCATGGCGTTGCGCGCGGCCCTGCCCTCGGGCGTTTCGGCCGCGGCGAAGGTGTCGGCCAGCAGCAGCCCGCGGACCCGGCCGGGGAACAGCCGGCAGAACTCCATCACGATCTGGCCGCCCATGGACAGCCCGCCGAGGACGACCTCGTCCAGGCCCAGGTAATCCGCCAGCCCGGCGATGTCGCGGGCGAACACCGCCAGCAACGTGACGCCCGGCACCACGCTGGTGTCCCCGTAGCCGCGCAGGTCGGCGGCGATGACGCGGTACCCGGCCGCCGTGAGCGCGCCGACCTGCGGCGCCCACATGCTGCGATTGAAGGGATGCCCGTGCACCAGCACGACGGGCACGCCGTCCCGGCTGCCCTCGTCGTCGTAGCCGATCGTGATGCCGTTCACCGTCGCGAAAGCCACTCGATGACTGTATCGAGGCTGCTATTCACGGCGCATCGCGGGCCTGCGCCAGCTCTGGCTGCTCTACGTCCTGGTCGCCGTCCAGGCCGCGGTCCGCAACCAGCGGACAGCAAACAGGATCTAAAGGTTCTGCGCTGGGAAGCGCGACGTGCTCAGATTGAGGTCAGCCCGGGCGGATCGAGCCCGGCCTTACTCAGGAGCACCACGTGAGCTCTGAACCTGCGGCAGGCGGCCGGTCCTCCGGCAAGACGGTCGCCGTCGTCGTCCTCCTGGTCATCGCTGTCTTAACGATTGTCGCCGGGGTCATCTACCTCATCGAGCCAGCGAAGTCGCTGCCGAGCATCCTGGGCACCATTACCCACCCGGCCGCCCGGGCCGATGCCCATCGACATACGCGCGGCACGGTGGCCCTGATCGTGGGCGTGCTCTGCCTGGCAGCGGCCGCGCTGGTTGGCTTGCGGGGCAAATCGTCAGAGGAGTAAGCGATCTATCACCGGCTCCATTCACCGGGCCGACGCACACGATCACCTGCTTGCCGGCCCGGTGCGCGGCATCCAACTGGCGGTCAAGCTCGCCCGGCTCGAAGGTGCCGGGCCGCGGCTCCAGCCGGTTCCAGTACGCGGCGAGCCGGATCAGCTGGGCGGGTAGGCCGCTCGCGGGCAGCGCGTCGTCAGCCCGGCGGCTACCAGCGGCTCAGCCGAGGGCCGGCATCGACGGCCGGTCCCTGCACCGCGGGTGGTAGCCGAACCTGGGCCATGATCACCACCGTTTCATCGCGTATAGCGCGACGAAACGGTAGTGATCATGCAGCGACGGATTTCAGGCCGGCCCGCGTGCGTCATAAGGGGCGGCCGCGCCGTCAGCGCGGCGGGCTACCGGCCGACGGGCTTCAGCTGGACGCTGTAGACGTTCACGGTGGCACCGCCCGGCGTCCACACGCGGACCTCGAGTCGCTCGCCGGTCGGGCCGCCGCCGAACTTGGCCCGGAACGGGCCCCAGCCGCTGAACAGCTGGGCCCGGTAGCCGGTCGTCGCGTCCACCGGCAAGGTGATCGCCTGGACCCCGGCCGTCGCGGGCACGCGCCGCCGGGCCAGCAGTGCGTTACCGGTGTCGTTCCAGACCTCGACGTTGACCGGGCCTGTCGTCGACAAGGTCACCGATGCCTGGTAGAGGCCGGCCGGCTGCGGCCATTCGAGCCGGTCGGCGACATAGCCCGCGGACCCGGTGGACGTCACATGCCAGGCCGAGGGCGGCCCGGTCAGGACCGCACGGCCGGCGGCACCCGGCGCCGTCCAGGCGGGCAGCGGCGCCGACCCGCCGGGCACACGGAGCCGGCGTATCCCCGGCGGCGGGTGCCAGCGGAACGCCCACACGCCGTCGGCGTCGGTGACGAGAGTGGCATGCAGGGGGCCGGCCAGCTGCCCGGCGAAGACCATGGCCCCGGCCGGCTTCTGCGTCTCGATGCCGGCCCACGGCGTGAAGACGAACCAGTCCTCGCCGGGCTGGATCGGGAGGTTCCCGTTGAGCGGCCGCACGTCGAGCCGGCCGGAGAACCGGCCGACCACCCCCTGGGAGGCGAACACCGCGGCCGACGGCGGGATGCGCGCCGCCACCGCGGCCAGGGTCGCGGCCGTGGACTGCGGGACCCGCAGCCACTGCTGCGGCGTCCGCGGGCCCCACACCGCGGCCCAGCCGATCGCCTGCGCCACCACCAGCACCGTCAGCGCCGCGCCCAGCCAGCGGCGGCGCCGGGTGAGCCAGCCGAGGACCGCGACGGTGCCGACCGGCAGGAGCACGTAGATGGGCAGGCTCTGGAACAGCGGCTCGGAGAACAGGAACCCGCGGAACAGGTCGTTGGCGATCGTCACCACCAGGACCAGCGGTAGCAGCGGGAGGAACCCGAGGCCCAGAAGTCCCGACGACCCGAGGTTGGCCCACAGGTCGACACGCTTGGACCAGAGCTTGGCCGCCACCGCGACCGGATGGGTCGCCAGGCCCTTGATCAGCCCGGGCATGCTCAGGCCACCGGAATGGCCGGGCGCCGCCAGGTAGTCATACGCCTGCAGGCCATGGCCCGAGCCCAGGTTCCCGTGAATGGCCGAGATGAACAGCACGGCCGCCACGCCGAGGAAGGCCATGATCCCGCCACGCCGGCGCGCGCCCCGGCTGGCGATCAGCACCCCGAGCCCTAGTCCGAAGACGTAGGTACCTGCCACGTCGCCGCAGGCCAGCAGCGGCAGGACCCAGGCCCACGCCCGGCGGCGGCCGTTCGCCAGGTCCCAGGCCAGCAGCGCGATGAACAGCACCGCCAGGCACTCGGCGTGGAAGTCGAACGACACCGACCACCACGACCACGGGTTGATGGCCAGCAGCAGTAGCCCGGCGCCGGCCAGCCAGCGCGCGTCCGGGCCGGGACGGTAGCGCTGGGCGATCTCGCAGAGCCACAAGAACGCCACCAGCTCGGCGCCCACCACGCACGCGTCCTGCAGCCAGAGCAGCAGCACGCCGTGCGGGAACACCCAGTACAGCAGCGCCAGGGGCCACATGATGAACTCAGCATGGTTCTGCCAGAAGGTGAAGTTACCGACCGTGTCGTACGGGTTCAGGTGACCATGCGCGATCAGGAACCAGGCCTGCTGATACTGCGCGAAGTCAGGCGTGAGGGCGAAGCGCCGGTAGAGAAACGCGCTCCAGACCCCGAACGCGACCAGCTTGAGGCCCAGCACCTCCACGCCGATCCGGCGGACCCAGCGCAGCGGGCTGGCCGACGGGCTCTGGGCCGGAGGCGGGCTCTGGGCCGGAGGCGGGCTCTGGGCCGGCGGGCTCTGGGCCGGCGCCACGGATATCTCAGGTCCCTGCGCGGCAGCGTGCGCCGCCTCGATATCGGCCCGGCTCATGGGCGGAACCGCACGGCGAGAATCGGTGAGTAGCCGTACGGGTAGGCCGACCCCGCGTTGACCAGGTTCGCCTCGAAGTAGACCGGGTTACTGCCGCCGACGGGCGAGTGGATGGTGAAGGTGGCCACGCCGCCGGAGTTCGTCAGCGCCCGGACGGGCGTCTCGCCGGGCAGCCCCTGATTGATCAGCGCCTGGCTGTACTGCAAGCCGCGCTGCGCGTAGATCACCTGGCCGAGGTAGACCGGCACGCTGGCGACGCGCATCGGCTCATCGAGGCGGTTGACGATCTCGGCCTGCACGGTGATGTCCTGGCCCCGCGGCACCGGGCCGTTGATCGTGGCGGGCTGGAGCACCACCCGCCACAGGCTCGCCACGTACGCGCCCGTCCGGCTGACCGACGGCGGATTCTGCGAGAACGCCACGACCTGGAAGCCGTTGCTGATCGACGGCATCGCGAAATAGCTCGGCGCCTCGATCGTGTAGTGCGCTCGCTGGTGCGGGCCCAGTACCGGCGGGCCGGCCGTCTGGCGCCAGAAGGCGGTCGTGGTCATGCCGTCCTCGATGGTGAAGGCCGGCCGCACCCGCGCGCCGGTGGTGTTGGTGACCGTCAGGCCCAGTTGCTCCACCGTGGCGAGCTGACCGGTTGTCCGGACGGACTGGATGGAGATGGTCATCGGGCTGGTGGCGGTCAGCGCCGCCGCGACCACGACGCCGCACGCGACCGCGCCGCCCGCGGCGACCCACCTCCAGCGCCGCCAGCAGGCGGTGACCGGCAGCCGCCGCGTGGTGGCGGCGGCCACGAGGGCCGCGGGGAAGAGCATCACCAGGTAGCTGCCGAACGAGCGAGTGGCGAAGAACAGGACGAGCGACGGAAGCAGGAACGCGGCGGGCTTGAGCATCGGGTACATCGCCGCGTAGCAGGCGAGGGCGACCGCCAGGACGACCAGGGCGGCGATCGTGTAGGCCTGCAGGGACCCGCCGCCGACCGCCAGGGACAGGGACAGGCTGATCAGGCCCTGGCCGGCCGGCACCGCCTGCGACGAGAGCGGCGTGATCACCCCGTGCAGCCACGCGCCCGGAGCCGCCGCCAGGTAGGGCAGGTTCGGCGCCAGGAAGGCCGCCAGGGCGATGCCCAGGTACCGCAGCCCGTCGCGCGCGGCCCGCCACAGGTCATGCTCGCGCCGGGACTCCGCCGCGATCCCGATGACCAGGAACGGGGCCACGAGCCAGGGCGTCTGCTTCACCGCCATGGCCAGCCCCAGCAGCACCGGTCCCCGCCAGGCGGCCCACCCGCGCGCCGCCGGGAACCGGTCCCACCCGACGGCGGCTCCGACCAGCAGCGGAACGAACAGGAAATCGGTCACTCCGCCGACCGCGTAGCCGATGTAGACATCCAGGCTGGCCACGACCGCAGCGAGCGGCGCCAGCCGCCGCGGCAGCACCGCGAACATGATGACCGCCCCCAGCGCCCACGCGCCGACGTCCATCCACACGGCGGCCTGGGTGGCGATGCCCAGGGCCAGCAGCGGCATATAGGCCTCGAACGACAGAGCCGGGTAGGACAAGTTCGTGACCGGCTGCCCGCTGAGCTTGAAGGTATAGCCGTTCGGGGAGACGTGGAACAGCGGGAAGGCGGCCGCCATCGAGTGCAGGTAGGGGTCGAGGCCGTGTACGGCCAGCTGGGCCGCGTACTGGTCGAAGGCGATCTCGTCGGTGCCGTAGTCCGGGGCCATGAAGACCTGGAAGTAGCTCCACAACGCCAGCGCCACGAGCACCGCGATCAGGACGACCCAGTCGGCCTGGCGCTGCCTGCGGGCACCCACCGCCTGATCGGGCAGCCAGGCGGAAATGATCGCCAGCAGGCCGGTCAGCCCGAGCACCACCACCGCGACGGCCAGCCACGGGCCGAAGGTCAGGTAGCCGGACAGCCGGAACGACCAGACCACGACGAAGATCCCGGCCAGCGTCCGCAGCGCGCGCCCGGTCCACGCGCTGCCGTCGCGATCGATCCCGCCGGACTCGGGCCGCCCGAGTCGGCCCCTGACCGGTGCCGGGCCGCCGCCATCCGCCCAGTTATCGGGAATAGGGGTGAGGACGTCCGCAATTCGGCCATGGGTGAACCGGTGCCGGCCGCCGGCCGACACCTTTATCATCTTGGGCTTCTGCTGAACGCTAGAGCGCAAGGACCTGGATGTTCCCATAGCCGGGGGTGCCCACCACCTCATAGAGCTGGCTGCCGCTCGCCGACACGAGCAGGCCATGACAATGGCTAGGCGCGGGCAGGACCCGGCGGACGCTTTCGGTCGCCACGTTGACCTCGGCGATATTGGCTACGTCAGCGGTGCCCTTGAGGACGTAAAGCGTGCTGCCGTCCGGGTTCAGCGCAATGGACCGGCCGTTGTCGCCAACCGGGAACTTCGCCGTGATCTTTCCGCCAGATATTCCGATTTCATCAACGAGTCCCGTTTTCTGCAGCACGTACAGGCTGGCCTGCGGAATATCCGGGGCTATCGACACCGCGTCCGCCGGCACCGGGACGCTGCCGTGCGTCTTGCCATCCTGGGAGCTCACGATCGTCACGCTGGCGGATTTGCGCCATCCGGACAGTACGTAAAAGGTGCTGCCATCGCTGCCGACCGTCACCTGGCGGGCGGGCGCCGGGAGCGCCACGGTGGCGATGACCTGGCCCGTGCGGCCGTCCCGGAGCTCAAGAGCTCCCGAGTTGCTGGTCCCGAGGGCCAGGCCGATGACGCCCGCCGAGGACTCGGCGACCGAGCGCGCGGCGCTGCTCACTGACACGCTGCCATGCACCTGCCCGCCGGATGAGTCGAGCTCGAACAGTCCCGTCCCCGGTGCGCCGCCGAGAGCCCACATGATCCCGTTGGCCTGGGGCACGGCTGCGGCAAGCAGGCCCCTGGGGGCACGGACGATGCGCTCGGGCACGGTCCTCGCGGCAGTGGCGGCGCCCGGCGGGCTCGCCTGCGCATTGCCGTAACCGCAGCCCGCCAGCATGGCCGCGGACATCAGCGCCAGCGCCGCCGGCAGACGGCGCCTCGCCGCCGCCGCGGACCGCGGCACCAGCCAGTCGCAGGTCATCTGGGTCCGCCGGCCGCCACCGGGAGTCGCCCGGCGCCGCTGGAGTCGGACACGGGCAGCCGCGCGGGGATCAGCACGCCGAGCCCGGGCGGTGGCGCTCCAGTCGGGGTGAGCAGCGCGGCCGCGAGGAAGTCCGGGCCGAGGCCGCCGGGCCGCGCGGCCGCCGCGGCACCCGCGGCACCCGTCCTGGCCGCGCGGCCGACCCGGGACAGGACGGCGATGTCGGAACTGCCGTCCACCCGCACCGTGGCCGACCGGCGGCCGATCACCGCCGCCGCCTTCGCGAAGCGCCGGCCATTCCACACCACGATGAGGCTGGACGGGCCGATCGATGGCGAGGTCAGCCGTATAACGAAGGGCCTGGCGAACTTCCGGTGGTCGGCAGACCCGTGCCGCTGGACGAGAATGCCCACGCCGCCGACGGCCCGGTAGCCCCGGAAACCGCCGCTGCCGATGCCCTGGCCGCCCTGACAGCGCCCGAGGTGCCCGTACGGTTCGGTGATCGTCGCCTGAACCGGGCTCGCGAACGTCTCCCGGCGGACCCTGATCGAGGCCGCCAGGCCGTCAAGCCGCAGCCAGCCGATGTCCTTGCCGCCCGGACCGACGGTCTGGCTCGTTATCACGCAGTAGTAGCCGCCGGGAATGGGAGCGACCGGCAGCGACGCCGGCGGGCCGTAGGCTGCCAGCGCAGATCCGGAAGTAACGGCGAGCACGGCGACGCCTCCCGCCGCCGCAATCGCGATTTTCCGGACAAGATTGTACCGACCCCGATAAGGCATAGCAGATCCCCGCTCCGACCAAAAGGAATATGTAGCCGCAGCACCCCGGCGGCAGCTAAGGGTAGCAGTAAACATGCAGGCGATTATGGAACCTGGCCGGGAAGCCCGGTTACGCCAATACATCGCGCCTATGCTCCCGGCGCTGGAGACCGCGGAGACTGCACAATCTGGCCATATGCGATCAGAGATTGCAGGATCATAGGCGGATGGACGAGAACCAGGCACGGGCGCTGCTGAGCGCCAGGCGCGCGGAGACCGAGGGCCTGCTGAAGGCCACGCAACAGCAGGGACAGGCGGACCGGGAGGCCGAGGACGAGTCCGAGGACATCTCCGATCCCGCGCGGCCACTCACCGCCGAGGGCATCGACGATGCCCTCGCGCAGTCCTTCCGCGACCGACTGGCGGCATCGGGCGAGCTCCGCCGCGTTCTCCGAACACCAGCCAGCCCGTAACCCGAACGTGACCCATACCGGTTGATCTTCCCCGGCAAGACCTCGGCACTTATCAGGAGGACGGGTCAGGTCTGGGCAGCTATGTTGAAGGCTAATGCCATGTGCATCTTTTATTCTTTCTCATTCCGGTAGCTGTGATGGCAATTAGCACACGTAATTGGAATTAATCCGAAACGCGCCGCGGCATAGAGAGCCGAAGCTGCCCCAGCTATAAAAGAGTGCCGATGGTTAATTGCGTACTTTGTAACTGTTTGGTCTGCGTGTGAGTTGCCGAACGGCTGATTTCTATGTCCGCATTTAGGACACTTTAAACCAGATTCAGCCATTATTACCACGACCCTCCCTTTCGCCTACTTCTTCATGCAACATTATGAAGAGAAGTAACCAAGATTGCAATGTCGGTCAGATCAACACCGGGCGGTGTCCGCGTTATTAGTTAGCTTTTGGGCAAAAAGTCCAGTTCGACACTAGGTGTCAACCGAAAGCAGCATCAGTTGCTACGCTGTAGTGCATGGTAGCCCCGACTAATGTCCGGTTCCCGGAATCAGTTGACAAAGGCCTCGCCGACTACGCCCGCCAGGCGGGAGCGAAGAAGTCGACCGTTGTAGTCAGCGCGGTTCGAGAATGGCTGCGGATGCAGGCCCACCCCGGCGTCGTCTTCGTTGCGACGATCGGTGGTGATCGCCGTGCTGCTCTGTCGGCCGGTCCGCAGGTGTGGACAGTTGCCGAGGCATGGCTTCAGTACGACAAGGACGGGCGTACCGCCGCCGTCGTGGCTGAAGCTCTCGGGCTGACGGCCGCCGACGTGGAGAACGCGCTGGCCTACTGGGCTGACTTTCCGGATGAGATCGATGACCTGATCAGCCGTCACCGCGCTAGCCAGGACGAGGCGCTGGCCGCCTGGGAACGCCGCCGAGCGCTCGATGATGCCTGAGCGCCCAGATCCGGTTCCTGCTGGATGAGCACTATCCGGGCTGGCTTGCCGAAGACCTCGCAGCAGACGGGATTGATGCCGTCGCGTTAACGGCGCACCGGCCAGGAAGGCCCTGGTCGTGCTGGCCGCAGATCCCCCAGTGGGCCGCTGGTGGCTTGCTGACCCATCCGGCTGAGGTCCCTCACCACCGGAAACGAACCGGCCGCCTGCCTTGGACGCGTCGAAGTCCCGCACCGGCTCGGACGTGCCCGCCGCGAACAGCCCGCGCGGGAACACCAGCGCGAACTCGACGGGGCTGGCCGGGCACTCGCAGATCCAGGCGGATCATGCGGTCACCCGGCCAGCTTGCGCGCGGCTAGCTGGCAGCTTCTTCCGCGCCGGGAGCCGGGTCGCCGGGTGATTGAGCCGGATGCGTGGCGGCGATTGTCAGGCAGGCCAGTCCGGCCAGGATGGCCACCCCGGCCAGCGCGACAGCTCCGGCACGGATTCCGAGCCCAGCCGAACACCGCGCCCGTAACGCCCCAGGTAAACGCGCCGACGTAGGCGGCCGGCACGAGGGTGGTGCCGGTGAACAGGCACGCGGCCAGGCCGGGGCAAGCGCCGCTCGCCCCCAGGACCCGGCGCCCGGTAAGACGGTCCTTAAATCGGGGGATCACGAGGCTGGCCAGGATGGCCCCGATCTCCGACGCTGCCTCGAACAGGGCGAACTGCGAGGGCGGCCGGTGCAGCACATGACGCGCGTAAAGAGGCTCCACCACCAGAAACGCCGCCGACGTGAACGTCACCGCGGCGCTCATCACCACGATGAGCTGGACGCCGCGGTGCCGGGCCACCAGCTTGATGCCGTCCATGAACTCGCGGCGCCATCCTGTCTGCTCCGGGGGAGGAACTGGCCGGAGCGGGAGCGGCAGGACCACCGCTGCGCCGATCAGGTAGCTGGCCGCGTCCAGGATGAACGCTGCCGGGAACCCGGACAGGGCCAGGGCCACGCTCGCGGCCAGGGGGCCGACGACAGCACCAGCCGACGAGGCACCGCCCAGCAGCGCATTAGCCGCCAGCAGATCATCATCGGCGACGATCCGCGGGGGCAGCGCGTTAGCAGCCGGTCCCGCGAGCGAGCGGGCGACGCCGTAGCCGGCCGCCGCGACATCCAGGACGGCTAGTGACCCCGCGGCCGCCATGCCCAGCGCCGCGGCGGCCGCCGCGGCGTACCCTGCCACCAGCGCCTTTCTCGCAGGCTCCGGGTCCGGGCGATGCGGCAGAACCGGCCTCAAAGACGGTGACCACGGCATCTCCTCCTGGCAGGCCAGCACTCAGCTGGCAACGGACACGGCCTGGCTCTCCGCCGGACGGCTGCTCCTCGACAGAGGGCTCGCTCCAGCCGCACACGACGGGCCACCAAGCATGCCACGACTCAGCACGCTTGGCCGTCCGCGGCCGTGCCCCACGCTTTACCTGCACTGGCAGCAATCGAGGCCGCTGAGCGCCCACTGCCCGCCTGGCGGGCTGGCCAGCAGCCAGCCGCTCGGGTAGGCATGGCGTTATGGCATCTGGCGGTGCGGCCCACCACGACGGCACCGAGGTGGCGCGCTACTGGCGGCACTCGGGGGTGGCCGGGGTTGACCTTCTCCGGGCCCGGTTCGTCACCCACCGGTACGGCCGGCACGCGCACGAGACCTACACGCTGGGAGTGATCGAGGCCGGCGTCGAGGAGTTCGAGCACCGCGGCAGCCTGCTGCGCGCCGGCCCCGGCGCCGTGGCGCTGCTCAACCCGGAGGTCGTCCATACCGGTCAGGCGGCCGGGCCGGACGGCTGGTCGTACCGCGTCTTCTATCCCGCGGTCGAGGTCGTCACCGACATCGCCGCCGAGCTGGGCTGGCGGGATGGGCCGCCGGTCTTCCCGGAGACGGTGATCCGCGACGCGGGCAGCGCCCGGCTGCTGCACGCCGCGCATGTCGCCGCCGAGCGCGGGGACCGGCTGGCCTCCTCCAGCCTGCTGCGGACGGCGATCGCCGGCCTGCTCGCCGCCCACGCCGCGGTCGGCCCGGGCGGCGGGAGCAGCCGCTGCGGCCGCGCCCCGGCAGCGGTGGCGCAGACGCGCGAGCTGCTGGCCGGGCGGCTCGCCGACCCGCCCAGCCTGGATGAGCTGGCCGCCGCCACCGGGCTGGGTCCCTTCGCGCTGCTGCGCGCCTTCCGGGCCGAGACCGGCCTGCCGCCGCACGCTTACCTGAACCAGCTACGGGTCCGGCGGGCTCGCTGCCTGCTCGACGGCGGCCTGGCGCCGGCGGAGGTGGCGGCGCACGCGGGATTCGCCGACCAGGCGCACCTGACCCGGCACTTCAAGCGGGTCGTCGGCGTTCCGCCCGGCGCTTACCAGCGGGAGCGACGGCCTGCGGCCGGGCAGGCAAGAACGTACAAGACCGCCTGCCCGGGCGGCTCATAGCCTGAGGTCATGGTGCAGGGAGCTGGCCGCCCGGTGCGGGACGGCCTCGGCCTCGGCCTGGCCGTCGGCGTGTCGGGGCTGGCGTTCGGGGCGGCCGCCGTCGGATCCGGGCTGAGCGCGTGGCAGGCCTGCGCGCTCAGCGCGCTCGCTTTCACCGGCGCCTCGCAGTTCGCGCTCATCGGTGCCGTGGCCGTGGGCGGGAACCTCATCGCGGCCACGGCCGGCGCCATCCTGCTGGGCAGCCGCAACACGCTCTACGGGCTGCGGCTCACCAGCCTGCTGCGACTGCGGGGCACCCGCAGGCTGCTCGGCGCCCAGGGCGTCATCGACGAGACGACCGCCGTGGCCCTGGCCCAGCCGGACGCCAGGGACAGCCGGGTGGCCTTCGCCGTCACCTTCACCTGCCTGTACCTGACCTGGAACATCTGCACGCTGGCCGGTGCCCTCGGCGCGGGAACGCTGGCGTCACCGCGCGCGCTGGGGCTCGACGTGGTGGGGCCGGCCGCGTTCCTGGCACTCATCTGGCCGCGGCTGCGAGCCGGGCGGACCGAGCGCGTCGTCGCCGCGGCCGGCGCCGCCATCGCTCTTGGCCTGACTCCCGTCCTGCCGACGGGGGTGCCGGTCATCCTGGCCGCCACGGCCGCGCTGGGCGGCGCGCTGGCCACCTCCCCTCCGGCGGCGCCTGCCCCGGCCCGGGCGGGCGGGCCGTGACGGGACTGTGGATCGCCGTGCTGGCCACGGCGGCTGGCTGCTACGCGCTCAAGCTGGCCGGGCTCACGGTTCCCGAGCGGGTCCTGGACCACCGCCGGGTGCGGTGGTTCGCCGAGCTGGTACCGGTCGCGCTGCTCGCGGCGCTGTCCGCGGTCGAGGTAGCCACGGCCGGGCATGCCATCGTGCTCGACCCCGCCCGGCTGGCCGGGCTCGCCGCCGCCATCGTCGCGCTGCTGCTGCGGGCGCCGTTCCTGGCGGTCATTGTGGCCGCGGCCGCGACGACCGCGCTGCTGCGCGCCGCCGGCATCGCCTGACGTCCGCCCTCTCCCGGCGGCCCGCGCGCGGCCGCCGGGTCGTGGCGGGTAATGTGCGCCGCGTGACTGTCGAGGTTGAGGTACTCAGTGAGGTAACCGACGAGGTCGTGGAGGCGTTCGGGCGGCTGCTGCCCCAGCTGTCCCGGTCCGCTCCGCCGCTGAGCCAGGCGGCACTCGCCGCGATTGTGTCCGCGCCCGCCGTCAGCGTGCTGGTCGCCCGCTCGGACGGGGCCATCCGCGGAACGCTGACGCTCGCGATGTTCCCGATCCCTACCGGGCTGCGAGCCTGGATCGAGGATGTGGTCGTCGACGACGCGGCCCGCGGCCAGGGCGTCGGCGCCGCGCTGACACAGGAGGCGCTGCGCATCGCCCGGGCCGCCGGGGCCCGGACAGTGGACCTGACCTCGCGGCCCTCGCGGGCGGCCGCCGGGCGGCTCTACGAGCGGCTCGGCTTCGAGACGCGGGAGACCCGGATGTACCGGTACCCGCTGGACAGGCCTGCGAGTTCCTGACCCGGCCCCGGTTCGGCCCCGCCGGGGACCTATCCGCCCAGTTCCGCCACCGCGTCGAGCAGCCGGACGACGTCGGACTGATCGTTGTAGTGCACCAGGCCCGCCCGGACCGCGCTGCCCGAGTCGCGGATGCCCAGGGCGCCGGTCAGCTCCCAGGCGTAGTTATCCCCGTTCCAGACGTTGATCTTCCGCTCGGCGAGATGCTCCGCCACCTGCCGGGGCGTGCGGCCGGCCACGTTGAAATAGGCGGTGGCGGTGCGGCTGGCCGCCTTCCCGTAGGTCGTCACATGCTCCATGTCGTCCAGGCCGCCGAGCAGAACCTCGAGGAGCTCCTGCTCGTGCCGTGCCACCGCGGTCATCGCGGTCACCACCCGCTCCCGGAGGCTGCCGTTAGCCGGGCCGGCCAGCGACGCCAGATGCTCGACGGCGGCACTGACTCCGGCCAGGTCGGCGAAGGGCAGGGTGCCCCATTCAAAACGATCGGGCACGTCATCGGGGGCGGGCATCAGCTTGTCGGGCCGCAGCGAGCGCAGCAGCCCCGGGTCGGCGACGACCGCTCCGATGTGCGGCCCCGACCACTTATAGGCGCTGGTGGCATAGAAATCAGCGCCGAGGGCGCGCACGTCGACCGGGCCGTGCGGGGTGGCGTGCACCCCGTCGACGTAGCTGAGCGCGCCGGCCGTCCGCGCGCTGGCGGTGATCGCCGCGACATCGGGCCGGGTCCCGATGATGTTGCTGGCCGCGGTGACGGCCACCAGCCTGGTGCGCGGCGATAGCAGGCTGGCGTACTGCGCGGCCGGCAGCTCCCCGGTCACCGGGTCGATCTCGGCCCAGCGGACCACCGCGCCGGCCCGGGCCGCGAACTGCACCCACGGCCGCACGTTGGCGTCGTGGTCCAGCCTGGACACGATGACCTCGTCGCCGGCGGCCCAGTCCTTGGCCAGGGTGTTGGCCAGCCGGTAGGTCAGGGTGGTCATGTTAGGGCCGAGGATGACGCCGTCGGGCTCGCCGCCGGTCAGGGCGGCGAGCGCGCGCCGGCACTCGGCCGTGATGGAGTCGGATCGCTTGCTGGCCGGGAAGGCCCCGCCCGAGTTTCCCAGGCCGGCCGCATGCGCTGCGCCGATCGCCTGGATGACCGAGGACGGCACCTGCGTGCCCGCGGCCCCGTCCAGGTAGGCGTACCCGTCGGCCAGCGCCGGGTAGGCGGCGCGGATGGCGCGGACGTCGATGCCCATAGTCGTCAGGCCCTCCGGGGGTGTCGCGGGAGTATCGCGGGGTGTGCGGGGTGAGCGGGGTGTCGCGGGGTGAGCGGGGTGTCGCGGGGTGTGCGGGGTGAGCGGGGTGTCGCGGGGGATGTCGCTCCTGGTCACCTCAGGGTATGCCGCAGGCCCGTTGCCGGATCTAGCGGGACCGCGGCCCGCCGCCGGCGAGGCGCCTACCAGCGTGGCGGTCACCGGCCGCGAGGCCGGCTCGGGCCCAGACGGCGCCCGGGTCTGGTCGGCAGGCGGCCCGCGGCCAGCAGCACGACGCGCCAGGGGTCGGCCGGCCGGCTTGGCCTGCCCACGACCGCGTAGCCGGCCGCGACGGCCGGGAGGTGAACCATTCCGGCGCGCCAGCCGGCCAGGACGGCCTCGGGATCGACCGGCCGGTAGTCCGTGCCCAGGGCCCTGGCCAGGTCCCACGCGTGCAGGTGCCACTCCGCGCACGCCGCGCCCGCCATTCCCGCCACCGTGACGACCCGGCCGAGATACTGATGGTGCGGCAGGTCCCACACCGACGGGAGCCTGCGCGCGTACGCCCGGGCCGCCAGGGTGAAAGCCGCGATGTGCTCCTCCGGCGGCGCGTCGGCCAGGGTGGCGAGCTCGGCCGCGTTCTGCCGGGCGATCTTCCGCGCGAAGGTCTGCGGCTGCAGCCCGCTGGCCAGCAGCCGCGCGTAACGGCTCGCCGGGGCGTTGTCGAGGTACTCGTGATAGTCATCGGCTACACAGCGCAGGTGGCCGGCGAGATCGCGAGCGCGCCATTCCGGGCACGGAGTCCGCGCGTTCCACTCGCTCGCACCGAACCGGGCCGCCAGCTGACAGATCCCGGTGACGCCGTCGTAGTAGGCCCCCAGCGCCGGATCTAGCCCCTGCACCGACCTCGGCCCGCCCCAGGAATTGGCGCATTCCATGGGTACCTCCCTGCCGGATCGGGCTCCGGCTCGCCCCCGCGTCTGGCCAGAGTGCCAGAGTTGCCCGCCGTCCGCCACTCCGTGCCGTATATAGGCGAACGCGCGCCCGTGCCCCGATCCAGACGGCAGAATCGATCCCGGCGGGTGCTCATGGGCGGTGCGCCGGGCCTGTCCCCAGGGCCTGACGGCGCCCGCCGCGGCTGCGCAGGTGTCGTCCCGCAGCGAAATTGGCGTGACACGCAGGGCACGGCACGGTTAACCTGCGAGCAATGCCCCCTGATGCCCCCGCCTCGCTACCGCATGCCCTGACGGAACGGGTTTCTGCCGCGCAGACCCCTGCAGCGGCACTGTGGCGTATCCGCGAGTACCTGCGGCCTTACTACGGCCAGCTCACTTTCATGATCATCGCGGCGCTGCTCGCGGTCTCGTCCGAGATCGCCATTCCGCTGCTGACCAAGTCGGTCATCGACAATGCCATCCGCCAGGCCAACCGCGGCCTGCTCGTGGAGCTCGGCGTCGCCGCCATTGCCTTCGGCGCCATTCAGTCGGGCCTTAGCTTCTTCAGGCGCTGGGTGCAGGCGGGCGCCGTCGCCGGCATGGAGAAGACACTGCGCGACGACCTCTACGCCCATCTGCAACTGCTGGAGCCCGGCTTCCACGACTCCTGGCAGTCCGGTCAGCTGCTGTCCCGCGCCACGACGGACCTGTCGGCGGTCCGCCGGTTCGGCGGCTTCGGCGTGGTGTTCTTCATCACCAACATCTGGACCTTCGTGGTCGTCGTCGCGCTGCTGATTCACCTGAACTGGTGGCTGGGGCTGCTGACGGGCGGCATCTTCCTCCCCGTCACCGCGCTGTGCGTTGCCTTCGAGAAGCGCTATCGGATGCTCTCGCGGCGGGTTCAGGACGAGCAGGGCGACCTGGCCACTTATGTCGAGGAGGCGACCACCGGCATCCGCGTGCTCAAGGCGCTCGGCCGCCGCGACGAGGCCGCCGCCAGGCACTTCGGCCAGGCCGAACGCGTCTTCCGCACCCAGGTGGCCAAGGCGGGGCTGCGGGGATCATTCTGGGCGAGCCTGGACCTGGTGCCGAACGCGGTGATCGGGCTGATACTGCTGCTTGGCGCGCTGGCCGTCAGCCGGCACGAGCTGAGCACTGGCGGCCTGGTCGCCTTCATCACGCTGGCCCTGCTCCTGGTCTGGCCGATCGAGGCCATGGGCTACATCATCTCCGGCGGCCAGGAGGCGGCCACCGCGGCGCAGCGGGTCTACGAGATCTTCGACACGCCGCCGGCCATCACCGACCGGCCGGCCACCACCGGTCGGCCGGTTATCACCGACCGGGCGGGTAGCCCGGCCGCCGCGGGCGCCGCGGCGATCCCGGCCCAGGCCCGCCGGGAACGCCGGGAGCGGCCCGGACACCTGATCTTTGATGACGTGACGTTCACCTATCCGCAGGCGCCCACGGCCGTGCTGCGCGGGGTCAGCCTGGAGCTCTCGCCCGGTGAGACCGTCGCCCTCGTCGGCGCGACCGGTTCCGGCAAGACCACGCTGCTCCAGCTGGTCCCCCGGCTGGCCGACGTCAGCGGCGGCGCGATCCGGCTCGACGGCGCCGACATCCGCGACCTGCCGCTGCGCGGGCTGCGTGGCCGGCTGGGCTGCGCCTTCGAGGACCCCACCCTGTTTTCCGCGAGCGTCCGCGAGAACGTGAGCTTCGGCGTGCCGGACGCCGGCGAGGCGGCCATTTCCGCCGCGCTGGCGGTCGCGCAAGCCGACTTCGTCGCCGAGCTGCCCTGGGGCCTCGACACGCGGATCGGCGAGCAGGGCATGGCCCTGTCCGGCGGCCAGCGGCAGCGGATCGCGCTGGCCCGGGCGATTCTCGCCCGGCCGCAGGTGCTCTTGCTGGACGATCCGCTGTCCGCGCTTGACGTGCACACCGAGGCCAAGGTCAGCCGGGCGCTCGGCGAGGTGCTCGGCATGTCCACCGCGCTCGTCGTGGCGCACCGGCCCTCGACGGTCCTGCTGGCGGACCGGGTCGCGCTGCTGAGCGACGGCGCCGTCGGCGCGATCGGCACTCATCGCGAACTGCTGGCCAGCGAGCCGCGCTACCGGGAGCTGATGAGCGCCGCCCCGGACCTGACCACCGGAGCACGCCGATGAGCCAGTCACCGGCCGATGCCTGGCGGGGCATCGCGGCCGAGGAAACCGACGAGGTATCCGCCGGGCTGTCTTCCTTCCTGCGGCGGCGGTCCCGGCGGCTGCTGAAGGACCTGCTGCGCCCGCACCGGGTACAGGCCGCCACCATCCTGGTCCTCATCGTCGTCGCGAACGTCGCGATCCTGGCCGGCCCCTGGCTGGTCGGCAAGGGCGTCGACCAGATCCCGCGGCTCACCAAGACTCACGACGCCGCGCCGTTAGTCCTGCTCATCGTCGCCTTTGGCTTCGCCGTAGCCGTCCAGGCCATCACCACCCGCGCGTTCATCGGCGCCATCGGCCGGCTGGGCGGGAAGGTCGTGCTCGAGCTGCGGCGCCGGCTGTTCGAGCACTTCCTGCGGCTGCCGATTGCCTTTCACGAGCACTACACCTCCGGCCGGGTGATCTCGCGGCAGGTCTCCGACATCGACTCGATCTCGGACCTGTTCGAGGACGGCCTGGACACCCTGGTCTCAGCGGTCTTCACGCTGCTGCTCGTCGGCACCGGGATGCTGCTGCTGGACTGGGAGCTCGCCCTGGTGATCATGGGCGGGTCCATCCCGCTGCTGTGGCTGTCGGCCTGGTTCCGTCGCGAGTCAGCGCTGTCCTACCGCCGCACCAGGGAGACAATCGCCCAGGTCATCGTCCACTTCGTGGAGACGTTCGGCGGTATCAGGGCCGTCCAGGCGTTTCGCCGGGAGGACCGCAACGAGGAGATCTTCACGATCTTCAACCAGGACTACGCGAACGCCAGCCTGCGCGCGGCCCGGCTGCTGGCGATCTTCTTCCCCGGCGTGACCCTGGTCGGCAAGCTGGCCACCGGCGCGGTGCTGCTGTATGGCGGCCTGCGGGTCATCGACCACCAGATGCAGATCGGCATCCTGGTCACCTTCCTGCTCTACCTGCAGCGCTTCTTCGAGCCGCTGGTGGACCTGTCGCAGTTCTACAGCAACTTCCAGTCCGCCGGCGCGGCGCTGGAGAAGATCTCCGGCGTGCTCGACGAGGCTCCCTCGGTGCCGGAGCCGGACGACCCCGTGGCCCTGCCCGAGGTGAGTAACGAGGCCCGCGGTGGCCGCACTGCGAAGTTCGAGTCGGTTCGCTTCGGGTACCGGCAGGCGGTCGTGCTGCCCGGACTGAGCCTGACCATCCCCGCCGGGCAGACGGTCGCGATCGTCGGCGCCACCGGGGCGGGCAAGACGACGATCGCCCGGCTGCTAGCCCGCATGTACGACCCTGACGAGGGGCGGGTCCTGCTGGACGGCATCGATCTGCGGCAGCTGTCCGAGCGCAGCCTGCGCCGCGAGATCATCCTGATTACCCAGGAGAACTTCCTGTTCGGCGGCTCCATCGCGGAGAACATCGCACTCGGCAAGCCGACCGCCAGCCGGGCGGAGATCATCGCCGCCGCGAAGGCCATCGGCGCCGACGGCTTCATCTCCGCGCTGCCCGCCGGCTACGACGAGCTGGTCGGCAAGCGCGGCGGCCGGCTGTCGGCCGGGCAGCGCCAGCTCGTCTCCTTTGCCCGCGCCTTCCTGGCGGCGCCCGCGCTGCTCATCCTGGACGAGGCCACCTCGCTGCTGGACATCCCGAGCGAGCGGCTGGTGCAGGATGCGCTGCACACGGTCCTGACCGGGCGGACCGCCGTGATCATCGCGCACCGGCTGTCCACCGTGGCGATCGCCGACCGCGTCCTCGTGCTGGCGCGCGGCGAGATCATCGAGGACGGGTCCCCGGCCGACCTGCTGGCGACCGAGGGCGAGTACTCGGCCCTGCACGCGGACTGGCAGGCGAGCCTGGCCTGAGGCCGCGGCCCGGCCGGCTCCGGTTGCCATGACCGGGGAGGTCCCCGGGGTAGGTGCCTGGGGTAGGTGCCCGCGGGAATGGGGCCGGCCCGCCGATCCGCTAAGCTGACGCGCGTGACAAAGGGCAAGAACAAGGTCAGCGGAGCGGCCGAGGCCGCTTATCTCGCTGACGCCGCACTCGCCGATAACTTCGACAGCCTGCTGGCGCAGGCACGCGAGGCCGAGCAGGCATTCCGCCACGCCCAGGCGGTCGGCGCCCCGGCCGATGAGCAGTATCCGCTCGCCCAGCGGCTCAGCGCCGCGCTGACCGCCGCGATGCGGGCCGCCTATGCGGCGGAGCGGGCCGAGATCGGCCCGCGCGGCTACGAGGACCGGATCTACCGGCGACAGGCCAAGGCCAGGCCCGCCGTGCACGCGCTCACCGACGAGGCCGAGCGCCTGCTGACGCTGCGCGAGACCTACCAGCTCACCGGCTTCCCCGCCCGGCCCAAGACGCAGGCGCTAGGCGTCCAGGTCGCGCGGCTTCCGTCGCACTGACGCCCGCGGCCCGGGGTCCCGCTGGGTCCCGGGGTCCCGCTGGGTCCCGGCGGCGCGGACGGCTTCTCATTTCCGCCAGTCCGAGTACTCGCTTGCTCCGAATAAGCTGTCACGGGGGATCTGGGCTACCCGAAAGTATTGAAAGCTACAAAGGGTAGTCACGAAAACCGTCACAACGGGCCATGCCCCTAAATGCAAGGAGGCTGGCACAGTAGGGTGTGATCAACACCACAACCTGACGCTTACAGGAGGCACACGAATGTGCCCGCATACGCCCCCGTGTCCGGATCCTAAGGAGCCGGACCGTGAGGCGGCCAGAACGATCATCAGCCACCCCGAGCAGGGCTGGAGCCTGCTGTGTAACGGCATTGTCGTCTTCGAGGACACTGGAGAGCTTCTCCCCGACGGATTCGCGATCGAGCCACACCGGCCGACTGATCTGTTCGCTCAGCCGCTGGTATCGCCGCTCCGCTACGGTCCGGCCGACACGAGCCACTCGCCAGCCGCCTAGCCAGCCGCAGGATCTAGGCGCAGGATCTAGGCGCAGGGTCCAGGCGCAGGGTCCAGGCGCAGGTCTAGGCCGCGAGTCCGAGCAGGGCGCTGAGCCAGGTACCGACTTCCTCCGTCACCTGACCGGGACTCCCGGTCAGTGCGTGGGTTTCCCCCGCCAGGACTACGACCCTCGTCGCGTCGGCCCGGTCGGGTATCCCGAATGGGTCCCGGCTCCCGTTAATGACCAGGACGTTCGTGTCCGCGGCCCGCAGCTCATCGGCCCTGGAACGCTCTGGCCTGCCCGGCGGGTGCAGCGGGAACGCCAGGGCCAGCACCCCGACCGCCCCGGTCGCGTGCGCGGTCCGGCAGGCGACCCGGGCGCCGTTGCTGCGCCCGCCCTGGACGAGGGGAACGCCGGGGACCTCGGCCCGCAGCGTCGCGATGATCTCCAGCCACGCGCCGTCCTGCCGCTGCGCCGAGCCTGGCGCGCGGGCTCCCCGGACCCGGTAGGGCTGCAGGACCCTGACCACCGCGCCGCCGAGCGCCGTGGCAGCGTCGCGGGCGGCCAGCAGGTCGGCCGAATCCACGCCGCCTCCGGCGCCGTGCGTCAGGACCAGCATGAACCGGGGCGCGGCGGGGACGGCGGGCGCGGCGGGAAGGTCCAACTCCGCGGTCGCGGGCCCGTAGCCAGTCTCGATCTTCACGTCCCGGTGATCCTCTCGGCGGTGGTTACCCGGCACACGCTAGCCGGGTCCGGGTGCGAGCATGGCCCGGCATCCCGGTGGGGGCTGACCCCCGGGCCTGGTCTCCCCGCCGCCCGCGCCGCGGGCGGACGGGATCACACGACGTTGTCGTGCAGTCGGTCCAGCAACGCCCGCAGCGCCTCGATGTCAGCCTCCGACAGCCCCGATCGCAGCTGCTCGTCGAAGGCTGTGGCCGCCTCCCTCAGCCGGAAGAACAGCGCGTCGCCCGCCGGGGTGAGCTCCACTAGGTGCACCCGGCGGTTCGCCGGGTCCCGGCGGCGAGTGACCAGCCCCGATGCCTCCATCGCGTTGAGGTGATGGGTCAGGGTGGCCTCCTGAATCCCGACCGCGTCGGCCAGTTCCCGCTGGTTGACTAGCTGCCGGCTCTTGAGCGAGACCAGGACGAGCCAGATCGGCTGCGACCCGCCGGCCGCGACGAGCGCCGAGTCGAACGCCCGGCTCGCGTCCCGCGCAACGCGGGAGAGAAGCAGGCCGACGGGCGGCCGGGCCGGGCCGGGCATAGCCGCAGGCTAGCACTTCCTCAGTCATCAAAGTGTTTGACATTAAACGCTTTGATATCTAATCATACCCTACCGGCAGGGGCAGAGGCAGGGGCAGGGCTGGGACAGCCGATGACCGCCCCCGCCTAGACGTCCAGCAGCTTCTTGAGGAACTGGCCGGTGTAGCTTTCCTCGACGTTCGCCACCTGCTCCGGCGTGCCGGTCGCGATCACCGAGCCACCGCGCGAGCCGCCCTCGGGCCCGAGATCGATCACCCAGTCAGCCGTCTTGATCACGTCCAGGTTGTGCTCGATCACGATGACGCTGTTGCCGCCGTCGACCAGCCGGCCCAGCACGCCCAGCAGCTTGCGGATGTCGTCGAAGTGCAGGCCCGTGGTCGGCTCGTCCAGCACGTAGATGGTCCGGCCCGTGGACCGGCGCTGCAGCTCGGACGCCAGCTTGACCCGCTGCGCCTCGCCGCCGGACAGGGTGGGCGCGGGCTGGCCGAGCCGCACGTAGCCCAGGCCGACGTCCACCAGCGTCTTGAGGTGCCGGTGAATGGCGGGCACCGGCTCGAAGAACTCGGCCCCCACCTCGATCGGCATCTGCAGCACGTCGGCGATCGTCTTGCCCTTGTAGTGCACCTGCAGGGTGTCGGTGTTGTACCGGGCGCCGTGACAGACCTCGCAGGGCACGTAGACGTCGGGCAGGAACTGCATCTCGATCTTGATCGTGCCGTCGCCCGCGCAGGCCTCGCAGCGGCCGCCCTTGACGTTGAAGGAGAACCGGCCCGGCTGGTAGCCGCGGACCTTCGCCTCGGTGGTCTGCGCGAACAGCTTCCGGACGTGGTCGAACACCCCGGTGTAGGTCGCCGGGTTGGATCGCGGGGTCCGGCCGATGGGGCCCTGGTCGACGTGCACGATCTTGTCCAGGTGCTGCATGCCGATGACCCTGGTGTGCTTGCCCGGCACGATCCGCGCGCCGTTCAGCTCGCGGGCCAGCGCGCTGTACAGGATGTCGTTGACCAGCGTCGACTTGCCCGACCCGGAGACGCCCGTGACCGCGACGAACAGGCCCAGCGGGAACGCCACGTCTACGCCGCGCAGGTTGTTCGCGCTCGCGCCCTTGACCACGACCTCGCGGCCGCGCGTCCGCTTCCGGCGGCTGTCGGGCACGGGGACCGACTTCCGGCCGGTGAGGTAGTCGCCCGTCAGCGACTCCTTGCTGGCCAGCAGCTCCGGCAGCGGCCCGGATACGACGACGTGGCCGCCGTGCTCGCCCGCCCGCGGGCCGATGTCCACTACCCAGTCGGCGGCGCGGATCGTATCCTCGTCATGCTCGACCACGATCAGCGTGTTGCCCAGGTCACGCAGCCGCAGCAGCGTCTCCAGCAGCCGGTGGTTGTCGCGCTGGTGCAGCCCGATGGACGGCTCGTCCAGCACGTACAGGACGCCGACCAGGCCCGAGCCGATCTGGGTCGCGAGCCGGATCCGCTGGGCCTCTCCCCCGGCCAGCGTCGCCGACGCGCGGTCCAGCGAGAGGTAATCCAGCCCGACATCGAGCAGGAACCCCAGCCGGGCGTTGACCTCCTTGAGGATGCGGCCCGCGATCTGCATGTCACGGTCCGACAGCTCCAGCGTGAGCAGCAGCTTGGCCAGTTCCCCGATGGGCAGCGCGCAGTAATCCGAGATCGACCGGTCGTCCACCTTGACAGCGAGCGAGACCGGCTTGAGCCGGGCACCGTGGCAGGTCGGGCACGGCACCTCGCGCATGTACCCGGCGAACCGGTCCCGGCTGGAGTCGCTCTCCGCCTCCGAGTGCCGTCGCTCGATGTAGGGGATCGCGCCCTCGAAGTTCGTGTAGTACGAGCGCTCCCGGCCGTACCGGTTCTTGTACCTGACGTGCACCTGCTCGCCGTGCCCGTACAGCAGCGCGCGCCGCGCGGCGGCGGGCAGCCTCGACCACGGAGTGTCAACGCTGAAGCCGACCGAGTTGCCGAGGGCCTCGATCAGCCGGACGAAGTAGTCACTGACATGGCCGCCGCTCCACACCGCGATGGCGCCGTCGGCGAGCGTCAGATCGGGATCGGCCACGACGAGATCGGGGTCGACCTCCATCCGGGTCCCCAGGCCGGTGCAGTCCGGGCACGCGCCCCACGGCGAGTTGAACGAGAACGAGCGGGGCTCCAGCTCGTCGAAGGACAGGTC
>Ga0307373_10002928_pt1 | contig 30410 bp, 29 predicted proteins | sample OX2MG_FD_202534 | JGI IMG/M metagenome (GOLD analysis project Ga0307373, IMG submission 202534) | Soil microbial communities from Risofladan, Vaasa, Finland - OX-2 | ecosystem: Environmental > Terrestrial > Soil > Coastal area > Acid sulfate soil | place: Finland: Risofladan, Vaasa | collected... | reverse complement strand
CGACCCGAAGCAGCACTTCGTGTCATGGGCGAGATTGTTGTCTTCGGAATGCCGTGGGCGAGTGTCCGGTCTGACGGCGGAACGTCGAAGCGAGATGGCTGGAACTACTAAACCCCGCGCGGACGGCGATTTCGTCAATGGTCAGCCCAGGTTCACTAAGAAGTAGATTCTGCGCAAGGGCGATGCGTTGCCGCACAACATATGCGTGTGGAGGCACACCCGTTGCCTGACGGAACGCACGCTCGAAATGACGAGCGCTTATCCCGGCGAGTTCGGCAAGCTGGCGCAAAGCGATGGGCTGCGCAAGATTCTCTTCTATGTATTCCAAGATCAGCTTGAGACGACGCGCCGGGAGACCGCCAGATGCTCGAGGAGCAGGCGCCGCGAGTGTTGAATAGGAGTGAATAATGTGATGTGCCAGGAACTCGCATGCGCTCTCCGCATACAGTCGTTCCGATGGGGAACCGCTCTGCACCTCTTGCGCCAGGCGCGTCGCCACTCCTTGGATTACCGGGTCATGCATTAGGAATTGCGGAATGATGTCGACGTTTCGTGGATCAGCTTCCCAATGTTCTGAGATCACACGCGAGAGGAAGGAGTCGGGTATGAGCATTACGACGGCGCGAGAAGGCCCGCTCGCCTCCCAGGTCGCTTCGAAGTTGGCTGGAGTGAGATTCATGGTTCCCGGATCGCTCCAGCCCTCGACTGACCGTCCACCTACCTCTCGGCGAATGCGATTCCTGCCATTAAGGTACACCCCTAAGGCGTTATCGGCGAACGCACCGGTCGCTTGGAGTGGAGTCGCTCCAACTACGAATAGAGAAAATGCATCCCACGCTGCTGACACCTTCGGCAGCGCCCTTAGAAGATCAGAAGACCTAGAAGCTGGTACCGCCGATTTGTCCATTGACCTGACACTCCCGGCCCCAAGCCAGCACTTGGTGCCCCATATGGTCTGTCTTCACAATCGCGACATTTCATCACAAATCGCGCAAGAAGAATATCAACCCAATCGCTAGGCATTGAACGGACGTCCACAGTCCGCCTAGTATGTCTGCGAGCTCCGCCTCGATGCGAAAGGGCCGGTGGCTCAGGTATCGTGTGGGAAACAAGACTGGGAAGGAGGATGCCGATGACCGCCAAGACTGGACTCGACGCGCTGCTTACGCCGGAGCGCAGCGTGCTTCTGCTCATAGATCATCAAGCGTTTCAATTCTCTAACCTTCACAGCCATGACCCCACACTGATCGTCAACAACGTCGTGGGACTAGCGAAGGCGGCGAAGGCGTTTAAGGTCCCCACGATCCTGACCACAGTCACGGAAGAGCGGGGCGGATTCCTGCTTAAGGGCATCCAGGACGTCTTCCCCTCGCAAAAGCCCATAAATCGCACCTTCATTAACACCTGGGAAGACAAACGGGTCGTCGACGCGGTGAAGGCGACCGGGCGGAAACAGCTCATCATCGCAGCGTTGTGGACCGAGATCTGCCTCGCGATGCCGGTGATCCAAAGTCTTGCTGATGGTTATAACGTCTTTTTTGTCACCGACGCGTCGGGCGGCGTGACGCGTGAAGCGCACGACATGGCGGTCCTGCGCATGGTGCAGGCCGGGGCTGTTCCGATCACCTGGATCGCGGTCATGAGCGAGTGGCAGCGGGACTGGGCGCGCGAAGCGACCGTTCCGGCTATCGCCGAGGTCACCGTCGCTCACGGCGGCGCCTCAGGCGTCGCGTTCGCGTGGGAGCAGCAACTACTTAACACGGGGCGGAAATAGGCACTTCGATTCAATGAAACTGAACAGCCGCTTATGGCTGGAAGCGGCACTGGATACCTGGCATCCGTGATTCTATTCTTACTACTTCTGCAACCAACAGCAGTCAGGACTCCGCGGTGATTGTGAAACTGTTGTGATCAGTAACGGTGTGTCCATTGGCTTCAGTGAGGGGGCTTGGACGAGACCCTTTTGTGGAGCAATGCCACTGCCATTAGCCAACTCAGCATGATCAATGTCAGCACTCCGAAGGAGCCGCCACCGCCGGATTTTCCGGAGGAACCAGATCCGCCACCGTTACCGCTGGTAGTGAGCGTTGTGCTGGTATTGGTTACGCCCAGCAAAGGTTGATCGGCGCTGGCGCTGACAGTATCGGTGAGCATACCGGCGGTCGTCGGAGTCGTGACTGTAATGGACGGGGCCCACGGGTTCTGGCTGTTGTTACCTGGTGTGAGACTCGCAAGCATGCAGGTGACGGTGCTGCCACTGTTGCTGCAACTGCCATTGGCGGCGTCACTCGATACATAGCTGGTGCCGGCGGGTAGCGTGTCGATGAGCGTAACGTTGGTGAGCGTAGTTGCCGGGAAACTGCCATTGGCGGTATCGGCATTGGTGAGGGTCAAATTGAAGGTCGCATTCGAGCCCGGCGTTACCGGATTGGCCGCCGGCGTCACCACTAGATTGATGCTGGCAGGCGAGCTGTACACATAGCCGTCACCGGCACCGGCGTTGGCGCCAAGCGCACCGCTGAGGACAGTTTCGCCATTCGATGCCACGGCCAGGAACCAGCCCAGGTTGGCACCGAGCTGAACTCCGGAAAGCGAGAGTGCCGTCGGCGTACTCCAGTTTCCGTTTGCGTTGAACGACACGTAAATCGCGCCTGTATTTCCGCCCGGCACGCCAATGAAAGCTATGGTTCCATCCGGAGAAAGGCCGACCGAGTAGCCCAGTGAATTGGTGTTCGCCACGGTGAATGTCTTGGCAAGACTCCAGTTGCCGCCGCTCAAGGTGTACACGTAGACGGCGCCGGCTTGACCATTAGTATTGGGCGCACCGGTCAGGATTTCCGTGCCGTCTGCGGATATGGCGACTGAATTGCCGTTACTGCCAGCGCCGGTGGGAATCGGTAATGCCACGGGCCCGCCCCAGGACCCGTTGGTTTGGGTATACACGTAGACGCTATTTCCTTGTGGCGCGCCAGCCACCACCACTTGGCCGTTTGACGAAACCGCAACCGATGTGCCCAGCTCGGATCCGTTGGCCACGCCGGTAGTGGATAGCCCGAGGGGAGAACCCCAGCTGCCGTTGTTGAGGGAATAGACATAGACTTTGCCGGGAGTGGCGCCGCCGTTTGACGCGGCCGACGCGCCGACCACCAGCATCTGTCCGTTCGCTGACACTGCTATGGCTGAACCGAAATTTGAATGTTGCGGCACACCGGACACGTCGAGCGAGACAGGCGTGGCATTGGCCCAGTTGCCGTTCACGGGCGTGTACACGTACACCGCGCCGACATAGGTATTGACAATCGGCGTACCGACAAAAACTTGGCTGCCATCTGGGGTCACGCCCACAGACCAACCGGCCAGTACGCCATTCGGGATTCCGCTCATGGACAGCGGAATTGGGTCGCTCCAGATACTGTTGGTTTCGGTATATACAAAAGCGGCGCCCGGCACCGGTGGAATGGAACCTATTGCAGTCCCACCCAATACTGCGACTAAGCCATTGTTGGACAACGCGGCGGACCATCCGGCGCTATCGGTTGCTGCAATGCCATTAAAGGATAGCTGCGTGGGTGGCCCGCTGAGCAGCGCTGCATGAGCGTTTACGCTGAACGCGCAAACAATGAGGATATAAGCCACGTTCAGACAGATGCGTGGATGCGCGATGAAGTTGCTTAATCGGTTGATACAGGACATGGTTTGATCCTCACATTGATTACAGGCTTTAATCAGCGTAACACTTGCCGTGGTACTTCCGCATGCTACCTATCAGCGCCAACAGGCCGCTTAGGGCCAGCGGGGCTGAGAATCCCATCGCGCGTCGTTTACGGCCGTATTTCGAGATTAAAAGTAAATCCTGCATTTTATCCTTTTAGAACGTTTGCTAATGGCCGAATGCAGATGGATCCGCGATGGCGGGGTCGGACTGCGGACGGGCGTAGTATACCTACTGCTACGGATAGCGGTTCGTTTACTCAAGTTGAGGTCAATGTTGGATGCTTGTCTGTTTGATTCCATATCGCATTGCTGTTTTAAGTACGTCGATTTTTATGTCGCTTAGTGTCTTGAATTTGATGCAATACCCCGTGACACTTGCTTTGCCGAGTTTCTTCCCGAATGTCCGGCTCAGGTACTTCTTGTCATCTATTCCCATTATGTAGACGGAGATGCCTGTTGTATTCGCACTCATACCGATTTGATAGAACTCCTTGGTCTTTCCGCTGGCATATTCAAGGATCTGAGATCCATATGCGATGTTTGGGTTGGAGATGGTTTTTCCTTTCTGGTCTTTTCCATCTAGGAACCACAATTTACTTTTCGGCATCGACGCCAGGATGATGCGATGCAACTCTTTCATATCGCTGCGTTTTGTTTCCGGTTGAGTGGCAAGATACTCATTGATTTGTTTCTGCGTGTTCAAGTGAGTCTCCCTCGCGAGGCGAATGCCAGTTCATTCCGAATGTGCGCACATAAGGCTCTTCCTCGTACACAAACCTTGTGATGTCCGCTTTTGGCAGCTGATAGCAGTAATTGAGAATCATTAAAATATAGCTCCATCTTCACTGTTGTTATACAGATCGCGTAAGAATTAACCGTAAGAACTGGACGATGGCAACCAATAGGGAGAAAACGACAAACGTGAAAAATGGCCAGAAAGTCTTAAGAACCACAATATTGTAAATTTGCAGCAATCCCAAGCCGATTCCCAATATTGTGAATGTCCAGTAAACCAGTTTACTAGCCTCCACCCGGTTCAGTTCACGCTTGGAGATTTTTAGGAATGATCGTGAGATCAGCAAGCTGCCAACGAAGAATACGAATGCCGCTATCAAACTGCACAACCGCCATACTGAGGTAGCGGACACATTTGAGGCCAGCAGGAAGACGCCTAGTAAACAGAGTGAGAGAGGGAAGATAGTCGTGGTAAGTAGAAGTTTGAGCCTTATCTTGTCAGCTTTGGGCCAGGCGTGGACGGCCGTGCCGCGACGCACGAATACCACCGCATTAAGTCCAACAAATGCCACTGCAATCTGAGCACCTTTTGTAAGAGCGTCACCGGCATCCATTCTGTCATACCTACCTTTATACTATTCGCGTCGCCAAGTGGTTTTTCCATCCGAATCTTCCAGAACCACACCAGCGGCAGTCAGTTCAGCCCGGATCCGGTCCGCATCCTTCCAATCGCGGTTCTTGCGTGCAGCATTGCGCGCGGCGATCAATGCTTCGATCTTTTCAGCGCTCAATGCGGATGAATCAGGTGCGCCCGACTGTAGATACAGATCCGGATCCGATTTCAGGATGCCCAGCAGACCGCCCAGCTCCACCAGCAAAGCCACAGACTCTGCTGTTTCATCGGCGAGCACATCCCGCTGGCGGTTGAGTTCCCGGGCGAGATCGAAGAGCACGCTGATGGCTACCGGCGTGTTGAAGTCGTCGTCCATGGCTTCCGCGAAGCGCTTCCGGTACGCACTGTCCTCAGGCGCTTTGCCAGGCGCGATGCCGCGCAGCGCGGTATATAGACGCCCCAATCCTGACGCCGCCACATCCAACGACTGGTCCGAATAATTCAGCGGGCTGTGGTAATGGCTGTTGAGAATGAAATACCTTACGACCTCGGGACGGTATTTCTTAAGAATCTCGCGCACCGTGAAGAAGTTGCCCAGAGATTTGGACATCTTCTCGTCATCCACATTGACGAAACCGTTGTGCATCCAGACGTTGGCGAAATGCTCGCCGGTAGCGGCTTCCGACTGCGCGATCTCGTTCTCGTGATGGGGAAACTGAAGATCCATGCCGCCGCCGTGGATATCGAAATGATTACCCAGCGCCGCCGTGGACATGGCGGAGCATTCGATGTGCCAGCCGGGTCGCCCTGCGCCCAAGGGCGATGGCCAGCTGGGCTCGCCGGGTTTGGCAGACTTCCACAGCACGAAATCCAGCGGATCGCGTTTGGCTTCATCCACTTCTACTCGCTCACCGACCCGCAGGTCTTCCAGGCGCTTGCCGGATAGTTGGCCGTACTTTTTGAATTTATTGACAGCATAATACACATCGCCATTCGTCCCTTGGTAGGCGAAGCCTTGTTTTATAAGCTTTGAGATCATCTGCACGATGGCTTCGATGGATTGGGTGGCGCGCGGTTCCAAATTGGGCGGCAATACGCCCAAAGCGACTTCATCCTCATGATTAGCAGCGATGAACCGCCTCGTCAGTGCCTCGATGGATTCGTTGTTCTCAGCAGCGCGTTTGATGATCTTGTCGTCGATATCCGTGATGTTGCGCACGTAAGTCAGTTGATACCCGCTGGCACGCAGCCAGTGGGCCACCATGTCGAATACCACCAACATACGCGCATGCCCCAGATGTATGTTGTCATACACCGTCAGGCCACAGACGTACATCCGGACATGCGGCGGAGCGATGGGCTTGAAGCTCTCTTTCTTACGCGTCAGTGAATTGTAGATCTTTAACATGGGCAATCAGCTCTTTGTGATCTCAGCGGCTTTTTCCAAACGTTCTTTGATGCGTTCCTGTCCGAGCAGCTCCCAGATCAGCTTCAACTCCGGGCCATGGGTATCTCCGGTGAGGGCGGCGCGCAGGGGTTTATAGAGATCCGGCCCACGCAGCTTGGTACTGCTCGCCAAGGCATCGACAAACGGCTTGTACTCCGGTTTATCAGCCAAACTGGTCAGTGCCTTTTGGAAGTACTCAGCGCCTGCCTCGCTCAGGGCTGCATGGCCTTCCTTCATCATGAAGTTGTTATCGCAAAATAATGTGCGAGCCCAACCCCAGGCATCTGAGGAATGTGGACTGTAATCGGGCTTGATTTCAGTGTTAAGAAGCACGTTGGGTCGCACAGCTTGGATGAAAAGTTGGCGCTTATCCTCTGGTACCAAGTTTTCCACCGTTTCTTTATTGGGACCTTCCACAAAGGCCCCGCCTGTACCTGATTTCATCCATTCCCATAGTTCTGCATCGCTGGTGTTCGCGATCGCGAGCTTCTGCCAATGGCGCATATGATTCTCGTCGAAGTGCGCCGGGCTGTGGCTGATCCTGGACAAATCAAACTGTGCCGCCAGCTCCGCGAACGACAGGAGTTTGTTATCCATATCGATATAGGCATGCCCCAGCCGCGCCATGTAGTTCATGACCGCCAACGGCATGTAATTCTGTGTGATCAGGTCGCGCAGGCTGGCGCTGCCGTGACGCTTGGAGAGCGGCTGGCCGTCATTACCGACCACCATGGAGAGATGCCCATAGTGTGGTGCGGTCATATCCAGCGCTTTCGTAATCAACAGCTGCCGCGGAGTGTTGGCCAGATGGTCTTCGCCGCGCAATACATGGGTGATGCCCATGAGCGCGTCATCCACGGCATTGCTGAAGAAAAATGCCGGGCTGCCGTCGCCGCGCAGGATCACAAAGTCGCCGATATCGTTGTGCGCGAACACCTGACGGCCGCGCACCAGATCATCGAAGGCCGTCTCGCCCTGCTCCGGCACGCGGAACCGCAATGCAGGTTTGAGGCCCGAGGCAAAGCGCGCTTCGATCTCGGACTTGGACAGATGCGCGCAGGTACCAGCATAACGCGGCGGCTTGCCGGCAGCCAGCTGGGTCTTGCGGGACATGGACAAGGCCGCGGGTGTGCAGAAGCACGGATAGGTCAGACCCTGCTTCGTCAGCTTGTCTATATAGGTCTTGTAAATCTGCCCACGCTCGGATTGGCGGTACGGTCCATGCCTGCCACCCACATCCGGGCCTTCCTGCCAGCTCAGGCCGAGCCAGTGCAGATCCTCCATGAGCGCGGTTTCCATCGCAGTATGCGAGCGCTCTGCATCCGTATCCTCGATGCGCAGGATAAATTCTCCACCGCTGTGCGCCGCCAGCAAGGCGCTGAACAGGGCAGTACGGGCATTGCCGACGTGCAGCTGGCCGCTGGGGCTGGGGGCGAATCGGGTGCACACACTCATAACGCATCATCTTATCAGGCAAAATACAGCCTGCGCCCGTGCGCTGCTAATTTTCCGGATCAGCGTTTATGATGGTGACCGGAACGCAGGAGATATCATGAAAAAACTGCTAGTAAGTCTATTCACTATCATGCTGCTGACTGCGTGCAGTCATACGCCGGTGCATCCCATCCAACCTGTGCAACCGGCCCAACCGGTCATGCCACCCAATCCTTACCCGGAGGTAGCATTTGAGACCAGCCTTGGAACTTTCGTGGTGCAGCTGAACCGTGAGCGCGCACCACTCACCGTGAGCAACTTCCTGCACTATGTGAATACGGGTTTTTACGATGGCACAGTGTTCCATCGCCTGGTACCCGGATTCGTGATCCAGGGCGGTGGATTCACCACGGCTTATATTGAGAAAAAGACAGATATGCCCATCCCCAATGAGTCCGGCAACGGCCTCTCGAATCTGCGCGCCACCATTGCCATGGCGCGGGAGGATGATCCGCATTCGGCTACCGCCCAGTTCTATATCAACCTGGTAGATAACCACAAACTGGATCCGCGCCCGGATCGCTGGGGTTATGCGGTATTCGGTCAGGTGATCCAAGGTATGGACGTGGTGGACAAGATCGCCGCTGTCCCCACCGGCAAAGTCGGTCCCTTCGATAAGGATGCACCCCTGACGCCAGTTGTCATACTAAAAGCGATGTTGCTCAAACAATCACTCGACTGATCCATGGCCACACTCTTCATCTCCGATCTGCATCTCGACGCATCACGCCCGCGCATCACGCAATTGTTCCTGGATTTCATGAAGCAGGAGCCACGCCAGGCGGATGCTGTGTACATCCTGGGAGATTTCTTCGAGGTGTGGCTCGGTGATGATGATCCGGATCCACACCATGCCCAGGTCATGGACGCCGTCCGCGAACTCACGGACAGCGGTGTGCCGGTGTATTTCATGCATGGCAACCGGGATTTCCTCATCGGCACGGACTTCGCAAAGCGGACTGGCGTGCAACTGCTGCCGGACCCTACGGTTGTAGAACTCTCCGGCATCCCTACACTGCTCATGCATGGTGACACGCTATGTACCGATGATGTGGAATATCAGACATTCCGCAAGTTGGTGCGCGACCCGGTGCGCCAGAAAGCCTTCCTGGCTTCACCGCTGGCAGAACGCCGGGCATTCGTCACGCACGCGCGTGCCGCCAGCGGCTTAAGCATCGCGCAGAAGTCGGAATCCATCATGGATGTTAATCAGCAGGCGGTAGAGACTGTCATGCGCGAACATGGTGTAGACCGTCTGATCCATGGACACACACACCGACCAGCGACGCATAAACTCCAGTCAGATGGAGAGCATAAAATCCGCATCGTACTAGGAGACTGGTATCATCAGGGCAGCATCCTGCGGGTCACCGGCACAGAGCCAGTGCTTGCGACTCTGCCCCTCACACAGTAATACACAGAAACACATTTACTCTCTGATAAACCTCAGTGCAGCGGTCCGCTATGAAAGCGGAACTCTTTGTCAATTTCCGTGATGAGCCCGGCCTCGATATCCGCGAACAGCGCGCACCTTTCCTGGATCGCATCGCCGCCGATGTGCTTCGCCAGCTTCAGATAGATATTCAGGTGGCGGGCTTCGGCTGCTTTCAATCCACGGTAGAGCTCCGCCAATTCGGCATCCAGTACTGAGGTCAGCGCCTGGAAGCGCTCACAGGAGCGCGCCTCGATGAATGCGCCGATAAGCAGCAGATCCACCAGCCTCTCCGGTTGGTGCTTGCGCGCATGCCTGCGCATCCCGCCGGCGTAACGTGCAGCGCTCAAAGGCCGGAACTGGATACCGCGGCGCTGCAGCAGACGGTTCACCTGTTCGAAATGCCGCAGTTCCTCACGGGCCAGACGCGACAAGGTCTCCTGTATTTGAGGATAGCGATCCCCATACTCGAACATCAGGCTCAGGGCCGTGGCTGCAGCCTTTTTTTCACAGTTGGCGTGATCCAACAGCAGGATATCCAGGTTTTCCAGGGCTGCTGACAGCCATGCCTGCGGTGTCGCGCAGGTCAATAGGTCGTGATTATCGGATGCTGCTTCCATTACGTTCTCTGATTTCGATCTCGAAGTGAATCAAAAAAAAATAAAGAATTATCATTCCTTCAATGCAATGACCAGGTCCATGACGTTGGTGCCGGTGGGACCGGTGTATATCAGATCGCCGCTGGCTTCCAGAAATGTACCGGCATCTGCCCGTGTTAGACAATCTGTCGCATCGAAGCCCCCATCTTCGCCACGCATGATACTGCCGCCATCCACCAGTGCGCCCGCGTCACTGGTTGTGCCATCGGTGCCATCAGTCCCTGCTGCCAACAAATATATTCCATCTTTATTCGCGATACGCCGCGCGACCGCCAATGCCAGCAACTGGTTACGGCCGCCGCGTCCCGGATGGTCCGGCAACCGCACCGTGGTCTCGCCGCCCCAGACATGCACCCCGGGTGGTGCTTCCATGAGGAAGCTTGAAATCTTTTCACCGCATGCGGTGGTAGCGGATGCGAGCAGCAAAGCATGCAGGTAAGTCTGCCGACCGGCGCGCGCGGCAGCGGCCTTCACCGCTTGCATGGCCTGATGATTGGTGGCGATGATCCGCGTGTGCACATTGCCTGAGTCAGTATTCGTTGGTGTCGAGCGCGGCAAGTCAGCAAACTGTGCCGGCAACTCTGGTAACGGCCCTGGGACAGGCGGCAGCAACAGACCGGAGCCGATGTGTGCCGGAACATCACCCGGCACATCGGAGATCAGTAACAGTTCAGCATTACGGCCGGCAAGATCATCCAACAGGCGCCCACCCTTGATCTGGGAGAAGGCTGTGCGCACACGGTTCACGGCATCGATCGGCAGGCCGCTGGCCATAAGCCAGCGTGTAAGCGAACGCAGATTTGCGAGCGATACGCCTTCGACCGGCACGTCCACCAGGCTCGACGCTCCGCCGGAGATCAGGAACAGGAAATGCGCGTCCGCCGGCGCGTTCGCCATGAACAGGCGCAGAGCGTTGCCGGCTGCCAGACTCTGCTCATCCGGCAAGGGATGCCCGGCTTCCAGTGACAGCATGCGTGGATCGCGGTAAACGCCTGAATCCTGGTATCCGTGACGTGTAATCACCAGGCCAGCGGTCACTTGGTCGCTGATGGCGTCGAAGGCACCAGCGGTCATGGCCGCGGCTGCCTTGCCAATCGCCACCAGTTACACCGCACCGGGAAAGACCGGCAGTCGCAGTGCCGCTTGTACACAACTGCGGCCATTCACCGCCGCCAATCCCTGCTGAAAGAAATTCAACAGCGATTGACGCGCTTCTGGGAGTGCCTCGTGACTCGACAAATCAATCAGAAGACGTTGTACATTTCGATGGCCTGGCGGTCATCACGCACACGATGTTGCTTGGCATCGTCGGAACGTTCTTGCGCAAGCACTGTCAGATAATCATTGGTGACATCACCAGTGATGTACTCGCCGGAAAACACCGAAGTATCGAAGCGCTGGATCTTGGGATTGCCGCGGCGCACCGCATCGATCAGGTCATCCAAATTTTGGTATATCAGCTTGTCGGCGCCGATGAATTCCTCAACCTGCTCTTCGCTGCGGTCATAAGCGATAAGTTCACTGGATGTGGGCATATCGATGCCATACACATTGGGGAATCGTACCGGCGGCGCGGCCGAGGCAAAATACACTTTGTGGGCGCCGGCATCCCGGGCCATCTGGATGATCTGTTGGGAAGTGGTGCCGCGTACGATGGAGTCATCCACCAGCAGCACATTCTTGCCGCTGAATTCCAAGTCGATGGCATTGAGTTTCTGGTGTACCGAATGGCTGCGCTGCTTTTGCCCCGGCATGATGAAGGTGCGGCCGATATAGCGGTTCTTGATGAAACCCTCGCGGTATTTAACCCCCAGCACGTTTGCAAGCTGCAGGGCACTGGTGCGGCTGGTATCGGGGATCGGGATGACCACGTCGATATCATGACTCGCCCAGTTGCGCTGTATCTGCTCAGCCAGTTTGTCGCCCATGCGCATACGCGCCTTGTAGACCGAGATGTCATCCATGATGGAATCCGGGCGCGCGAAATACACATATTCGAAGATGCAGGGCGAATACAACGGCTTCTCGGCGCACTGCTGGGTATGCAAGCTGCCGTTACGGTCGATGACCACGGCTTCACCCGGCGCCACGTCGCGTACCAGTTCGAACCCGCATACATCCAGGGCTACGCTTTCGGAAGCGATCATGTATTCGGTGCCGGCATCGGTGATACGTCGGCCGAATACCAGCGGGCGAATGCCGAAGGGGTCGCGGAATCCTACGATTCCATAACCGGAGATCATGGCGACATTGGCATAACCACCCCGACAACGCCGGTGCACGGCGCTTACCGCCTTGAAGATATCGCGTTCGTCCACCTCCAGGCTGCCGGTGCGCTGCAATTCATGCGCGAATACATTCAACAGAATCTCGGAATCGGATCCCGTATTTAGATGGCGCCGGTCGTCACGGAACAGCATGTCCTTGAGGGCGCGGGCATTGGTGAGGTTGCCGTTGTGCCCCAATCCGATTCCGTAGGGCGAGTTGGTATAGAACGGCTGGGCTTCGGCTGAATTCGCGCAACCGGCGGTGGGATAACGCACATGGCCGATGCCCATGCGGCCGCGCAATCTCAGCATATGGCGCTGCTGGAACACATCCCTCACCAGGCCATTGCTCTTGCGCATATACAGGTGATCATGGTCGCAGGTCATGATGCCGGCCGCATCCTGGCCGCGATGCTGCAGGACGGTCATGGCGTCATACAGAATCTGGTTGACGTTAGCGTGACCGACGACTCCGACAATCCCGCACATGTATGCCCCTCGCTAGTTCACTTATGGCCCAAGTTCGACACCTTGCGTTCACCACGCATCATCTCGTCAGCGACTTGCTGGGGCAACACCGCCCGCATCCAGCCGGCCACTGATTCGGCATAGGGTATGAGCCGCGATGCATGCCACCAGTCATTCTGCGGCAGGGTCGTAAAACCCGCCATGATCACCAGCACCGCCACAATCACGACGCCGCGCACCATGCCGAACAGCATGCCCAATACCCGGTCGGCCGCACCGGCGCCGGTCTTCTCCATGATCTTGCCGATCAGGAAGTTGATGGCTGCGCCGATGATGAGGATAACCACGAACAGGATCGCGAAACCGATGACTACGCGCACTGACGGGTTGTGTATCACGCTAAAAACGTCGCCCAGCTGCCGGGCGAAGCGCAAGGCTACCCAGAAACCGACTACCCATGTAACCAGCGACACGATCTCGCGTAAAAAGCCCCGCAGCAGACTGATGAGGGTCGAAATGATGATGATGACAAGGATCAGATAATCAACCCAATTCATGCGCGCCCTGGCCGCTGTGGCGTGCCGTCTTAATAACGAGTAGCTATTTTAACAGACGTGGAGCGTGCAAAACGCCCGCCTGCTCAACTTCAGGAATTCGGCACTATTACCGCCCGTCCACCGAATGCTTTACCCACCCCGGAGACAACGCGCTCCGCAGAGGCCTTATCTGTATACGGCCCAACACGCACGCGGTAATACGTACGGCTGCCTTTATGAAAACGACTGATATAGGCGTGATAACCGTGCTTGGCGAGTTTGCTTTGCACACTCTGTGCGTTGGCTTCATTGCTATAACTACCAGCCTGCACCACCCAGCCACCGGTTGTCGGCGCCGTAGAAGTGGCGTGTTCTTGTTCAGTCTGGACCGCAGATTTTGCTTTAGGTGCGACCATAGCCTTCGGGGTGGGTGATTCCTGCTTGACGATGGCAAGCGGCGTTTGGTTGATAACTGCGGGTTTGGAAGCACTGGCGGCACCCGCTGGGTTGCTCAAATCCATATGGTATGCAGGCTGTCCGTTAGTCGCAGCGGCGGGCGGCAGTGTCAGGGATTTCGTCACTGTGGTATCAGGCGCTGAGCTGCCCTTCAGTACCCAGGGAATAATGATGACCGCCAGTACCACTAGCACCACTGCCCCGATCAGGCGCTCTTTGAGTCCAATTTCCATTTCTCGACCTCCAGCCGGCGCGGATGCGCCCTCAAGTGTAATTGGTACCGGATTCCTGCCTGAGACGCAATACGGCGCCCACGGTCTGGAAAGAACCATATACCAGTATACGGTCGCCGCGCTGCGCAACCGACTGAGCCGCATGGCAGGCCTCGGTCACCGTAGCGCATTCAGTCGTCATGGCGCCCGGTAACGCCGCGTGGATACGCCCGGCCAGTTCCATGGCGCCCTGGCCGCGCGCGCCCTCCAATCCGCCGACGTACCAATGATCTATCTGCGTAGCGAGCGCACGACACACGTCCTCGACCGCCTTATCGCGGTACATGCCAACCACCGCCAAGGTTTTGCCTGTCACCGGATTCGCGGCCAGATTTCTGGCGAGTACGACGGCCGCCGCTGGGTTATGGGCGACATCCAATACCCAGGAGACCTCCCCAGGCCATTGTTCAAAACGAGCACGGATGCGTGCCGTTTCCAGACCCCTACGGATAGCATTTTCAGTGACCGGCAGCTTGGCCACAACTGCATGCAGCAAGGCTATACAACTGGCGGCATTATCCAGCTGGATAAAACCCGGCAAAGCCGGATGCGGCAAATTCTGTATGCGCACATTCTGCCACTGCCACTGCCAGTTGTGGCTGGATGCTTGCCAGTCGAATTCCTGGCCCAGCACCTGCAAATCAGCCCCAAGTTGTTTGGCGGTTTCCAGGAAACGCACCGGCGGTTCCCGGTCACCGCAGATGGCCGCCTGCTGGCGGCGATAGATGCCAGCCTTTTCATAACCGATGCTATCCCGGTCCTTGCCGAGCCATTCCTGATGATCCAGCCCGATGGATGCCACCAGTGCGCCCAAAGGATCGACTGCGTTCACCGCATCCAGCCGGCCACCCATACCCACTTCCAAGACTGCCACTTGAACGCCGTGTCTACGAAAGATCTCGAATGCAGCGAGGGTGCCGAATTCGAAATATGTGAGACTTACATCTCCCCGGGCCTTGTCCACGCATGCAAATGCTTCCACCAATTCGTCATCAGTCGCTTCCACACCTTGTATGCATATGCGCTCGTTGTAACGCAATAAATGCGGCGAGGTATAAGCACCGACTGTGTAGCCTTGCGCGCACAGCATGGCGTCCAGAAACGCCACACAGGAGCCTTTGCCGTTGGTGCCGCCGATAGTCAAAACCTGGAAAGGCGTATTCGCCAAATCCATGCGCTGCAGTACCTGCCTGACACGCTCCAGTCCCAGATCAATGGGATTCGGGTGCAGTTGCTCCTGCCAGGTAAGCCACTCACCGAGCGTGGTGAAGCGCATGGATTAACATCAAAAATGAATAATTGGATTGACAGGCCATGGTGAGAGCCGAGAAAGATTGGGCCGTACAGAAACTATTCGAAACCTGTGTTATGGATGTGTCTTATGCCTCACCCCTGACTTCCTCATTCTCTTTTAGCGGTGGCTGACGTGTGAGCATCGCAAGCAATGATGCAAGTCGGTCGCGCATCTCGCGGCGGTCGATGATCATGTCCACGGCGCCGTGATCCAGCAGAAACTCGCTGCGCTGGAAACCTTCCGGCAGAGTCTCGCGTACTGTCTGTTCGATCACGCGTGGCCCCGCAAAACCGATGAGCGCCTTGGGTTCAGCGACATTCACGTCCCCGAGCATGGCCAGTGAAGCAGATACACCTCCAGTCGTGGGGTCTGTCATGACGGAAATATAAGGGATACCCCGGCGCGAGAGTTTCGCCAACGCGGCACTGGTCTTGGCCATTTGCATGAGAGATATCAATGCTTCTTGCATGCGGGCGCCGCCACTCGCTGAGAAACACACCAGTGGTGCATTTTCCTCCATGGCTGTTTCGACTCCGCGCACGAAACGTTCCCCGACTACGGAACCCATGGAACCACCCATGAATTTGAACTCAAAGGCACACACGACGATGCGCATGCCTTTGAGACGCCCCTTCATGGCTACCAGCGCATCCTTCTCATTGGTGGCTTTCTGGGCCAGCAACAATCGATCTTTGTATTTCTTGCTATCGCGGAAGCGCAGGATGTCTACCGGCTCTATGTCAGCACCGATTTCCGTACCGGTCCCCGGATCCAGGAACATCTCCAGGCGTTGACGCGCTGTGAGCCGCATGTGATGGCCACACTTGGGACAGACATACAGATTGCGTTCCAATTCGGCGCGATACAGGACCGAATTGCACTCCTCGCATTTGCTCCACAACCCTTCCGGGATACCACGCCGCGCCGGACGCGATTCGTCGGTGTTGATACGTGATGGGACGATTTTCTTGAACCAGTTCATGCTTCACAAAAATCCTGTGGTGGTTGATCTTGGCTGTGGCATATGCCCGCAATGCGTGTTGCTGATGCTGCGCCGCGAGTTATGCTTGATGAGAGTATATGATAAACGAATCCCGGGGTTTGTGATGCCTGCTATCCGCTGGACACAAGCTTGATGTCTGGAGAGAGGCCATCGAACAGTGCGCCATCCGGCACCGGCAGGTCATAGGCCGTGGGATATAGCACCGCCATGAAACACAATCCTTGTGGCGGCGCGGTGGCACCACCCAGTGTACGGTCACGGCCTTGCAACACTCTTTGCGCCCAGACCGGATCCTGCTTGCCGATGCCGATGTCGATTAGCACACCGACAATGTTGCGCACCATGTGATGCAGAAAGCCATCAGCAACTAACTCGATGCGGATAATCTCACCAGCGCGGTGCACATCAAGGCGGTGGATACGGCGTACCGGCGAACGCGCCTGACACTCCACTGCACGGAAGGCGGAAAAATCATGTTCCCCCAGCAGGACTCTCGCGGCTGCACGCATGCGCTCATCATCCAGTGAATGACGCACCCAGGTCATCCGTGATCGTAGGACCGCCGGCCGTGTTAAACGGTTGACGATAGCGTATCTGTATTGGCGTGCGCGCGCCCGGTAACGCGCATGGAAATCGTCCGGTACTTCCTTAATCCAGTTCGCCGCCACATCCTCCGGTAGATTCGAATTGATGCCCAACAGCCAACTGCGCAGTTCACGCCGCGACTCGACATCGAAGTGTGATACTTGACCGAGAGCGTGTACGCCTGTATCTGTGCGTCCGGCACACACAACATCCACAGGATGATCAGCAACCTTTGAAATGGCTTCCTCGAGACAGCCCTGCACTGTGCGCCCGGCATGCGATTGCCGCTGCCACCCCATGAAGGCAGTGCCATCGTATTCAAGACCCAAAGCCATGCGTGCCATTAGATTTCACCAGCACGGGATTAGAAGCAGGAATTTAAAATTGCGTGTGTGTCTCACGGCGTGATGCCGACGAAACTGTTGGGAGAATAACGCCGGCGACGAAAATACTCCGCCTTCACGACGTACAGTGTGGCTGGCTCAGGTAAGGCTCTGTAGCAGTTTCCTGGCTTCCTGCTGCTGCTGGCTATCGCCCTCCTCCAGTACTTCCTGAAGGATGTTCTTGGCGCCGTCAGAATCGCCCATATCAATATAAGCGCGCGCCAGATCCAATTTGGTGCCGATCTCATTGAGCCCGGTGGTTTCCTCACCGGTACCGGTGCTGATCCCGGTTTGTGTACCGGGAACTTCCGCATCCGCCGCCAGCGACATCGATTGACCGCTATCACCGCGTGTGCCCTCTTCCTGTGGTGGCACGTTGGTATTCACGAAGTCCGATAACTCCTTAAGGGCCTTGTCGAACTCCACCTGGGAATCAGTACCGAAATCCGCAGTCACGGTGGATTCACCGATCTTCTTACCCGATGCTGGAGCGGGCTTCTTGCCCCCACTGGCCGAATCGGCAGTAGTTGCACTGGCTGAAGTTGCAGCCTTTTTGCTTTTGGCGATAGGTTCGATATCCGGCAGTGAAAAATCCACAACCTGCTGATCGGCGGGCGCGGGTTTTACCGCAGTGGTCGGCATGGTCACAGGACGCATGCCCTCAAATGCGCCTGCCAAGGGATCCAGGTCGGTATGCACCGCGGTCCCCGTGCCACCGCTGTCAAGCGGGATATCCACGCTCGCACCTGCTGCAGCACCCTCACCCGAAAATAGTGTTTCCTCCGGCGCCACTTGACGGCCCATGATGGCGATGTTTTCCCAATCCTTGTCGGGCAATGCACCCATCTCCTGGCGCAGGCCACGGGCAGTTTCCACAAAGTTAGTATGGTCACCTGCAGTGAAATACACTTCCAGCAATTTCATCTTGAGATCGCGACGGCTCGGATCCTGACGCAGAGCTTTATTAAGCACATCCGCAGCCTGATCATAGAGACCGTAAGCCATGTGGAAATCCGCTTCCGCCATGGGATCGGATTCATCCAGCTTGAGATTCGTCGTGGTCATGTGGGATGCAGTTGTGCCCATTGCCGCTTCACTGGCTGAACCACCCGCGTCTGATCCATCAACGGAATCGAGGTTGGTCACGTCTTTCAAGCCGGCTTTTTCTTCTTTTCCCCAGTCTGCATCAGCCGTGGGTGCTTTTCTGATCTTGACGGGTTTGCTGATGGCTTCGTCTGCAGCGCGCCGCTTCTTGATATAGATGCCAGCGATAAGCACCAGTATTATCACGATGATGGCGATAATCACATATGGATTGAGCAGCGAATCCAGCAACCCACCGGAGGTAGCTGTGGATTGAACCGGTGTAATTCTGGTTTTCGGCAGGGATTTTACCGCTGCCGGTTTTTCTGGATTCAGGGGTGTGGTCTTGGTTTCTGCAGCCTGTTTGTTTTGCTCGCTAGCCTTGGCTTGCACAGCTGACATGCTGTTGCTCGCGACCGCGATCGGTGCGTTGGAGGCAGTAGACGCCGCCCCCGTACCTGTTGCCTGGGCTTCGGCTGCACCAGTTGCATTGGCTCCGGTCGTTGCGCCGACCGCACTCTTACCTACACCCGGCACCTGGTTCTCAGTGGTCTGGGCAGCTGATGACGGCGCCACCAATTGCAACGAGGGTTGTTCGGTATTGCCAGCCGGCTTATGCGCACCAGTAAGTCCACGGCTGGCGCGCCAATCAGCGATCTGTGTACGAACTTCAGAATTGGCCTCCGAGACTTTCACCGCCTGGATGTCATCCAGGGTCGGAACCCGCAGTACATAACCGGCCTTCATGAGGTTGATGTTATGCATGAAGACTTCAGGGTTAGCGCGGTAAATCGCGATCATCATCTGATTGAGAGTCACACCCTGTGGTCGCATATTCAGGGCGATCTGGGAAAGAGTTTCACCCCGATGGATGGGACCGTAATTCCCGCCCAATGATGAATTGCCAGCGGAGACAGCCGGGGTTATGACCGCGGAGGTCGCAGTTGGCTGCGCTGCCGGTTTTGGTGCCATGGGCACCGGAGTCACCGCCGGTGTAGAAGCTGGAGTTGGGGTCACAGCAGAAGCAGGAGCCGCTGTCGTGCCTACCGGCGCGGCTGTCGCAGGCTGGGCAACGGCGGTTGCAGCAGCCGGAGCTGCTTGTGTTGTGGTCTCAAAATTTGGTGGGTTCAGAAATACCGTGTACTCACGGATGAGTTCGCCATTGTCCCAGGTAGCATCCGCAAGGAAATCCAGAAACGGTTCGCGCATCGGCTCGCGGCTGGTGATATGCACACTGGCAGTCCCGTTTGGACCTTGTACGATCTCGAATCGTAGCTGGCTTAGCACGTCAGCCAACGGTAGACCCGCCTGTTTGAATTGCTCGGCGCTCGCGATCTTGATATGCAGGCTGCCGATCTCATCAGCAGCAGCGCCCACGATCGGAATATCCGCATTCAAAGGTTGATTGAGTGCGGAATTGAGCTTGATCTCGCCCAGGCCCAGCGCATTCGCCGCCAACGGCAACACTGCGATCATGCAAGCCAAGACAAATTTAAGCTTCTTGCTCATGATTTCTCCCCATCCTACCCGCCCCTTTCGCGACCCAGATTGAGGTGCGGCCGGGCAACGGCATGTCACTAATAGCTCAGAATGCTCTTTATAAAACTGGGCTAACTATAGCTTATAAATAGCTTTTCACCAACAACTCCGCCACCTGCACACTGTTGAGTGCCGCGCCCTTGCGGACGTTGTCAGCTACCACCCACAAGTCCAAGCCCCGGGGGTGAGATAGATCATCCCGGATGCGGCCCACAAAGACTGCGTCCTTGTGAGCGGCTTCGGTGACCGCTGTGGGATAACCCCCGGGTCGACGCTCGTCCAGTACTACCACCCCCGGTGCCTGGCACAGCAGAGTCCGGGCCTGGACCGCCGTGAGCTTCTCGCGGGTCTCGATGTGCAAAGCCTCTGAATGGCCGTAGAACACCGGCACTCTGACGGCCGTGGCATTTACCAGGATGGAATCATCATCCAGAATCTTGCGGGTCTCCCACAGCATCTTCATTTCCTCGCGGGTATAGCCGTTATCCTGAAACTCATCGATATGCGGCAGCACGTTGAAGGCAATTTGTTTGGCGAACATGCCGCTCTCATCCACAGGCTGGCCATTCAACAGCAGTGCCGCCTGCTTGGCCAGCTCTTCGATGGCGCCGGCACCGGCGCCTGAAACCGACTGATAAGTCGCCACATTGATTCGCTCGATTCCGACTGCGTCATAGATGGGCTTGAGCGCCACCATCATCTGAATAGTGGAACAATTGGGGTTGGCGATAATGCCGCGATTCTTGTATTTCGCCACCGCCTGTGGATTCACTTCCGGCACCACTAGCGGAACATCCGGCTCATAGCGGAACTGTGAGGTATTGTCTATGACCACGCAGCCGACAGCTGCAGCCTCGGGTGCGTACTTCGCAGATACTGCGGCACCTGCAGAAAACAATGCGATTTGCACTTTGGAAAAATCGAATTTTGCCAGTTCCTCGACTTGCAGTTGGATATTATTGAAAACCGCATGTTTATCGGCGGAACGTTCACTGGCCAATGCATAGATCTTGCCCACAGGGAATTTCCGATCTTCCAGTATCCCCAGCATGCTACTACCGACGGTTCCGGTAGCTCCGACTATCGCTATATCAAATGTATCCACGCTCACCCCACATAAAATTTAAGAACATTACCGCGCGTTGATGTGATATTAGGTTGATTTTTCCGGTATTGGTTTGAGCACAGGCGAAACTTCCGCATTCTGCCCGCGCTGACGCAAAGCATGATCGATCAACGTTAGTGCCAGCATAGCCTCGGCTATCGGTGTAGCGCGGATACCAACACAGGCGTCATGCCGGCCATGCACACTGATCTCTGTCGCTTGGCCCTGCACATCGATGGTTTGGCCTGTGAGCCGAATACTGGACGTGGGCTTCACAGCGATATTCACGATGATCTCCTGGCCGGTAGATATGCCACCGAGGATCCCGCCCGCATTGTTGGACAGGAATCCCTGCGGTGTCATCTCATCCCGGTGTTGACTGCCTCTCTGGGCAACGGCTGCAAAACCCGCGCCGATCTCCACACCTTTCACCGCATTGATGCCCATCATTGCAGAAGCGATGTCGGCATCCAGTTTGTCGAACACCGGCTCACCCCATCCGGGCGGCACGCCCCGCGCCATCACCGTGATGCGCGCGCCGATGGAGTCACCGGACTTGCGCAACGTATCCATATAGTTTTCCAATTCCGGGACACGTGCTGCATCGGGACAGAAGAACGGATTGTCATCGACCGCATCCAAATCCTTTGGTTCCAACACCAGTGGTCCCAATTGTGCCAGCCAACCTCGGATCACAATCGCATAGTGTTCATCAAGATATTTGCGGGCGATGGCGCCGGCCGCCACGCGCATCACGGTTTCACGCGCCGAGGCGCGTCCGCCGCCACGATGATCGCGGTGGCCGTATTTCATCAAATAGGTGTAATCCGCATGCCCTGGCCGGAACTTGTCCTTGATAGCATCGTAGTCCTGAGGTCGTTGATCACTATTCTCTACAAGGAGTCCGATGGGTGTACCGGTGGTTCTGCCATCGAACACTCCGGAGAGCATTCTTACCTGATCCGCTTCATGGCGTTGCGCCGTATGCCGTGTGGTGCCTGAGCGGCGCCGATCAACATACTTCTGAATGTCAGCCTCGCATAGCGACATGCCGGGCGGGCAACCGTCCACGATGCATCCTAATGCCGGCCCATGACTTTCGCCAAAACTGGTGACGGTAAACAGCTTTCCAAAGGTGTTACCGGACATGCTGCGCCCGCTTGTTGTGACCTTGCATGGCCGCAACCTGCTCCGCTGTCAACAGGAACACTTCGGCATGACCGCGCTCGAACTCCAGCCACATGAAGGGAACTTGAGGAAATTCCTGCTCCAATGCCCAGCGGCTGTTGCCGACTTCCACCACCAGGATGCCATCGGCCGCCAGATAATCCGGCGCGCCCGCAAGGATGCGCCGCACGATATCCAGTCCATCATCGCCTGCCGCCAAACCTAGTGGGGGCTCCTGCTGGTGTTCAGCAGGTAATTCCCGCATATCTTGCGCGTCCACATAGGGTGGATTGCTGACGATGATGTCAAAGTGTGCTGCAGGCAGGCCATCGAACACATCGAATTTCTTCAGACTCACCCGGTTTTTCACGCTCAGGCGATCCACGTTCGTGCCGGCAACCTCCAGCGCTGCATCCGAGATATCAGTGGCAACCACATGCGCGTCCGGAAACGCATAGGCACAGGCGATGGCGATACAGCCACTGCCGGTGCACAGATCCAGCACCCGGGTGACACGCTGTGGGTCGATCCAAGGTTTGAAATTCTTCTCGATCAATTCGGCAATCGGCGAACGCGGCACCAACACGCGCTCATCCACATAGAAATCCAGACCAGCGAAGCGCGCATGCCCGGTTATATAAGCGTAGGGCTTGCGTTCCTCCACACGCCGGCGCAGCAACTCATAGACCGCCTGCTTTTCCACGGCCGTGAGACGCGTTTCCAGTAGCCAGGGAGGAATATCGTGATCGAGACCTGCACCATGCAATACCAGATTCAGTGCCTCATCCACAGCATTGTTAGTGCCATGACCGAAATGCAACCCCGAACGGTTGAAGAGGCTTGCGCCCCAGCGCACAAAATCCGCCAGGGTGTGCAATTGCGGGCTGATTTCTTGGTAGCTTTCCATGAAATATCCTGAAACTATGCCTGTATGATAATCGAAATACACGGCAGTCATCCCGGCATGGCATACTTTGAACAGGCGCATGCTACTGGGATGCTTCATGTTGTGGCCGCATCGGGTGTTACTAGACGGACTGCCGGGTCAACTGGCCCCAGCCTCTACCTCCTTTGACTCCCGAATACTTACTGGTAGAACTCCGTACTACCGTGCAGCTTCTGGAGACCGCTGATGTCGCGCAAATTTGTCGTGTTGCTATCCATGCTCATAGGAATGACGCCGTTCGCTATCCGGGCGGATGGCCCAGGTGTGTCCGCTACGCATGTCTGGATGCGCGTGACGAAACCCGATGCCAATGCCTTGACTGGTTACATGATTCTGAAAAATCTCTCCAACCAGACACTGACTCTGGCGACAATCTCCAGTCCTGATTTCGAATCAATCGTGATCCGCCGCGGCACTTCGGATGATGACAAGGCCGATCTGCAACCGCTATCGAAGCTAAGTATTCCTGCCCACAAGAGCCTCAGCTTCGCACCCAATAGCTATTATCTGGTGCTCATAAAACCTGTGAAGAAACTATACGATGGCGACTTGGTGACACTGACATTGACGTTCTCAGACCATTCCTCGCTCACCATCATGGCGCCCGTGCGCCGCGATCGGATTGAAAACTGAACAAGCCATACGTCATGGGCGAAACCGAAGTCTCACTCCTAGACCGGATAAAGGCTGGGTTGCAATATCCTTTACCGCAACACGCCATCTCGCGCCTGATTCACTGGCTCGCGCGTGCGGAGTCGCCCGCCGTCAAGAATTGGTTGATCCGCCGCTTCATCCAGCGATTCGACGTGGACATGAGCGAGGCCGCGGAACCAGAAAGCACCGCCTATCCGTGCTTCAATGCCTTCTTCACGCGCGCATTACGCGCTGACACACGCCCGATAGCTGATGGTATTAAGACAATCGTGAGCCCAGTGGATGGTCGTGTCAGCCAGATTGGTACTATCAACCAAACTCATATTCTTCAGGCCAAGGGTCGCACATTCAGCGTACTGGAATTACTGGCGGGCAACACGACAATTGCCAATGCCTTCACGAATGGAGAATTCGCGACTTTATATCTGTCGCCGCGAGACTATCACCGCATCCACATGCCGCTGGATGGCAGCCTGCGTCACATGCTGTATGTACCTGGCCGCCTGTTCAGTGTGAATCCGCCCACGACACGTGCTGTGCCCGATCTATTCGCCCGCAACGAGCGCGTAGCGGCAGTTTTCGATACGCCAGCGGGTCCCATGTCTATAGTCATGGTAGGTGCGCTTAACGTGGGTAGCATCGAGACCGTGTGGGCCGGTGAAATCACACCGCCACATCTCAAGCAGATGCGAAGCTGGACATATCAGGGTGAGGAAGTGTTACTGAAAAAAGGCTCAGAGCTGGGGCGCTTCAACATGGGCTCAACAGTAATCTTGCTCTTCGGCCGTCAAAGGGTCCACTGGAATATCGGACTGGAAGCCAGTTCAAGTGTGCGTATGGGGCAAGCGATCGGCGAGATGGTGTAACTTAGCCAAGCGCATCCAAAAAAACTCTGGATAATTTTTCCAGATTGAACCGATCTTCCTCATCAAAACGTGCGAGCTTGGGGCTGTCGATATCCAGCACGCCCAGCAATTCGCCACGCCGGATCAATGGCAGCACTATTTCAGATCTAGAATCACTATCGCAGAAGATGTGGCCGGGAAACTGGTTCACATCCTGCACCAGAATGGTCTCGCGTTTGACAGCTGCAGTACCGCACACGCCCTTGCCCAGTGCGATGCGCACGCACGCGGGTTTGCCCTGGAAAGGGCCCACCACCATTTCGCCGTCCTTGAGGAAATAAAACCCTACCCAGTTGATATCCGGTAGGGCGTGATACAGCAAGGCGCACAGATTAGCGGCATTGGCGATCAGGTCATGTTCGCCATGCAACAAGGCATGGGCCTGTGTGGCCAACTCCTTGTAAAGCGCACTTTTATTCTCAGTCTGGACTGTCTTCAATTCGAACATGCGCCGTGACCCGATGATCCCCACCTATTGGATATTGCAGAAACAGTAGGCATAGATGCCACGCGGATCGGTAAATGCCTTGAAACTATTGGACAGCCGCAGCATCTCCGCATACCAAGGTAACCCACTGAAGTCAGAGGAAGGTAGCAGACTTGATGTAAGGTTGGGGTTAAGACTGGCATCGCTGTTATTAGCCATAGCAATGATCAGCCTGTTAGTCAGGCTCAGAGGCTGTTCGATATAGCGCACAGCGTAATGCGGCCCAAGCTTGGCAAGCTTGGCTGCAGCTGCAACTGCATCTTGCAGATCGCCGAACTTGTCCACCAAACCGATACGCTTGGCTTCCTCGCCGCTCCAGACACGGCCTTGGCCGATGGCATTCACCTCCGTGACACTCATGTGGCGGTTATGCGCCACTTTGGTGATGAAATCCTCATAGCCGTTATCGATGTCCAGCTGAAAGATCTTCTGCATCATCGGTGACATGGGCCGGGTCACATCGAAGGCATCGCTTAGGGGCGTGGTGCCGACGCCGTCGGTATGCACACCGATCTTGGCGAGGGTCTTCTGGAAGGTCGGGAACAGGCCAAAGATGCCGATGGAACCCGTGAGTGTGGTGGGGTTCGCAAAGATCTCATCACCCGCCATGGAAATCCAGTAACCGCCGGAGGCGGCCACCGAACCCATGGAGACGATCACCGGCTTGCCGGCTTCCTTGGTGAGTTCGATCTGGCGCAGGATCAGGTCGGAAGCGAAGGCGCTGCCGCCGGGGCTATCCACGCGCAAGACCACGGCTTTGATGGAATCGTCGTAGCGCGCTTTGCGGATCAGATCGGAAGTGGAATCACCGCCGATGCTGCCAGAAGGTTGATCGCCCGGCTGGATGTCGCCGGCGGCCACAATGATACCTATCGCATTGCCATCCGTGGAGTGAAACCCATCGAGGCCTGAAGTCTGCAAGTAATCACGGAAATCGATCTGGCGGAAACTGTGATTGGCTTCGCCCACTATCTTGGTGACCGCATCCGTCATCTGGTCTTCGGTGGCAATCTTGTCCACCAGACCAGCTTTCAGCGCCAACTTGGCGGCATCACCACCGACGGCCGCGAGTCCTGTGTCTGCATTGTTTATATAGTTGTTGAGCGTATCCGGTTTGAGATCACGCGCCTTGTTGACATCCTGCTGGTACGCGCTCCAAAGCGCATTCACCACCCCACTCCAATCACTGCGCGCGTCCGCTGACATGCTGTTGAGCATGAGTGGTTCCACCGCCGACTTGTATTTGCCCACGCGGAAAATGTTCACATCCACACCCAGTTTATCGAGTGCATCCTTGAAGTAAGGTTGATAGATGCCATAGCCGTGCAGGAACACCAAACCTTGGGGATGGATGAAGACTGTATTGGCCATGGACGCCAGGTAATACTGGCTCTGGCTATAGGAGTCGCCGAGGGCAAATACCGGTTTTCCTGTTTTTTTGAACTCCCGGATGGCGCGACCGATATCCTGCAGATCGCTCAGAGCGGCACCGCCGAGGAAGCCGCCACCTCCCATCTCGTCGGTTTCCAACACCAACGCCTTGATGCGGCGATCATCTTTGGCAAGTTCGATCGCAGCGACGACATCGCGCAGCCTTGTCTGCGGCCGCTGCTTCTGCCCCATCATCCTGCTGAGGGAACGCTGCACCGGGTCGCCGGAAAACTGTTCCACCAGATCGCCCTGCGGGTCCACCACCAAGGCCGCTGATGAAGGCACCTCGAGATGGTGGGAACCGAACACTCCCACCAGTATGAATACCAAGATGACAGTGATGAGCAGGTTTATAACTACGCGGCATAGGAAATCCCACAGGTGCCAGGTGCCGCCAAAGATACGCACGAAAAAATTCTTGTCGCTCATGAGGTTCCCGTGTTTGGAATGCATAAATTCTGGGTAATAACGTAACGATATTTCATATTATGCACTCTGCAACTCGCGTGTGGCAGTATCCAGCAGTGCGATGATGCACGGCAGCCACTCCGCATGTTCCGGTTTCATCAGGCAGGAACGCAGCGCGGTGACCGTATCCACGTCGTTTTTCAGTTCCGGCCACCAGGCAGTCGCTAAAGAATTCGTTACCCGTAATAGCGCCAGATGCAGTTGCTGCTGCGCGGCGGCATCGAATACTGCCTGTGCTCGGCGGCTGGCGGCTGCCCTGCCGGATGCGGCCAGAGTCCAGACGACGATATCCAGTTCCGGTTTTGGACCGGCAAGATACTGTTGACCATCTTTCACATGCTGATGCAACGAAAGCGCTGCCTGATGTGAATCTTCAAGACCAAGGGCGAATTCACCGCCCGGCACCATCGGCAACAATTTTTGGGTGGCCCATAAGGCTACTGCAGAAGCACCTGGCCGGGAACATTCCAAGCTAATCTCACCAAGATGCAGCTCCGCGGAAGTGAAATAGGTATAAGGAGATTCGTGTTTGTAAAACCGGCCTTCTGCCGGGTCGCGCAACAGCAGGCAACCGCAACCGTAAGGCTGTAAGCCGTGCTTGTGGGGATCCACCACGATGGAGTCTGCCTGCGCCATGGCATCGAAGGCGGCGCGCGTCTCGCCATCCAGATTGGAAGCCAGTTTGAAATAGCCCCCATACGCAGCGTCCACATGCACGCGGAATCCATAACGCTCACGCAATCGCAAAATCTCATGCAATGGATCCACGGCGCCTAGACCTGTGGTGCCAAGTGTCACCACCACCGTGGCCACAGCTTCGCGTTTAAGGATATCCTCCAGCGCGTTCATGTCTATACGTCCCTTCGCATCCACTGCCACACTCGAGAACTGCATCTGTAACACTTCACACGTGCGCGCATGCGTGTAATGCGCCTGTTCCGAGGCCACGACCAAACCCTGCTTGCGTACATGGCGCGCCACCCACAGTGCTTCCAGATTGGCGATGGTACCGCTGGCTGATAGATGGCCAAGATGATTTGTGTAGCCGAACATGCAAGCGATATCGGCGACCGCTTCTTTCTCCATGATGGAGCTGGCGCGCCCACCATCCAGCGCATGATTGTTCGGATTGATATACAGCGCCAGCATATAGGCAAGCCGCGCCACCGGGTGTGGGGGTTTCAACATCTGGCCGGCATACAGCGGATGCGGATAGGGAAAGTTGTTCTGCAGCCGCTGCGCGACTTCTTTCAGCACCGTGCGTAGACGCTCCGGTTGCATGTCCGCCTTGAAATCAGGCAGCGCACTGAAACCCTTATCCAGGGCAGCGAGCGCTTCCTCAAGAAGTTGCAGACTATTTTTCTCTAGCATGCAGTTGTGCGTGGCTCGCAGGGATTACGGCTTGCCATTCGGCTTAGCCTCGGGCACCAGCATCAGCTGTTGCATGTCATGCCGCAGCAAGGCCTGCTGTGATGGATCTTTTGTGGCGTTCAGCAGCCCTTGATAGAGATTGCGCGCATCTTCTATATAGCCGGCTTTGGCAAGCATCTGCGCCGCCTGATAGCGCGCGCTTTTGGCCCACTGATCCATGGCATAGGGATCCACCAGGATCGCGGAACGCAGATACAGCTCCGCGGCCTGCGGATAATCACCGATGCCTTTATAGGAGTCCGCGATCCAGAACAGCAACTGGCGCTGCTGATCGGACGTCAGATTCGCCCGCAGCAATGCCTCGAAGAACGGGATCGCCTCCCGGTTTCGGCCGATGGTCTGTAGATCGAAGAGTACCGGCAGCACATCGTCCGGTTCCACCGGAGTACCGCTGGAGAACAATGTATTGAGCGCCTGGATACCCGCATCCGGTTTGCCGCCGAGTATAAAAACGCGCGCGCGCTGCAACTGCCAGGCAGCTGGATCGGTATCCGGCGGCGGCTGATCCAGGCCTTCCATGAGTTTTGAAGCCAGCGGGATATCGGGTATGGCCAGCACGTCGTTGACCAGGATGTAGCGCACATCCGGTGGAATATCGCTTAGCGTCTTGAAACGTGTGGAATCCAGATACAGGTGCCGCAGCACCACTGCGCCGTACTTCTGTTTCTGGATGAGACTCGCGAACTGCCAATGCGCGACACCCTGCGTCTGAGCGCCGACTGCGTTGAAAGCGACCACGCTGAAGAGTGCGCAGGCGGCCACCGGGCTGGAATCGTATCGATTGGAAGCGGCCAGGTACCAGGCCTGATTGTCGCCCACCACCAGTTGCAGCTGGTTACCGAGATCTTCGCCATAGCCCACATAGGCATGCCAAAGCATCTCGGGTGTGATGGCGAACACCGGATCCTGGTCCAGCAATCCCGGCTGCAAACCCAGACCGTTCTGTAATGCCTGGATGCGCGCCACCGGATTGTTGAGTGATGCAGCGGCTTCAGCGACGATGAACCAAGCCTGTATACGTTGTTCCAGCGGCAGTTTAATGTTGAGGCCTATGCTCACGGCATTTTTCATGACTTTGTCTGGAGAAATCTGGCCGGTACGCAGCTCGGCTAACAATCTCAGCATGTCTGCGTCTGAACTGTTGCTGCCCTGCAGCACATCCAGGGCCGCCTGCGGCTGACGGGTACGCAGGAACAAGCGCGCTTCCAGCAGCGGCCAGTCACCGGTGTCCTGGGGATAGTCCTGACGGTAGCGGATCACCGCCGTCTGGGCGTCGTCGAGCCGCTGGTCTGCAAGATAACTGCGCAACACCAACTGCCGCAGTTGGCTCAAGCTCGAGTCATCGGGGAGAGATCGGGGGTTCCAAATGAATCTACGCACTATCTCCCTGGCATCATGGCCTTTGCCAAGCTGCAACCAGGCTGCGGCCGCCTGCATCTGCTCCCATTGGTCGAAATCCGCACCAATCCCTGCCGGCGGATGCTGCGCGCGCGCGATAATGGCCTGCCAGTCTTTGGTGGACTGGTACAGATAGATGCGTTCCCGTTCCCATGCCATCCAGCCAACCGCGTCCTGGGCGAAGACAGGCTGGTCACGGTCGATAAATTGCAAGGCAAGATTCGGCGCGCCCGCCGATGCAAACCCGCTGATATCCTGCAACATGGGGCTGGCGTTCAGATTGGGCGGCGGTTGCGCAGGCGGCGGGGCGGGTTTAGCCGTCGCGGGTTTATGCTTAGGGTGTTTGTGTGCAGCATTTACCGGTATCGCCGTCACCAACATGACGGCAAACACGATTAAACAACTGCGTAATGGCATGCGCATGGATTGCAGAGCTGA
>Ga0307373_10002927_pt1 | contig 30411 bp, 29 predicted proteins | sample OX2MG_FD_202534 | JGI IMG/M metagenome (GOLD analysis project Ga0307373, IMG submission 202534) | Soil microbial communities from Risofladan, Vaasa, Finland - OX-2 | ecosystem: Environmental > Terrestrial > Soil > Coastal area > Acid sulfate soil | place: Finland: Risofladan, Vaasa | collected... | reverse complement strand
ATGGCAACGACTTCTCCCTCACCGACGTCGCATCGGCACTGGGCACCGCCTGAACCCGATCGGTCCCGGCAACGGGCTGCCGCCATACAGTGGAGAAGTGGTCTTCGATCCCGTACATCTCGGATTGCATCTCGGGCCGACCCCCCGTCAACTGACCTCCACGTCCCACCCGGAGGCAGCGAGCCGATGACCGGCCCGGCCCGGACCGCCGTCCACGGGATGCCCCGGATCGGGCCCGGTCGATCCCTGAAACCGGCGCTCGAAGGCTACTGGGCGGGGAGAGCCTCGGCCGAGGATCTGCTCCGTACGGCGTCAGAGATCCGACGACACAACTGGCTGGCCCTCTCCGAGGCTGACATCGACTTCCTTCCCTCCAACGACTTCTCGCTCTACGACCACGTACTGGACGCCGCGGTGATGGTCGGCGCCGTTCCCGACCGTTTCCGCCCGGAGGATGGCTCCCTCGGTCTGAATGGCTACTTCGCCATGGCCCGGGGCGGGGACATCGACGGAAATCCGGTCGCCCCCCTCGAGCTGACCAAGTGGTTCGACACCAACTATCACCACCTGGTGCCCGAGTTCGTCGACCCGGTCGATCTCTCCCCCGATCTCTCGAAGCTACGCGGCGAGCTGACCGAGTCCACTGCCCTCGGCATCGCCACCACTCCGGTGCTGCTGGGCCCGCTGACCCTGCTGCTGCGGGGATCCCATCCGCCCGGGATCGACGCTCTGGACCGACTCGACCCGGTAGTCGAGGCCTACCGCGAAATGCTGGCCGAGCTCCAACGGGCAGGCGTTCCCTGGGTCCGGTTCGACGAACCGGCCCTGGTCGAGGATCGAGACGTCGACGAGCTCCTGGCGCTGCAACACGCCTATCGGCGTCTGGCCGAAGGAGGCGACCGGCCCCGCCTGGTGGTCTCCACCTACTTCGGCCACGTCGGCTCCGCGCTCCCGGTGCTGGCCGATCTGCCGGTGGAGGGCATCGGCCTCGACTTCTGCCGGGGCACTGGGAATCTCGACCTCCTCCGGGCGGCCGGTGGACTTGGGCCCAAGCTGCTGATGGCGGGAGTGGTCGACGGGCGCAATGTGTGGGCCAACGACCTCGATGCCTCCCTCGACCTGCTCGACGAGCTTGGCGATCTCTGCGACGAGGTGGTGGTGTCCACCTCCTGTTCGCTGTTGCACGTCCCCCTCAGCCTCCGGACCGAGCCCGATCTTCCCGCCGAGGTGGTTCCCTGGCTGGCCTTCGCCGAAGAGAAGCTGGCCGAGGTCGCCACCCTGGCCAAGGGGCTCGGCATCGGGCGGGGGGCGGTGGACGGAGAGCTCGACGCCAGCCGGAGGACCCGGCTGGGCCGGCGGCGCTCGGGGTGGGTGGTGGATGACCTGGTGCGGCAACGGGCCGCGGGTCTGGCCGGATCCGATCCCCGCCGGTCGTCCGGGCCCGAGGCGCGGGCCGCGGCCCAACAGCAGCGGTTGGGTTTGCCCCCGTTGCCCACCACCACGATCGGGTCATTCCCTCAGACCGCCGAGCTGCGGTCGGCCCGGGCAAGATGGCGGGCCCACCACATCGACGGCGACGCCTACCTGGCGTCGTTGCGGGACGAGGTCGATCGGGTGATAGCCGTCCAGGAGGAGATTGGACTCGACGTCCTGGTCCACGGTGAGCCCGAGCGGGATGACATGGTCCGTTACTTTGCCGATCAACTGACCGGATTCGTACTGCCGGTCGAGGGCTGGGTGCAATCCTACGGATCTCGATGTGTTCGGCCCCCGGTGCTCATCGGTGACGTGTCCCGCCCCGCACCGATGACCGTGGAGTGGGCCGCCTACGCCCAGTCCCGAACCTCGAAACCGGTGAAAGGGATGCTCACCGGGCCGGTGACCATGCTCCGGTGGTCCTTCGTGCGCGACGACCAACCGGAGTCGGAGACCGCTTTGCAGCTGGCGCTGGCCATCCGGGACGAACTGGTCGAACTCCAGTCCGCCGGCATCCCGGTCATCCAGGTGGACGAGCCCGGACTGCGCGAAGGCCTGCCCCTCCGCACCGACGACCGCTCTGACTATCTGGCTTGGGCCACGCGGGCGTTCCGAGTGGTGACCGCGCCGGCCGACCCGTACACCCAGATCCATACCCACATGTGTTACGCCCAACTCGGCGATATCGTCGACGCCCTGGCTGAGCTCGACATCGACGTGGTGTCGTTGGAGGCGGCCCGCTCGGGCATGGCGTTGGCGACCGACCTGAAAGCCGCCCGGTACCCGGGCGGGGTGGGGCCGGGTGTCTATGACGTCCACGCCCCGGAGATCCCCACAGTGGCCGACATCGAGCGGCTCCTCCGCCGGGCCGTCGATGCCCTCGGGCCCGATCGGCTGTGGGTGAACCCTGACTGCGGGCTGAAGACCCGTGGTTACGACCAGGTGGTCCCGGCCCTCGAGCACATGGTGGAGGCGGCCGGCAAGCTGCGGGCCGAGCTCCTGACCGGCTGAGCCGCGGCCAAGCACCCCGGCCGGAGGCTCAACTCACGGCCAGGGGCGCCAACTGTGCTTCGGTGGGCTCGCTGCAGCAGAACCACGACTCGGTGAGCCTGGCCCGCGGCCCGGGGGAGCCGCTCGAAACCGCGCCGACCACCGGGCGGGGTCGAGGGGTGGCCCGACCCCGGATCAGCTGGTCGATCTCGGCGAAGGTCAGATCTGATTTCTGGTCGACCCGGGCCTCCACCAGCGCCGAAAGCTCCTGTTGCAACTGGTCCACGGCCGGGTCGGGATGCGACCAGGCCCAGCCCAGGCGGTCGGGGTCGAATGCACCCAGATGGGGGGTCATCTCCGGCCGGTCGAGGAGGAGCGATCCCTCGGGCAGCAGAAGCCGGACCGCGTACTGCACCGGGTCCACGTTGCGAACCAGATCGTGGACGATCACGAAGTCGAGAAGGTCGACCAGTCCGTCCATGGTCGTCCACGGAGTGAACGGCAACCACGAAGGCCGCACCTCTATGCCGTGTCGGCGCAACAGAATGACCGCCTCGGAGGCCTCGGCTGTCGTGTGGCCCTTGTCGAGATAGCCGAGAATCGCGTTGTCCACTGACTCGAAAGCGGAGACGATGAACAGGCAGCCGGCTTCGGCCAGCTCGGGCCAGACGGCGGTATGGCGCAGGACGTGCTCGACCTTGACGGTGCAGTCGAAGGTGAGTCCGGGGTGGCGCGGATGGATGGCCGACACCACCCGGCGGGAGTGGTGCGGCGCATTGAGAAAGTCAGGATCCGAGAAGGTCAGGTGGCTCGCGCCCGCGGCCACCAGCTGATCGACGTCGGCCACCACCATTGCCTCGTCCACCGGGCGCACCCGGCCGTCGTAGACGACCGGCACCGGGCAGTGCCGGCACCGGTGCGAGCATCCCCGGCTCGCCTCCACCGACCCGACCAGCCGCTCCTCGTCGCCGATGGCCAGCCGGGTGTAACGGTCGAGGGCCGGCAACCGGTGCCGAACCGGGAGACGGGCCCGCCCCCGGGTCAGCTGGACGGCCGGGCCGGCATCGCCGTCGTTGGCCCACGCCACCAGGCCGGCTTCATACTCACCGGCGATCACCGCGTCGGCCGGGGACCTGACGGTGAGGTCTCGGCTCACCGTCGCGTACAGGCCGTAGAAGCACAGAGGGAGCTCGGGTCGGCGGGCCCGGATCGAGTCGGCCACCTGGAGAGCCAGCCGCATCGCAGTGTGCATCGGCACCGAGAACGCCACCCGGTCGGCCCAGTCGAACTCGGTGACGGGGATCGGGTCGACCGCCACGTCCAGACACCGGACCTGATGACCGGCTGCCTCCAGCGCCGCCGCCGGTTTGGCCAACCCCAGGGGCTGGTTGCCCAGCTCGTAGGTGGACACCAGGAGCACTCGCACACGACGAGGCTAGCGGCGCCCGACCGGTCCGCCGATCGGCAGGTCGCGAAGCCGGACCTCGAGACGGGACTCTGCCCGGCGCAGTGCATCTTCGACGTCATCCGCGGTTTCGCCGCGGGCGAAGATGAAACCGAGATAACGGTCGCCGTCGGGGAGGGGAACCAGTTCGCGCCCCATCGGGATGCTGATCTCGAGTCCGACGACCCCGTCGACCGCCCGAGCCTGGTCCTGGCCCGACACCCGGTCGAGTATCCCCGCCGACCGGATCGGGAGCATCATCACCCCCGAGGCTTGGGCCTCCCGGGTGAGGTCGTCGAGCCCCAGGCCGAGGGCGTGGCGGAGGATGACCTCCTCGAGGCTGACCCCCGCCCCGAACCGGAGGGCACGAGAACACAACCCGCCGATCGAGCGGGCGGCGAGCTCGAGGACCGTCAATTCGCCGGTGGCGCCGATGCGCAGCTCGGCGTGCACCGGCCCTTCAGCGAGGCCCAGCGCCTCGCCGGCCCGGGCGGTGATCTCCTCGACCTCGGCGAGCGTCGAGCTCGGATGCCGCGACGGGGTGACGTAGATGGTCTCCTCAAAGTAGGGGCCGTCCAGGGGGTCGGGCTTGTCGAAGATGGCCAGCACCTCGAGCTCCCCGCCGACCAGCATCCCCTCGACCGCCACCTCGGCTCCGGGCACGAAGCGCTCGACCACCAATGGCTCCGGGCAGTCCCCCAGGATGGCCTGGATGCGGGAGGCGGCCGCCCTCGCCTCGGCCTCGTCGTCCACCCGGATGACCCCTTGGCTGGCCGCCCGGGAGATGGGCTTCATCACGCACGGGTAGCCGACCTCGGCACAGGCCGCCACCGCAGCCGCACCGGGCACGATGATGCGGAATGACGGCTGGGGAACCGAAGCTGCCTCCAGGCGCTCGCGCATCACCGCTTTGTCCCGGGTGGCCGCCACCGCATCGGGGGGATTGTGACGGAGGCCCAAACGTTCCGCCGCCCGGGCCGCCACCACCACCCCCTGGTCGTCGACAGCCACCACCGCGTCGAGGGGTGTCCGCCGGTGGAGCTCGACGATGGCTTCCACCGCCGCCTCCGGGTTCGCCAGCGGCACCACCACCGCCCGGTCACCCATCGATCCGGCCATGGCCTGGCGGCCCTCGGACCCGACCACCACCTCGATGCCCAGCCGGGCGGCGGCGGCGAGGAAGTCGGGGGCCCGGTAGGTGGCGGTAGGCAGCAGCAGGAGAACCCTTCCCATCGCCCTATGATGCACGTATCCGACGAGTTCCGAGGCACAACCACAATGAGTGACGCCGATACCGAGAAGTTGACCGTCCTGCGGGCGACCGATGCCGCGATCGCCATGGTGTCGGAGCTGCGGGCCAGCGAAGACGACCAGGAGTCACTGGCTCTCTGGATCGAGATCACCGGTACCAACGGGAGCGCCTACAGCTACGACATGTACTTCCAGCCGTTCGCCGACGCCCAACCGGCCGACTGGTCGGACCAGCAAGGCGACCTGAAGATCGTGGTACCCGCCGACAGCATCGCCAACATGTCCGGGGCGGTGTTGGACGTCAACAGCGACGGCGGCGAGACGGGGATGGTGATCATCAACCCCAACCAACCTCCGGTGGTGGCCAGCCCGGCCATGGCCGGACCCCCGGCGGACCTCAGCGGCGATGTGGCCCAGCGGGTCCTTCAGGTGCTGGAAGCACAGATCAATCCCTCCATCGCCGCCCATGGCGGCCGGGCCGATCTGGTCGCCGTCCAGGACGACGCCGCCTATCTCCGGCTGAGTGGTGGGTGTGCCGGGTGCGGGATGGCCACGGTGACCCTGAGCCAGGGCATCGAAGTCGCTCTGCGCGAATCGGTCCCGGAGATCACCAAGGTGGTCGATGTGACCGACCACGCCTCCGGCACCAACCCCTACTACGAGGCAGCCAAGAAGTAACGCTCAGACCGGGAGGAAGCGACGGGCGTCCTCGGCGGCGTAGGCCGCCACAGTGGCGTCGACGGCGGCGGTCGTCTCGATCCGCTCGATGACATCCTCCAGCCGATCGGCCGGAATGGCACAGGTCATCTCCGTCCGGGGCATGTTGGTGCGGGTGCGGCTCAACATACAGCCGACGCTGGCGGCCACCTCACCCTGCTCCTTGGCCATGGCCACGATGTGGCACTGGGGCTTCCCGCTGATGTGGAGGCCGGGAAGCGCGTCGGAGAGCAACATCAACTGTTTCCCGTTGACCCGGATCAGGACCACGTCGGGGTCGATCGGCGTCTCGGACAGCGGTCCGTAGGTCACCGCACCGGGGCGCTCGGTCACCACCGGGATGCCAGGCACCATCTCCATGGTCACCCACCCCGACTCGAGCAGGGTGGCCACGTCCGACCGACCACCCACCTCCTCGAGGGTGGCGAAGCCGTGGGTGAGAAGTCCCACACTGCAGTTGCCGTGGTCGGCGGCGACCGTGGAGAAGGTCCGGTCGGTGGCCTTGGTCCAGAACACGCACCCGGCCGGCACCCGCCCGGTTCGGCCGTCCGGCATCGGCGCCGGCATCGGCGCGTCATAGGGATCGATGCCGGTCGGGGCGGCACCGGAGAAGGTGATGGCGATGGGTGCAGTGGTGAGGCCCAGCGCCGAGGTGATGGCGGCGGCGGATGCGGACCAGCGGTCGAGAGTGTCCATGGATCCAGTATTGCCGACATCGACGGCTCGCCACACACGGGCACCCCGCCGATCGTGTCCGGGGATGATGTTGGTTAACGTCGAGGGGCATGACTCCGGAATGGACGCCATTGCTCGAAGCCAACGCCGACCCCGATCCGCTCGCGCAATTCAGCCGATGGTTCGCGGAAGCCGCGGCCGCCGTTCCCAATCCGGAGGCCATGGCGGTGGCAACGGCTGACGTCGGGGGACACCCTTCGGTGCGGATGGTGTTGTTGAAAGGATGGGATGCGGACGGGTTCGTCTTCCACACCAACTTCGACAGCCGGAAGGGCCAGGAGCTCGCCGAGAACCCCCACGCCGCACTGCTCTTCTACTGGGAGCCGCTGGGCCGGCAGGTTCGCATCGAAGGACCGGTCGACCGTATCCCCGAACGGGACTCCGACTCCTACTTCCAGACCCGGCCGCGGGGTGGGCAGATCGGGGCACGGGCTTCGCGTCAGAGTCGACCCATCGACAGCCGGGAGGAGTTGGATCGGGAGGTGAAGAATCTCGAATCCCAGTTTGCCGGGCGGGAAGTGCTTCGGCCTCCCTGGTGGGGGGGCCTCCGGGTGCGACCTCGGGTGTTCGAGTTCTGGCAGAACCGGGTGGACCGCCTCCATGACCGGCTGCGTTACACCCCGGTCGGAGATCGGTGGAAGATCGATCGCCTGCAGCCCTGATGGTCGCACTGCCCGTCTACAACGCGGTTCGACAGTCCTATTCAGCGCGGCTCAATAGTGCGTCATTCACCGCGGTTTAAAAGGGCATCGGGGTGGGAACAACGTCGGTGCAATCAATACATGGGTCTGTGGCAACGAACGAAAGGGGTCTCACATGGCGTTGATCATTGTCGCGGCATTGCTGGTGTTGTTGTTCTTCGGTTTGGGATTTGCCATCCACTTCCTTTGGTTCGCAGCGGTGGTCTTCTTCATCCTCTGGCTGGTGGGCTTCGCCGTGGGCCGGGGGGAGAGCACTGGACGTCGAGGCTGGTACGGGCGTTAAACTGTCGTGTCTGGCCCCCACCGATGACTAATTCGCCTCTCGGTGGTCTTAGGTAGGGAACGAGGCACCCAGTCGCACGGCCGATCGTATGTGGCCGAAAGGAGACGTCATGGCTCACACCATTTGGACGGGTTCGGTCAGCTTCGGGCTGGTCAATATCCCGGTGGGCATGTATTCGGCCACCGAAGAACACACCGTGCGCTTCCACCAGTTCGAAGCAGGCACTTCGGATCGGGTCCGCAACTTGCGGGTGAACGAACGGAGCGGAAAAGAGGTCGCCTACGCCGATATCGTGAAGGGTTACGACCTGGGTGGCGGGGAAAGCGTCATCGTCACCAAGGAAGAGCTGGCAGCCGCATCCCCGGAGCGCTCGTCCACCATCGAGATCTCCGACTTCGTCGAGCTCAGCGAGATCAACCCCATCTTCTATCGTTCGACCTACTACCTGGCCCCCAAGGGCGAGGCCTCGGTCAAGCCCTACCGCTTGCTCCTCGAGGCCATGGCCAAGACCAATATGGCGGGCATCTCGATGTTCGTGATGAGGAACAAGGAATACCTGTGCGTGGTGCGGGCCGACCGGGACATTCTGGTCCTCGAAACCCTCTACTTCGCCGATGAGATTCGCGACCCGATCGATGTGCTCGGTGACCTGCCCGATTCCAAACCGACCACCCCCAAGGAGCTGAACATGGCGGTCGAGTTGGTAAATGCCCTGTCGGGTCCCTGGGACCCCGAGGTCTACAAGGACACCTACCAAGAAGAGGTCAAGGCCCTCATCGCCCGGAAGCAAAAGGGCGAAGACGTGGTGGTCCACGCCGAGGCCACCAAGGGGGCGCCCATCGTCGATCTGATGGACGCGCTGAAGCAGAGTGTCGACCGCTCGCGAGGGAAGGGCAAAGCCGGTTCGGGGTCGACCGATTCGGAGTCTCCGAAGGCCGGCCGATCGGCATCGAAGACCAAAAGGCCCACGGTGGCGGCCAAGACGTCGGTCGCCGGCCGCACCTCGCGGCCGGTCAACAAAGCCGCCAAACCGCCTGCCGTCCGCAAGCCGACGGCACGCAAGCCGGCCGCACACAAGCCGACATCGCCCGCTCGGACCGGGACCCCCCGGCGAAAGGCGTCGTGATCCGAGCCGACTCCTAGGGATCCAGCGGCCCGAAGAGATCCCCCCGCTCCTCCACCCGGGTCAGCACCTCGCCGGTGGTGAACCGCAGGTCGTCCGGGTCACCGCTGGCTTCGCAGGCCGCCACTTCGTCCCAGTCGACCGGGGTGGAAACCGTGGGCTCGAGGCGGGCCCGCACCGAGTAGGCGGCGACGGTGGTCTTGGAGGCAGAATTCTGGCTCCAGTCGATGAAGACCTTGTCCTTCCGGACCGCCTTGGTCATGGTGGACACCACCAGCTCGGGGTGATCACGCTCGAGCTGGACGGCCAGGTCATGGGCCCGGTTGCGGATCCGCTCCCAGGTGGGGTGCCCTACCAGCGGAACGTAGAGTTGCAGCCCTTTGGAGCCACTGGTCTTGGCCAGCGGCTCACTCCCCTCGTCCAGAGCGTCGGCGATCCACTGGGCGACCCGGCAACACTCCACGATGCTGGCCCCCGGACCCGGGTCGAGGTCGAACACCATCTGGTCGGGAGGGGCGGGGAGCTTCCGGCGGCGACCCACCCGCCACAGCGGCACATGGAATTCGATGACAGCCAAGTTGGCCGCCCAGACCAGGCTCGGAAGGTCGCAGATCAACGGATGCTCGACGTCGGACCCATCCCCCCGGCTGGAGGTCGACGGGACCTCGACGGTCCGGACCCATCCGGGGGCATGGGAGGGTACGTGCTTCTCGAAGAAGGACTTGGCCTCCACCCCGTCCGGGTAACGGCGAAAGGTCACGGGTCGGTCGATCACGTGGGGGAGCATCACCGGGGCGATGCGGACGTAGTAGTCGATCAACTGTCCCTTGGTGAACCCGGTGGCCGGAAACAGCACCTTGTCGAGGTGGCTGAGCGACAGCCGACGCCCGCCGACCTGGGTCTCCACCCGTTCACTTCGACTCACGGACGATCTCCTTTGCCGATTTGTCGGGCCGCAATCCGCGCCACGAAGGGTGACGGAGATACCCGTCCGGTGTCCACTCGCTGAACTGGACTTCGCCGACCATCGACGGGCGGGTCCAGGTAGGTCCTGAACCCTTGGGCAACGGTGGCGGCGCTTCGAACGGGCTGGTCTTCCGCGGAGCCCGCCGCAGCCGCTCGACCAACTCTGTCCGCTCCTGGTCAGAAAAGCCGGTACCGACTTTGCCCACATAGGCGAGCCCGGCACCCGTGGGTACCCCCAGCAGCAGCGCCCCGAAAGTGTTCCGACGCGAACCGTTCCCGGCGGTATAGCCGCCGATGACCACCTCCTGGGTGCGGACGAACTTGGTCTTCACCCACTCATCACTCCGCCGGCCGGTACGGTAGGGGCTGGAAGCCCGCTTGGAGACGACCCCCTCCAGGCCGTTCTCGATGGCGGTGTTCATCACATCGGCCCCGTTGCCCGTGAACGACGGGGTCACCACCCAGTGCTCGCCGCCCAGCGCCAGCGAGTCGAGCACCTCGCGACGGTCCCGGTAGGGCAGGCCGACCAGCGACATCCCGTTGAGATAGAGCAGGTCGAAGATCATCAGCGACGCCGGTGACTCCTTGGCCAGCCGGGCGGCGATGCGATGGTTGTCCACGTGGAGGCGATGCTGCACCAGAGAGAACTTCGGAACGCCATCGGGTCCGGTGACCACCAGCTCGCTGTCGAAAAAGGCGGTGGTCATTCCGAGCGACTCCCCCAACCCCTGCAGCTCAGGAAATGCCGCAGTGAGGTCGAGGTCATTGCGAGATCGGAGTTGCACCCGACCCCCCTCCACCGAGACGCCGGCTCGGATTCCGTCCCACTTGAACTCGTAGACCCATCCCCTCCCCGTCGGGAGCTCGCCAGGTGTCGCCAACATCGGCCGGAATTCGGTCGGGAGCGGCATCCAACCGTCGGGGACCGGGTCACGACGGTGGATCATCCACTGCTTGCCGTTGGTGGGGAACAGCACGTAGCGACCGTTGGCCCGCTCGCCGCGGAGGACGACGGCGACCTCCCGGTCCTGCCACTTCTCGACGGTGTAGGTGCCGGTGTCCCACACGGTGACGGTCCCGCCTCCGTACTCGCCGGCCGGGATCTCGCCCTCGAAGGTGGCGTAGTCCATCGGGTGGTCCTCGGTGTGCACAGCCAAGCGATTCTGGTGAGGGTCGAGCGGGAGGCCCTTGGGCAGCGCCCACGAGACCAGCACGCCATCGTGCTCGAGCCGGAAATCCCAGTGGAGGGCGGTGGCGTGGTGCTCCTGGATGACGAACATCGGTTCACCCTTGGATCGAGCCGTCCGGCCTCGCCGGCTGCTCTTCGGAATCGGCTCCGGGGTCCGTCCGGCACGACGCTTGCCCCGGTACTCGTCCAGGCGCTCCGCCTTCTTTCGGGAGGGTGACGCCGATCCCGGAGTCATGTCGTCGGAATCGGGAGGTGGCTCACCATGACATGATGCCCTTCGCATCGCCGTCCCCTGACAACCAGGGCGCCGGGGCACCATGCCCCACAACCCGGCGGAGCCTCCGAGAATACGCGAAGCCCCGCCCGAGAAACGGTTTCGCCGGGCGGGGCTTCTGCAGCCGATCTCTGAGTAGGGGGATTTGCGCCGAGACCGACGAAGTCCATTGTTCCCCGCCCGCCCGGCTTCAAACGTCCCCCGTGAGGCCGACAACCCCCCTGGCCACAGGGGTCGCCTCCCCCGAAGACCGGCGATGGGCATTCCGGATCATTCGGAGAAATCGGGCCTCGCCCCGTGGGCGTCGGCCGCACGGCCCTCCGGCTTCTCCCACTCCTCCTGGCGTCCGAGGGCAGTGAGATCCAGAAAGTAGTACGAGCCACCCAGCGATTCTGCACCGCGGGCGAACATCGAATAGGTATGGAAGACGCTGTCTCCGTCACGCAGGAACATGCTGTGGCCGGGTTGCTCCGATGACCCTTTCGCCAGCCAACCCATGTCGACCGCCTCGAGCTCTGATTTGTTGCGATAGTTGAACTCAACCGGAGCCACCGACTCGTCCAAGGTGACATGGAAGTCGTAGTTGAAGTCGCTGCCGTACGACGAATACCAGGGGAACCTCCAGCCCTTACGCAGCCGGTACGCCTCGATCTTGTCGAGCGGTGCCCGGGAGACGGTGACGAAGGTGGTGTCCCGGGCGTGCAGATGGGCGAGGAGACCGTCTGACACTTCGTCGGAAGCCGCGGTGCAGCTCGGGCAGCCCTCCTCCCAGCTCGGGTCGAACATGAAGTGGCGGACGATGAGCTGGCGGCGCCCGAGGAAGAGGCCGAGCAGGCTGGCCGTACCGTCCAATCCCTCAAAGGCGTAGTCCTTCTCGATCTTGACCATCGGCAGTTCGCGCCGCCGGGTATTCAGCGCATCGCGTGCTCGGGTCATCTCCTTCTCGGCTTCCAGCAATTCCTTGCGCGCCACCAGCCACTCCTGACGGGATACCACTTGCGGAAGGCTCATCTGCACTCCTCTGGACGGTCTTGTCGAAACCTGCGAACCAATGTGATTCTGCCGGAACACCACACCTCTCAGTGCCTCACTACCCCGGGTGTGAGCCTGAAATCGATTGCTGCCCGGGAACGAACGGTCCTCCAGCGACGGTGTCCGTCAACAAACAGAGACGGGGCCGGGCCGCCACACTCATCGGCCACCGGCCCGAAGCGTCGGCCGACCTGGGCCGGCGGGCATTCACGGAAGGACCTTGACAAGGCTAACGCTGTTAGCTACGTTAGCTAACAGCGTTAGCCCACCGGCCATAACCGACGACGGCCATAACCGACCAAAGGAGAACGAGATGTCCGAATCAGGCGCCCACTACCAGAAGCCCGGGTGGTTCACTCAACGGGTCTTCAATCCCTGCGTCGCGGCCATGACCCGCGCCGGCATCAGCATCTGGGGCAGCCGGGTCCTGGAGGTCAAAGGCCGCCAGAGCGGTATCCCGCGACACACGCCGGTCAACCTGCTCGACTTCGAGGGCCGCCAGTACCTGGTGGCCCCGAGGGGCGAGGCCCAATGGGTCCGGAACGCCCGCGCCGACGGCGGCCGACTGGTCCTCATCCTTGGCCGACGACGCGACCCGCGGGTCGCCACCGAGATTCCCGACCGCGAGAAGTCCCCGATCCTCCGTGCCTATCTGCGCCGATGGAAGGCCGAAGTCGGTGTGTTCTTCGGTGGGGTGAGCGCTGACTCGAGCGACGAGGACCTCCTGCGCATCTCGCCCGACCATCCGGTGTTCGTCCTCTCGGAGTCGACCAGCTGACATGGCACAGATCGGACTCGATGACCGTCCTTCGGTCCGTCGGGGTGCCACCCTCCCCTCCCATGCAATCGGGTCGGCGGCGTCGATGGCCAACTTGACCCTGCGGTTCATGGTGGAGATGGCCGCGTACGCCGCTCTGGGTTACTGGGGTGCGTCGAACCCTTCCCCGCTGATCATCCGGCTGGCCCTGGCCAGCCTCACCCCGCTGGCGGCGATGGTCCTGTGGTCGCTGCTGCTGGCGCCAAAAGCGCGTTGGCGCTTGAGGGATCCGTCGGCCATCGTGTCGGAGTTGGTCGTCTTCGCTGGCGCCGCCGTCGCCCTCGGGTTGGCCGGGCCGGTCCGGATGGACGAAGCGTTCCTCGCAGTCGCGGTGATCAACACCATCCTGGTCCGCCTCTTTGAGCATCGGGCATCTGGGGTAGTCACGTCCCCTCAGCCAGAATCGGCGGTCTTCCGGAGTCGAGCGTGACCAGCTTGGTGGACAGGGACTCGGACCGATCTGCCGATCACCTCCTATCCGGCGAGATCGAACGTCCGGAGCCACTGCCTCCCCGGTCGGCACGAGTGATCCAGATCATCGAGGCGGCTCGGCACCTGCTGGAAGACGAAGGCCCAGATTCCCTCACCATGCGCAGACTGGCCGACGAGCTCGGGATCCAGGCGCCGTCGCTGTACAAGCATTTTCCCGGGAAGGCCGGGGTCGAACTGGCCCTCATCGAGGACGGATTGGCCGACATCGGCCAGGTGAGCCACCGGGCGATCCATCGGTCCGGGTCCGAAGGCCGGCTCAATGCGCTGCTCGACGCCTATCGCCGGTATTCGGTTTCCCACCCGAACCTGTACCGTCTGGCCACCAGCGGTCCGCTGTCCCGGGATCAGTTGCCGCCCGGCCTGGAGGAGTGGGCCGGCAACCCCTGGTTCGTGGTCACCGGCGACCCATCTCTGGCCCAGGCACTGTGGTCCTTTGCTCATGGGATGGTGATTCTCGAGCTCGACAACCGCTACCCGCCCGGCTCCGACCTTGACCAGACCTGGCGGACCGGCGCGGCCGCCTTCGGCCGATCCGTCAACCCGGGCTGAGCGATCGGGGGTGGGTTCAGCGATTCGGCTGGCCGTAGTGGAGCGAGGTGCTACCGTCGCCGGTTGCTACGGCAATGCTACGGCAATGCGACGGCAATGCGACGGGGTGCGCCCGGATCGCTGGCCACCTGATTGTCGACCCCGCCGTTCCCGCTGCTGGCGCTCACTGCATGGCCGAACTCACGCCAGGTGTTTGCCGCGGTGACCCGTGACCGGAACCGGCTCCACCAATTGCCGGTTGGGGCCGTGCGGATCGGTGATGTCGATGTTCAGAACCTCAGCGTAGCGGTAGCGCTCGAAGCGGCCGATGCCCCTGCCGTCAAGCATGGCCACCCAGCCGAGGGCGAGGGCGGCCGGGACCACCACGACCAGGCTGACCGGGGTGACAACCAGCGTCACGGCGAAGGTGGCGACGCCGACGATGACGTCGAGCATGAGATGACTGCATGGCCTCCAGGTGCGGGGTGAGGTCACCTCGCGGTCTGAGGCAGGCCCTACCCGGACAATCGTGAACGTTCGAGAATAACTCCCCTGCTTGCGGCGTCCGTCAGGTTGCCGCCATGCCCACGATCGGTTTGTTGAGGGGGGTGCCGCCCATCGAGCCGTTGAAGGGGGCGTCGCCGAAGGCGAAGATCCCGCCGTCGGCGGCCACGAACCAGTAGCCCCGACCGTCAGCGGTGGACGTCATGCCGACGACGGGCTGGTTGAGGTGGATGGCCCCGGTGGAGCCGAAGAAGCCGGCATCGCCGAAGGCGAAGATCCCGCCGTCGGCGGCAACCAGCCAGTAGCCACTCCCGTTCGGGGCGACGTCCATGCCCACGATGGGCAGGTTGAGGTGGGTGCCGCCCATCGACCCGAAGAAGTGGGCGTTGCCGAAGGCGAAGATCCCGCCGTCGGAGGCCACCATCCAGTAGCCCTGGCCGTTCGGGGTGGACGTCATGCCCACGACCGGCTTGTTGAGGTGGATGGCGCCGGTGGAGCCGAAGAAGCCGGCGTCCCCGAAGGCGAAGATCCCGCCGTCGGAGGCCACCAGCCAGTAGCCGCGACCGTCGGGGGTCGACGCCATGCCGACAATCGGCTTGTTGAGGTGGATGGCGCCGGTGGAGCCGAAGAAGCCGGCGTCCCCGAAGGCGAAGATCCCGCCGTCGGAGGCCACCAGCCAGTAGCCGCGGCTATCCGGGGTGGACGCCATGCCGACGATCGGCTGATTGAGGTGCATCGCCCCGGTGGAGCCGAAGAACCCGGCGTTCCCGAACGAGAAGATCCCGCCGTCGGAGGCCACCAGCCAGTAGCCGGTGGTTGCCGGCGGAGGGCCGGGTGGGACCACATCGAGGGTGAAGGCCCAGGTGCCGATGTCGCCGTTGGTGTCGAACTCGGTGCCGCCGACCGTGTAGACACCCACGCCCAGCGAGGGCGCCGCACTGATCGCCCCGGTGGGGGAGACCACGACGTCGGTGGAGTCCGGCGAGCTGGCTTCGACATAGGTAACCGTCCCGGTGGCGTTGGTCACGGTGAGCTGCCCATTGAAGCCGGCACCAGAGGCAACGGTGGCCGAGGTCGGGGGACCCTGGGTGAGGGTAGGGGTGGTGGAGGTGAACGTCACGGTGGCCGTGGAGGCGAGGGCGGCGCCGTTAATGGTGCCGCTGATAGTGGCCGTCCCCGTGGTTGTCGACGAGGTCAGGGTGGCCGTATAGGTGCCGTTGCCGTTGTCGGTGACGGCACTGAGGGTGCCGCGGGTGGCGGTCAGGGTGACGGTGCCGCCCGATGTCGTCAGATTGGTGCCGCTGGCGTCCTTGGCCTGGACGGTGATGGTCGACGTTGAGGTCCCGTTGGCGACGATCGCAGTGGGGCTGGCAGTGATGGTGGTGGTGGCCGCGCTCGCAGCTCCGGTGATCACCACCGCGGTGGCCGGGTTGACGGGACCGGAATCCTGGGAGGTCGCCACGCTGAAGGTGCTGGCCGGGTAGGTGCCGGCCACCGGATTGACGATCCCGGCGATGGTAACCGTGCCCGCCGTACTGCCGGCCAGCGCGCAGGTCCCGCTGAGGGTGATGGTCACGACCTGACCGGCCGTCGACCCCGTGGTCGTCCCGGTGCAGGTTCCGCCGAACCCGGAGTGGAAGGTGACCGTCGGCGCGGCCGGGACGCTAAACCCGGTGTTGAACGTCACCGCGATGGTGTTGGGTGAAGCGAGGGCGCCACCCGCGGAGGTCGTGAAGCCCACCGTCCACGTCGAGGTGGCACCGGCCACCGATGAGCCCGGCGAGAAGGTCACACCGCTCAGCGCGGTGGCTCCGATCACGACCGCAGAGGCCGGAGGGGCCGGGGTGGTGTCCGCGGAGGTCGCCACGCTGAAGGTATTGGCCGGGTAGGTGCCGGCCACCGGGTTGACGACCCCGGCGATGGTGAGGGTGCCGGCCGTGCTGGCGGCCAGGGCGCAGGTCCCGCTGAGAGTGATCAGGACGGTGTGGCCGGTGGTCGCCCCCGTCGTCGTTCCGGTGCAGGTTCCGGTGAACCCGGACCCCCAGGTGATCGCCGGCGAGGCGGGGACGGTGAACGCGGAGTTGAAGGTCACCGAGATGGTGCCGCCCGTGGCCAGGGCGCCGGTGGCGGAGCTGGTGAAGCCGATCGTCCATGTCGAGGTGGCGTTCGCCACCGATGAGCCCGGCGTAAAGGTGACGCCGGAAGGTCCGCCGATCAGCACCGGAGAGGCCGGATTGGCGGGGGTGGTGTCCTGGGAGGTCGCCACGCTGAAGGTGTTGGCGGGGTAGCTGCCGGCCGCCGGGTTGGTGATGCCGGCGATGGTGAGGGTGCCGGCCGTGCTGTTGGCAAGCGCGCATCCGGCAGGGAGGGTGATGGTTACGACATGACTTACCGTCGCCCCTGTCGTCGCGGTGCAGGTTCCGGCGAAGCCGGACGGGAAGGTGACCGTCGGCGCGGCCGGGACGGTGACGTTGGTGTTGAAGGTCACCGAAATGGTGTTGGTCGCAGCCAGGGCGCCGGCGGCAGAAGTCGTGAAGCCCACTGTCCAGGTCACCGGATTCGCGCTGGGCACCGTTGAACTCGGCGTAAAGGTGACACCGGTAGGCGTCGACGGGGTGATCACGACATCACTGGTCGGGCTGCCGATGGTGTCACTGGAGGTCGTCACGCCGAAGGTGCCGGCAGTGTAGGTGCCGGCTCCGGGGTTGGTGATCCCAGAGATGGTGAGGGTGACGGCCCTGCTGATGGCGATGCTGCAGCCGGCGGGGAGGGTGATCGTGACGGCACTCGCCGCCCCCGACGCCCCCGGTGTGGTGCAGGTTCCGGTGGTTCCGGACACGAAGGTAACGGTCGGCGAGGCCGGGACGGCAAAATTCGGGGGGTCGAAGGTCACAAGGATGGTGTTGCCCGCAGCCAGGGATCCAGCTGCCGACGTCGTGAAGCCCACCGTCCACGTCGAGGTGGCGTGCGCCACCGTTGAGCCGGGCACAAACGTGACGCCAGTGGTGGCGGCGGACGCGACCTCCTGACCAACGAAGGGCGCGGCCAAGCCGGCGATGACAACGGCCGGAAGGATGAGGGTGAAAACTCGTCGAACCATCTGCGTCGTCCTCGAACCGGCTTTACGTTCCATGTCGTCCCCTGCTGTTCTCCGGTTCACCCCGGAATTTAGCGAGCCCCCATTCGCACGCGCTTCCGCGCACTCAACTCGCACCTGTCAATTTCGAAGGTAGGTCCGGCATTGGTAAATGTCAATCGCAATGCCACGGATGGTGAAGTTGCATCCCCAGTACCGACACCGTGTGGCAATCGCGGCGCAGATTCTTGACCGTGTCACCATCTCTCTCTGCATCGCTCGGCAGCACCATTCCGTTACACCAACTACTCGGACCGTCAGCATCTCGGTCTGGTTGATGGCTCATTGTGTTCGGCACATCGAAAACAGCGATGGCGGGTTCCGACTTCAGGAGACGTGAAAGGCATTGGCATCACACGGAAGATCCATTATTCGGCTGACCGGTGCGGTACCTCAGCACAGGTGCGACAACAAACATGAAGTCGCTTGATCTCGTCACCAGGCTTGGCGAAAGAGTCGTCGTGTTTCGACTCGAACCGCTCGATCGGATCAACCGATTCGCGTGGAATCAGCCGGATTCGGACAACGCGGCAAGGGCGGCGTCGGCCAACACCGGATGACAGACCAGGAGATCAGGCAGCCATGGGTCGGGAAGCCCGTAACGCAGGGGCGAGCCGTCGATCCGACTGGCGTGAAGACCGGTGGCGAGGGCAACGGCCACCGGTGCCGCCGAGTCCCATTCATACTGCCCGCCGGCGTGCACGTAGATGTCGGCCTGGCCCCGGATCACCGCGGCGATCTTGGCTCCGGCCGAGCCCATGGCGATGGTGGTGGCCCCCAGCCGATCGGCCACTTGCTCGGCCACCGCCGGCGGTCGGGAGCGGCTGACCACCAACCTCGGCACCGGTGCCGGGGCGGAGAGGGCTGGGGGTGCTGCGGTCCCGAGCACCACCTGGAGTGCGGGAAGGGCGACCGCCCCGACAATGGGGTGGCCGCCGATGGCCAGGGCAACGTGGACAGCCCAGTCGTCCCGGACCTCTCCGAACTCCCGGGAGCCGTCGAGCGGATCGACGATCCAGAGCCGCTCGCCGCCGGGCGCCTCGGCTCCCTCCTCCGATCGGACCTCGTCGTGAGGGAAGCGGATCGCCAACTCGACCATCAGGAACTCATGGGAAAGCCTGTCCCCTTCGTCGCTGAGTCGGCGTCCGGCCAGCGGGGACCGGGTTCGAAGGTCCATCAGCAGGTCGCCGGCCGCCCGGGCAAGGTCGTGAGCCGCGCGGTGTTCCGCCTCGGAATTATGGGCATGCCCAGGTAAATCGGCGGCAGCCACCATGTGTGCTCCTTGTCAACGAGTTCGAGATGTCGTATCTATAGAGACGATGTCTCAAACTGTCAAGCTAGGGCTTCGCGAGCGCAAGCGGGAGGCCACCCTCCACCGCATCGCCTCCGAAGCAGCCCGGATCGTGCTCGAGCAGGGCATGGCGGAGACCACGGTGGACAAGATCGCGGAAGCGGCCTCGGTCGGACGGGCCTCGTTCTTCCGCTACTTCGACACCAAGGAACGGGCAATCGCCGAGGGTCTCAGCGGAGTATGGCTCGAGATGATCACCGAAGCCCTGAGGCATCAATCCCCCGAACAGGCACCCCTCGACGCCATCCGATCGGCCTTTCACGACCTGGCGGAAGGCTTCGACCAGATCCGGGAGCTGACCCTGTCACAGGCGAGACTCTCCCGGTCATCGGCGGCGCTGAGTGCCTGGACCCTGCAGGTCTACCTCGGCTACGAGGAGGCCATCACGGATGCCGTGGGGTTCCGCTTCGGGGACCTCGAGCCCAACGACCCCCGGGCCAGGTTGCTGGGCGCAATGGTCATGGCCGCAGTCCGACTGGCTCTGGACGATTGGGTTGCCTCGGAAGGGAATTCGAACCTGCCGACATTGATCGACCGATACCTGAACTCGATCTCGATCTCACCGACACCACGTCCGGCCCTGGCCGCATCCCGGAAGGACATGACATGACCACGATGACAGAGGCCCCCCTGGCCCTGGAAGCCTGGCGATTCGTGCGCCAGATGCTCGACGATCTGACGAAATCAGTTGAGTCCGACGCCGAGAACGAGTTGGAGCTGCTCGAGGGCCTCCGTGTCCTGGCCCGGGCGACCGCGTTGTGTTCCGAGCTCTCGCTCGACATCGACCCCGAAGCCCCCTGGTTCTTCTCCATGAACACCGAGGCCCGCCTGATCGGTGGCCCCGCTCCCGACGGTGAATACTTCTTGGCCATGATCGACGGCCATCACCGCTACCGGGTGCGCGGCCGTCGAGGAACCAGCGCCTATCTCGGCTTCCAGGTGCTGGCCGGCGTTGGCCTCACCCCGCGGCGGATGGCCGCGTATGTCTCCGACCGCGACCTCTCGTTGACCGGCGCCGGCACCTTTGCCCTGGTGCTGGCCGCCCAGGAGCCGACCGCCGAGGAGCTGGGCGGTGACCCGTGGATCCCCATACCGGCGGACAGCTCGGCCATCCTGGTCCGCGAGTACATCGCCGACCGGGCCACCGAAACCCTCGCCGAGCTGGCCATCGATCCGCTGGATCCGCCGGACCTTCCCCCCGCTCCGACCGATCAGGTCCTGGCCGAGCAGTTGACCGGCATGGGGTGGACGATCGCCAAGCTCACCACCCTCCACCGGACCATCAGACCGGAGCTCCTCGAGCGGCCCAACCAACTGGTCACCGCGGAGGCCGCCGAGCTGGGTGCCGCCGACACCACCCCGGACAACCTCTACATGATCGGCACCTTCCGCCTCGATCCGGACCAAGCGCTGGTCATCGACCTGGTGCCGCCCGAGACCCGCTACTGGAGTGTCACCGTCGAGAACATCTGGCACGAGTGCATCGACCCTCGGCGCCGGCGGAGCTCGATCACCAACGCCGGCGCCGTCACCGACGACAAGGGAAGGGCACGGGTCGTCATCGCCGGCACCGATCCCGGAGTCGACAACTGGCTCGACACCGGCGGCCGGCATCGGGGATTCGTGACGGTGCGGTGGCTCGACAACCCGGATCCCCCGCCGGTCAGCGCCCGGGTCCTGCCCCTCGCCGAGGTGAGTCGCTGATGGGCGCGGATCGCTTCGATCGCGACCGCCTGGTGACCGAGGCGGCTGCCACCACCGGCGAGGACGACTTCGGCGGGACTGAATGGCAGGAAGGTCTCGACATCCTCCTCGAATCGTTGGAGCAGGAAGCCCGGCTGAACGATCTGGGGGTGGAGATCGCCGGTGCCGAGATCGCCAACTACCTGGCCACCCGCCTGGCGGTCAACGCCTGGCGGCGCGACCACCCCGAAGTTGCCGCCGGTGTCATCGAGCGGCCGCTGGTCATCGTCGGTCAACCACGCACCGGCACCACCATCCTCCACGACCTCCTGGCTCGGGATCCGGCCCTGCGGGCCCCGCTGACCTGGGAGGTCGATCGTCCTCTCCCGCCCCCGGAGACGGAGACCTACGGGTCGGATCCGCGTATCGCCGAGGTGCAGGCCACCATCGACATGGCCGAGTCGCTGATGCCCGGGTTCACCACCTTCCACCCGATGGGGGCCCTCCTCGGCCAGGAGTGCGTGCGCATCACCGCCGGAGACTTCCGCAGCATGATCTTCTCCATCCAGTACCGGGTTCCGACCTACAACCGCTGGCTCCTCCACGACGCCGACCTCGGCTCCGCCTACCAGTGGCACCGCCGCTATCTCCAACACCTGCAATCGCGCCACCCCGCGGGTCAATGGCTGCTCAAATCTCCTGCCCATCTCTGGTCGCTCGACAACCTCGCCGCCGAGTACCCGGACGCCATCGTCATCCAGACCCACCGGGACCCGCTCAAGGTCATCGCCTCGACCAGCGCCCTGGCCGCCCATCTGCGGGGGATGGCCACTGATGAGGTTTCGCTCACCGAGATCGCCGCCGACTACGCGGAGGACATCTTCCTCGGGCTCGACCGGGGCATCGAGGCACGGGACCGGGGAACGTTCCCACCCGGCCAGGTGGTCGACGTCCAATTCTCCGACTTCGTGGACGATCCGTTCACGACCATCAACCAGCTCTATGCCGCTCTCGGCCGGGACCTCACCGGCGAGACCGAGCAGCGCATGCGCGTCTTCTTGGCCAGCAATCCCGGAGACGGGGGTGGGGGTGGGGGGCGTTACCGGTTTGCCGACACCGGGCTCGATGCCGGCGACCTCCGTGAACGGTCGGCCCGCTACCAGGAGCGCTTCGGAGTGGCGTCCGAACCGGTGCGCTGACGACTACACGCGCCCGTAACGGTCAGCGGACCTTCCCGGTCAGTCGGCCGGCAGCAACAGGGCCACCACATCGCTGAGCGACCGGTACACCTCCCCGATCGGCAGGCGGCCGGCAGACCAGGCCCGCAACGAGCTGTCGAGCACCGCGTCGGCCACACGCACCATGCGAAGGGCGACCTCCGGTTCGAAGCCTTCCAGCGCGGCCAGATACACCTGGTTGGTGGTGGCGTCCAGCCGGCTGAGTACGTCGGAGGAGAACGGATCCTCGGACACCTCCAGACGGGCCACCAACTTGGCCAGCTGGGGTCGGCGCTCGAACGCCCGGACCGAACGGTGGAGGGCGTCCTCCAGCCGGGCCGCGGGATCGGCGCCGGCCAGCGATCTGCGGGTGATGTTGCCCTGCAGCGTCCCGGCCCACTGGACCAGCACCTCGCCGAACAGTTGCTCCTTGGACGAGAAGTAGTGGTAGAGCGTGCCCAGAGCCACCGCGGCACCCTCGGCGACGTCCTTGACCTGGATGCGCTCGTACTCCCGCGCCTCGAGCATGGCCATGGCGGTGTCCACGATCCGCTGACGGCGGGCGGCCTGGTTGGAACTGAGACCTCCCGCTGCCGGCACTCCATCTTCGAACACGATGTTCCTCACCGGCTGGCTGCCACTGTTGATGGGGGAACTCGTGGTGCCATTCCCTGCTCCCCTCGCGCATTTTCGATCACGTCCTACCCATCGATCGGGTCTGACCAGGTCGTTTGACAAATCGAAACTAGATTCTAATATTAGTATAGACGTTCGACTGCGCGACGGCAGCGAACCCAAATCGGACCGGGGGAGGACAACACCCATGGGCATGCCATCAGACATCGGGGCGGTGGACACCATGTTGGGGTTCCCCCACCCCGACATGAAAGAGGTCTACCGGTTCATCACCCGGCAGACCAAGGACGCCCAGTCCAAAGAGGAGTTCGATTTTCCGGTCGAGTACATGTTCAAGGACGTCCCCGAGAAGGCGCTGGAGGGCTCCGACGACCCGATCGGGATCACCCTGCGGGAGATGGACCTCTGGGGGATCGACAAGGGGTTGATCGGGGTGGGCGACCCGTCGGGCATCGGCGCCGAGGCGTTGAAGCGGCACCCCGACCGTTTCATCCCCTCCTCGAGCGCCGACCCCAATGACGGCATGGCCGGGATCAACCGGCTGGTCCGCGAGTACGAGACCTTCGGGGTCCGGGCGGTGGGGGTGTTCCCGGCCGGCACCTTCCCTCAGGTCCCCATCAACGACAAGAAGATGTACCCGCTCTATGCCAAGTGTGTGGAACTGGGGATCCCCATCTTCTGCTGCGCCGGCATCCCCGGGCCCCGCCTCAAGGCGGCACCCCAGCACGTCGAGCTGATCGACGAGGTCATGTTCGACTTCCCCGACCTCGTCTTCGTGACCCGCCACGGTTGCGAGCCGTGGACCGAGCTGGCCGTCAAGCTCATGCTCAAGTGGCCCGGGCTGCACTACTCGACCAGCGCCTTTGCCCCCAAGTACTACCCGCAGGACATCGTCAACTACGCCAACACCAGGGGCGCCGACAAGATCATCTACGCCGGCTACTTCCCCATGGGCCTCTCCATCGAGCGGATCATGACCGAAATGCCGAACGTCGGTTTCAAGGACGACGTCTGGCCCAAATTCCTGCGCACCAATGCCCTCCGGGTGCTGGGCCTCGACTAGCGCTTGCTACGTCTCGACGCCCACCGAATCGCCAACCGAGCCAACTGGATTTGAGAGGAGCACTTGTGACCACCACCATCACCGAGACCACGGCAGCCGGCGGGGAGGCCCACTCCCCCGCGGTCGACTACACCACCTTCGACGCCGACAACCACTATTACGAAGCCACCGACGCCTACACCCGCCACATTCCGAAGGAGATGGCCAAGCGGGCCATGCAGTGGGCCGAGATCAACGGGCGGCCGCGTTTGTTGGTCGGCGGCAAAGTGAGCAAGTTCATTCCCAATCCCACCTTCGACCCGGTGGCCAAGCCCGGGAGCCTGGACGAGTACTTCCGGGGCCGGAATCCCGGCTCCAAGGACATCCGGGCCCTCTTCGGCGAGCTCGAGCCGATCCGGCCCGAGTACCGAGACCGCGACGCCCGCCTGGCGGTCATGGATCGCCAGGGTCTCGACGGGTGCTTCCTGTTCCCTACCCTCGGTGTGGGCATGGAGGAGTCGCTGGCTTCGGACCCGCCGGCGCTGGTGGCCGCGTTCAGCGCCTTCAACCGGTGGTTGGAGGACGACTGGGGGTACGCCTATCACGAGCGGATCTACGCCGCCCCCATGATCACGCTGGTGGACGTGGACGCTGCGGTGGCCGAGCTCTCCCGGGTGCTTGACGCCGATGCCCGCATCGTCTGCATCAAAGGGGGGCCAGCCCACTCCCCCATCGGGTTGCTCTCTCCTGCCGACGCCCGCTTCGACCCGTTCTGGGGGTTGGTCAACGAGTCCGGGGTCACCGTCGGGATCCACTCGGGTGACGCCGGGTACGGCCGCTACATCAACGACTGGGAGCCCTACGGTGACCTGGAGGCGTTCCGGCACTCGCCGCTGCGCTCGGTGATCAGCTCCGACCGCCCGCCGTTCGAGACCATGGCGGCATTGGTCTGCCAGGGCCTGTTCGACCGCTTCCCCAATGTCCGGGTGGCCACCATCGAGTCGGGGGCGGAGTGGGTGCCCAGCCTCATCAAGAAGCTGGCCAAGTCCTATGGGCAGATGCCCACCGCCTTCCGGTCCGATCCGGTGGAGACCTTCCGGGAGCACGTCTGGGTGGCCCCGTTCTATGAGGACGACATGGGGGTGCTGAAGGACGTGCTGGGGGTGGACCGGCTGCTGTTCGGATCCGACTGGCCGCACGCCGAAGGGCTCTCCGAGCCCCGTGACTTTGCCCTGGATCTACGTCGCTACGACTTCCCCGAGGACGACATCCGGACCATCATGCAGCACAACGGCCGGGTGCTCACCGTGCGGTCGGCCTGAGCGCCAGCGTCCCCGACCGGGTTCCGGTTCAGGGGCGCGACGCCGGACCTCGTCCTCGGTGTCGAACGGGGTGACCAGGTAGTACACGCGGATCGGCCCCTCGACGCCCAGCTCCCTTTCGGCGACGTAGTTCCCCAGGGCGCCGTAGGTCTGCACGAGGTCGCCGAAGGCGCCCTCGAGCGCGGTGACGGCCAGCTCGGCGACCGGCACCTCGAACTCGGAGACCCGACCCGATACCTCGACACCGTCGGACACCGGTACGAAAGCCACAGGTCGCCCAGCTCGAGCTGGAACAGCCCGTTCGAATACAGCGCGCCGGCGGGACCGGCTGGAGCCACGCCGGCCGGCGCCAGCACCGCACAGAGCTCCCGGAAGGCGCCGACCCACCAGTCCTCGATGTCGTCCACGCCGACCGGCTCGGCGATGGCCACGGCTCGGGTGGCCGGAACCGACCGGTACTCCGCCGAGATCGGGGGAGGGGGTCGCTCGAGCAGGGTCCGGAGCGACGCACCGTCGACCGGGTGCTCTCGAGTTGGGACTCCATCCAGTCGAGGTGGGCCACGATCACCGCGTTCCGTGTCGCCACATCCGGCGCCCAGAGGACCGCTTTCACCTCGTCGAGCGGCATCCCCAGGTCCCGGAACCGGCGGATCACCTGGGCCACCGGAACCGGTGAGGGCTCGTAGAACCGGTATCCGTTGGACGGGTCGAACTCCACAGGGTCCAGCAACTTCCACCCGCCCTTCATCGGCGACGTCGACGGCCGCCATCCGGCCAAGCTGCTAGCCGACGTGGTCGCACCGGCGTGAACTGGAGATGCAACGTCCCGGGCTTGCTATTCCCGCCGGGTGGTGAAGAATCGGGGGAAACTGTCGATCGGGGCGCTCCTCGCTCGTCGTAATCAGTGAGTGGCCCCGACCACGGGACCGAAACAAGAAGGAGCACATCATGGCTGAGTACCTGATCCTCATTTACGGAGACGAGTCTGCCTTTGAGAACGCCGGCCCCGAGGTCGGTGGTCAGATGATGAAAGAGCATGTGGTGTTCGGGGAGCGCAACGCGGCCGCTCTCCGGGGTGGGAACGCCCTGCAGTCCACCAGCACCGCCACCTCATTGCGGAAGGACGCGGCCGGGAATGTCTCGGTGACCGATGGGGCATTTGCCGAGACCAAGGAGGCCCTCGGTGGTTACTACCTCATCGAAGCGGCCGATCTGGACGAGGCGCTGGCAATCGCAAAGCAAGTACCGGCCCCGACGGGCGGCGTCGAGGTCCGACCGATCCGGGTCTTCGACTGAGCAACATCCGGCATCACCTGAACGCCTCGGTCGAGGCTGCGGTCGCCGAGGCGCACCGTCGCGAGTGGGCATTCGTGCTCGCCGCGACGGTGCGGGTGACCGGCGACATCGACATCGCCGAGGAGTGCGTCCAGGACGCTTACGCTCGGGCACTCGCTACCTGGTCCACCACCGGCATACCGTCGAAGCCCGGCGCTTGGTTGACCACTGTCGCCAAGCGGCGGGCCATCGACGTGGCCCGCCGGACCTCCACTCAGGACCGGACCCTGCCCCTGCTGGTCGAACAAGTGGCGGCGCCCGAGCCGGGCGACCTGGCCCCACCGGACATCGTCGACGACCGCCTCCGTCTGATCTTCACCTGCTGCCACCCGGCGATCGCCACCGATGCACAGGTGGCCCTGACGCTTCGCCTGCTGTGCGGGCTAACCACGGCCGAGGTCGGCCGGGCGTTCCTGGTCAGCGAAGCGACGATGGCCGCCCGGATCACCCGGGCCAAGAAGAAGATCGCCACCGCCCGCATCCCCTACCGGGTGCCGCCCATCGAGGATCTACCTTCCCGCATCGATGCGGTGCTCACCGTCGTCCATCTGCTCTTCAGCACCGGCCACACCGCCCCGGTCGGGGCCGGCCTCATCCGCCGCGACCTGGTGGAGCGGTCGCTCGACCTGGCCCGCATCCTTCGCGCCCTGCTGCCCGACGATGCCGATGTCGCCGGCTTGCTGGCCCTCATTCTCCTCACCGACGCCCGGCGGGCCACCCGGATCGGTGACGACGGTCAGCTGGTGCTGCTGGCCGACCAGGATCGCTCCCAATGGGACCGCGCCGCCATCGGGGAGGGCATCCCGCTGGTGCGAGAGGCCCTCCGTCGACGGCAGCCAGGAAGGTTCGCGCTGATGGCCGCCATCGCCGCGGTGCACGCGGAAACCCCGTCATGGGACGCAACCGACTGGCAGGAGATCGTCGGGCTCTACGACCTCCTGGTGGAGATCTGGCCGTCACCGGTGGTCGCCCTCAACCGGGCAGTCGCCGTCGGCCTGGCCGAGGGTCCGGCCGCCGGGCTCGAGGCGCTCGATGCGCTGGCCACCGAGCCGCTACTGGCCACCTACAGCTACCTGGCCTCGGCGAGGGCCGACTTCCTCCGCCGGCTGGGCCGGACCCGCGAAGCACGCGATGCCTACGAAGAAGCCCTCCTCCTCAGCGAGAACGCCGTCGAGCGGACATTCCTGGCCGACCGACTCGGACAGGTCGAACGCTGAATTCGGCACGAGCCATCCTCGATCGGATCACTTCGGGAAGGCGGCGAATAGAGTCGGTCCGACCATCGGCAGGAAGGGACCCCGGATGACCACGTCGCCCGTTGACGCCGAGTCGGCGAGCCGCAATCCGGCGGGTCAGCTTCACTCCCGGGCCATCGCGGTGTCGCACCTGGTGAGCCGACTGCTGGCCGCGCCCAATCTGAGGATCCGCTGCTGGCACCGTTGTTTGCCAACATGTCGGCCGATCACCCTCAGCGGGTGGCAGCCTGGCTGGGAGAGGTCTTCGGCGGACGATGACCCGCCCATGGTGCTGCCGGCGCCGGATGAGCCGGTGCCTTTCGAACTCCACATCAAGTCGCTGTTCCGGCGCCATGACCGGCAGTCGGTGACCTTTGCCTTCGACCTCTGGGACTACCAGAACGTCAAGGACCACGGAGAGGAGATCCTGCATCGCCGGTCGACGGATCGATGCCCTGCGACTGGCCCAGCGAGCGGGTTGCGGCCTTCCGGCGATGGGTCGAGTCCGGAATTCCGGCGTAGTGCCACATCTCGAAACATGACACTTCCATGAGCAAACCCCGGGTGGAGGCATTCAGCGACGGCGTGTTCGCCATCGCCATCACCCTGCTGATCCTCACCATCGCCCAACCCGACAACCACAACTTCAGCAAACTCGGCAATCAACTCGCGGAGCGTTGGCCCTCGCTGGCCGCCTACGTCGTCAGCTTCGTGGTCATCGGCATCATGTGGTTGAACCACCACACGATCTTCAACCACCTGGACCACATCGATCGGGGGATGTTCTACCGCAACCTGCTGCTGTTGATGACCGTCGTGTTCATCCCCTATCCGACCGGGGTCTTCGGCGAGGCGCTGCGGGTGCACAACGGCGAAAAGACAGCCGCCGTCTTCTACAGCGCCGCCATGACGGTGAACGCCATTGCATGGACCGCGGTGTGGCTGCACGCCTCGGTCGGGCGTCGCCTGCTCCATCCTGACTTCCCCGAGGAACAGCGAAAGATCGCTAACTTCCTGTTCAGCGCCGGAGTGCTGCTCTACGCCATCGCCACCGGAATCGCCTTCCTGAACCCCTACGTGTGCCTCGCCTTCCATGGCGCCCTCGCCCTGTACTACGCCTTCGATCCCATCTCCCGCCGGGTGGAACGACAACAGTCCCCATAAGCGGGTCGAAGTCGATCCGAGTACCGGCCGGGCACATCGATATGCCGCCATTGACCGGGCATGTCCCGTATTGACGGGGACAGCTCCGGTGTTGGAAGGTCTCGGGATGGGATCGGATCGGATCAGGCTCGGCGTCATCGGGGTGGGCAACATCGCCCGGCTCAATGTGCGGGGATACCTGGAGCACCCGAACTGCGACGTCGTCGCTCTCTGCGACGCCAATCTCGGGCGAGCTGAGGGGCTGGCCAAGGAGTGGGGAATACCCGATGTCTACGATCGGATCGACCACCTCCTCGGCGACGAGTCACTCGACGCCGTCGAGATCCTCACCCCCACCTACCTGCACCACCAACACGTGATGGCCGCCCTCGAAGCCGGCAAGCACGTCTCCGTGCAGAAGCCCATCGCCAACACCGTCGACGATGCTCGGGAGATGGAACAGAAGGCGGCTGCGTCTGGGCTCACTCTCCGGGTGAGCGAGTGCTATGCCCATTACCCGCCCCTCGAACATGCCAAGGCGTTGATCCGGGAGGGGGCCATCGGGACACCCACCGCAATCCGCATCAAGACGGTGGTCGGCCAGACCGACTCGGCGTTCCAGTCCGGGCTCGAGTCCGACGGCTATGTCTGGCGGCTCAACGCTCAAAGCCCGGGCGGGCACCTGTTCGATGACATGGTCCACAAGTACGCCATGGCCCTTTGGTTGGTCGACAAGGACATCGTCAACGTGCAGGCGGCAGTCCGACGCCGAGACTTGTTCTTCGAGCCTTGCGCCGCCATCTTCGAGTACGAAGACCCAGGTCTGCTCGGGACGATGGAGGTTTCCTACGCGCCAAAGATGTGGATGCGCTCCAGCTATTACGGAGCCGACGAGTTCTTCGAGGTCCAAGGTGATGAGGGATTCCTATGGGTCACCCGTTGTACCGGGGAGATGCTGGATCTGGCCCCCCTGATGGTTTACCGCGGGCACCAGGGGGGCCCATCCATGACCGAGTTCGAGGACATCGACACCGACTGGGGCTCGGGATTCCGGAGGTCGTCCGCTCACTTCATCGACGCGCTTCGCAACGGGTCTCCGGCCGACATGTCGCCGGGAGACGCCATCAAGGTCCTGCAACTCTGTTTCGCCATCTACCAGGCGGGCAACACCAACGCCAGGGTGGATCCCCGCACGATGACCGGCTCGGTGGTGCCCACCGGTTGGGCTGAATGGTAAGGATAGGTCTGTGGCCGTTGTTGGACTCGCCAATCTCGCCATCAAGGTCAGCGACCTCGACGAAGCGATCGCCTTCTACAAGAAGATGGGCTCGACGGTGCGCGATCGGATCGAATGGGGCGGAGGCGAGCGGGTCGATGTGACCCTGGGACCGCTGAAGATGACCCTCTTTACCCGGGCAATCTATGAAGATGTCGTGGAGTTGGACTCCGACTGCTTCTTGCATCCCGCGCTGTTTACCGATGACCTCGACCGCGAACTCGAGGGGCACGCGGTCATCTGGGGTCCCGCCGAGGTCTCGGGACCGTTCGGGCGTCGGCGAATCGCCTTTGTGGATGCGCCTGGCAACATTCGACTCGAGTTCATGGAACAGCTCGACGGCCCAAGAACTCAGGACCCGTGAAAGTCACCCGAATACTGCATCACAGCGTCAACATCGAGGGCTCCCTCGCACCCGCGGTCGAGTTCTACCGGTCGCTGTTCGGGTTGAAGGACCTGAAGCGCCCGGAGATCCCCGGAGTTGGCGGCCATTGGTTCGCGATCGGGGATGCT
>Ga0307373_10002924_pt1 | contig 30450 bp, 30 predicted proteins | sample OX2MG_FD_202534 | JGI IMG/M metagenome (GOLD analysis project Ga0307373, IMG submission 202534) | Soil microbial communities from Risofladan, Vaasa, Finland - OX-2 | ecosystem: Environmental > Terrestrial > Soil > Coastal area > Acid sulfate soil | place: Finland: Risofladan, Vaasa | collected... | reverse complement strand
CAACACCTACAATTCAGAACGCCCTTTTCCGGAGTAGCTCAACGGTAGAGCAGGCGGCTGTTAACCGCAAGGTTCAGGGTTCGAATCCCTGCTCCGGAGCCAAATTTGAACTCGAAATCGGCTCCAGGGTGGTCACTCCCTGAGGCAACTACATCAGTTTTACATCAGTTCTACATCAATACGATTGGTTCTGGCACCGGCGCGGCTGACCCCTACCTGCCGGAATCTGGTCGCGGACCATGCTGCCACTTGTATACTGCCGCGCGTAGTGCCGATTCCCTCACCGGAGTTTGAGGACTACGGAATTGTTCTGCGGGGGTCGTTTAATCCCGGCATCTTCCAACCTAGCTGGTTCAGCCACCAAGGCCTAATTCCCGAAGGGCAGGCAAGCGCGGCAGACATCAGCTTAGTAAACAGGCAGATCGCCGTCTTTCGGCTCGACACGATCATCGTCCAGGTAACACCCGATCTCTTTTCGGTGGGAAGCGACGGAGAACCCGTTGACGACCTACTGAGAGATTTGGTGATTGGCACCTTTCGTGTACTCCGGCATACGCCGCTGACTATGGTCGGCGTAAACCGCAACGTACATTTACAGACTGAGTCCGAGGCGAAATGGCATGAGATTGGCCACAGTCTCGCCCCGAAGGAGTTCTGGACGCCAATCACCAAACGACCCGGAACCCAGAGTCTTACGATCCGGAGCGAGCGCCCCGACAGTCGAGCGGGGCATGTCGACATCACCGTGCAGCCATCAGCTCGCGTGCGGTTCGGCTTATTTATCGGGATCAACGACCACATCCAACTGAGCGATCCTTCGGTCCTCCCGGAGGGAGCTGCCGAAATCACCGATGCGCTTGAGGCAAATTGGGATCCGGCCCGTCAGCGGGCTAGGAGCATACTCGAGCACATAGGCACGCTACTTTGAGCAGTTCCAGACCGCTTGGACTTGGCACAGCCGTAGGCAATCTCGCCATAGAGCCTGGCGCCACGACGTTTAGTTCAATCAGCGCAGGAGCCTACCTGCTTACGTATCCAGGCGGCCACGGTGCCCCTGAAGCCGCTAGAGAAACGGGCTCAGCCGCTAGCGATGCCTCTACCGCCCGCGGCCAGGCGGACGAAAGGCCAGACAAGTCGATCGATGCAATTGCCACGCTCAAGCAAATATTGCCCTCAGGCGCGCACTTCATTCAACTCGGGTTTTGGCGGGGACGGATTTTGGAAACGCGCGGATCGGACTTCACTGCGGTTCTTAGTGATCAAGTGAGCAACGCGCCGGAGGAGACCGGCACCTTTCAGGTGGGTGAGCTATCGGACGATGATGTTGCCCTCATTTCACCGGGCGCTGAGTTCTACTGGGTGGTTGGCTATCAAGTCAGCGCTGCTCGGCAGCGTACTCGCACCTCGGTAATTCGAATGCGTCGGCTCCCGACATACTCGAGCGAGGAAGTGGAGCGTGCCAACGACTGGGTAAATTCGAAGTCTCAACTCTTTGAACAGAATGGATCCAGCTCCTCTTAGCGACCAGTTCGAGGTTTCAATCTTTGGTCCGGGCTGGGGCGAGGCAATCGCTGTACACGTCGGCCGGGGTGAGTGGCTGCTAGCAGATAGCTGTCGCAACCCTGACGATCGAAGCGTGATGTCGGTCTCATATTTACGCAGTATTGGCGTCGATCCCTCAGCAGTTAAATGGATCGTTGCAAGCCATTGGGATGACGACCACGTTCGCGGTCTGGCCGAAACCGTCGATACATGCGCAGCTGCCGATTTCTACTGCTCATCAGCGTTGAGGGCACGGGAGGTGCTCACCGTCATCGGTCAGTACGGTCGCGGTAATCCCGGAGGAGCATCCGAGCTGCGCAGCGTTCTCGACGTTTTGGCGAGTCGCGGTAAGACGGTTCACTTAGTTGGGCCCGATCGACTGATCGGTCGGCGTAGTGGCTCTGAGGGTCTCCCTCCTTTTGAGATCTACTCCTTGGGACCATCAGACAAAGCAGTTCTGCAGGCCATTTCTGCAGTGGGCCAACTCGCAATGAGTGATGGAGTACGTCGCCTATATCCCGCGTGGCCAGCTGCCAACTTGACGTCGATTGCGCTGCTCGTGCGATTTGACGCAACGTCAATAATCCTCGGGGCGGATCTAGAGAGCGACGAGGTCGGATGGCCGGCCGTTCTAGGGTCGAGCTTGGTCGACTCCATCAGCGCCGATCTCTTCAAGGTGCCGCATCACGGATCGTCCGACGCCTACTTAAAAGAGGTCTGGGAAGACCTTTTCGCGCAGTCGCCAGTCGCCGCGGTTACTCCGTATAGGTCCGGCAGGGCGTCACTTCCCAGCGACGCCGGACTCAAGAAGATCTGCGCGCATACAGAAAGAGTTTGGCTGACTGCTCCGCGCACTCGCCCAGAGCAAATTCAAAGAGACAGGACAGTCGAGAAGACGATTCGTGATGTTGTGAAGGATCTGCATAGGGCTGAACATCGAGCCGGTCAGATCCGTTGCCGATGGCGACGCAGTTCCGGGTGGGAGGTTGAGACTCTCGGCGTGGCCCTCTCCCATCGATGTGCCGCCTAGGGCCTCGTCAGGGGCCAGCCTCTTTTGTCTCGTTCGGACCAGAGTTCATACTCGCCAAGAACGGCCCTCGCCAACCGGACACCTCGTCCCGTTAACGAACAGTCGGTGCAAATAATTTCCTAAGTCGTCGGTTAATCCGCTGTCACGGGTCTCGATCTGCGATGAGTTGCTCCATCCGCTCGGCGGCGTCCCGCTTCAATTCCGGAATCACGTGAGAGTAAGTGTTCATGGTGAGGGCGATCTGGGAGTGGCCGAGCACATCCATTACTACGCGCGGCGACACGCCCTGAACGAGCAGTAACGTCGCGCACGAATGTCTCAGATCGTGGAAACGACGCTGAGGCAACCCCGCACGTTCGAGCACCTCGTGAAAGTGGTGGCTCACAACAGATCCGTCGATCGGCCGGCCACGTTCTGTTGTAAATACAAGGTCCCGGCCATTCGTCGGCGGCACCTTGGCTCGGCTCTCGTCTGCTTGCCTAACGCGGTGATCTCGCAACGACTGGGCTATTGACGCTGGCATAGCAAGAGTCCGCCTACTCGTCGCCGTCTTGGTTGGTACGAGGTGGAACTCTCCGTCATGCCTCTGAAGTTGCTTGTTGATCCGTAAGTATCCGAGTTCGAGATCTACATCCTTCCACTCGAGCCCGAGCGCCTCGCCCTGACGCAGTCCCATTGTCAGGGCCACCGAGTACAGGGCCTCGAGTCGATCACCTTTGATTGCCGCCAGGAATGTCCGGGCTTCATCAGGCGTAAAAGGTTGGATCTCAAACTGCTCGACTCGGGGGCTGGCCACAAGCGAGGCGGCGTTACGGGAGATTAGGCCCCACTGCACCGCTTGATTGAGGGCTGTCCGCAGCGTGCCCCGGATGTAACGGACGGTCTTGGGGCTGAGTCCGCGCGCGATCGTGCCGTTGAGCAACTGCTGGACGTGCAGCGGCGTCAGCTTGTCTAATTGCAGCTTCCCAATAGTGGGTTTTAGGTGAAGGCGAACATGAACCTCGTATCCCTTGAAGGTCCATGGCCGGACATTAGGTTTGACTACCTCGGCTAGCCACTGGTCCAGGAAGTCCCCGACTTTGATGCCGTGCGACTCCGACATCGTCCCAGCGTCGATAGCATGGAGGGCCGCACCGACCTTTCGGCGAATCTCTTCTCGAGATCCCCCATAAAAGTACTTGCGCGTACCGTCCTCAAGGGTGACGGCACCCTGCCAGAGACCATCCTTCCGACGAACTATGCTTCCCTCTCGGTTTGCGCGTCGGGGCGCCATTAAGAGTTGGTTGCACCCCACCGAAACGTTGGCCGACGATCGTCGCGCACCTCTGAGTTTTCAGTTCGGGAGGCAATCCACGACTCTAGCCCCGAGCGCGGCACTCGGACGCAACGGCCGATGCGTACCACTGGAAGTTCCCCCGCGGACATCATCTGAAAGACCTTGGTGCGCCCGAGATCGAGGAGTTCTGCAACCGCACGCGAGTCAAGAAGAAGTGGCCGCTGATCCGTTTCCGCGGGACGACTGAGAATCGGCGCTGAAGCCAGTTCCCGCAAACCCCTGCTGGGCCCGCCGCGAGACGCGCGTTGTGGGCTGAGTGGCAGTCGCGATCTCATCATTGGCGAGATCGCTTGCGAGCGATACTGGTGGTAAAGGCGGACGTGATACGCCGAGAAGCAGATCGCGTTAGCGGTCGCAGGGCATGGCGTGCGCTGCCGAGCAGCTTGCCAGCCGGCGCCATTGCTACGGCAGTTCCAGCAAAGCCACGGGCGACCGACCCAGCCGAACCGTGCGCGAAGCGCAGTGCTGAGAAAATGACCACAGGTGAGAAGGCGGCGATCAGGAGCACGGCGAAGCCAGAAGCCATCCAGTTCTCGGTCGTGTCGGTGTCTGCGTTTGCGGTCAGCGCCACAACTACAAGCCGGAACCCGATGTAGACAACCGTTGCGACCACGAACTTGCTGAGCAGGAGTCCGACGAGAAATTCGCAAAGGGTCGTAGCCGCACCCGCTGCGCGAGGCCAGATCGAAAGCACGCAGACCAGGGGGACGAACGCGGTGACGGTGAGAATCAGGGCTGACCGGACGACCAGCTCCAGGTGGACCATCACCGTCAGCGAGCTGACGGAAACCGCCGTGACGATCAGGCCAAAGGTGCTGACGTGATGACCGGCTCCGCCGTGGGCGACGACGGCATCGGTGACGGCAACGCTGTGGATGAGAAGGTTGTTCAGACTCTTGAAGTCAGGCGTCCAGGTCGTCGCGAGTAGCGCGGCATAGCCGGCGACGTACTTGACCACGCCGAGTCCGGCGAAGGCGGCGAACGTGGCCGCGACCACGCGTGGGATGAGTGAAATGCCCGCACCGAGCGATCCCCAGGCGATGCGCTCGATCAATGCCAGGGCCATCACCGCGCCGAGGAGCAGGAGCGAGATCGCGAGCACGCGGTCGTAAACCGGAACGATCACGCTCAGGTCTGGTTCGCTTGACTTGCCGAGGCCGGCGACCAGCCACTGGATGCTGGCGACGGCGGCCGCGGTCGACCAGTTGGCGATCGCGATCATGATCTGGTTGACCCACTGATCGGCTTGGGCTTGGTACGACCCCACGCTAGTGGCCGAAGAGGTGGCTGGAGTAGTTGGCGGCAGCGACGCCGATATAGAGCAGCGCGAGTGCGCCAACGGAGACGGTGATGCCACCTTTGGCCCGCTCGCTGAGCTCACGGTTGGCAGTGAAGGAGGCGAGCACCAGCCCGGTGAGCGAGACGACGATGCCCAGTCCGGCGACCAGCGTTAGCAGCGCGGCAGCGTTGTTGGTGAGCTGAATCAGGCCGTGAAGAACGTTGGGCGGTAGGCCTCTGAAATCGGGCGTCACCGAGATGTCGGTGAAGATTCCCCTCACTACTTGTCTCCTTTGCCGGCAAGGCCGGCGCTCATGGATGGACTGGGTTCGACGAGCTGGCGCCAGGTGGGGACCTGGTCCCAGCGCCGGAGCTCGAGCTGGGCGGGCGGCGCGTTGGCGTAGAGCAGGACCGCGCTGTGCTGACGGCGCAGTTCCTCGATCGGGGCCAGTGGCCGGCCCAGACGCTGCTCCGAGGAACCGGAGCGGCCGCGGTCCTGGTGCGTGGCGCGATAGGTGCGGGTCTCATCGCCGATGGCGCGGCTAAAGAGCTCGAGGGTCTTGATGTCGCCCTGGCCGGGCAGCAGCAGGCGGGCGCGACAGTTGTTCCAGATCGTGCGCGCGGCTTCGGGGCCGTACCCGGTCTCGATCTGGGCGAGGTCGTGATAGCAGAGCAGGAGCTGGATGCCTTGGCCAGGACCGCTGGACGCGTAGCCGGCAAGCCGTGGGATGCGGGCGAAGTTGGCCGCCTCGTCCAGAGCCAGGAGCAAGCGCGGTGAGAGCACACCTCCTTGGGCGCGCGAGCGCGTGGTCGCGCGCCGCAATAGGGAGAGGAGGAGGGCGGAGAAGAGCGGTCGGCAGCGTTCGGCCTCCTCAGCCGGGGCGACCAAATAGAGCGTGCCCGCCTCAGCCAGAAGTCGATCGAGATCCAGCGCATCCGGGCTGGAGGTCGTGGCCAAGGCGACGCGCTCGTCGGTCCAGAGCGAGAGCGAGGAACGAGCGGTGGAGGCGATCGAGCCCGCCTCCCGATCCGGAGTGATCGCGAAGGCGACCAGCAGCTCAGCCGCGGTGGCGTCCTCAACGACAGCGGAGAGTCCGATGTACTCGGAGCTGGCGGTGCGATTGAGGCGCATAAGCAGCGAGCGCATGTCGCCGCCGCGCTCGCGCTCGCAGACAGCAAGCCCAGTGATCAGGCTGGAGGCGGCCAGGTACCAGTGGGCGGAGGCGCCGCGCTTGCCGGCGGCGGTGAAGTGGTCGGCGAGCTCGGAGGCGTCGCCGCAATCCTCGACCGCCTCGAGTGGGTTCCAGGTCGCCGGCCGCAGGCCCAAGTCTTCCATCCAGGCGTGATCGCGGTCGAGTGGCGCGAAGACCCAGATCGGTCCGCCCTCGGAGCGGTGCCGGGCGGTGAGGGCGACTAGCTCCTCCTTGGTCGAGGTGGCGACCACCGCTCCCCGCCAACCCAGCAGCGTCGGCACGACGACAGTCGAGGTCTTGCCCGAGCGCTGGACGCCAAAGAGCAGGACGTTGTCTTCGGCCGGCGACTGCAGCAGCCGGCGGTCGTGCCAGCCGAGCACGATGCCGTCGCCATGCATGCGCTCGGCGGTCGCCGCGCGGCCAAGCAGATTGCGCTCGCGCGAGCGCGCCCAGCGGCTGGCGCCATGACTGTCCGGTGTTGAGGGCGGGAACAGCCAGGCGGGGAGGAGGCTGCGGGCGGCAATCGCGAGAATCTCGCCGACAAAGCGTGCCGCCGGAATGAGCAGCCTCAACAGGCCACCCACTCCTGGCCCCAGCGCCGAGCTTCCATCGCCAGCTCGCGCTCCATGCGTCGCTGGTAGCGACGCGCCACCGCACGCAAAGCCAGGATCGAGCCGCCGGCTTGAGCGGGTCGTCGAGGTTCAGGCCGGTTGCCACCGGTTGCCACGCTGGACTGAGCTAGCGGCGTCAGGGGCAGAGTCCGGATGAGTGCCGGTCGTTCGACCAGCAACTTCAGAGCCGGCTGTGTGGAAGTCCTGCCCCTGGCACCGCTCGCCGCCGGCGCACCAACCAATTTGGACGGCGTGCGCTCGCTGCGCTGACGCTCGATCTCCAGCGCCACCGCGTCCTTCATCGCCGCCAGTCGTGCCTTGCTGATGTGGACGCGGCGGTAGCCACCATCGCCGTCCTCGTGCATCCCGGCCAGCACCAGATGCACGTGGTGGTGCGCGGTATTGCGATGTACGGCTGCAATCCAGCGCAGGCCGCTGACATCCATCTCTGCCTCGAGGCTTCCAACCGCTGCCTGCGTGAGCGCGCGCAGGTCCAGACCCTGGGCACGTTCGGGCGACAGGATCAGCCGCGAGACCGCGCGCCGGCGATCGAGCTGCTGGCCATCCTTGCCGCGGTACAGCTGGGGTTTTGAGCCCTCGATCGAGCGGGCGACGAACTCTGCGAACTCCTTGCGCTCTCTGGTTCCGAGCGGGCCCTGGGGTCCGAAGAGCTCCGCCCGAGCGCTGGCGCGATCGCGGTAGGCGACGTACTTGAGAAGTCCGTAGACCTCGGGTGCCGGACGCGGAGGCTTGGAGTCGGGGTGGAGGTCGCGGTGCTGGACGTAGCGCAAGAAGCCGCCCACCGCCCGGCGCACCTCGCTGCCGTTGCCGGCGGGCGTGAACTTGATTCGGACGATGCAGCGCTCGGTCATACCTGCTCTTCCTCAATCGACGAGCGGAAGAGAGCCAGACGCTCCTCAGCTGCGACGCCTGCGCGCTCGGCGAGCGAGCGCATCCGGCGCTCGCCCTCGGGGAGCACTGAGGCGACCATCAGGACCGCGTGCTCGGCTGCAGTCAGAGCCGCCAGCGCGGCCGGCGAATCGCTGCTGCCTACAGCGACCGAATCGAGGCTCAGGCCGGCTGAGACCAGCTTACGCACCGTGGCGCTCAGCGACAGTCCAGCGCCCCGAGCACGCTCGGCGATCGCCGCGCGTTGGGCCTCGGTGAAGCTGACCTGTAGGCGGTGGCCGCGTGAAGTTCCCACACCTAGTTACTGGGCATTGGGAAGGGGCGAAAACCGTGCGGAGACCGTGCGTTTTTGAAGTTCGCACGCAATACGCACGCTCTGAGATCGGCGGTCGCGTCCTAGAAGCGCGCCAAATGCCTCAAACCGCACGGTGTCCGCACGGTCGGTTGCGAGCCTGGGGCCATCTCAAAGGAGGTGGCCAATGGCTACAAGTGCAGATGCCGAAGTCGTTATCGAGGAACTGGTGACGGGACGTCGCAAGCGAACCTTCAGCCCGGAGCAATTGGCGGCATTCGCCCGGCGCGACCGGCGAGTCTTCGATCTGCTGATCCGGTATCGAGGCGGAGAGCCGGTCGCTGACGCGATCGTGACGGAGCTCATGCCGGCGGTTCGCGACAAGGCTGGCCGGATGAATCCTCAACCGCCACTGTATGGCCGTAACGACCTACGGCAGGAGCTGACCACCGAGTTGCTCAGGCTGAGCCACACACTGCCTCTGACGCGCCCGGACTTCCTGACTCGTCGGCTGATGCTGGGGGCCGCCAAGCGGCTCACCCGACGCCTCGAGCGGGAGTGGTACCGCCAGTTGGACCAGGTCCGGCTGAAGGAGCTGGGCCAGGACCCCATGGCGGACGAGCAATGAGCGCCGCGCGCTACGGCGTCATGTCAGATATCCTCGCCGCCACGGGCAAGGCGGGGATGCAAGCTGCGGCTGGCGAAAGGTTTTGGGACTGGCGCCGGATCGTGCTCGCGGTGGGCTACGGTCTCGGCTTCGTCGCGGGCGCCCTTCTCATACTGGCAGCCGATCCAAACGGGCTGGTCCTGATGGTCGCCGCCGTAGCCGGAGTCCTCTTCATCCACCGCACCTGGCTCGGCGTCGGAGTCTGGATCTATGTCCTGCTCACCGGTGGGGTCGCGGTCGCCTCCCACAACGATCTCGGCTTCTACGGGGTCGTCGCCGGTCTCGGATTCGGCTTTGTCGCCCTACCCATTTGGTCCCACCGGCCGACCGCGACCAAGGAGCTCGACGTCCCTGCGACGCAGTCACGTCTGGCGGCGCCAGCGTCGGCGCTCGTGGCGGCTCCGATGCCACTAGCCGAGCCAATTTCGCCATCGGTCTCCGCGGGCAGAGGTGGCGTCGAACCTGGGTATAAGCCGGCACCGGCGGCGCCGATTTTCCGCACCATCGGGCGAATCCAGTTGTTGACCAGTTCCGCTGACCTCACTGCCAGCTTGATGGGTAAGCCGGTGATCGGATTTCTCTGGCTCTACCTGCTTGCGCGTTCGGTGCGAACCGTTGGTGACCGCGTCACCCGTGCATCGATTACCGATGAGGTCGCACATGGGGTGAATGACCCCCGCGGCCGGCTCCGCGGGTACCTCCGCGATCTCACGAGGCTGCCGGCGCCCCTTGGCTCGATGATCAAGGTCGAGGACGAGATGATCGGCTTCGATCTCGGCGAGCAAGACGCCGACTACGCTCAACTCAGGCGCCTGGCCCTACGTGTTCGCCAAGCTAGTGGCTCCCTCGACGACGAACTTTTGCGGCTCGGGCGGTTGCTGCTCTCGGAGCTCGGCGATGGTGAATTCCTGACCGGCTTCGAGGATATGGAAAAGCGCGTCACCCAAGGACGCGGGGTGGCCGGCCAAGTTGTGGCCGAAGTCCGCGTCCAAATCGATGGCATGCGCGCCGACCTTGCCGACGCGGTCGCCAAGGCGCTTCTAGACCGAGGCCAAGCGCCACTCGCCGTGGCGCTGCTCGAGCCGATCGTCGCCCGCTCGGTCGAGCGGGACGACCTCGCCCGAACCCTGATCAATGCCCTCCGCGACTGCGGGCAACACACCCGTGCCGCGGAGATTCGCCGTCGTTTCGCCGGCGGTCAGGAGAACTGAAATCAACGGTCTGAATACAAGACTGCGCAACCTGCAACGCCGACTCGGGGCGCGCGAAGAACTGATCGCCGTGGTCATTCTCGGTCTGCTTGCAGCCAGCGGTCTGAGCTTCACCCTGCTTACGAACCAGGTCACGCCGGCGGCTGCGGCGCTCGCCTACATGGCGGCGGTCGACCGCGCCGACACTGGCTTCGTCTCGAGCCACTCAATCATCGACTCCGCCATCGCGTCGAGCACCGACACTTCCCTTCTTGACCGCTCGGCGCTGGGCGCCCAGCTCGCCGCAACCGCCCACACCCGTTCTGGATTCAGTGTTCAGAACGTGAGCTACGTCAACGCAGATACCGAGGTCACGCTGACCTACAACACGTCCGCCGGACGAAGGACTACCAACCTGATAATGCGTGCTCAGCGTCCGAATTCATGGCCGGTGCTGGTCGAGCCCGCGGGCCTCGACTTGAACATTCCAAGCGGAGCCGGCGCGCTCGCCATCGATGGCCAGGCGGTTGTCGCCAGTCCAGGGAGCGAAGTTACGGTGGCTGTCTTCCCCGGCCAGCACACAGTGACTCTCGCCGCCTCGACCCTTTTCACGCCCTATGCCGGTGAGGTCGAAGCCCAATTGGCGTTGCCGGCCCTGACCGCGGTGAGCTTCAGCATGCTTGAGCTGTCAGATACGGGTACCACGCAAGCCGACAAAGCGGTGTCGCAGGCCATCAAATCCTGCGCAGGGTCGACCTCGCTGTCTCCGACTGGCTGCCCACAGACGTTTGGCCAAGACCTGGCGACCGGCGCAGCGAACTGGACGCTCCTCGGCGATCCACTGAATGGATCATCGATTGGGCTTGACGACACATCGACGCTGCTGGTCACCGGTCACTTCCTGATGCGGCTGAGCTATGGAAGCGCGACCACCCAACGGCCGCGAATCCTGGCCGTGGGAGGCCCTTACACGGCGGCCCTCTCGTGGGATGGCCAAGCGCTCAAATTCTCTGACTTCCAGGACGCCTCCGCGGTGACCGACGTGCCGCACCCAGCTGCCACCGACGCCCAGGTTCTGGCAGCCCTCAAGACTCACTTCGATGCCTGTCTGAAGCTGCAGGCGGGATCTGCGCCCGGCTGCCTACAGATCGTCAACGCCCTGTTTGCGTCGAAGTTCACTTGGCATGAGGTCAGCGATCCTTTGCAGGGAGCGATCCTGGCTTGGGATGGATCTCGCGCAGTCTTCACCGTGTCGGGCAGTTATGACCTCAGCGTGGTCTACAACTCAAGTGCGCCCTTCACCCCTACCCGACGGATTCATGACACCTCATCTGGCCAATACATCGCTGACCTGTACTGGGACGGCTCCAAGGTTGTCTTCATCGGCTTGGAGAAGTGACGAGAGGATGGGCCATACCAACTGGCCGGACAAGCCATGGGTAATCAGCTGCCAGGTGCCAGGTCGCTTTTCCGCGCGGTCTCTACATGCCAGACACATCGATATTCGGCGCGATTACCGATAGGGCAAGGTCGGTGTCATGAGTCCTCGTAGCCAGCACCGATCGGTAATTAACGTCGCGGGGTTCTTGATGGGCGGTCTCCGCGGCTTCGTCGCCAAGCTCAAGAAATCATCACGGCGTGCCTCGACGGGTGGCGATGCTCCGAATGACCAAGGAAGCTTTCTGGACATGCTCATCGACGGCAAGAACATCACAGTGACCGATTTGAAGGACGAGGATATTGGCTACGTCATGGGCTGGACGAGTCGGAAGATTCCTAAGGAATTTCGTCCAGTCCTCTGGACGCATGTTGGCCGACTGGAGTTGGAGGCCTGGACCGCAATCTTGAGGGATAAGAACCGTGCGCTACCAGGTGACTTAACGATGATCTTTTGGGAGGGCCTGCCACTGGCGGTCTGGATCCCAGCCGGTCTGGTGACCGGGTCCAATTTCAACCCAAACTGACCTCGGTGATCGCTGGCTGACGATCCGGGGCTTCGCGCCCGCTGCTATGACGGATTCGTCGGCCACTGGCCATGCCTGCTCGGGGAGCATACGGATCTCATGAACGCCTTGAGCCGCACATCGGAATCGACGGACTCGAACGCCTTCCTCAGGCTAAAGGACACCAGATTCTCGCCTGTGCACGCTCGTGTAGAAACCGCCACGCAAAGGCCGCGAATACCGCGGAAAGCGCAGCCGATGGAACACACCCTTCTCCACTTGTCGAACCCGCTCCCGTGTACATCCGAATTGCACAGCCACCTCTTGCAGGGTTTGGGGCATTCCATCAGTGAGCCCGTACCTAAGCGTCACGATCGCCAGCGCATCGGGATACGGGCGAGGGGCCATTTGGGCGACTTCGGTCAGTAGCGTCCGAAGGAGGACAAGATCGCCAATGACGTCCGGCGCCTCGCCAAATATGCTTTCGATCAACCGAAGCCAGCTCGCAACGATCTTGAGGTCATCCCCCGGCAAGGTTGCCACCGTGGGCGGCAGTCCGTCCGGAGATGTTGCGTCCATTTGAATCAGTCTCGCCGCCATTTTCGGTCTTGACCTCATCAGATGCTCGATGCGACCGATGAAGAGCTCGCGCCCGATCCGGTCCGTGAGCCGCGAACTTGGGCGCTGGTTCATTGTGACGCCGGTTTACGCCCTCGATCGGAGTGGTGAACAATGACGGCAACGTGGTGACGAATGACGCCAAAAGGCGTAACAAGATAACCCCCCATACGGGGGGACAGGCCCCCGCGCCACGTGGTATGTAACGCACGGGTTGGGCGGGAAAAACTCGTGACGAGCCTTTGGTGCCGAGAGCCCGAGAGATAACCTGAGGTTGGTTGCTGACAGGTACCACGTAATGTGGCCGCACTCCGGTGTGAGCACGAAGAGGAATGTCTTGATTCAAGCGGCAACCATCCCCGACCAGCCCACTACTAAATGGAGGTGGTGGCGATGGAGGTCGTGCACGAAAAGTGCGCAGGGTTGGACGTCCACAAAAAGACGGTGGTGGCGTGCGTGATCACTCCCGGTCACAAAGAGGTCCGGACGTTCGGGACCATGACCCGGGAGTTGATGGGACTGGCGGACTGGCTCAGTTCACTCGGCGTGACCCACGTGGCGATGGAGTCGACTGGCGTGTACTGGCGCAGCATCTTCAACCTGCTCGAGGGCAATGACTTCGAGCTGCTGGTTGCCAACCCTCGGTACATGCGAGCGGTGCCTGGTCGCAAGACCGACGTCAAGGATGCGGAGTGGATCGCTGACCTGCTCCGTCATGGACTACTGCGCGCGAGCTTCGTGCCTGACAAGAGTCAGCGTGAACTGCGCGAGCTAGTGCGTTACCGAAAGGTCATCGGGCAGGAAAGGGCGCGGATGGTGGTGCGGATCGAAAAGGTGCTCGAGGGCGCCAATATCAAACTGACGAGTGTTGCGTCACACGTGCTCAGCATGTCGAGTCGCGCGATGCTCGATGAGCTGATCGCCGGCAATCAGGACACCGAAGCCATGGCCGAGCTTGCCCGCTCGAACATGCGAAGCAAGCGGGCTCAGCTGAAGGAGGCTCTGGTGGGCAACGTGGGTAACCACCAGAAGTTCATGCTCGAGAGCCACCTCCGCCTGATCGACCAGCTGGACGCCGAGATAGCGTCGCTCAGTGACCAGATCGAGGAAAGGATGCGCCCCTTTCAGGTTCAGCTCGACCTGATCGACCAGATCCCCGGCATTGGACGGCGCGGCGCTGAGCAGATCATTGCTGAGATTGGAGTCGACATGAGCCGATTCCGCAGCCCGGCACACTTGGCGTCCTGGGCACGCCTCTGTCCCGGCATGAACGAGAGCGGCGGTAAACGTCGCAACGCCAGCATCGGCGGCGGCAACCTCTGGGTGCGGTCCACTCTGGTGGAGGTAGCTCTGGCTTCGGTTCGCTCTGGACGCCGCAAGCCCAACTTCTTCTCGGCCCGCTACCACCGCCTGGCGGCTCGCCGGGGCGGCAAGCGCGCAGCCATCGCAGTCGCCCACTCCATCCTCCTCGCCATCTACCGCATGCTCAAGGACGGGACTCTTTTCGTTGATCTCGGCCCGACACACCTCGACGAAAAGCGTCGCCAGGCGATCGCTCTACGCAGCGTCAAACGCCTGGAGGAACTCGGCTTCAAGGTGACTATCGAGGAGCCCGCGGCATGACGACTTGACTTAAAGGGCGTTACAGAGGAAGACCCCTTCGGGGTTCGTCGCCATCTTCGATTGCCATACGATCGTGTGATTCGTTCAGATGAAGTCAGGCCAGACCGAGTCGATCGAGTTGGCGCCGTGCCAGAGCGTGCGATCATCGAAGTAGTAATCCATGGGAGACGAGGTAGGCCCGCCAGGCGATGAGTTGGCTGTCATCGTTCGATTCACGCAATACGACACGAACAATCCAGCGGACTGGTTCTCCATCACGGCTGCTTACCAGGACCTGGACGAAGCTGAGCGAGAGGCGATGCGTCTCAATGCCCTACCTCAGAGAGGGCGATCGGTCAGGTACTTCGTAAAGATCGTTAAGAGCCCGCGTTAAGGGGCTGGAACTGTCGACTAGCCATTCGATTAATCCCCGGGGCCCCTACATCTGATCCCATGACTCAGCTAGGGACGCAAGGGTGCATCATGGGCGACATGCTGCGGCGTCTTGTCCTTGTACTTGTCGTGGGGCTTCTTCTTGGCACGTGCTCTGGCCCTAGCAATACGCGGGTCAGCGGTATGGTCACGATTGGCCTGACGTGTCCGCTTGGTAATTGTCCCGACCGTCCAATGCCGGGCATAAAGATCATTTTCGCGGGAGCTTCAACTCACATGGCCACCGCAATAACGGACTCAGCCGGAGCCTATGCAATCACGCTTGCTCCGGGAGCCCACAACGTCATGCTCACCGGCCCGACTGCTTTGTTGTTTGAAGTCTCCGGTTCGTCCGCCCCTCCGTCCGAGTCTGCCAAAATTCACGCGAATTCCGGGCAAGATCTCCGAGTCAGCTTCCGGCTGTTCTCAGCTGAGGCGAGACTGTAGTTTCGACTTCGCTACTGCCTGACCACTAAAGCGCTGACAGGGACCGCCTGATCTGAAGAACGGGCGACCGGATCGTGCTTACTGCTCAGATAAAGTCCAGGTCCTCATCATCACGCCCAGCGACTCTGCCATTAAGACCGAAGCCGATGTGGAAGCTGAAGAAACGCAGTTTGGGATGCCAACCTCGGATGCGGCTTGCGTTCGATTGGCCGGTTAGGTCGCAAACTCCTTGCGCGCAGCGGCAACGAGTTCTGACAGGTAATCGACGTACTCGCCCAGGACTTGATCGATTGGCTTCAGTGGCGGCGGTATTCCCATGTCGTGGGTCGCATCCGCGAATTGAGTAGAAACCGTGACTCGAATGTCGCCGGGGATGTCGACGTAATACCGCTCCTCGGACCCATCAGGCAATGCGACGATCCATCCCGATCCACCAAGCGTGTCACCAATGAAGAACCCCCTCGCATTCGGCGGCGGGTTGCTTTGGAGGCGGGCAAATTCCGCCGGACCAAGTTGTTCGATATGCATCGAGGTTTTGGTTCCCCCCAGAGTTCCATGCTTCAACACCTGCGTCCGGAGTTGATAGAGGTACTGGAAGGTTGGGTTGTGCTCCATACCTACGCGATACGGCTCGTACCACGTGTCGAACCGCCCGCGATCGAAGGTCCGGAGGTTTTGGAGGACATTGGTGACGGCTCGGCCCCAGACCACGACATTGCGAAGACCTGCGATCCGCCTCGCGGGCCGATCTCCACCCATGAAGTCTTGGCGTCCCAGCTCGGTCGCGTCCAAAGTTGCCTGAGCCGCATCGACGACCTCTGCAGGCCGCTTGTACTCAGCCACCGAATCCACCCCTGCCAGTCGACATCGTTGCTCCTACCTTGGGTGGCCTCCTGGCCTGCGTTGGGGCTTGGGTGTTATCGCGCGATCGGCCGAACGGAACATGGCTCGCTCGGCCGAGTTTACCGGGTGAACAATCTGGTTCTTAGTTCGTAACGGACTCCGTGCCTCGACGTGGTCGCAAACGTACCGTGAACTCGTGGGCAATCGGCGGTGAGCAACCGGTGGCGGGCTGTCGGTCTAGATGATCGAAGGCTTGCAACCACCCGTTCGGCCGAGCCATCTCATAATCGGCTGGTCGTTGGTTCGATCCCAACCGGGCCCACCACAAACTCGAGTTCATTTCGAGCCTCCTTGGTGAGTTGTGCCATCGTCGACAGACGGCCTGACAGCAATTCTGACAGCAGTTTTGGGCGAAGCCTCACTTAGGGCTGGCGTTCGCTTCGTCAGCCTTGTAGTCGATTCGAGTGGTAGGCGTGACCTCGAGAAGCTCGAGCTCCGGCCTAGAGAGAAACGCATCGGCAATCGGTGTCGAGCAGCCGACGAGGGTGAAGCAAAGGTCATAGTCCGTGCAAATGCACCAGTGACGCCGGCTGGGCCACACCATGTTGGGGGAGCGACGTTCCGCCTGAACCTCATCGGCATGCGGATAGTCCTCCAGGCGGCCGCGCCACATTGCCTCCTCGCGGAATATCGTCATCCACCAAAAGAAGCACTCGCCGTCGGCGTTGAACGGCGCCACGGTCTCAGCAAGTATTGCCCTTTGTTCTCGGACCAGCTTCCCCTCGGCTGGCCCGACCAGATACCTCGGCCAACTGGTCAGGGACGGAACTAAGCCATGATCCGTGATCGCGGGGTGGTACGTGCGGTGCCACTGCTTGGCAAGATCGCTCCACAAGACCCGCTTCGCCGGGAATGGCTGATCTGGCTGGGACTGCCTCGCTACACCGCCAGCATCGTGGATGATGCCTTCGACCCGCTGCGCTTCCTCAGTCATCATGGCGCGGCGGAGAGGTCTCTCAGCCCGGGCGACGTCGTCCCAGGTCTGATGGTGGTCCACGACCGACTGATCCTCATAGATCGGATGCAGGAGCTTGAGATAGCGCTCGTAGCCCGTTGGCAGGCAGTGTGACACGAAGTTTCCTTTCCAATCAGGATCGCTAGCTGAGGTCAGAGGTGTCAGCGTCTGACGAATCCATTCGTACTCGCTTTGGTCGGGGAGACGATCCACGGCCCGTACTTTAGGGCCGACGAGGCTTTACAACAGACGGCAAAGTCAACAGAGGTATGCCCGCCATGAGGCAACCTTCCATTGACATCTCTCCGCTGCTCATTACCGGACAGTCAGTACTGACTCCATTTTGTCGGCCGCTTCCCATTGAAGCGCCGGGAGCACGTGGCTGTATGTGTTCATCGTCAGGCTGATCTGGCTGTGGCCGAGTGTTTCCATGACGACCCTTGGGTCGACGCTCTGGACAAGCAAAAGTGAAGCGCATGCATGGCGAAGATCGTGGAAGCGCATGGGCGGTAGGTCAGCTCGCTTAAGGAGCTTGTGGAACCGGTGCGTGACGTTGGGTCCGTCCGCGAGCGTGCCACGTTCACTTGGAAACACCAGGTCGAGGTCGACCCACTTCTCTCCGGCTGCGAGGCGCTCGAGCGCCTGGCGTGCCCGATGACTTCGCAGCGCGCTAATGACAATCCGCGGCATAACGAGGGTTCTCCGGCTACGCTCGGTCTTTGTCTCGACGAGCTGGGTGCCCTGATGTGGAATCCGCTGGGAAGCCCGGCGCACACGAAGCGTGCCGACCTCCAGGTCGAGGTCGCTCAACATTAGGCCCAGCGCCTCGCCCTGGCGCAAGCCAAGGGCCAGCGCGACCGAATAGAGAGCCTCAAGCCGGTCGCCGCGCGCCGCGTCCAGGAGACGCCGAGCCTCCTCAGGCGTCAGGGCAAGAACCTCGCGTTGGGTTACGCGAGGAGTCGACACCATCGCCGCAGCGTTGTAGTGAACCATCCGCCAGCGAACAGCCTGGTTGAGAGCTGCCCTAAGGACCGAGTGCATGTACTGGATCGTCCGCGGTGACAAGCGCCCCTCACGCACTTTCTGCGTCACCAACGACTGCACATGCTGCGGAGTGAGCTTTGCCAAACGCACCCGTCCCAGCGAAGGCAGGATGTGGAGCCAAGTCATCGGGCGCGTGCGATGTTTCGCGACTTCATTCAGCCAACGGTTCAGGTACTCGGCGACGCTCAGTCGCTCATTGATGACAGGCCGACCTTCTGCGACGTCCCGCTGAATCTTGGTGAGTCGATCAGCAACCTCACGTCGGGTCTTGCCATAGATCCACTTGCGCTGGTAACCACCGACCTCGGCGCCGGCGGTCCAGCGCCCGTCCTTGCGCTGGAAGATGGTGCCCTCGCCGTTGCCCCGTCGTCCCGCGCTCATCGCGGCCCGTCGATCTTCGATGGGTGGCCGCAACCAGCACCTGCAGAAACGACTGCAAACGCAATGGAAGGCACGGTGTTACGCGTTCCGCGCCAGGCCGCTGCCGGCCGAGCCGACACCTGGCTTTCGCCGGCGTCGGCCGCAACTTCCTGGACTTCGCGCAAACCCTGCACCATGCGTCGCACGGTATCGGCAGGATTGGACGTTGGCAACCCATCGAAACGACGGCGCGATGTAGTGAGTGACACGCCCTGAGACGCTCTGACACGCCAGGACACTTCCTGACACGCTGTGACACACGAAGTAAATTCTTGTGAGATTTTTCCGCCGGCATCGGCGTCGGCGCGGGCAACTGTTGGTGCTCCGGTTTTGACATCAGTTTTGACATCAGCTTCCTGATACTCGTGGAGACGCTCTGAGACGAATGGGCTCCCTAATTCTCTGGAGTGAGTACGCCTGTGACGCGCTGACACTTCCTGAGACGCCTGAGATCGGGCCTCATAATCGGCTGGTCGTTGGTTCGATCCCAACCCGGCTACCAAATTTCGAGTTTATTCGACCTCCTTGGTGGTGGTAACCGCCGTCGGCAGGCGGTTTGACAACAGTTTTGCCCGAGACTACAAATCCTGGGTAATGACAGCAATCGATTTAGGAGTCGGGTATGCCCGCATCGGTTCGGGCGAGAATGCAAGGCCTCCATCGGGGAGATCGCCTGGCCAAATCGAGCCGGCTTGTGAGGCGGTCACATGGACTGCCTCACAAAGGACGGCCATCCTCGGCGGTGAAGCGTGTCTTGTCGATGATATGAGCTCGAGTGAACGACCCTCACCGACGCTTTTAGGAACCTTTGCCCTATGAAGGAGCTCACGATGGCGATCGATCCTCACCCGGGGGGATTCCAGGTTGTGCTAAGCCAGCCCGGACTACCTGACCAGCGGTACGTGTGGTCGGTAGAGACATTGATCCGTTTCGCCAACGATCTCGGACGTGACTGGCTGGGTCCCAGTGTGCGAGTCGTCGATGTTGAGGTGGACGGTTATGCATTCCGCGTCTTCAGGGACACCGATCTCGGCGAGTTCGAGCTGGAATTCGGGGGAGAACGGTGGGCAGCGAAAACGCATGAAGAGGTGCTTCAGCGAATGCGTGAGCTAGCTACGCTCGTGTCACCTGAAATGGACGTGCCTCACACAGTCGAATTACGGGCCCACGACGACATTCCGCAGTCACCGATGCGCTAAACGCCGCCGGTCAAGACGGTTTCCATTCGGTCGGCGGCCTTTCGCTCGAGCGCCGGGAGACGTGGCTGCAGTGAACGGTGATGAATCAACGCGGTCCAGAACGGGTTCTCTGCCCGCCAATCCTAAGAACATAGGCACGGCACCGGGGAGGCAGCGTCTGCCACTCGCCATAATCTGGCGATATGTCTACAACGAACGAGGTTTGGATCAGCTTATTGGTTGGGGGCAGCCTAACACCCGCCGATGTGACAACTGCAATCGGCATGGAGGCGAGTTGGCTCGGCAAACAGTCTGACCCGCTTTCCGTGAGATCCTGCAGCGTGCCGATTGCTAGGGGCAACGCTGAAGACGGAACGCCGATGTTGGACGCCGCTGTATCAAAGCTTGAGTCGGTTCGCAGCGGCCTAGCCGACCTCCAGCGACGGTCGGGACGCCTCCTAATCCATTGCGATCTGGAGACGTTCGAAGTCTGGGAGTCGTTCTTGGTCTTACGACCCGACCTCTTGCGAAGCCTGCCGATTTCGCTATCCCAATACAGGTGCATCCCACCTGCATGAGGATGCTCCTGAGGTTAGATCAGCGGTAGCCGGAGGCTGCCGTCCTGTCCAGCTGATGCTGCCATCTTGTCATCAACCAGTGAGATCGCAGGCTGCATCGTTGGAGAGCCATGGCTTTCTCGTTGATCATCTGCGCGAGGTGACCGTCGATTCAGGGTCAGCCGAAGCGCGGCGCGATCGACAGCGCTGGCTTGGGGTCCCGCTCTTCTTGCACCTCAGGGCATTTCGACCGCGTTGACCCCGGCGTTGATGCAGACCATCGAATCGAGACCGACCGGTGTTGTCTGCATGGTGGGCATAGTGGTCGACTCAGGATTGCTGGCGTGACACAGATTGGGTGCAGATGCGGCGGCATGAAGAGCTGGAAGGTGCCGATCCAATGCCCTCGAGCAGGTGGCTGGTACATGAAGGGCAAAGATCTGCCAGCAAAGCTGTCGGATCATCGGCGTCTCCTAGCGGCTGGCTGTAAAGCCGGCCAAAGCCGCTCTACCAGACCGTCAATAGCAACCGAGAACTCCCCTTCGAAACCAACGAATCTACCGTCCTGCAAGATGCGTGTACCGAAGTCCAAATTCGCGTCTGCCAAGTCGCTTCTAGTGAGGATCGGGCGAGGAGGAGTTACTACACGGTTTCCGCTGGCGATCCGTGCTTGATACGGCCGAGCGGCGTTGTGAAGGCTTGGTGCGGTAATACCGCCCGCCGGCCAGTTGCTGAGGCCCAGCACCACAAGTCGCCGCCCGTTAGGGCGCACGAGCTCATTGACTAACGGCGATAGCAGAACACGGAAAGAGTCCTCCAAGTGCTGAAGAGGACAGGTCGCTGGGGCCGTGGTGCTCTACTCGAGGTTGGCGCTCCCGACGCACCTTCCTTGAAGAGGTGGCACCCTCCGCACCAACCTTCCCGACAGGTTGATCGATCTACGTTATCTGCCTGGTTTTCGCCGCTGGCTAAAGATGGGATGCTTCACTGCAGCGCGTCTTATGAAAGTGCCACCAAAAATCAAAGTGAAGCAAGCCAGATTTAGAACCTGCCAGAACCACCCATTTTCAGAGGCATAGTCCGGCAGGTGGATGATCGAGTCGATCCAGCCGGCCAAACCGACGATTTGCAGGGCCAAGCCCAACCCATCGAACAAGTTCCGAGGTCGCAGTCACTCAAGTAGGGAACGTCCCATTGCCACCATCATCACACCGCCCTCGTGGTTATGCACGGCCCCCGTTTTACCTGACGTGAGAGTAGTTAGCCTCCGAGGCCGGGTCATTTGCGGATCGTGGGGAGTTTGGGACGTGTGGCAACGTCCCAGAACATGAAGGTCGACGCCGTTGCCGCTGATAACGGCATGAGGCTTCGTATGCGTCCAGACACCGGAAGTTCACCTTCTTGTCGAGGATCGTCGCGCCGACCACAATGGCCGACCCAGTCGGCCAGCAGATCGCCGCGTAGGCGGACCGCCAGCTACGACTAATCCTCCAGCTCTTGAAGGAGGTCCTGCTTGCGAGTGGCTGCATCCCGTCGCAGGTCGGGGATCACGTGGCTGTACGTATTCATCGTCAATCCGATCTGAAGCCGTCGCGGTAGCGGTCGAGGCCGGCGATCAATCCGCCTTGCCGCCGTTAAGAACCCGCACTCTCATCTCAATAAAGTGAGGAGTTGTGCCGAGGCTGGCCCAGGGGTGGTCCATTCGCCACAAAGGCTAAAGGTTGGTGCCGATAATTACTCCATTGCGAGACCAACACTTGTAGCGATCGGCGTCTCCAGGTAAGCCGGTTGTAATCAGCCAAGGCGTGCGACGTCACCGCGGTCCGTGGGCGCTCATTAAGTTTTTGCTTGACATCTGACGAGGTTGCTCTTACGGTGGCGGCGCCCGCTAACGCCGCACAGGTCTCACCAAGGAGGCAGCTGCTCTCCGATGATCCATGCATTCCTTTCGGCGCGCCCCTCGAGAGGCCGGCTCGGACATCCGACAGGCCGTCTGTCGATTCGAATTCAGGCTGCTGGATTAATCGTCGCGATCATGCTATCGATCATCGGATCGTTGGCGCCTTTGACCTCCGTTCAGGCGGCGGCGGGGCTTCAAATTCGATCGCAAATGGCGGCGCAGGCGCGGCTCGCGGCGACCAAAGTACCGAGTCCGGGCAAGCCGAGCCGGTTCAATCCCAGCTCGCAATCGCGATCGGTGACACACGCGCAAGCGCCCCAGCCGGCCCTGCGGGCGAGCTCGAGCGCCGCTCCGGCGGGGACCTCGGCGGGGATGCAAAGGAGCACTCCATTTGCGGCGCCGGTCTCGTTTCCATTGAATGCCGGATTGCCGAGCCATTTCTTGAGCAGCGACGGACTGCTGGGGATTGACGTGCCGGCCGGCGCCGTGAGCGCCGCGGACGTGGCCGCCGATGGCGGGACCACCTCGCTGTCGGTCCAGCAGGTCTTGCCGATGTCGGGGTCGAGCGCTGGTGGCTCCGGCCTCTTCAGCTTCGGCACCTACCTGCTCCGGGTGCTTGACGCCAATGGGAATGTCAGCACGCACGGATTGCGCCAGCCGATAACCCTGACGGTCCATTACGGGGGTCGGGTGGAGGCGCTCGACTTGACGAACAGCTACATGGTCCTAAACGGGGCGTTGCCGGCCAACTTCAGTGCCCCGCTGGGAGCTTCGGGCCTGGGGCCGCAGACCGCCTCGAGCGCAGCACTGAATGCTACGAACCAAACCCTTACCGGCAACGCAAGCATGGCGACGCCGAGCATGTCGATGAGCTTTGGGACCAATTCCTCGGTGGCGACGTTCGGGCAGCCGCAGCCATTTGAGGCCGGCTTGTCGGGAGGTTCGCTGACGGCCAGCTACCCGTTCAACTTGCCGGCCGGCCCCAAGGGGATTGCGCCGCCGGTGAGCCTGAGTTACAGCAGCGCGGCGTTGAGCGGCCAGCACAACCCACAAGGGGCAGCCTCCTGGGTGGGAGAGGGCTTCAGCCTGAGCATGGGCTCGATCAGCTGGGCGGAGCATGACGTGGCTGACACCGGGCCCGGTGGCGCCAAATGGCAGGACAGCTGGGATTTCAGCGACCCATACGGCAACAGCGCGACACTGATACCGCCGCAGGCCAAGACTGCCATCTGGCTGGAAGACAGCAACAACGCGATCTCTTCCGGCGTGGTGCAATGGCAGACGGACCCGGAGATTTATGCCAAGGTCTACTCATTCACCAGCACCGGCCTGACGCTGCCGGATTCGAGCTCGCCGCCACCTTGTTTTCGGGTCTTTTTGACCAACGGCATCATGGAAGAGTTCGGCTGCACGACTGATAGCCTGGAGTACTACCCGGCTCATAACGGGGCAAACACCTACCCCTACATATATGCCTGGAACTTGGATCTGATCGTGGAGCCCGACGGCAACCAGATTCACGTCACCTACCAGCGGGACATGCAAACAGCCCTTGGGATGTCCTATCCACGGGACGCAGTGGCGAGCTCGGTGCAATGGGACTCACCGAACTGCCTCAACACCGTCGGCGCCTGCCCCACCAGTGGCAGCAAACCGGACCTATGGCAGCCGTTGCTGCAGGTGAGCTTCGGGGCCAATCACTCCGTGAACCACACCATCGGCGGCGACTGTCCACCAACTGGCACCCTGCGCTGTGATGATCCTGAGGCCGTCAACGGCGGGTTGGGCGCGCCGCTGGTTCAGAGCGACTTCGTGCTCAGCGACGCCTCCGTCCAAGTTTGTGACAGCGCGACGCCCTGCACATCAACAACCTGGAAGACCTTGCGCGACTACCAGTTCGCTTTCGAGCAAGCTACAACGCCGACCATCACCGATCCAGTCACCGGCGAGCAGGAATCGGTCGCTGGCAAGCTGGTCTTGCGCATGCTCACCATCATTGGGGACGACAGCCCGGCGACATTGCTCTCCGAGCAATTCACGTACGTACGCCAATACGAATACTACGAAGACAGCCTGAAGTTCCCAACCCCTACCACCAACTGCGGGCCTTCGTGGAACACCGGCTACACGCCCAACAACCATGGTTGCATCCTCTGGCTCCAGAGCTATGAGGGCAACAGCTACTACATAGCGTCGGTCAGCAACGGAATCGGCGGGCTTGAGAGCTTTAACTGGCAGGATAACCGCGACAACATGCACGGGGTGACCGCCGGCTCGAGCAAAGTCTACGACCCCATGTACTGCACCAACGCCCAGGCTGTACCGCCTATCAGCGGGTACAGCGGTGGCAATGTGTTCCCGTGCGACATGGTCGACGATGAGACTTGGAGCCGGGCCAGCCTGGCATCGCAAAGCAACACCGTAGTGCGGCTGGAGCTGGACCAGAACGGGCGCATAATCACCACGCCGGTGGTGGGAACCACGAGCTACACCTACAGCGATGTCTATCCCCTGGCGGCGCAAGAATGCACTACCTGCGTGGCTGGATACAGCTGGGGCAGCCAGTACGACAACGACTACTTGGACTTCTACAACGGGATCTTCATGGGCTTCACCGGGGTCACCGTGGCCAACCCGGACGGCAGCTTGGCGGTGCACCAGTTCTACTCGACGGAAGGCTGGGGCGGGTGGACAACGCACGACACCAACGGACTTACGATCACGTGCCCAGCCTCACCCGATGTCTGCAATCCCGATCCCTACTGGGACGACACTGCCAACCAACAAACCTATCCCGGACAGGCCAACGCGCTGCACGGGCAGGAATACCAACTGCAGAATTTCGACACCAACGGGACGACGCTGCTGGAGCAAGTGAATACCCAGTACAACGCGGTCTGCACACCACCCATCACCACCATCTCGGGCAACGTAAGCGGGTACACCAGCACCAACTGGGGCGGCAACCTGGTCAGCTCGCTGGATCTCGCCAACCCCGAGGTGCCTTGCGATGACCAGGTCAGCCAGGTCGACGATAAGAAGTACGACGGAGCTACTTCAGGCACCATCCCAGATCAGACCACGACCTACGCCTATGAGACGGGGACGCGGGGGGCATGTGAGCCGACGCCAGGTTGTTATGGACGCGAGGTCCAGACGACCACGTCCAGCAATGATGGCCGCGCCAACAGCAACCCCAGCAGCATCGTCAAGACGACCGATTACATCTGGAACGACAACGTGACCTGGACTAGGACTCCGCAAGGCCAATATTTGATCGCCTTTCCGGCCGACAGCTTCACCGAGGACACCAGCAGCAACATCTACGGGTGTACCTACGACACCTACGACTCAGCGGCGGCGTGGGCAAAGGGATCGAACCCCAGCTTGATTCACGGCGACCTGGCGCGCCAAGACAACTACACCAGCTGCGGCAGTACGCCGGCCACCTCGAGCGGTCCGATCACGACCACCTACGGTTACGACGCCTATGGAAATCCGATCGCGACCGCCGACCCCAACTTCAATGCCGGCGCGACGTCGAAGTACTGCACGATCGGCACGAACAAGTACAGCGCCTGTACGACCTTTGACCTCTCGAATTTTGCGGCGTTGCCCACCCAGCAGACCAACGCGCTCAATCAGACCACAAGCGCGACTTACCCGCCGCCGGCGAGCGCGACGGCGGGGTTTGGCTGGGGACTGTGGCCGCAGTCAACCACGGACGCCAACACCCCCTCCCAAACCACGAGCTACACGTATGACGGCCTAGGCCGTCAGACAAGCGTGACGCCGCAGGGGGAGTCCGGCGACACCGAGCTCAGCTGTCCGAGCACGGCCACCAACTGCACGCAAGCGACGATCTACACGATCTGGTGCAGCGCGACAGGCCCGTGGAGCCCTTGCGACGAGAAGGACACTGCGCAAAGGCTGAACAGCACGCAGATGGTCACCAGCCGGTCCTTTTATGACGGCAACGGACAATTGGCGGAGACGCGCACGCCGGCCACCAGCAGCCAAGATAGCGTCCAGTACTACTTGTACGACCCTTCCCAGCAACTCGTTTTCACGAGCATCCCCTACTTGGTGGCGGCCTACATCGGGGCGCCGGGCGTAAATGCGTACTCGATCCCCGACAGCAGGGTGGCGGGCACCTGCGTTGGCTCTGGGAATGGCTGCTTAACTTCTGGCTATGACGGACTGGGACGAGTGAAGACGACCTCAGATGCCGAGGGTGAGATCACCACCACTTCTTACAGCGTGGTTTGCAATGCGCCGGGAACTGGGGACAGTGCTTGCTACAACCAGGTCCTTACGGTGGATCCGCTCGGGCACCAGTCGGGGGTTTTGACAGACGCCATGGGGCGCACCTTCTACGAGCAAGCGTACAGCGGCAACTCGCCTTCGACTTACGCCGTCTACGCGACTACCAAATATGCATACAACTACTTGGGCCAGCAGGTCTGGATTAAGCAACCGAACGGAGTTGCCACCACCACCAACCAGTACGACATGGCGGGGAGGCTGATCAGCACGACCAATCCGGACTCGGGCACGATCGCCAGCGCGCCTGCCTGCCCAGTTGTCACCGGTGAGCCGGCGCTGCCAGCCACCGTGTCGGACTGCTACAGCTACGACCAGGACGGAAACCTACTGGAATCGGTCGATGCTCGCGGGAGTGCGGGCACGGTCCTGACCGCCTATGACGCCCTCAATCGGCCGATCTCGCGTGGCCCCGACACGTACGCGTACGACACTGGCGGCAGCTTCGGGGTGGGGCGACTGACGAGTGAGACGTTTGCAGGCGGGGGCCTGTCGGGCAGCCAGAGCTATGTTTATGACGCGAGGGGACGGCAGACCTCGACCACCTTGATTGTCGGTACCAGCTCATACCTCTCGTCATTCACTTATGACGATGCCAACCGAGTGCTCACGCAGACCTACCCGGACGGCGAGATGGTGACCAACTCCTATGGCAGCACGGACAGCCAGAGCTTCTTGAGCGGGGTGGCCAGCAGCCTCGGCGGATCGACGCTTTTGAGCAACGCGACCTACGCAGATGCGGGGGGAGCGAACGGCTCAATCAACTCGGCGAACTGGGCGGGGACGACATATACCTACAGCGCGGCTTTTGACTCGCTAGGGCGGGAGACCGACATCAATGTCAAAGAGGGCAGCACGACCCTGTTCGACCAGGTGCGAAGCTTTGACATGGGCGGCAACGTCATCACGACTGACACCAGCTTGTCAACGGGGACCGACAACCAGGCGTTCTGCTACGACGAACAGAACCGGCTGACGGCGGCAGCCAGCAGCGGGACGTTGCCGTTAGGCTGCCCGACCTTCAGCGCAGGCACGCTGACACTTGCCGACTACAACCAGAGCTTCGCATACGACAACATGGGCCGGCTGACAAGCGGGGCACTGGGCACTTACACCTATGCCGATGGCGCGCACGTGGATGCGGCGACGGCGATCGGGGGCATCTACACGGCGGTTTACGACGCGGCCGGAAACATGACCTGCCGGGCGCCGACAAGCGCGACTACGTGTGTGGGAACGCAGACGGGCGCCCAGCTGAGCTACAACAATGAGGGCCAGCTGTCGGGGTGGCAGTCCAGCCCGACCAACACGGCAGCCTACTTGTACGACGGCCAGGGCAACCGGGTGGCCCAGCAGACGACGTCGGGAACTACCACGACGACGACGGTTTATTTCGGCGGCGTGGAAGAAGACACCTCCATCAACGGTGGACAGCCCACCCACACCACTTACTACTACGCCAACGGCCAGCGCTTTGCGATGGCCGTCAACGGGGTCATCAGCTACCTGGTCTCAGACGGACTGGGCAGCGCCAACGTGACGCTGGACGCCATCGGCAACGTGGTGGCGCAGGTGCTTTACACGCCCTACGGCTCAGTGCGCTACCACCCGGGGACCATGCTCACCGATAGGGGATTCACCGGGCAGATCGCCGACTCAGCCAGCGGTCTCGATTACTACGGGTCCCGCTACTACGATCCGGTAGCTGGCCAGTTCACCAGCGCCGACAGCGTGCTGCCAGGTGGCGGCTATGACATCTGGGGCCTCTCGCGCTATGCGTACGTCGAGGGCAACCCCGTCATTCGAGTGGACCCCACTGGTCATTGCGCATCTGGGAATCTTGCCTGCGTAAACGAGCAGATAGACAAATCGCAGGCCGAGTCGAACGGTAGCGGCAAAAAGTCGACTTCTACCCAGTGGTGGAACCAGGCGCTGGATTGGGCCGGCCAACACAAAGCGGTCATCGCGGCAGTGGTCATCGCGGTTGTCGTAGTCGGGGTCGCCGTGTGCGTCGCCACGGTGGCCTGCGGGGTGGCGTTGGCTGCCGCGGCTACCGACGTGTACGCCACTGCCTTTGCGGCTTGCATAACAGCGTGCGCAACGATAGGTGCGATCGGAAGTGTGGTAGCGGGCGTCGTAAGTGGCGACCCAACGGTCGCCCCCCCAGAAGCTGCCGAAGCCTCGGCTCTCGACCGCGTGCCTGATCCGGAACCGCAGTTCTCTGCAGGCGGGACGCCAAACCGTAATGGTCCTGCCGCGTGGGTGAACGTTAGGAACGCCAATGGCGACGTAGCAACGTTCTCGTCATCTCCCGGCCAACACGCAGAGGTTGCAGCTCAGGGCGCATATCCAGGAGCCCCGATGAGTCGAGTATTCGGTTGGCGCGGTCCCAGTGGTCAGCCAGTTTGGCGCGAGGTTCCCATTTGTACTGACTGTCAGGCCCAATATCCGTCGTCGTTATTCCCGCCTGGCACACAGGCAGATCCGGGTGGCGAGTGGGGGTATGGGCCATGAACTTCGGAAAACGGGCCATCGCGGATGTGAATTGGGCCAGCTTTAGAGTGCTGCGGGGCACGGGAGACGATCTCGCAAAAGCGCTTATACGGTTTCTGCAGAGCGAGAACTCAAGTACTAGCGAAGCTGCTTGGAAAGATCTCGAGAACGTTGTGTTCGCCCAAGATACAATCTACGAGGCAGCTGAGCCAACAGTAATGGTTCTCCTCGCTGCGCTTGCAGATGAACGCGCGGTCCATGCGCGTGGCTGGATCATTGAGCTCCTCTTCTTTTTGTTGAATGGAGGCTCGCTAGAAGATCCAGGGCTTGCCGCCCGTTGTCGGGCCCAGGCGGGCAGAGGCGTGTGGCTACTGGCTAGAGAAGCACGCCTCAGCGAGGGCGCGGCACGAGATGCAGTAGTCAACGTGATAAGGATCATCGACCCTGACGTGGCTGAGAAGATCGCTCGGTGGCTAATTTGATTCCACGGAAGCTGAGACTGAGTGGCACACATATTGCTCGGTGGGTTGGCTACCCGGAGTGGCCTTAGTTAAACGCTAGCTTCGCCTCCGGATGTTGCTCGCGTTTGTCTACTCCGTCCTGCGACTACTCCTCGACGTCGCCGATGTGCGCTTCCGGGTTCGCGATCCTGAGGCGGAGTTGCTGCTTCTTCGCCACCAACTGCGAGTTGTTCGCCGTCAAGTGAAGCGGCCGTAGCTCGACGTGGCCGACCGGGCGATCATGGCCGCGCTCAGCCACCGAGTACACCGGGCAGCTTGGGTCGGGATGCTGGTCCAGCCAGAGACGGTCCTCGGCTGGCATCGCCAGCTGGTGCGCCGAAAGTGGGCGGCCTTCGGCCGCCGACGAGGTCCTGGCCGACCAGGACTCGATCCAGAGCTTCAGGCGATTCTTGAGATCGCCAAGGACAACCCGAAATGGGCTGCGTCCTTCGGCCGCCGACGAGGTCCTGGCCGACAGGTCTCGATCCAGAGCTTCAGGCTCTGATTCTGGAGATCGCCAAGGACAATCCGAAGTGGGGCTGCGTCCGCATCCGCGGCGAGTTGCTCAAGCTCGGTCACCTAGTTTCCGCAACTGCGATCCGCAAGTTGCTGCGCCGGAACCAGATCGGTCCGGCGCCACTGAGATCGCGGCTAACGTGGGAGCGTTCTTGCGAGCACAGGCTTCGGCGATTGTCCTCACCGACTTCCTGAGCGTCGCCACCGTGCTATTGAGGCGGCTCTACGTCCTCTTATATATGGAGCTGGCGACGAGAAGGGTCATTTGGTTCGCGGTTACCGAACGGCCGGACGCCTTCTGGGTGAGCCAGCAGGCGAGGAACCTCTGCTGGGAACTCGCCGAAATCGGAGTCGATGCCCGGTTCCTGAACCACGATCACGACGCCAAGTGCGGTGGTGGCTCCGATCAGGTGTTCAAGGCGGAAGGCATTGAAGTGATCAAGACACCGATCGCCGCACCCAAGACCAAGACTTACGCAACTGACTGCACCTCGTTCATAGGATTAATCGCGACTTCATTGCAGGCGCTGTGGGCGGTCGCCTGCTGAGCGACCCCGCCGGCAACTCGTTT
>Ga0307373_10002921_pt1 | contig 30455 bp, 34 predicted proteins | sample OX2MG_FD_202534 | JGI IMG/M metagenome (GOLD analysis project Ga0307373, IMG submission 202534) | Soil microbial communities from Risofladan, Vaasa, Finland - OX-2 | ecosystem: Environmental > Terrestrial > Soil > Coastal area > Acid sulfate soil | place: Finland: Risofladan, Vaasa | collected... | reverse complement strand
CGCTGCCGATCAGTACGCCGACGTGGTCACGGCACGAGAACGCATTGGCCGTCCCATCAGCACGTCCGATGCCCAGATCGCGGCTATCTGCCGAGTTCTCGACGCCACGCTCGCGACTCGCAACACCTCCGACTTCACTGACACAGGCGTTGACCTCATCGACCCATGGAAACCCGCCGACTCTTAATCCGCGGGTTCGGGGTTCGAGTCCCTGGCGGCGCACCCGCCCTGACCTGGTGTTATACCCGATGCGGCCACGTGCGCTGATCTTGGATGGGGCCGGACTGGGGCCATCGTGGGGCCGCCGTCACCAGCTCGCACGGGCACCTTCCGGGTTCGTCTTCGGAGGTCGACAAGGCGGGCAGCAGTCAGCCCCGCCGGGCGAGGCGTGCCTGGCGGGCGGTGCATTGATGTCTTCGGTTAGCTTCCCTTCAGGATCGACGGTCACGGTTGTGGGCCCTGCTGGGCTGGGAGTGCGGCTGCCTGCCTGTGCTTACCGGGGGCGGGCGCGGCTGCGGCGGCGCGGGCGGCCTATCTGGCGGCCGGCATGAGCCCGGGACCGCCGTGTCGGCGAAGGCCGGCCGCCTCCGCCCCGCTTGCGTCTGCTGTGTTGCGCGCGTCGGCCTTGGCGCCTGCGGTGGCGGCGGGTGCCGGGGACCAGGCAGCCGGCCTTGATGATCAGCGAGGCGACCTTCTCCGCGGCGGTGCGGGCGACGTCGGGCAGGACCGAGGTATAGGTGTCGGCGGTCAGCACGATGCTGGCATGGCCGAGCATCTCCTGCACGGTGCGCAGGTCCACGCCCGCGGCCAGGGCCAGCGTGGCCGCGCCGTGACGCAGGTCATGCAGCCGCACCGGCGGCAGCCCGGCCTGCGCGGCCAGCGTCTTGAAGGTCCGGGTGAGCCGGTCGGGGGCCATCGGGTCGCCGTTGAGGCCGGTGAACACGTACCCGCTGGGGTGGTAGCCGGGGCCGAAGGCGGCGGCTTCGGCGCGCTGCCGGTCGCGGTGCGCACGCAGCGCGGTGACCGTGGTGTGGTCCAGGGCGATCGCCCGGGCGCTGTGCGGGGTCTTGGGCGGGCAGACAGCCAGCTTGCCGTCGTATTGCTGCAGCTGCTGGCTGATCACCGCCGTCTTGCCGTCCAGGTCGACGTCGCACCAGCGCAGCCCGGCCGCCTCGCCGCGGCGCAGGCCCCGCAACGCGATCAGGTGGTAGGCGGCATACAGCCGATGCCCCTGGATCGAGGCCAGGAACTGCGCGGTCTGGGCGGTCGTCCAGACCGCGACCGGAGGCCGTTCCCCGTTGCGCTGCCACTGCTCGACCGGGCAGGGGTCCAGACCACGGCCCCGGGCCGGCGAGCGCGCGGGAGCTCGGCCCGGCTGGCCGGGTTATCGGCGATCAGGCCGCGGCGGATCGCGGCGTTCAGCGCCGCCCGCAGCGTGGCGCGGATCCGGTTCAGCGTGGCGGCCGAGACCGGGGACCCCAGCGCCTGGTGCTGGCGGGTGATCGCGGTGAACATCGCCTGCACGTGCGCGGCGGACAACTCGGCCAGCAGCACCTGCCCCAGGTACGGGGCCAGGTACAGCCGCACGTGCGCGGCGTACCCGCGGACCGTGGAGGCCGCTGGCGAGGTGCGGGAGACCAGCCAGTGCGCCAGCCAGTCCCCCATCGTCAGCATCCGGCCGCCGGCATCGGCGGCCTGTGGTGTTCGTAGCCGGGTCAGCACCGCCGCCGTGGCCTTGCGGGAGGAGTAGCCGCCACGGCGGATCCGGCGGCGGCGGCCATCCAGCCCGGCGGGCAGCTCCAGCCGCACGTACCAGCTCCCATGACGACCGCCCGCCAGCCGCGGGCAGTCCTGGCCGTACTGCCGTCCGGTCGCCGGATTGAGGCACCCGCACCGCCGGTACACGCTCCCTTGATCAGCCATGACCATCGACCTCGCATTGCCTAGAAAATGATCGTTCTGTTCCCTCCAGCATCCGGCCAGACAGCTACGCGAGACAGAGAGGCGCGACCTGCAGCCGCCGCTTGCCAGCGGGCCATGAAATGCGGCAGTAGTTAGCGGCCGTCAATGCGGTCGGCAAGCCTGCCTTGACCCGGGCCGGACAGCTCGTCCACCACGCTGTGCCGGCCGGCAACGGCCATCAGCAGCGCCTCCGCCGTGCCCCGCACCTCCGGCCCGATTCCCTCGGAGAAGCCGACATCGGTGGCGACCAGCCGCACACCGCGAATACGCCACAATCCGCCGACGTCGGGTGCGATCAAGGCGATCCGTAGCGCGGGCAGCAGCCGTTCCGCCGGTATGGCGCGCGGCCTTCCGAGCGCGCGCCGGATGTCCTGGTGGTGGATGAGTCCCTCGACCAGCGCGACCCTGCCGCCCAGCGCCGCGGGCAGCCCGCGCGGCTGCAGATGATCTGTCAGCAGCGTCAGCAGCTGCTCCGGGGTGCCCGTGCTATATCCGGCCAGTGCGACGGCGTTGACCCGAGCGGGCCGGAACCGGCCCTGGACGACGCGTGCCAGCAGGCCGCGGGCGTTCAGTTCGTCGTAGCTGATGACATGCGCCACGACATCACGCACCCGCCAGCCCGCGCACAGCGTAGGTGCCTGCCATTGCTGCGGCGACAGCGTCGCGAGAAACGCCGCGAGATCCGCTCGCTCGTCCCGCGCCAAACCTCGCACGTCCACAGCGGTCAGGCTAATAGCAGCCCCGGGAGGCGCGTAGCTCACACTCTGAGCCCGGCTACCAGGGAGCACGGCTCTGCCCCGGTCGCGGCAACCGGCTGTTCCGCGACGTTCCGGATGGCGTAGCTTCGGCGGGTTAGGTTCAGCCGCCCGGCGCGAGGTTACGGTTCTCATGCGGGGCCGGTCGGTGTGCATCACGGGATGGTTCTTGCGGCTGGGAAGTGCCCGCCTGCCTAGCCCGTTCATCGGGCGGATGTGATGGTCCTGGGTTGTGTGGTTCGCGGGCGAGCAGGTTGATCCGGTCGCCGGGGGTGAGGATGATGCCGGGGTCGGGGTCGCGCTGGGTGCTGTTGTCCATGACTGTGACCGGGATCCACTCGTGTGGCCAGGTAATGTCGCCGAGTGCCTTGCCGGCGGCGGGCGAGCCCGCGGGGATGGTGATTTCCAGGATCCGGTAATCGCGCAGCGGGGTTGGCGCCTCCCGGGCGGCGGCCCGCGGCCCCGGAAGGGCCGGGCCGGCGGCCCGTTGCGCCTGCGCGGTAGCTGCCCGGGCGGTGCGCATGTGGCGGGCCACGGCCTGCAGCACGTTCTGGCTGGTGATCCAGCCTTGCAGGTGCCGCCCGTCGGCAGACAGCACCGGCAGGCCGTCGCGGCCGAACAGTTCCAGCTGGCGCAGGGCCTGGGCCAGGGACTCGCCAGTGAACAGCACCTGGGGATTGCGCTGATGGGTGACCGGGCCGGGCAGCGGCACCCGGGCAGGACCTGGCGGGCCAGATGGCCCGGACGCGATGGTGAGCGGCGCCGCAAAGGGGTGCATGGCGTCGGCGGCCGTGAGGTCCTCGAACGGGTCCGCTGATCGCGGGTGGTCGATGTCGGTGCCGCGGCGCAGCAGCTTGGTGGTGTAGATCGTGCCGTAGCTCAGCGCCCGCGAGGTGGCGGTGGCGACCGCCACGGCGAGCATCACCGGGAGGGTGAGGGTGAAGTCGCCGGTCATCTCCACCACGCTGGCCACCGATGTCAGCGGCGCCCGGGCCGCGGAGGCGAAGACCGCTCCCATGCCGACGACCGCATACAGGGCGGGCTGCCCGGCGGCCGGGCCGAGCAGATGGCCCGCGATGTCGCCGAAGGCCATGCCGGAGGTTGCGCCGATGAACAGCGACGGGGCGAACACGCCGCCCGATCCGCCGATGCCGATGGTCAGGCTGGTCGCGACGATCTTCCCGGCAGCGAGCACGATCAGGAACCACAGCGCGTAGCTGCCGCCGACGGCGTTGTTCATGACCGGGTAGCCGACGCCGTACATCTGTGGCAGGGCAAGCAGCAGCGCCCCGAGCGCGATCCCGCCGGCGGCGGGCCGGGCCCACTCCGGGCGGTTCTCCCAGACCCGGTCACAGATGTCCTCGGTCACGTAAAGGATCTTCGCGAGAGCCATGCCGAACAGGGCCGCGATCACCGCGAGGGCCGCGACGAGCAGGTAATTGCGGGCGTGGTGCAGCGCGATGCCGGAGGGGAATCCGGACAGGAACGGGGCGCTGCCCAGGAACTGCCGGCTGACCAGGTCGGCGACCATCGCCGACAGCATCACGGTGAAGATCCCCTCGATGGAGAACTCCCGCAGGATGATCTCCACGCCGAAGAACACCCCGGTGATCGGCGCGTTGAATGTGGCGGCGATCCCGCCGGCGGCGCCGCAGGCGACCAGGATCCGCAGCCGGTTCTCGGGCATGCGCACCTGCTGGCCGAGGCTGGAGGCCAGCGCGGAGCCGATCTGCACGATCGGGCCCTCGCGGCCGACCGATCCGCCTGTCCCGATGCACAGCGCGGAGGCGACCGCCTTGACCACGCTGACCTGAGGCCGGATCCGGCCGCCGTTCTCGGCCACGGCCGCCATCACCTCGGGCACGCCATGCCCGCGGGCCTCCCGGGCGTACCTGTAGATCAGCGGCCCGTAGACCAGCCCGCCGATGACCGGTATCACGATGAAGAACCCCAGGCCGAGCCAGGGAAGGTGAGCACTGCCGGTGCGGCCTTGCTGGCCGAACTGGGCGTGACCGGTGGCCAGCCAGGTGAAGAAGTAGATCAGGTCCCGGAACGCGATCGCGCCCAGCCCTGATCCCGCGCCCACCACGAGCGCGATCGCGAACAGCCCGCCCCGTGAGCCCCGCAGCCAGCCACTCACCCGGCCAGCCCACCGCGCCGTTCCCGGCAGCCCGCCCGTCGCCTGGCCGGTCATGATCCTCCCGGTGCGCTGCCGGAGGGTGCCGGCTCCCGTTTCAAACCGGCCGGCGGCGGCGCCGGCGGGTCGGCCGGGCCCGCCGGCCACTGGCTGTCGGGGATCTCCCCGGCGGCGGCGGCGAACGACTCCAAGGCGGCGGCCACCGCCGCCTGCTCCGCAGCCGGGAGCCTGGCCAGGATGCCGGCGATCAGCGCCCGCCGGCGGGCGGTCGCCTGGTCCACCACCTGCCGGCCGGCGGCGGTGACCGATACCTGCACCGCGCGGCGGTCCGCCCGGGCGCGGTGCCGGCGGATCAGGCCCTTGCGCACCAGTCGGTCGCACATCCGCCCCGCCGTGGACGGCGTCACACCCAGTGCCGCGGCGAGGTCGCTCACCCGCTGCGGCCCGCGGGAGGCAAGCACCACCAGCGCCCGGTACTGGGCGATCGTCGTGTCCTCCGCCGCGGCACCCAGCGACTGGGTGGCCACCGCGATCATCGTGCGGCTCGCGGTCAGCACCGCATCCACCGCAGCCTGGTCTGCTACCTGCTCAGTCACGCGCACGTTGCCATTTTATCTGCCTACTGCAATAAGTGCATTATGCGTCTATCAGCTACTGCATCTTACGCCCGCACGGCAGATCCAGGTGACCGGGGACGAGCCGCCGAACAGCGGGCCAGCGCAGGGTGCCCGGCCTGGTCAGGAGGATGGGGCAGCGATGTCCAGTTGCCAGCTGGCTGCCGATGGCCCTGCCGCGCCGGGCCGGTGGCCGTGAGCAGCATCTGGCAGCGGGCCTCGCCGGATCAGCGGGCGGCGATCACGACCTCGCAGGTGAGCCCCCAGGCGCTGACCAGGGCGCGGTGCTCGACGTGCCAGCCGTCAAGAAACGGGGGGAGGCTGATGGGCCGGCAGCCCCGGCCGGCCCGGGCGCCCGGCGCCAGACTGCTGCCCACGCCCAGGAGATCAGCCTGGTGACGGGCGTCGGGCCGGGTGCCAGGCTGACTGCGCACAGCAGCCCACCCGGCCGCAGCAGCCGGCTGGCCTCAGCCACCGCCACCCAGGCATCCCCGGCGCTGAGCAGGTCGAACACGTAGACCGCCAGGAACCGGTCCCACCTGCCGTCAGCGACGGGAAGCCGCTTGCTCCCGTCCGCCCTGACCACCTGGGCGGTCGCCGAACCCGCGCAGGCGGGCCCCGCTCAGGCCTGCGATCGTGCCGCTGATGTCGGCCCCCAGATAGCGGCGTCCGCCGGCAGCTCACTTGCCAGGAGGGTCGCGGCCAGGCGGCCGGTGCCGCAGCCCAGCTCGAAAGCCGAGCGGGTCGCAGGGAAGGAGGCGTGGGCGAGGAGCTCGCCGATGGCCCTGTCCTCGTAGAAGTCCTGCAGGTCCTGGGCCCGTCCGAACCGGTCATAGAACCGCCTGGCCTGCCCTGGTGTCAGCGCCATGCCAGCTCGCCCCCTGCCCCCGTCACCTGCCGCATGCGCCGCGTCCCTGACCGCCGGAGTGGCGCCGACGGAGCCGGCCCCATGCGGCATAGTCAGAATGGCTCGCGCACGCTGCTGATGATGTGGCGGAGCGCGCGCCTGGCCGGATAGCGGCGCACAAGCTGATCGCGGGCCCATGCGGTGGCCGGATGGCGGACGAACATGACCCGCGCCAGGTGCCGCGAGTCAGCCTGATGGCGCTCGATGATCCGGCGGCACCGCTTCTCATACAGCTCCAGCGCCAGCGGCACGCTGACGGCATCGGCGCGGGACAGCTCATCGGCCAGGCCCGCAGCGCGCAATGCGCTGGACGCGCCAACGCCGGCGGTCGGGAGGAAACCAGCAGCTGAGTCACCGCACAGGGCGATCCGCCCGCTGACCCAGCGGGCGGATCGGATATCGGACATAGCCCAGGGGCGCGCGGCGTCAAGATCGCTGATAGCCGCGGCCACGGCGGGGACACGGGCCGCCAGGCCGGCCAGACGGCGCCGTAGCGACGCACGCTCTTTGCCCGCCGCCCGCGGCATCGGCCGGGCCGCCCGCCGCGCACATCATCCGGCCCGGCACCGGGTAGGCCCCGAAGAACCAGCCGCTGCCCCACCACTCACGCGCCGCGGCAGGGCCGAGCCGCAGGATGTCAGTCCACCGGGTCCACAGCACCCACCCCGTATCAAAGCCCGCCGCGGGGCCGAAGGCCAGATCCCTGGTCCGCGAGGCAATGCCGTCGCACCCGGCCACGGCGTCCTGGTGCTGGGCGAGCGAATCGATGGTAAGGCCCCGGCACAGATCAGCCGGCCGGCAGGCTTCCTCCAGCAGGCTCACAAGATCGCTGCGGGCGACCATGAGCAGCGGCCCCGCCTCGCCGGTGAGGACCGGCATGACCAGCGCCTGAAGCGACTGTCCCCAAACGCCCCGCCAGCTCGTAGTGCTGGACGGCTAGAGACCGCGCGGCCAGCAGTTCATAGCAGCCGAGCCCGTGTAGCACGCAACTGCCAAGCGGATACAAGCCGATCGCGTAACCGTCGTCGGCCGGGCGACGCCGCTCGACGATCACCGGCGGCCGACCCTGGCGGCACAGCAGTCCCGCCAGTGTCAGGCCAGCCACACCGGCGCCAACGATAAGAAGCCGCATCACCCCAGCGTGCCACCCAGGAGGGTGCAAGGGGCGCCGTGAAGGCGTATTGCTCACTCCCGCAGCCGTCATGTACTTACCAGACGGTGGGGTCGCAGCGGATACTACCGCGGGAACCGGCGTGCAGCGCGGCCCGGATCCGCCGCCGCGGCACTGTCCGCCCGGATCGCCGCGGGGAACGGCGGACCCGACATGGCGGGCGCGTCCCGCGTGCCCTCGCCGAGCTGTCGCGCTCCGGCATCGCGGTCACCGGCTTCGCGCTCGGCCAGCCCAGCCTGGATGAGGTGTTCCTCGCCCTGACCCGGTCACCCCGCCCAGGCCGGGAACACCCCTGCGGAGGCCGTGCGATGACCGCCCCGCCGCTACCAGCGAGACCCTGCACGCGGCAGTATCCCTGCGGCCCCGGTCGGCGCCGGCGGGCATGCTGTCGGCGTCGATCGCCTTCGGCTGGCGTGCGCTGCTGAAGATCGGGCACGGCCCGGGCAGCTCACCGACGTGATCGGGATCCCGGTGCTGTTCACCCTGATGTTCACCTACCTGTTCGGCGGCGCGCTCGCCGGGTCACCCCACGCCTGCCTGCAGTTCCTGCTGCCGACGGCCTCGCGCTGGCTGTGCTGTTCCTCACCGCCTACAGCGGGGTCACCCTTGACAGGGACCTGCCCGCCGGCACCTTCGACTGGTTCCGCTCGCTGCCGGTCCGGCGGGCCGCCTCGATCACCGGCGGGCTGCTCGCCTCGGCCATGGTCATCAGGCTGGGCCTGGCATCGGCTTTCATCCCCGCGGCGGCACGGCCGGGATGCTCATGACCGCCGGCTTCACCCTGCTGTTCCCGCTCACGTTCATCAGCAACATCTTCGTTCCCCCGCTGACCATGCCGCCGTGGCTGCGCGCCGCCGCCCGCCTCAACCCGGTCACCCGCCTCGTAACCGCCAGCCGCGGGCTGGTGTCCGGCACCGCCACGGCAGGCCAGGTCGGGTGGGTGCTCGCCGCAGCCGCGAACTGCATGGGGCCGAAGGAGGGGAACCATTCCAGGATGGGCTTGTTGGCGATCGGGTTGCCGAGCGGGTTCTGCAGGAAGGTGTCCATCAGCGAGCCCATGATGATCAGGAAGAAGCCTGGTCAGGGAGCTCAGCCCGGCGCTGATCAGGGTCAGGTGGCGGCCGTCCACAGCCAGGACCTGGCCGGTGGAAAACAGCCGGAAGCGCAGGATCTGGTGCCCGGTCAGCGCGGCCATCAGCAGGTACCAGGCCGGGACGAACATCACGAGCAGGAGCCCGGCGAGCCGGTTGCGGGTCTGGTTGCGCAGCGCGAACCGCCACGCGGTGCGGAACTGGGTGAACGCTGGCGCCGGGCGGGCAGCCGGGGGGTGGCGGGGGTGGCGGCAAGGTCAGTTGCTGGCATGGCCCTGATCGGCCTGCAACTGCCAGCCCTCATCCGGGCCCTGTCGCATGCCGGGGCGTGGCCGGCCGAAGCGCTCGCGATCGCAGGCACGCTGATCGCCACGCGGATCTTGTGGGTCTTCCCCCTGTCGGCCGTCCTGCAGCGGCGCGCAGGCACCCGGCGCCCGTCCTGGCCGGTGCCCGCCGTAGTGTCCTGGGCGGGCACCCGCGGGGTCGTGCCGCTGGCCGCCGGCCTGTCCATTCCGCTGACGACAGCCAGCGGGGCACCGCTGCCAGAGCGTGACCTCATCCTGGTGCTGGCCACCACGGTCATCGTGGTCTCGCTCATCGTGCAAGGGCTCACCCTGGAGCCGCTGGCCCGCTTTGCCGGGATCGCCCGGCGGCACGCCGCGCCACGAGGAAACCCTCGCCCGGCTGCGGCTGGCCGAGGCGGCCCTGGCCCGGCTCTACGAAGACGGCACCATCAGCGCAGCGACCCGCCAGCGGCTGCAGCGCGGCCTCGACCTGGAGGCCACCCGGCTCAGCGACGAGCAACACTGACGCCACCAGGACCTGCCGCCTTGCGCCGAGGACCCCGCCGTCACCCGCTCACCGGGAGGCGGACTGCGCCACTTCCAGATCGGGGCCCGGCGTGGCGTGGAACAGTTCCCGAACGCGCTCACCGCCTGCGAGCCCGACCGCGGTTCTGCCGTGCTGTGGTAGTTCCCCGTGTTCGGTCACTCATCCGGGTGCGGTGCCGGGGCCCCGCCCGGGAGGAGGAGGCTGCCGTAGATCAGCAGTGAGGCGATGAAGCCGGCCGCCATGGCGTATGACCACCAGTTGCTTTTGGTGATCGTGGTGAGGACGCCGGCGGCCAGGGTGGCGGTGATGGCGGCCGCACCCCAGATCGCCGGGCTGTGCCACGGGCCGCCCAGGTACGCTGCGGCCCTGACGGCCTGGGCCGCGCCGATGACCATGCCCGCAGAGACGGGCATGTGCGCGGGCAGGAAGACGGTGCTGGCGATGCGGGCGTCTCCCGTGGTCTGGGAGGGCTGGCCGTTGAGAGTGACGGCCATGCCCAGCAGGAACTGGACGGTCAGGCCCATGACCATGTGCCGGGCCAGGTGCCGCTGGCCGGCGCGGCCGGCCTGGCCCGGCCGGCCACGTTATTGCCCTCCTCGCCGGCCCGGGCCGCGCTCACCGCTTCCTCCCGTAGAGCCAGGCCGTGAGCGGGGCGAACACCGCTGCCAGGGCGGCTGCGGCGAGCAACACCCAGGCCACCTCTCCCGGCGCGGCCTGGCCTGCGATCAGGCCCCGCTCGGCGGTGACCAGGTGGCTGACCGGGTTGACGTGAACGAAGGCCTGCAGCCACCCGGGCATGGTCTGCGGGGAGACGAAGACGTTGCTGGCCAGGGTCAGCGGGAACAGCACCACGGTGCCGGCGCTCATCACCGCCTGCGGGGTGCGCAGGAGCAGGCCGAGGGCAGTCCAGGCCCAGGACAGGCTGAGCGCGAACACCAGCAAGAGCCCGAGCCCGGCGAGGACGCCGGGCGCGCCGCCGGCCGGGCGGAACCCGATGGCGATGCCGAGCACGATGACCAGCCCGCCGGCCAGCAGGTAGCGGGCGATGTCGCCCAGCAGGGCGCCGGCGATGGGAGCGGGGCGCCAGATGGGAAGGGCGCGGAACCGCTCGGATATCCCGTTCGTGACGTCGGTGTTCAGCCCCACCCCGGCGTACATGGTGACCAGCAGCACGGCCATCACCAGCGTGCCGGGCAAGATGAACTGAAGGTAGCGGCTGGTGGATCCGGCCAGCGCGCCACCGAAGAGGTAGGTAAACATCAGCGTGAACACGACCGGGATGGCGATCACGTCGAACAGCTGCTCGGGGACGTGCTTGATCTTGAGCAGGGCGCGCCAGCCGAAGGCGGCCGACGCTGCCCATGCACCAGGCGGCTCCGGCCTCGGCCCGGCCGGGGGGCCGGGGAGCGGCGTCTCTGCCCATGTGGCGGAAAGATCTGGGACGGTGGTGACCTCGGTCATGACGTTGCCTCCTTCGCGTTGCCGTGGCCGGCGCCAGGGTGGCCGGTGAGGGCGAGGAACACCTCGTCCAGGCTGGGCTGGCCGAGGGCGAACTCGCCGACGGCAATGCCGGAGCGGGCAAGCTCGGTGACCGCGGCCGCCGCGCGCTCGCTGCCCGGCTGTCCCGAGGGGCTTGCGGGGATCGTGGCGGTCAGCGCCGCCGGGTCGGTCCCGGCCTGGACGGGCACGCCGAGCAGCCGGGTGAGAACCGGCCCGGCGTCTGCTCGCTGCGCCGGGTCGGCCAGCCTGATCCGCAGGATTCCGCCGCCGGCCGAGGCCTTGAGCTGGCCGGGCGTGCCTTCGGCGATGACCGTGCCGTGGTCGATGACCGCGATCCGGCCGGCGAGCTGGTCGGCCTCCTCCAGGTACTGGGTGGTCAGCAGCACGGTCGCGCCGCCCGCCGCGAGCGAGCGGACGATCTGGTGCACCTGGGCGCGGCTGGCCGGGTCCAGGCCGGTGGTCGGCTCGTCCAGGAAGTACACCTCGGCGGCCACGATGAGGCTGGCCGCCAGGTCCAGGCGGCGGCGCATCCCCCCGGAGTAGGTCTTCACCTGCCGGGCCGCCGGCTTTCCCAGCCCGAACCCGGCGAGGAGCCCGGCGGCGCGGGCCCTGGCCGCCTTGCGGCCCAGCCCGGCCAGCCGGCCCAGCAGGATGAGGTTTTCCGCCCCGGTCAGGTCCTGGTCCACGGTGGCGGCCTGCCCGGCCAGCGCGATCCGGCGGCGCACCGCGGCGGACTGGGCCGCGACGTCAAAGCCCGCCACCCTGGCGGTGCCGCCGCCGGGGGCCAGCAAGGTGGCGAGGATCCGCACCGTGGTGGTTTTGCCCGCGCCGTTCGGGCCGAGCAGGCCGTACACGGTGCCCGGGGCGACTGCCAGGTCCACCCCGGCCAGCGCCGGGGTGGTGCCGAACCGTTTGACCAGCCCGGTGGCCTCGATCGCGAGGGCAGCGCCGCCCGGTGGCGCGTGATGCCGGGCGGCCGGTGCCGCGCTAGCGTCCGCGATGCTCATGGGGCTTCCCCTCCCTTCCGTTATCTCTTACACTATGGTCAAAGCTAGATTATTTCTTACAGGCTTGTCAAAACTAAGGAGCTCATCACGACTGGGTCAGCCGGGCCGCGAGTCAGGCGGAGGCGGCAGCGCTCCGACGCCAGGCAGAGCATCGCCGCGATCCTGCAGGCGGCGACCGGGGTGCTGAGCGCGCAGCCGGAGGCGAGCGTGGAGGACATCGCCCGGGCCGCCGGGGTCACCCGGCAGACTGTCTACGCCCACTTCCCCTCCCGGGAGGCTCTGCTCGATGCCGTCGTCGAGCGGGCTACCGCCGAAGTGACTGCGGCGTTCGAGGCCGCCGGGCTTGACGAGGCGCCGCCGGCCGTGGCGCTGACCCGGCTGCTGGACGCCGGCTGGCAGGCGGCGGCCCGCTACCCGTTCCTGTGGCACCTGCCAGCCGTCAGCCCGGACCAGGACGCCGGCCGGCACGGCCCGGTTCTCGGCCGGCTGCTGGAGATCATCCGGCGCGGGCAGGACAGCGGCGACTTCGACCGGACTTTGCCGCCTGGCTGGCTGCTGGCCGCCAGCCTGGCCCTCGGCCGCGCCGCCGAAGAACAGGTCAAAACCGGGCGGATGACCATCGACGAAGCCACCCGCGCCGTGCACCTCAGCTTCCTCCGCCTCCTCGGCGTGCACGATCCCCGGCCGCGGTGACCACGGCGGGCCTGGCGGGCCGGCCGGAGCGGTCGGGGATGACTTGTGCCTGATGCTGTGCTGGCTGCGGTTAACGAGTTCGTGCCAGGCGGGATGGCGGCGGCGGAGCCTGGCTCGGCGGCAGCGGCTCATGTAGCGGCGGCATCCGTGCTTTCCGCCGCATCAGGCCCGGGCGCGGGTGCGGGCGGGCTGGCGGGTGGTGTGCGGGCGAGGGCGGCGAAGACGATGGCAGCCAGCGGCAGGGCGGTCAGGGCCAGGAGGACCGGCCGGTAGGAGCCGGCCCAGCTGTGCCCGAGCGAGAGCAGCAGGGGCCCGAACGCGCTGCCGGTGACGGTGAGGGTGTGCACGACACCGCGGATCGCGCCGATGTGGGTCAGCCCGAAGCAGGCGGGGAAGGCGGTCGCCTCGATGATGCGGAAGCTGTTCCCGGCCACGCCGATGGCCATGCCGTAGCCGATGGCGCTCCAGCCGGGGCTGACGTATCCGGCCGCGGCCAGCGCCCCGGTCAGGATGGCCGGGGAGGCGATGATGAGCAACCGGTCGGGGACGCGGTCGGCGAGGTAGCCGGTCAGTAGGGTGGCGGCCAGGCCGGCTGCCATCTGCGGGATGAAGTTCGCGGCGGCCTGGGCTGGGGTGAGGCCCCGTTCGCCGAGCAGTGAGATCTGGTTGAAGGTCAGCCCGGTGCCCAGCAGGGCGACCACCGCGACCCCGCTGGCGATGACCCAGAACGTGGCGGTGCGCATGGCCTGGGCGCGGGTCCAGTCTTCCGGCGGGAGCGGGTGGCGGGGGCGGGCACGGCTGGGTGGCGGGCGGATGGCGGCCCGGGCTTGGGGTGGCGGGGCAGCCCGGCCAGGGCGAGCGGGATGACAGCGGCCCAGATGATGAGGCCTTCGGCCAGCCACACGGTCCGGAACCCGTGCCGGGCGACCTGGCTTTCCAGCACGACCGGGGCCAGGGCGATACCGGCGGTGCCGATGGCGGCGGTGATCCCCTGCGCCAGGCCGCGGCGCCGTTCGATGTAGACGGCGACAGCGGTGGTGGCGGTGAGGTTGAGCGCCCCCTGTCCCAGCATGCGTATGCCTGCGAAGCCGGCGGTGAGCCCGGCGATCCCGCTGACCGCCGACAGCCCGATCAGCACCGCGCCGAACCCCAGCGCGATCACCACCATGAGCCGGCGCGCGCCGAAACGGTCGATGCCCCGCCCGAACAGCGGCATGGTGGCGGCCCCGGCCAAGGTGCCGGCCAGGTAGGCGGCTGACACACTGGTGCGGGAGATGTGCAGGCCGTGCATCAGCGGATCCACGAACGCGGAGATGGCAGCGGTCTGGCCGGGGGCGGTCAGCGCGAGAACCAGCGAACTGGCGGTGACGACGCGTGGACCGTACCAGCGGCTGGCAGGCGACGGGCCGGGGACACAGGCGGTAACTGCGGTGGCCTCAGCGGGCACGCGGGAACGTCTCCATTCTTCTTACGTACACGGCGGTGCAGGCACGCCCCGGGCAAGCACCTTTCCAGCGTGCCTGCGGCTGGGGCCAAGGGGAATGGGATGGTGCCGGGGCTACTGTGTGCCGGCGAGGAGTGGTTCCAGGAGGATGCCGGGATGGTCACGCTGGACCGCCCGCAGCCGCCACTTGTCCTCAAACAGCGCGAGCGCCGCGCCGTCGAGGCGGCGGGTGAGAACCTCGGTGCCCCGCAGCCGCGCCAGGGCGGCGGCACCGTCGGCGTCGGTGCGCCGGGCCAGGCTGTAGGCAAGATGTTCCAGCTGGGCGGGAGCGGCGAATTCGTGCTGGAGCCGGTGCAGGGCCACGTCGAACTGCAGCGGGCCGACCGCCGCGAGCACCGGCGCCTGGTCGCCGCGCAGGTCGGAGGACAGGACCTGGATGGCGCCTTCGGTGTCGAGCTGGCTGATCCCCTTGCGGAACTGCTTGGCCTTGCTGGCGTCCCGGGAGCGCACCACCGCGAAGTGCTCGGGGGCGAAGGCCGGGATCGGCGGGAACTCCACCGCCGTGCCGTCATGCAGCGTGTCGCCGGGCCGCAGCGCCGCCGCGTTGACCAGGCCGACCACATCACCGGGGTAGGCGGTATCCAGGGTGACGCGGTCGGCACCGAACATGGCCTGGGCGTACTTGGTGGCGAACGGGCGCCCGGTCGCGGCGTGGGTGAGCACCATGCCCCGCTCGAACCGCCCGGCGCAGACCCGCACGAACGCGACCCGGTCGCGGTGTGCGGGGTTCATGCCGGACTGCACCTTGAACACCAGGCCCGCGAAACCGCCATCGACCGGATGACGCTGGCCTCCCACCGTGCAGCGGGGCGCGGGCGGCGGCGCCAGCTCGCACAGCGCATCCAGCAGCCGGGCCACCCCGAAGTTGGGCAGCGCCGCGCCGAAGAGCACCGGCGAGGACTCCCCGGCCAGGAACGAGGGCATGTCCACCTGCGCGCCGATCTCCGCCAGCAGCGCCAGCTCCTCCCCCGCCACCTGGTAGGCGGCACCGTCACGTGCGGCGGCCTCAGCGGGCGAGAGGGTCTGCTCGCCGGCCCGCCCCGCCCCGCCGGGCGCCCGGGTGAACACCGTGTACTCGCCGCTGGCCGCCTCAACCAGCCCCCGGAAGTCACCCGCGATGCCGACCGGCCAGTTGACCGGGGTGGGGCGCAGCCGGATCTGCTGCTCGATCTCATCGAGCAGTTCCAGCGGCTCGCGGCCGGGCCGGTCCCACTTGTTCACGAACGTGATCACCGGGATGCGCCGGGACCGGCACACGTCGAACAGCTTCAGCGTCTGCGGTTCCAGGCCCTTGGCTGAGTCCAGCAGCATGACCGCGCAGTCCACCGCTTCCAGCACCCGGTAGGTGTCCTCGGAGAAGTCAGCGTGGCCGGGGGTGTCCAGCAGGTTCAGCACCATGTCCCGGTAGGTGAACCGCAGCGCCGCGGAGGTGATCGAGATACCCCGGTCGCGTTCCATCGCCATCCAGTCCGAGGTGACCCCCCGACGGCCCGCCTTGCCATGCACCGCGCCAGCCTCGCTGATCGCCGCGGCGTGCAGTGCCAGCGCCTCGGTCAGCGTCGACTTCCCCGCGTCCGGGTGGCTGATCACCGCGAACGCCCGCCGGCGCGCCGCCTCCGCGAGCACCCCGCCGGCCTGCGTGCGTTCTTCCGTGCCAGCCGCCGTCATCTGCGGTTTTTCTCTCTCCCGCTCCCGCGCGTAGCCTCCTGCGCCCTGCGCAGCCGCGCGGCGAAGTCCTCGGCCGCCTCAAGCTGCTCCCGCAGCGCGGCGCAGCGCGCCCTGGCCGCCTGCTCATACATGGCCAGCCGGTCACGCAGCTCCGTGCGCTGTCCCGGTCCCGCCTCCGCCAGCCGGTCCAGGACCCCCAGCAGGTCAGCCATCTCCTCCAGCGAGAACTCCAGCGGCTTCATCCGCTTGACCAGCAGCAGCCGCTCCACATCCGCGCCGGTGTACAGCCGGAACCCGCCACGCGACCGCCCCGACGGCGTGACCAGCCCGACCTCGCCGTAATAACGGATCGTCCGCAGCGACAGCCCGGTCCGCTCCGCCACCTCACCGATCTGCATGCGCTCCCCAGCCACCATCCCGCCCACCTCCCGGGCATCAGCATCACTCTACCGTGACGTTAAAGTAGACTACCTGCGGCGCAGCCACCACGCACGGCCCCGCGGGTGGCGGCCTGTGCCGCCGTTCCGCCCGGCACATCAGCGGCACTCCGGCGATAAGCGAGGGAATGAGCGTCATGTCACGCGAGCTCGCCTGCCCCGCCTGCGGAGAGGCCCACGACCTCACCGGGCAGCGCAGGGACGAGGGCATCCACATCACCTGCGGCACCTGCGGCACCTGCGGCAGCTCATGGCGGCGTGACACCAGGCGGGCCTGCGCCACCTGCGGCGGCGATCAGCTTCATGAGCGCGCCCAGCCGCTCACCCAGTACTCCCGGGGCACCCAGCTGTCCATCACCGGCTGGCACCAGGTTCTGCTCTGCGCCAGCTGCGACGCCCTCATGCTCGGCCGTTCCAGCCAGGGCAAGCCCATCCCGCCCGGCTACCGGCCCGCCGCGACCACGCCCCGCGGCCCGGACGGTGACAGTGGCGGAGGCACGGAAATCCTGCCCCGCGTGACCGGTCACGGCAGCATTCGTTGACTCTACTCTTACGTGAGAGTAATGTGAGTCTGGGCACTGCGTCTCGTCCTTCCGCGCGCCGCTCCAGGCCGGTCCGTCCGGCCCAGCGCGTGCGTTACCGGCCCAGGTACCCCGGCTGGCTGGGCGGCCGGCTGCCGCAACCGCCCTCCCCGGCTGCGGCAGGACCGGCCTTGCGCCCGGGCAGTGACGCAAGAGACCCGCGCAGAAAAGAGGACGTGTGCTCCCGGTCACCCGCAGCGAAATTGCCCGCCACACGGCGGCTGCCTTCGACCATCCCCCGGTCACGCCCGGCGACCTGGTCGAGGCGGTGATCGCCAGCCGGGGGCGCCCCGAGATGATCGAGCTTCTCCAGCGGCTGCCCGAGGGCAAGGCGGGGATGCGTGGCGGGCGATCAGGCGCCCGTGACCAAGGCCGGTCGCATCGCGCAGGTCGGCGTCGTGATACCCGCAGATGAACTGCATCCGATCCTCCGGCCGGCTCTCGGCGGATGGCACGAGTTGCGCTCCGCCGCCGGCCCACGGCCAGGGGGCTGGGGTGGCAGGGAGTTATCTGCGTGTTACCGGTCCGGTGCTGCGCGGCCCGGCCGGGGTGCTGATCGCGGTGGCCTCCTTCGCTGCTGGGGGCGCGGTGGGCGGCCGCGCCGGGCTGGCCATAGCCAGCACGTACGTGACGGTCATCGGCGTGTACTGCCTGGTGAACTTCCTGCGCTGCCGGGAGACCCGCTGCGCTGTGACCGGGCCGGGGTTCCTGCTGACCGCGGCGCTCGGCTTTGCCGCGGCGCTGGTGCCCGGATCGGCTCTGTCCTGGTACCGGACGGGCACCGAAGCGATCGTTTACCTGGTGATCCTGGCCGTGGGCTACGGGCTGGAGCAGGCGGTCGCCACGCGCACCGGACGCCGGGTCCTGCGGTAGGAACGCCCGGTGCCCAAGATCGCAGACAAGGCGCGCACCGCGCGCCGGGACCAGATCATCGCCGCCGCCGCCGGATGCTTTGCCCGGGCCGGCTACCACGCCACCACGATGGCCGACATCGCCGAGACGGCTGGCGTGTCCAAGGGAACCCCCTACCTGTACTTCCCCGGAAAAGAAGCGCTGTTCATCGCGCTGTACGAGGAGTGGGACTGCGGCCTGGCCGCCCGGGTCGACGCGGCGGTTGGCGGGCTCGCCGAGCCCGCGCGCCGATCCCCGCGCACCGTCCTGGCGGCGGTGGCGGCGGCCATCGCCGCGCACGTCACCGACAACCCGCGGACCTGCCGGGTGCTCATGGAGGCCACCACGCTGGCCGCCTACGAGCCCGCCATCGCCGCCAAGGTCCAGGCCGCGAACGCCGCGAGCCTTGATCAGCTCACCGGCCTGTTCACGGCCGGCATCGCCGCCGGGCAGTGGCCCGCGGGTACCGACCCGGCGCTGCGGGCGCGGCTGTTCATCGCGGGGCTGTACGGGCTGATGTCCCAGTGGCACACCGCGCCCGGCTCGTTCTGCCTGGACGCCGCGATGGCCGCCGTGGCGGGCACCGGCGGGGCAGGCCCCGGCGAACAACGGCGCGATGCAGAGCAGAAGGGAGACGGCACATGAGCCAAGCCCAGGCCACACCTGGCGAACCGGCGGTCCGGGCCTCGGACGCCGAACGGGATCAGGCCGCTGAGATCCTCCGCGTGGCCTACGCCGAGGGCCGCCTGACCCGCGCTGAACTCGACGAGCGGACCGCCGCGGCCTACGCCGCGAAGACCCGCGCGGACCTGTCCGGCCTGACCAGCGACCTGCCCGGCGCGATGTCAGCACAGCAGGCACACCGCAGGCCTGTCATTCCGGACCTGCCCGTCGCGGTCCCGGCTCCCGCCGCAGGAACCGGCATGTATCTTGACCGGTGCCTCCTGCTGTGCCTGCTCATCGCGTTCCCGCCAGCTGGCGGGGTCTACTGGATCCTGGCCGCCCGCCGCCAGCCACCGTCGTTCCCGCGGGATGGGTCCTCGCTGCCTGACGCCGGGGCTGCGTCATGAGGCCGGACGAGGACGCCCCGGTCGCCGTGGCGCTGGGCGCCGCGCCCCGCGCGATCGCCGGGCGAGACGCCCGCGGCGTGGCCAGGGCTCGCCGCCCAGGCCGGCACCGGGCGCGTCCGTGGCAGGCACAGCCGTCGGCGATCCCGGGAAGATGATCACGGCCCGGCGGTGTCCGCGATCCGCGCCGGATGACGGTATCCGGCCCCGCGGATCCGCGGGCACCGTACCTGACCATGCCCCCGGGGCACTGCCGCTGGCCGGCCAGGTGCTCAGCCGCCACGTGACCACGCTGTCGTGCTGCGCCGCCTGGCCGGCGCGACGGAGGGATTCCTGAGATCCTGGACCAGGACACCGCCGTTGAGAGGGGGCGGCGCAACTTAGGCACCCTGCTGCAGGCCGCGCCGCGGCCCGGCGCGCCGACGGCGGCAGGCCCGGAGTAAGCAGTGAAAGCCGAACCGGCGATACGAGCAGCGCGCGTCAGCCACCCGGTCTTCGCCCGGATCTTCCCCCGGCTCAGCCAGACCATGGAAGGCGGCGGGATGGCCGCCCGCCGCACACCGCTGCTGGCCGGGCTGACCGGGCAAGTCATCGAGGTCGGCGCCGGCACCGGACCCAGCTTCGCCCACTATCCTCCCGCCGTCGAACGCGTGGTCGCGGTCGAACCGGAGCCCCGGCTGCGCCAGATCGCGGCGGCCGCCGCCTGCACCGCGCCCGTTGCCATCACGGTCACCGACGGCCTGGCCGGCGCGCTGCCCGCGCCGGACGCCAGCTTCGACGTCGCCGTGGTCACATTCGTGCTGTGCACGGTCCCCGACCAGGACGCGGCGCTGCGGGAGATCGGCCGCGTGCTCAAGCCCGGCGGCCTGCTGTGCTTCCTCGAACACGTCCGCGCCGACACCGCCCGGCTCGCGCGGATCCAGCGCGCCCTGGACGCCACGGGATGGCCCCACCTGATCGGCGGCTGCCACCTCAGCCGCGACACCGCTACGACCATCGAGCGGGCCGGCTTCAGCATCACCCGGCTCGACCATTTCCTGTTCCCCGAGGCCCGTACCCCGGTCTCCTTCCACATCACCGGCCAGGCACGCAAACGATAGGGCACGCACTGGCTTGCCTCCAGCATGCGGCCTGCTATGACGCCTATGCGCGGCGGGCAGTGGGTCTGTGACGACCGGCCGCTGGCGGGCGGCTGTGGCAACTGGGGCGACTGACGCCAGCCTGCCGGCCGGCCTGGCTTGTAGTGGCGGCACGCGGTGACGACGGGTTATGGTGACGGCAGGCGCGGGAGGGCGCCCCCGGGTCCGCGGGCAGGACCGAGTCCACCTCTGTTTTCCTGGCACTGCAAGTGACGATCTCCTTCGCGCCTGGCACGCGGACCGCAGGCCGGCAAGGAGACGTCATGACCAACCTTCCCGCGCGACCCGACATCGACCAGCTCCGGCACCAGGCCCGGGACCTGCTGCGCGCTGCCCGCTCCGGTGACCCGGCAGCCGCAGCCCGTATCGCCGCGGTAGCTGACTCGATGACCCTGGCCGCCGCGCAGCTCGCCCTGGCCCGCGAGCACGGATTCGCGAGCTGGCCCCGGCTCAAAGCCGAAGTGGACGCCCGCAGCAGCGACCTCGCCGAGCAGGTGGATGCATTCCTGGAAGCCAGCATGCGGGACTGGACCGGGCGGGCCGCCCGGATACTCGCCGCGACCCCGCAGATCGCCGGCTACGACTTCCGCACCGCGGTCGTCCTCGGCGACGCCGGCCGGGTGCGGCAGATGCTCGAACATGACCAGGGACGGGCGACCCGCCCTGATCCGCGGTGGGGCTGGACGCCGCTGCACGCGGTCTGCGGCTCGCGCTGGCACCGCCTGGACCCGGCCCGGGCGGACGGGCTGCTGGCCGTGGCCGGGCTGCTGCTGGACGCCGGCGCTGACCCCGCGGCCAGGACAGCCGGACAGCAGGGTGGCTGGACGCCGCTGCGCTGCGCGGTCGCCGGCACAGCCAACCCGGCCATCGCCCGGCTGCTGCTGGAACGCGGCGCCACCCCCGACGACCACGACCTGTACCTGGCCTGCTTCGCCGCCGACGACCACCACCAGAGCCTGCGGCTGCTGCTCGACCACGCGCACAACGTCAGCGAGAGCACCGCGCTGGCCGCCCCGATCAGCACCGGCGACACCGACGGCGTCCGGCTGCTGCTGCAAGCGGGGGCCGACCCTAGCCGGCCGCTGCCCGGTGATCTTTTCGGCGAGCGAGTACCCGCCGAGCCGCCCATCCCCCCGGTCGCTGCCGCGGCGCAGTCCGGGTGCCCGGCCGAACTGTTCGGGCTGCTCCTGGACGCCGGCGGCGACCCTGACGCCCCCGCCCAGGACGGGCACTCCCCGTACCGGATAGCCATCCGGCAGGGCAAGACCGACATCGCAGACCTGCTGGCACAGCACGGCGCCCGCGATGACACCACCGACGCCGACCGCTTCCTGCTCGCCTGCCGGCAGGGCAACCAGGCCGACGCCGAACGGCTGCTCCGGGCCACGCCAGGCCTGCCCGGCCTGCTCGGCGGCGACGGCGACTTCGCGCTGGTCGACGCCGCCGGCCATGGCCAGGCCGGGGCGGTGCGGCTCATGCTCGATGCCGGTTTCCCGCTGGACGCGCGCGGCCAGGACGGCGCCACCCCGCTGCACGCCGCCGCCGGCTCCGGCAGCGCAGAAGTCGTCCGGCTGCTGCTCGACCGCGGCGCCGGCGCCGAGGCACGCGACACCACCTGGGACAGCACCCCGCTGATCTGGGCCCAGGTCGGCAGCGGCCTCCCCCAGGCAGACAACCCCGCCCCCGACTGGACTGCCACCATCCGCGCCCTCATCGAGGCCGGCGCCTCCACCGCGGACATCACCTTGTCGCCCGACGACCCTAAACCGCCCAGCCCGGAGGTCGCGCAACTCCTGCGCAGCTACGGAATCGGCGCTGGCCCAGCGGCGCAGCCACGGCTGACCTGAGACGCGGCCGGAGCGAACTGGCGGGCCGCGGGCGGGGGTGCGGTGCCTCGCCGCAGTCGCCTTCAGGTCCATGCGAGGTACATGTGCGCCACGAAGCGCAGTTTTCGTATGCCCCGCTGAGCGGGGAGAGATTGGAGGCATATCTCTAGATCCGATGGCTAACCCTGTCTTTTCACTGGGGGGTGGGGGCGGAGGGGCGCGCCTAACGTTAAAAGTGCTCCTGAACTGGGACGATAAGGGGTGTTGAGGTCCTTATTGAGCCCAGATCGAGGAGCACTTTCTGCATGCAGGTTACCGGGTGGTCGAGGGGCCTGGAAGTATCCGGCGGCGGTCAGGGTGTCGTGTCGCATGCCGGGCTGGCGCTGCTGCGGCACCTGGCCGATAGGACGGGGCTGTCCGGCGGGTTGTCGCGGGCGCTGGCCTCGCCGCGGCTGCTGGTGCATGACCGGGGCCGGGTGCTGGCGGACCTGGCGTGCGCGATCGCCGACGGCGCCCGGGTGATCTCGGACTTCCGGGTGATGCGAGATCAGGCGGAGCTATTCGGGCTGGTGGCGTCGGTGCCTACCGCGTGGCGGACGCTGAAGGAGATCGCGCGCGCCGGTACCCGCGCGGAGGTGCGGATCACGCAGGCGGTGAATGCGGCACGGCGGCATGCGTGGGCGCAGGCCGCGGCCCGGCACGGCGCTTTGCCCGGGGTGCGGCTGGCGGACAGGACGCTGGACGGGGTGACGTGCATCCGGCTGGATGCCACCGTGACGTTCGCGCACTCGGACAAGGAGCTCGCGGAGGCGAACTTCAAGGGGTTCGGGCATCACCCGCTGCTGGCGGTGTGCGATAACACCGGCGGGGAGCCGCTGGCCTGGATGCTGCGGCCCGGCTCCGCGGGCTCGAACACCGCCGCTGACCATACCGCGATCGTGGATGCGGCGATCGCGGCGCTGCCGCCGGCCTTCCGGCGGAAGCTGATGATCACCTGCGTAATCCGGGGTCGCCGGCGGGCGTCAGCGACGGCCGGTGACGGCCCCACTTTGTCCGTTCCTCCCTCTGTCGCGGACGGGTTATCTCGGGGACCGTCCGCGACGCAGACAGCCGACGGCGGCGCTGATCTGGCTGCGATCTCTCGTCGTTGCCGCTTTTGCCCTTCCCGTCACGGACGCGTCCGCTACCGCGCGACCTGGGCAATGTCCAATTTCTTCGATTTGAACCCCGGATAACGCAGGACGGGGCCGGGGCCAGCCACGACCTGGTCAAGCACCTGGACAAGCTGGCCGCCCGCCACGGCTATGAGCTGACCTACTCCGTCGGCTGGGCGCTCGGCGAGCGGGAGAAGACCGTGCTGCGGCTGGTCCCCGGGGACGCGTGGCAGGCCGCGATCGACGCCCGCGGGGAGGTCCGCGAGCGCCGCGCTGATGACGCCTGCGCGAACCCGTCCTGCGCGCACCGGGACTGCTGGATCGAGGAAGCGCACGTCACCGAGCTGACCGGGCTGCTGCGCGAAGGCCCGGCCGGGGACCGGCTGCGCGCCTGGCCCGCCACGATGCGCGTCTTCGCCCGCCGCGAGCGGCCGCATCCCGGCGCGCAGCTGACCTTGTTCGAGGCCGGAGACGGCTGGCGCTACAGCCTGTGGGCAACGAACCGGCCCGCCGCCACCAGGGGCTGGCTGGGGCAGGCGGCCTACATCGACGCCGCCCACCGGGTGCAGGCCCGGGTGGAGGACGCCATCCGCACCGGCAAGGACACCGGGCTGGGTCACTTCCCCTCCTATGACTACAAGGTCAACGCGGCCTGGCTGACCGCCTCGATGATCGCCTGCACCCTGCTGGCCTGGCTGAAACTGCTGGCCCTGGACGGCGACCTCGCCAGGGCAGAGCCGAAGACCTTGCGTCCTGTTAACCGAACTAGCGGAGTGGGCTCCCTGGTTCGAGGGATGGGCCGCCTGCGACGGTTCTAGCGTCCAGGGTCATGATCGAAGATGGTGTGCCGCTGGGCCTGGTGGTGCCGCTGGCAGGCGCGGTAGTGGCGACCGGGGATCCGTTCGAGCCGTACCGGCTGGTGGATCCGGAGGGTGCGCCGGTCTTGCCGGTGGCGGTGTTCCTTGCCGATTTGCAGGCGTGCGGGCGGTCCGCGCTGACGCAGCGGTCGTACTCGATGGCGCTGCTGCGGTGGTTCCGGTTTCTGTGGGCCGCCGGGGTGCCGTGGGATCAGGCGACGCGGGTGGAGGCACGAGATTTCGTCCGGTGGGTGCAGGTCGCCGGCAAGCCAGCCCGCCGGCACTGGCGCAGTGGTGATGACGCGGCCGGGGCTCGTCCTGGCATCCCGGTGCCGAACCCGGTGACAGGGAAGCCGCCGCCCGGGGGCCGGACGTCTTGACGGTCACGTACTGGGCCACGCTGGTGGCGATCGCCCGGATGATCGCCTTGCTGGTGAGATCGACAGTCTCGCCGAACGCCCGATCCCGTAGGAACTCGCGCACTTTGGGAACAAGTGCAGCGAACTGCGATGGGAGCTTGACGTCCTGGGCGATGCGCTTGGCGTAGTAGGAGATGACCTCCTCAGCTGTCTGCGGCTCGGGGATGGTGTAGTCGCGCTCGACGAGCTTCTGCAGCGTGATGATGTCTATGCCTTCGTAGTGAAACTGCTGTGCGGCCGCGTCGCCTTTCCTCTTCGGGAGTCGCGGGCACGTCAGCTTCGAGACATCGATCCCCGCGATCTCCTCGGCGAGCGTCTTCTTCCTGGCCAGGATCGGGCTGAGGACCGGGACCGTGATGTCATGGTCGAGCTTGTTCTCGTCTGGAGCGATGGTCGTGATGACCACCGGCTCCTTGGTGTCGAAGGTGTCGAGGATGATGTCCTCGTCCTTCTCCAGCTGCTTGAGGAACGCGGGGTTGCCGATCACGTCTACCCGCTCGACGTACGACGAGCTGTCGCCGAACATCAGGCGCAGCCCTCGCCCGATCGTCTGCTCGGGGAGGATGTTGGCCTTCGCCGTATATGGGCGAAGGCCAACGATGACCGTCACGTTCTGGACGTCCCACCCCTCGCGCAGCATGAGCACGCTCACGATGGCGTTAACAGTGCTCTCGCCCTCGTCCACCCGGCGGACGACCTCGCGGGCGGCGTCAAGGTCCTTCTTCGACACGTCGCCACTGCGGTCCGTGTGGATCACCAGAAGCTGGGCGGCCCAGTCGTCAGTTGCGCCGAACTCCGCGGGGTACTTCACCCGCAGGTAGTCGCCGACATCGTCAGCTTCGGCGGTGGTGTTCAGCATGACGAAGAGGACCGGTTTCTTGCCGAGCGGCTTGAGCTGGCCGCGGTACTCTCGCCAGCGCTCGACACCAGCGGTGAGGTACCCCTGGTACTTGACACTTGCTACGTCAGACCGGGCTTCGTCGAGCCCAGCGGTGACCGCGATCGCTGTGGCCGGCGTGATTGTCATCTGGATCTGGCACGTGATCGCCAGCCGGAGGCGGGCGGCGGCGGATGCACGCAGGCAACTGGAGCTGTACGTGCTGAGCCGCCTGGGCAAGATCGACGCCATGGAGGGCAAGGAGTTCGAGCGATACGTCGCGGAGCTGTTGCGCCTGGACGGGCACCAGGACGTCCGGGTCGTGGGCGGTAAGAATGACGGTGGCGTTGACATCATCTCAACAGACCCATCCGGCCGCCTGATGACCTGCCAGTGCAAGCGGCAGAAGGACCGGGTACCTGTCAAGGTGGTCCGCGAACTGAACGGCAGTCTCGCGCACGAGCACCGCAGCCGGTATGGCGTCGTGGTCACCAGCGCGGGGATGACGAGGGAAGCTCAGGCTCTGGCCAGGGATACCGGGATCACCGTGATCGAACGGACCGCGCTCGCGGACTGGATGGGCCGGATCCGGAACCTGATCGAGCAGCAGGGGAATGCACCGCCCGCGGAGGGTCCTCCCGCCCGGCGCCCACCAGCAAGGCCGCCGCCACCCTCGGCTGGGCAGCCGTCCTGCTGATCTCGCTGAGCTACACCGGCGGGAGGCTCGGTCCGTGATAGCCCACTCCGGCCCTGACGTGCTCGTCCCGGCTCTGACCAGCGTATCCACCATGGTGACCATCACCCGCCGTCAATGGCCAGGCTTGTGGTGGCCGCCAACACCGCGACGCCGCGCCGTCCGCGGCATGCCGGCACCATGCGGCATGCTGACGACCGGAGAACCGAGTCGCGTAATTCCGCGGAACTCATGACAGCGTTGCGCCCGTCGGCCTGCGTACACTAGTGCGATTCGATACGAGGGGGCTGCTGGCGTGGGTACCGGGAACTCTGCGGAGTACGTCCTGGGCGGTTCCGATGCGGAACGCGCCCGGCTTCGCGCGCAGGCCGACGAGCACGAGGCGTCCGCCAGGTCGCTGCTCAAGGCCGTCGGCATTCGGCAAGGATCAAGGGTGCTCGACGTGGGCTGCGGTCCGATCGGGATTCTCGCGTTGCTAGCGGACGCCGTGGGGCCGACAGGCGAGGTCGTGGGACTCGAGCGTGAGCGCAGGTTCGTCGAGATGGCCAGAGCCGAGGTAGCGCGCCTTGGCCTCGAGAACGTGACCGTTGTCGAAGGCGATGCTCTCTCCAGCGGCCTCGATCGCGGGTCGTTCGACTTCGTGCATGAACGCCTGGTCATGGTCAACGTCCCAGAGCGCCGCGAACTGCTGGCGGAGATGGTGTCACTCGCTGCTCCGGGCGGCGGCATCGCGCTCGAAGACATAGACAATGTCTCATGGATCTGTGAGCCCGCACACGAGTCGTGGACTGCGTTGCTCGGCGCGTTCCATGATGTGTTCCGCGCCGGTGGCGGCGACCCGTTCGTTGGGCGGCGCCTCCCGGCTCTGCTGCGCGAGGCGGGGCTTGCTGACATGCAGGTACGCGTGCAGGCGGCTCTGCCAGAGCCCGGGCAGTATCGCCGGACGCACCTTCTCGCGCTCATCGACTCGGTCCGTGACAAGGTGGTCGCGTCAGGGGTGATGGACGAGGCCGAGCTAGCCCACCACCGGGCTGCGCTGTCCGACCATCTCGCTGCCCCGACAACCCTTGTCATCGACAAGCTTCTCGTTCAGTGCTGGGGGCACAAGCCCGCCTGATTGCAGACACGGATGGCCATCTCGTTGGCGTGCAGCTTGGCCATGGCCGTCTCGCGCATGGCAGGGAACCCGCCAGCCCGCCGGATCGGCCGGACGGCTACCTCCGGTGGCTGCGCGCTGCCGGGTTAGCCGGTGTGCAGGCTCCGGACGCAGACGGCTTGCGGTCCGATCGTCATGGTGAGAGCGAGCCCGCCGGCTGTGAGGCTGAGGTCGTAGTGCCCCGGCATGCGCCAGGTCAGCCGCGCGGCACCGAGCTGCCGGCCGGCCAGCTGGCCGAGTGCGCGATTGACATCGGCGACATCCTCGGCCATGGCGCGGCCACGTGGCGTCCGGCGCAGGACCCCGGAGAGCAGGCGCTCGGATTCGGCCCGGCCGATCTGGCGGGCTTTGCCCGTCTCCAGTGCCAGCGCGCAGACCCGCTCCAGCGTCTCGATCTGCCCAGCCGGCACGGCACCCGTCTGCGCCGCGGTGACGAGCGCCTGGTAGGGCTCGTCCCGCCCCGGCGGCAGCGCCGCCGCGAAAGCCGCGGCGGCGTCGCTGATAGCCGTTACCTCATCGGGGGACAAGGCCAGGGCCGTGTCAGCGGCGGCAGGGCTCACGGCCGGCCCGCGCGAGCGTTGCGCGCCTCGGTGAAGATGGCCTGGACCTCATGCTCGAAGCTGCCTGTCTCGATCGTGCAGTGGATGCCGCACTCCTTGGGCGCGTTCCGCTCCCACCACCAGCGCCCGGCGCGGTCGTTCTCCCCGGCCTGGATGGGGCGCGTGCACGGCGCGCAGCCGATACTGGTGTATCCCTGCGCGTACAGGGGGTGGGCCGGCACGTCGTGGTCGCGGATGTAGTCCCAGACCTCTTCGTGGGTCCAGTCAGCCAAGGCGTTGACCTTGACGATGCCGCCGTGGTCGTGGTCGAGTTCCACCTTCTTGATGGCCGCACGCGATGCCCACTGATCGCGGCGCAGCCCGGTGAACCAGCCGTCGAGGTCGCGCAGGGCGCGGGTCAGCGGCTGGACCTTGCGTATCTGGCAGCACAGCATCCGCTGCCGGACGCTGTGACGGAAGAGGTCGGTGCCCTGCTGGCGCACCATCGCCTGGAGTTCCGCGCTGTCAGGGAACAGCACCTCCCACTGGGTGCGCGGGTAGCGCTGCCGGACCTCGTCGATGAACGAGTACGCCTCTTGCGGCAGCCGCCCGGTGTCCACGGTGATGACCCGGATGTCCGGCCGTGTCCGGGCAGCCATGTCGAGCACCACCATGCCGTCGGCCTGTAGCGCGGTGACGATCGCGAGCCGGCCGCCGAGGGCGTCCACCGCCCACTCGATGACGTCCTCTGGTTCCTGGTCGTCGAGATCAACGGCGATCTCGCCGATCTCCAGGTCGTCGAAGACAACCCGGGCATCGCTCACCGCGGCCGGTGTTTCCAGCGGGGTCATTTCGGTTGCTTCCTCTCGTTGGGCCTGCCGGCATCCCGGGGTGGGCTCGTGTCATCCACCAGACATGGCCATGACGATGGTGATATCCGTGCCTGGAGTGACTGGTGTTGACAATCCACCCAGATTGCGGATGTCGTCGTCACCGACCGTGATGAGAAAGGCCTCGGCGACCTGCCCGCCCGGGAACACCATGGCGGCGAACGCGGAGTGGGTTCCGGCAACCGCGGCCAGTGCCTCTCCCACGGTTGAGGCGCTGACCTTGATCTCGTCGGCGCCACCGACCAGGCTGAGCAGCGGTCCGGGCAGGTGCAGCACGGCATCGGCCTGCGCTGAGTCGTCCGCACCACCCGCCGCCTTCGAGGAGGTGGCCAGCGCGAGCAGTTGCTCGTCGCTGAGGGCGGCGCAGAAGTCCCCGAACGTGTACCCCGACGCCTGGCCACCGTCGGCCCGGGCGGTGAGCCAGCCGCCGACCAGGCGTTCGAGGACGCAGTCGACCTCGTCTGCCGGCACGCGGCGCAGCAGCCGCCGGCCGATGGCCGAGCGCTTGCCGAGGCCGCCGCCCACCGTCAGGTCATAGGCTTCGATTCTCTCCTGCGCGCCGGCAACCGTGGCGGTGGTGCCCTGCAGGCCGATCTCACCGACCCAGTGCTGCGCGCAGGTGTGCGGGCAGCCGTCCAGGTGGATGGCCAGGTCGCCGATCTGTTCGGCCCCGAAGCGGGTGGTCAGCCGTCCGAGGATGTCATGAAGCTTGCCCTTGGTCTCGGCCACCGAGTAGTTGCAGAACCTGTGGCTCGTGCAGGCGATCGACCGCGCGTACGCGCGCCCCTTGTCAGCCGGCAGCCCAAGCTCGGCCAGCCGGGCCTTCACCTCACCGGCTCGCCGTGTCGGCACGTTGCCGAGGATGATGTTCTGCTGCCGGGTGAACCGCGCGTCAGCGCCGAGGTCCCCGAGCAGATCGCCGATCTCCTCAAGCAGGCTGCCGCTGACCCGCCCGGCGGGACCGGCACCCCGATGCAGGACAGGCCCGGCTGCCGCTGGGCGTGGACCCCCATGTGGTCGGCGTCGGCGGTGGGCTCCGGCGCCACTCCGTCCTGGAGCCGGCGGCCGAGTTGCTCTTCGAGCCTGGCGCGCACGCCTTCGGGACCGTAGTCATCCATCATGAACTTGATCCGGGCTTTCGCCCGCGACACCCGGTACCGCAGGTCGCGCTGCCAGGCGTTGGTCACCGCCTGCAGGACCTCCACAGCGTCCCCAAGGGGGACGAAGACGCCGACGTCCCGGGAGATCCTCGGGGTGTTCGCCATCGGGCGCGGTGCGGGCGGTGGGAGTTGCAGAAGTCCTCGTATTCGCGCAGCACCATCATCAGGTGGCGCTGGTTCCATATCAGGGTCCGGTCCAGCAGCTCACGTCGGCAGCCGCCAATCCACCGCTCCATGACCGGATTCATTCGCGGTGCCTGAACGGCGGAGCGGATGACGCGGATCCCGGCCGCCTGGAACACGGCATCGAACGCCTGCGTGAAGCTGGCGTCCCGGTCATGCAGGACGAACTTCGCTCGTGCCCCGGCATCCTCCAGGTCCATGAGCAGGTTCCGGGCCTGCTGGACGACCCAGGACTGGACCGGATGCTCCGTGGCGCCCAGGACCCGGACACGCCGGCTGCCGTGCTCGATCACCGCAAGCACGTACATTACGGCGCACCGGCGGACGACCCGAGCGGCCGCGGCGCGACAGCGGCGGCGGACGATGTCGCGATGCCACCGCAAGATCGTGGCGGGAGTGACGATCAGCCGCATCGCTGCCAGCCGGCCGGCTGGCAGCATCCCGGCGAGCAGGGCCAGCCACGCCCGGTCCGGCCACGTCAACCTCGAATGAACGCGAGGCCGCTCGCGCAGGGTGACAGCGAGCTGATGGCGCAACATCAGGATCTCGGCGTCCTTCCACACGCCTCCCGCCGGGACAAGCCCAGCACCGACACGGGTGACAATGAGGAAGATCAGATTCAAGCCCACAAGCCGAAAATCATCGCACGGCCACCCGCGTGCAAATCCGCCACCAACCGCCACGCGCGGGCACTGACCCTATGGTCTCCTCGGCGCATACGCCCAGGTGGCATGCGTTTTCGGCA
>Ga0307373_10002919_pt1 | contig 30478 bp, 28 predicted proteins | sample OX2MG_FD_202534 | JGI IMG/M metagenome (GOLD analysis project Ga0307373, IMG submission 202534) | Soil microbial communities from Risofladan, Vaasa, Finland - OX-2 | ecosystem: Environmental > Terrestrial > Soil > Coastal area > Acid sulfate soil | place: Finland: Risofladan, Vaasa | collected... | reverse complement strand
TGGAGAACTTGAGCTTCTGTTCCTTCATGAAGTTGAGCAGGCCGAGCCACACCGTGGGCACGCCCGCCGACATGGTCACGCCCTCGCTCTCGAACTGCTGGTGCAGGCTCTTGCCGTCCAGGTGCTGCCCCGGGAACACCAGCTTGGTGCCGGTGAGCGCGCAGGAGTACGGCAGACCCCAGGCGTTGACGTGGAACATCGGCACCACCGGCAGCACCACGTCGCGCGCGGACACGTTGAGCGCGTCCGGCAGCGCCGCGGCGTAGGCGTGCAGCATGGTGGAGCGGTGCGTATACAGCGCGCCTTTCGGGTTGCCGGTGGTGCCAGAGGTGTAGCACAGGCACGCGGCGGTGCGCTCGTCGAAGCTCGGCCACTCGAACGCGTCGTCCTGCGCCTCGAGCAGCTCCTCGTAGCACAGCAGGCCGGGAATGGCCGACTTGGGCATGTGCGCGCGATCGGTCATCGCCACGTAGCCCTTGACGGTCTTGAGCTCGGGTGCGAGCTTCTCGATCAGCGGCGCGAAGGTCAAGTCGAAGAAGACGAACTTGTCCTCGGCGTGGTTCGCCATGTAGGTGATCTGGTCGGGAAACAGGCGCGGATTGATGGTGTGGATGACCGCGCCGCTGCCCGCCACCGCATAGTAGATCTCGAAGTGCCGGTAGCCGTTCCAGGCGAGCGTCGCGATGCGGTCGCTGGCGTTGACACCGAGAGCCTTGAGCGCCCTGGCCAGGCGCCGCGCACGCGTGTGCGCCTCACGGTAGCTGTAGCGGTGCAGCGCGCCGGAGCCGTCCGGGTCGGGCCCTTCCACCGTCTTCGACACGATCTCGACGTCGCCGTGGTGCCGGTCTGCATGGCGGATCAGGTCGGTGATCAGCAGCGGCGAGTCCATCATCAGGCCCTGCATACGAATCCTCCTCCAGAATGTGGTGAACCTGCTTCTTGTCTTGTGAAACGCAATTATGACGCCACCGCCCGCATCCCGCAGCCCTGCCGGCGCCGCAGCTGCGGAATGGGCTGTCTAGCGGCCGTCGATCCCGGTAAAATCGCCGCTCCACGGCGCGCCGGCTAGACCGTCGCGCACCGTTCCAGCCTGGAGATCCCGATGAGCGACGCTGCTCAGTATTCCGTCCGCGACGGCATCGCCGTCATCACCTTGAACAATCCGCCGGTCAACGGCCTCGGCCACGCCCTGCGCAGTGGCATCATGCAGGCCCTGCAGCAGGCCGGCGCCGACCCGGGCGTAAAGGCGATCGTGCTCATCGGCTCGGCGAAGGCGTTTTCGGGTGGCGCGGACATTCGCGAGTTCAACACGCCCAAGTCGGCCATGCCGCCGTCGCTGCACCAGATTATCGAGGCGCAGGACGCGAGCGCGAAGCCGATCGTCGCGGCGATCGGCGGCTTCGCGATGGGCGGCGGCCTCGAGCTCGCGCTCGGCTGCCACTACCGCGTGGCCGCTCCCAAGGCGCAACTCGCGCTGCCCGAGGTCAAGCTCGGCATCCTGCCCGGCGCCGGCGGCACCCAGCGCCTGCCGCGCGTGATTCCGGTGGCCGAAGCGCTCAAGATGATGACGACCGGTAACCCGATTCCGGCGGAAAAGGGCAAGCAGCTCGGGCTGGTGGACGAGATCGTGGCCGGCGACCTGCTCGAGGGTGCGCTCACCTACGCGATAAGGCTCGTCGCCGAAGGCAAGGGCCCGCGCCGCATCCGCGACCTGAAGGCCAGGCCCGAGGGCGACGCGAAGGCGTTCTTCGAGGCCGCGCGCGCGGAAGTGGCGAAGGCGAGCAAGGGCTATCCCGCGCCGCTCGAGATCGTCGCCTGCGTCGAGGCCGCCGTGAACCTGCCCTTCGACGAGGGGCAGAAGGAGGAGCGCCGGCGCTTCGAGCAGCTGGTGAACACCGCCGAGTCGAAGGCGCTGCGTCACATGTTCTTCGCCGAGCGCCAGACCACCAAGATCCCGGACGTGCCCGAGGACACCCCGGTGCGCGAGATCCGCAAAGCGGCGATCGTCGGCGCCGGCACCATGGGCGGCGGCATCGCCATGAGCTTCGCGAACGCCGGCATCCCGGTGACGGTGATCGAGGCGAAGCAGGAGGCGCTCGAGCGCGGCCTCGCGACGATCCGCAAGAACTACGCCAACACCGTGTCCAAGGGCCGGCTCAAGCAGGAGGACATGGACAAGAGGATGGCGCTGATCGGCTCAAGCCTCAAGCTCGAGGACGCGAAGGACGCCGACATCGTCGTCGAGGCGGTGTTCGAGCGCATGGACGTGAAGCAGGAGATCTTCCGCAAGCTCGACGGCATCGCCAAGACCGGCGCGATCCTCGCCACCAACACCTCGACGCTCGACGTCGACCAGATCGCCGCCACCACCAGGCGGCCCCAGGACGTGATCGGCACGCACTTTTTCTCGCCCGCGAACGTGATGCGCCTGCTCGAGATCGTGCGCGGGGCGAAGACCGCCAAGGACGTGCTCGCCACCACGCTCAAGCTCGGCAAGACGCTGAAGAAGGTGCCGGTGGTCTCGGGCGTGTGCGACGGCTTCATCGGCAACCGCATGCTGGAGAAGTACGTCCAGCAGGCCATGTTCCTGCTCGACGAGGGCGCCACGCCGCAGCAGGTCGACGGCGCGCTCACCCGGTGGGGGCTGGCAATGGGGCCGTTCACCATGTCCGACATGGCGGGCAACGACATCGGCTGGGAGGTGCGCAAGCGCCGCTACCAGGAGCGTCCGCACATGGTGTATTCGCGCATCGCCGACCGCATCTGCGAGCAGGGCCGCTTCGGGCAGAAGACCGGCACGGGCTTCTACCTGTACGAGCCGGGCAACCGCAAGCCGAGCCCCGACCCCGAGGTCGACAAGATCCTCGCCGCCTACCGCAAGGAGATCGGCGTCACGCCGCGCTCGATCCCGGACGCGGAGATCGTCGAGCGCTGCATGTACGCGCTCGCCAACGAGGGCGCGCGCATCCTGGAGGAAGGCATCGCGCTGCGCGCCTCCGACATCGACATGGTGTATCTCACCGGCTACGGCTACCCGCCGTACCGCGGCGGACCGATGTTCTACGCAGACACCGTGGGCGTGGCGAACGTGCTCGCGGCGATCGAGAAGTTCCAGAAGGGCTACCAGGGCGCGCAGTGGAAGCCCGCGCCGCTGCTGGCGAAGCGGGCCAGGGAAGGCAAGACGTTCAATTGACGCCGGGGCGGCGCCGTACGCCGATCATCGCGCGCTTTTGAGACCACGGAGACCACTCATGACCGAAGCAGTGATCGTATCGACCGCCAGAACCCCGCTGTGCAAGAGCTGGCGCGGGGCGCTCAACGTGACGCACGGGGCCACCATGGGCGGCCACGCGGTGAAGCACGCGCTCGAGCGCGCGAAGCTCGAGCCGGGCGAGGTCTACGACGTGATCATGGGCTGCGCCAATCCCGAGGGGGCGACCGGCGCCAACATCGCGCGCCAGATCGCGCTGCGCGCCGGGCTGCCGGTCACGGTGTCGGGCATGACCGTGAACCGCTTCTGCTCCTCCGGCCTGCAGACCGTGGCGCTCGCGAGCCAGCGCATCATGCAGGGCGAGGCCGACATCATGATCGCGGGCGGCGTCGAATCGATTTCCTGCGTGCAGAACGAAGCCAACAAGCACATGATCCAGGAGGAGTGGCTGGTCAAGAACAAGCCCGAGGTCTACTGGCCCATGCTGCAGACCGCCGAGATGGTCGCCAAGCGCTACAAGATCTCGCGCGAGCAGCAGGACCGCTACGGCGTCGAGAGCCAGCTCAAGGCCGCCAAGGCGCGCGCCGAGGGCAAGTTCAAGGACGAGATCGTGCCGTTCAGCACCAGGATGAAGGTGGTCGACAAGACCACCGGACAGGAGACGCTCAAGGACGTGACCACGTCCGAGGACGAAGGCATCCGACCCGACACCACCTACGAGGGCGTCTCGCAGATCAAGCCCGCGATCGAGGGCGGCGTGATCGCCGCCGGGAATGCGAGCCAGTTCTCCGACGGCGCCTCCGCCCAGGTGGTGATGAGCGACACGATGGCGGCTAAGAAGGGCTTGAAGCCGATGGGCGTATTCCGCGGCTTCGCGGTGGCGGGCTGCGAACCCGACGAGATGGGCATCGGCCCGGTGTTCGCGATCCCCAGGCTGCTGGCGCAGACCGGCAAGAAGATGGAAGACATCGGCCTGTGGGAGCTGAACGAGGCCTTCGCGGTACAGGTCATCTACTGCCGCGACAAGCTCGGCATCCCCAATGAGCGCCTCAACGTCGACGGCGGCGCGATCGCGGTGGGTCACCCCTACGGCGTCACCGGCAGCCGGCTGATCGGCCACGCGCTGATCGAAGGCAGGCGCCGCGGCGTGAAATTCGTCGTAGTGACGATGTGCATCGGCGGAGGGATGGGGGCGGCGGGACTGTTCGAAGTGGTCTGACGACCACTTCGCGCCCCGCCGCCTTATGCGGTACATGGAGCGAGGGGGCGCCACCCCTCTCTCCCCGTACGCCTCTCACTCCCCTTGTCCGAGCTTTTTCGCCTGCCATGAAGATCGCGATCGTCGGGACTGGAGCAATGGGGTCGGTGTACGCGACGCTGTTCGCGGCGGCGGGGCACGAGGTGTGGGCGATCGACCGCTGGCGCGAGCACGTCGAAGTGATGCGCGAGCGCGGCTTGCGCCTCGAGGGCGCATCGGGCGATCGCACCGTGCGCCTGCACGCCACCGCCGACGCGCGCGACGCGGGCCCTTGCGACCTGGTGATCCTCGCCACCAAGGCGATGCACGTCGCGGCGGCGGCCGAGGCGGCGAAGGCGCTGCTCAAGCCCGACACCGTCGTGCTTTCGATCCAAAACGGCCTGGGCGGCCCCGACACCGCCGCGGCCGTGCTCGGCAGGAAGCGCATCATGGTCGGCGTGGTGGGCGGCTTCGGTGCCTCGATGAAGGGGCCCGGCCACGCGCATCACAACGGCTGGGAGCTGGTGCGCCTGGGCGAGCTCGGCGGCCCGATCACGCGGCGCCTTGAGCAGGTCGCCGAGGGCTGGCGCAGCGCGGGCTTCCGCGTCAAGCTGTTCGACGACATCGACCAGCTCGTCTGGGAGAAGCTGATCTGCAACTGCGCCTACTCGGGCCCCTGCGGCGTCACCGACCGCACCATCGCCGAGGTGATGGGCGACCCGGACTGCGCGCAGGTCTCGGCCGGCTGCGCGACCGAAGCCTACCGGGCGGCGCTCGCGCGCGGCGTGAAGCTCGGCTTCGACGACCCGGTGGCTTACGTGCGCAAGTTCGGCTCGAAGATTCCGAACGCGCGGCCTTCGGTATTGCTCGATCTGATGGCCGGGCGCAAATCCGAAATCGACGTCATCAACGGCTCGATCCCGCGCGTGGCGCGCGAGCACGGCCTCGCCGCGCCCTGCAACGAGGTCGTCACCGCGCTGGTGCGCGAGAAGGAACGGCGCCTGGGCTGCCGCTGAGACGCGTCCGCAGCCCTCAGCGCGGCGCGCGCAGCCCCTGCAGCCTGAACGCGGGCACCGGCTGCTGGAAGCCGCGCAGCCGCAGCGGGCCGACAGGCTCGCTGTCGGCGAGACCGACCAGCTCGGCCTCGGTCTGGGCGTCCAGGATGATCTCTCCGGCGCGCGCCTCGCCGCACAGACGCGCCGCCAGGTTCGGCACGTTGCCGATCGCGGCGTACTCCCAGCGCTGCTCGAATCCGATCACGCCGAGCGTCGCCTCGCCCTGCGCGATACCGATGCCCAGGCCCACTTCGTGGCCGAGCCTCGCCCAGGCCTCGGCGATCGGAACGAAGGCCTGCTGCAGGCCGGCGGCCATGCGCACCGCGCGCTCGGCCGGCTGGTCGACCGGGAACGGATCGTTGAAGAAGATCATCACGCCGTCCCCCGCGAAGTGCTCCAGCGTGCCGCCGTAGTTGCTCACGATGGTGCCCAGCGTCGCGTGGTAGCTGCGCAGCAACTCGAGCACCTCCTCCGGATCGGCGCGGTCGGTGAAGGCAGTGAAGCCGCGCAGGTCGAGGAACACCGCCGTGATGTCACGCCGGTGCGGCGCGAGGATGTCCTCGCCGCCCGCCACGATCGCGTCGGCCACCTGCGGCGAGAAGAAGCGTTTCAGCCGGCCGAGACGCTGGATCGCCCCCACCTGCTCGGTCACGCGCTCCGCGAGCCTCGCGTTCCAGTCGCGCAGCGCCTCGGCCTGGCGGCGCACCTCGTCCTGCAGGGACTTGACGCGCAACAGCGACCTGACGCGCGCGAACAGCTCGGTCCAGTTGACCGGCTTGGAAAGAAAATCGTCGGCGCCCGCCTCGATGCCCTTCAGGCGCTCGGCCTGCGGATCGAGCGAAGTCACCAGCACCACCGGCAGCAGCGCGGTCTCCGGGTCGCTGCGCAGGCGGCGGCACAGCTCGTAGCCGTCGAGCACCGGCATCATGATGTCGGAGACCACCAGGTCGGGCCGCGCCTCGTGTACCAGCCTGAGCGCCTGCTCCCCGTCGAGCGCCGTGCAAACCTCGTAGTGGCGGCCGCGCAGCAGGCCGGCCATCAGCTCGACGTTGGTGCGCTGGTCGTCCACCACCAGGATGCGTCCCACGCCGGCGCGGGTCTCCACCGGGGACGCATCGACCGGATCCGATGGACTCATGGGTGCCGCCGGCGCTGCGCCTCTCAGAACTCGATCACGCCGCGCGCGTTCTTGCCCGATTCGAGATCGGCGAAGGCCTGCGCCGCCTCGTCGATCCTGTAGCGATGCGTGATCAGCTCGTCCAGCTTGAGACGGCCCGCCATGTACAGCGCGAGCATGCGCGGGAAGTCGACGCGCGGCACGCAGGAGCCGAAATAGCTCCCGGTGAGCGTCTTTTCCTCGAACGGCAGCGTCATGGTGCGCACCGAGGTCGAGTCGCCCGGCTTGGCGACGCCGACCACCACGGCGAGGCCGCCGCGCCCGATGGCGCGATAGGCGATCCCGGCGAGCTCGCCGCTGCCGACGCACTCGAAAGCGTAGTCCGCGCCGCCGCCGGTCAGCTTCTTGATCGGCTTGACCAGGTCCTCACCGGGTCTGGCGAGCAGCGTGTCCGTCGCGCCGAACTGCTGCGCCATCTCGAGCTTGGCCTGCAGCGTATCGATCGCGACGATGCGCCCGGCGCCGGCGATGCGCGCGCCCTGGACGACGTTCAGCCCGACCCCGCCGCAGCCGAACACGACCACGCTCGAGCCCGGCACGACGCGCGCGGTGTTGAACACCGCCCCCACGCCGGTGGTCACGGCGCAGCCCACCAGCGCCGCGCGGTCGAGCGGGATCGTGCGATCGATCTTGACCACGTTGTCGACCGACAGCGTCGCGTACTCGGCCATCACGCCGCAGCCGGAGAAAACGTTGAGCGGATTGCCCTGCGCGTCGCGGGTGCGCAGCGTGCCGTCGGGCAGCGTGATGAGCGCCTTCGCCTGGTCGAGGCACAGCACCGGGCGCCCCATGGCGCAGAAGCGGCACTTGCCGCACATGTAGATGAAGGAGGAAACGACGTGGTCGCCGAGCGCGAAGCCGCTGACGCCTTCGCCCACCTCGACCACTTCGCCCGCCGCCTCGTGGCCGAGGATGAGCGGCAGCTGCATCGAGATGGTGCCGTTGGTCGCCGAAAGGTCCGAATGGCACACGCCGCAGGCAGCGAGCCTGACCATCACCTCGCCGCGCTCGGGCGAGTCCACGGTAATGCGCTCCACGACAACCGGCTTGTTCAGCTCGCGGCAGATCACCGCGCGGGCGGCTTGCGCCATGCAATATATCTCCTTGTCCGCTCGAGCTGGCGAGTATAGCGCGCTCGCTCAGCTAAAATGCGCTTCACCGACAAGGGGGTCCCAATGATCGTGCGCGACAAGTTCTACATCGGCGGCAAGTGGGTCGAGCCCTGCGGCAAGGAGGCGATCGACGTGCACAACGCGGGCACCGGAGAGGTGATGGGCCGGGTCCAGGCCGGCGGCGAGAAGGACGCCGACGCCGCGGCAAACGCGGCGCGCGCGGCGCTCGAGGGCTGGACGCACACGCCGATCGAGCAGCGCGCCGGGTTCCTCGAGAAGATTTCCGCCGGGCTGAAGGCGCGCGTGGACGAGCTCGCGAAGCTCATCGCACAGGAAGTCGGCATGCCGATCAAGCTCGCCAGCCGCATCCAGGCGGGACTGCCGATCGCCAACTTCGCCAATTACGCCAGGCTGCTCAGGGACTTCAAGTTCGAGGAGCGCGTTGGAAACTCGCTGGTGACAAGGGAGCCGGTCGGCGTGGTGGTCGCCATCACGCCGTGGAACTATCCCCTGCACCAGATCGCGCTGAAAGTCGCGCCGGCGCTCGCCGCCGGGTGCACGGTGGTGCTCAAGCCCTCCGAGGTGGCGCCATTCAACGCGTTCCTGCTCGCCGAGGTGATCGATGCCGCCGGCCTGCCGAGGGGCGTGTTCAACCTCGTCACCGGCTTCGGCCAGAGCGTGGGCGAGGCGCTGGTGCGCCACCCGATGGTGGACATGATCTCGTTCACCGGCTCGACGCGCGCCGGCAAGCGCATCTCGGAGCTCGCCGCGCAAGGCGTCAAACGCGTGGCGCTGGAGCTGGGCGGTAAGTCGCCCTCGGTGATCCTGGACGACGCCGACCTTGCTGCGGCGGTGAAGAGCACCGTCAACGGCTGCTACCTCAACTCGGGCCAGACCTGCACCGCGCTCACGCGCATGCTGGTGCCGGAATCGAAGTACGAAGAGGCGAAGAAGATCGCCGCCGAGGTCGCCAACGCCTTCACGCTCGGGGACCCGCTCGCCGAGACCACCAAGCTCGGGCCTCTCGCCTCGGCGGCGCAGCTCGAGCGCGTGCGCGCCTACATCCGCAAGGGCGTCGCCGAAGGTGCGGAGCTCGTCGCCGGCGGACCGGACATCCCGCAGAACGTGCCGGGGGGCTACTTCGTGAAGCCGACCGTGTTCGGCAAGGTCAAGCCGGGCTCGACCATCGAGCAGGAAGAGATCTTCGGCCCGGTGCTCTCGATCATCACCTACAAGGACGAGGAAGAGGCGATCCGCATCGCCAACGACACGCCCTACGGCCTGGCGGGCGCGGTGTGGGGCAAAGACGAGGCGCACGCGCAGAAAGTCGCGCGCCGCATCCGCGCCGGGCAGGTGGACGTGAACGGCGGCGCGTTCAACATGAATGCCCCCTTCGGCGGCTTCAAGCAGTCCGGGCACGGCCGCGAGGCCGGCGTCTACGGGCTGGAGGAATTCCTCGAGTACAAGAGCCTGCAGCTAAAGGGCTGAGCGCCAGCCCTCTCAGGCACCCAGCCGCGCCGCCGCCGCGCCGATCGCCGCCTCCAGCTCGGGATAGCTGCGCGTCACCCCGAACTGCGGGAACTGCGCCGCGATGGCCGGCGGCGGGCTGAAGAAGATCCCAGCATCGGCGGCCGCGAGCATCGCGGTATCGTTGTACGAGTCTCCCGCGGCGATCACCTTGTAGCGAAGCCCCTGGAAGGCCTGCACCGCGGCGCGCTTCTGCTCGGGCATCCTGAGGCGGTAGGCGCTGACGTAGCCCTCGCCATCGGTCTCCAGCCGGTGGCAAAACAGCGTCGGGCGGCCGAGCTGACGCATGAGCGGATCGGCAAACTGGTAGAAGGTGTCCGACAGGATCACCACCTGGAAGCGCTCGCGCAGCCGGGCGAGAAATTCGGCCGCGCCCTCAAGCGGCGCCATGCCGGCGATCACCTGCTGGATGTCCGCCAGCCGCAGGCGATGTCGAGCCAGCAGCTCGAGCCGGTAGCGCATCAGCACGTCGTAATCGGGTTCGTCGCGCGTGGTGCGCGCGAGCGCCGCGATGCGGGTGCGCCGCGACACTTCAATCCAGATCTCGGGGACCAGCACGCCTTCGAGATCGAGGCACACGAGCTGCATGCGATTTCCCTTCCTTCGCGTCCGCGCGCAAAAAGGGTCGATGGTACCAATTCGGCTAGAATTCCGGCACTCTCCCCACCGAAGGAGAAGCGCATGAGCGTGAAGAAGCTGTTCGACCTCACGGGGCGGGTCGCGATCATCACCGGCGGCTCGCGCGGCCTCGGGCTGCAGATGGCCGAGGCGCTGGGCGAAATGGGCGCCAGGCTGGCCCTCACGGCGCGCAAGAAGGACGAACTCGACGAGGCCGTAGTGCACCTGAACAAGCTCGGCGTCGAAGCCGCGGCTTACGTCTGCGACCTGGGCAAGCGCGAGCAGATTGCGCCGGTCGCGGACGCGATCCTGAAGCACTACGGCAAGGTCGACATCCTGGTGAACAACGCGGGGACCACTTGGGGTGCGCCGGCGGAGGACCACCCGATCGAGGCCTGGGACAAGCTGGTCAACCTCAACCTGACGGGCACCTTCCTCGTCAGTCAGCAGGTGGCCAAGAAATCGATGATCCCGAACCGCTACGGGCGCATCGTCAACGTCGCCTCGGTCGCGGGGCTGCTGGCGAGCGACCCGCGCGTGGTACGCACCATCGCCTACAACGCGACCAAGCACGGCGTGGTCGGCCTGACGCGCCAGTTCGCGGCCGAGTGGGGCGAGCACGGCATCACGGTGAACGCCATCTGCCCCGGGTTTTTTCCCTCGAAGATGACCAAGGGAACGCTCGACACGGTGGGCAAGCTGGTCATGGAGGTGACGCCGACCAGGCGCCTGGGCGGGGACGAGGACCTGAAGGGCGTCGCGGTGCTGCTCGCCTCCGACGCCTCGCGCCACATCACGGGGCAGGCGATCGCGGTGGATGGCGGCGCGACCATCATTTAGCGATGAGCGGGACGACCAAGCACGTCGAGTTCGCGCGGGACTACCAGAAGAAGATCCCGTTTCTCGAGCATCTCGGCGTCGTCACCGAAGAGCTGGGCGAAGGCACAGCGCGCGTGTCGCTGCCGCTCGAAGCCCATATGACCAACAGCTTCGGCAGCGCGCACGGCGGGACCATCATGACGCTGCTTGACGTCGCGCTGTGCACCGCGGCGCGCACCCTGCATCCCGATTCGATCGGGGTGCTGACCATCGACCTGAGCATCTCGTTCGTCGGCGCCGGAACAGGCCAGCGCCTGCTGGCCGAGGCGCGCGTGCTGAAGAACGGCCGCTCGACCATCTTCGTCGAGGGCGAAGCGAGAAACGAGGACGGCAGCTTGGTCGCCAAGGCGATCGGCACGGTGCGCGCGCGCACGCGCGATGAGCCCGGCGGCGCGCTCAGCGCGCTCAGCGCGCCAGCACGATGAGCGCGTCGGCCGCGACGACACCCTCGCCCCGCGGCCGCACGAACAGCGGATTGATGTCCACCTCCACGATGGCATCGCCGTGGTCCGCGAGCAGATGCGAGAGCCTGGAGAGCGCGTCCGCCAGCGCATCGACGTCCGCCTCCTTCTGCCCCCGGTAGCCCCGCAAGATCCGCGCGGCGCGGATCTCGCCGATCATCTCGCGTGCGGTCTCGCGACCGAACGGAGCGAAGCGCAGGCTGACGTCGCGCAGCACCTCGGCGAACACGCCGCCGAGGCCGAACACCACCACCGGGCCGAAGAACGGATCGATCATGCCCCCGGCGATGGTCTCGACCCCGCCCACCATTTCCTGCAGCAGCACACCCTCGATGCGTGCCTCGGGACGGTAGCGCGCCGCGGCCGCGCGCATGTGCGCCACCGCGCGCTTGAGCTCCGCGAGATCCTTCAGGCCGACGCGCACCGCCCCGGCCTCGGTCTTGTGCGGCAGGTCCGACGATTCCAGCTTCGCCACCAGAGGAAACGCGAGCGGCGCGCTCTGCAGGCGGTCGAGCTCCGCCCAGTCCAGCAGCACCTCGCGCGTGACCGGAATGCCGTAGGCCTCGAGCACCTGCTTGGAGCGGTGCTCCGAGAGCGTCTTGCGATCGGCGGGGAAAGACAGCACTTTTGAAGCGACGTCGCGCGGGCCGTCCGGGCGGGCAGGGTCTTTGGCGAGCTTCGAGGCGAACTGCCACAGGGCGCAGGCGCCGAGCGCGGCGCGCCCGGGCGTCGGAAAGCAGGGGATGCGCGCCGCATCGAGGACTTCGAACGCCCGGGCCGCGCGTTCGCGCGCTGCGCTCGAGACCATCAGGATGGGCTTGGGCGATCGTTCGGCCAGCGCGCTCAGCTCGAGCGCGAGTCGCTCGGCCTCCGCGCCCTGCATCGAGGCGCTCACCACGACGAGCTGCGCAACCGCAGCGTCCGCCAGGACAGCCTCGCACACCCGGCCGAAAATCGCGAAATCGTTGAATACCTGCGCAGTCACGTCGGCCGGATTCGCCGCGCAGGCGAACTCGGGAAGGAGCTGCGCGAGCCTGTGCTGCGTGTCCTCGCCCAGCGCCGGCAGCCTGAGGCCGTATTCCTCGCAGCGGTCGGCGAGCAGCACGCCGGCGCCGCCCGACACCGACACCACGCCGATGCCGTCGCCCGCAGGCAGGCGTCCCGCGCGAAACGCCCTCACCGCGTCGACCAGATCGTCGACGTCGCGCACCTCGATGAAGCCGCCCTCGCGGAAGACCTCCTTGTACAGCTCGTAAGGCGCGGTCAGGTTCGCGGTGTGCGAGGCTGCCGCGCGCCGCCCGAGCTGGGAATTGCCGACCTTCCACACCAGCACGGGCTTGCCCTTTTCCAGCGCGCGCCGGCCGAGCCGCCGCAGCGCGCGCCCGTCGCGCACGCCCTCCAGGTAGAGCGCGAGCGTTTCGACGTCGTCCTGATCGAGCAGATAGTCGAGCAGCGAGACCGCATCGACGTCGGTCTCGTTGCCCGTCGAGACGACGTAGCTGAAACCGATGCCGCTCGCCTCCGCCAGGCTCACGACCGCGTAGCCGAATCCGCCGCTCTGCGTGACGAGGGCCACCTTGCCGCGCTGCGCGTGCGCGTACTGAAACGGGGCGCCGAAGCCGCAATACACCGAGTGCTCTGGGCTCATCAGCCCCTGGCAATTCGGCCCCACGACGCGCACGCCGCTCTCGCGGATCGCGGCCTCGAGCTCGTCCTGCAGCGCGCGGCCTTTCTCGCCGACTTCCTTGAATCCCGCGCTGAGCACGATCGCGAACGGAATCCCGGCACGGCCGCAGTCGCGCAGCGCCTGCGCAACGAGCTTCGCGCTGACCGCGACGAGGGCCACGTCGCACGGTTGCGGCACCGACGCCGCATCGGGATAGCAGCGCAGGCCGCGGATCTCCTCGTAGCGCGGATTGACCGGGTAGATGCGCCCGGCGTAGCCGAACTCGGTCAAGGCGCGCATCGGCTGGCCGCCGATGCGCGCCGCCTCCGCCGAGGCGCCGATCACGGCGATGCCCCTCGGCCTGAGCAGGCGCCCGAAGTCGGCGTGGCCGCGCTCGCGCGCACACGCCTGCCCGCTCATCGCGGCTCGTCCCGCACGAGTTCGAGCTGCAGATCGCCCTTCGAGACGTAGATGCGGCTCACCTTCGGCCGGCGCACCAGCTCCTCCAGAAGATGCAGCAACGGGTTGCGCCCCGCGGCCGCGGCGGCGGCCGGGTCGTGCGCCATCATCTGATCCACCTGCGTGCCGGCGAACATGAAGCGCAGCAGCCGCTCGTCGTCGCTCGCGTTCGGATACTTGCGCCTCAGTTCGGCGATGGCCGCAGGTGGCGGCGCAGGCTCGAGCGCGATGCGCTTGGAGCCGTTCTCGACGATCCGGTCGAGCACCTGGGGATCGATCGGCGCGAGCAGCCTTCCGTAGTAGCCGAGGGCGTATTTCTTGACCTCATCGGGAACGATCTCGTATCGCTGCCCGCGCACCACGTTGAGCACCGCCTGGGTGCCGACCAGCTGCGCGAAGGGCGTGATCATGATCGGCCAGCCCAGCTCGCGCCGCACCCGCGCGCACTCCTCGAGCAGCTCGTCGAACTTGTGCAGGATCCCGGCGTGCTCGAGCTGCGAGCGGAAGTTGCTCAGCATGCCGCCCGGGATCTGGTGCTCGTAGTGGAAGGGATCGTACTCCAGCGGCGCTCCGAGCGGCTTGCCCTCGCGCTCGGCGATCCCCCGGAAGTGCTCGCCCACCTCGTCGATCAGGCCGTCGTCCACCCCGATGCGATAGCCGCGGTGGCGCAGGGCGCGCGCCATCGACTGCGTGGCAGGCTGCGCGGCGCCGTTGGCGAGCGGCGCGATCGAAGTGTGGATCTCGTCCACTCCGAGGTCCACACCCTCCAGGTAGACGAGCGGCGCGAGCCCGGTCAGGCAGTGACTGTGCAGCTCGAGCGGCGTGCCGCCAACCACCGCGCGCAGCGCCGGCACCAGAGTGCGTATCCGATCGGGGGTGAGCAGCCCGCCCGCGTCCTTGATCATGATCGCGTCCACCTTGCCGCGCTCGATCAGCGCCTTTGCCGTGTGCACGTACAGCTCGTCGGTGTGCACCGGGCTGAGCGAGTAGGACAGCGCGCCGAAGGTGCGCGCCCCGAGCCGCTTCGCAACACGGATGCTGGCGAGCATGTTGTCCACGTCGTTCAGGCCGTCGAACGCGCCCACCACGCCGAAGCCGTTCGCCACCAGGCGTTCGACCCACAGCTCAACGATGTCGTCCGGCACGATATCGAAGCTCATGATGTTGCGGCTGCGGATCAGCGCGCGCAGCGGCGTGCGCGGGCAGCGCTCGCGCATCAGTCGCACCCGCTGCCAGGGATCCTCCTTCAGGTAGCGGATGCACACGTCGAACTGGATCGCGCCGGCCAAGTCGATCTGCGCGAACCCGCTGCGGTCCATGCGCTCGGCCACCGGCAGCATGTGCGCGGTGGTCATGCGCGTCGCCCACAGGCACTGGTGCGCGTCACGCAGCGTGGTGTCGATGATCCTGACCTCGCGCGCGCTCGCGGGGCGGCGCTTCACGCTGCGCGTGTCTGCCATGGCGTCAGCGCGACGGGTCGATGACGACGAGCGGCTGCCCGTATTCCACGACCCCCCCGTCGGCCACGAGAATATCGCGCACCGTTCCCTTCGTTCCCGCCTTCACCGTATTGAACAGCTTCATCACCTCGACCAGGCAGACCGCATCCTCCGCCTCCACGCGCGCGCCGATCTCCACGAAGGGCGGCGCGCCCGGAGACTCTGCCCGGTAGAAGGTTCCGACCATCGGCGAGCGCACCACAGCGCTGCCTTGCGCAATGCGCGCGTCGAGCGGCGCGGCGGGCGCCTGCGCAGGTTCGATCGCCGGCGCCGGGGCCGCGGGAATCCCGGCTGCGCGCGGTTCCGCGGGCCCGGCCGCGCTGCGCCGCAGGTGGATCTTGAGGTCCGCGAACTCCACGCGTACCTCGTCGAACTGCGACTCGTCGACGAGCTTCAGGATCCTGGCGACGTCGCTCTCGCTAAGCCCCATGAACTCTCCCCGTTTCCACGGCGCCGCCCGCACCGCATGAGCGCCGGAGCCCTCACCCAGCGGCCGCAAAGGCCGGCTCGAACCGTGAATCGAGGCCGCAGCTCACTCGACCGTCCGGCGTCACGGTGAGGCTGGACGCTGGACCGTAGTACTCGTGGAGGTCGATCGCGCGAGCCTGCGGAAGCGCGCCTGCAAGTTCAGGGTCCGCTTCGAGCAGACCCTCCGGTGTGACCGCCACCCTGGGAAGCGCGAGGGCTTCGGCGAGGTCGATTCCGTGGTCGAGAAGGTCGGTGACCGCCTGCAGCACGATGGCGGGAATTCGCGTCCCGCCAGGCGAACCGATCGCGTGCCGGCAGCCGTTGGCGTCCCGCACGATGACGGGACACATGTTGTGCAATGCCACCGGCGCGCGTGCTTCGGCCGCGACAAGCAGGTTTGCCCCGGCATTGAGCACGATGCCGGTGCCCTCTGCAACGAGCCCTGAGCCGAACCACAGCGGTCCATGGGTGAACGTCAGAGACACCAGCCAGCCATCGGCATCGACCGCGCACAAGTGGGTCGTGTGCGCGGCTGCCCGGGCAGACTTTCGAAAGGGTGCTGCGCGACTGTTCCAGCCGACCCTGAGAGCCGAGGCAATCTGCTCGACATATCCCGGGGAGCGTCCGCGCTCGAGCGGCTGATGCTCCAGCTCCCGCAACGCGCTTGCCAGCACCTCGAAGCCGGACCATGCTCGCGCCGCGCCAAATATCGCGGCGCCCCGGTAGGTCGATCGATCGGCGGGGCCCGTTTGGGGCGCGTAGGCGGCGAAATCCTTGGTCGACAGCGCGCCTCCTTCCGCGTTCACGCTGCGCACGATGGCCTCGACGAGCGGCCCCGCGCGCAAGGCGGCCTCGCCCTCGTCCGCAATCCGCCGCAGAACGGCCGCGAGGTCGGGCTGCCTGAGCGGCGCTCCGGCGTCGAGGGGCGTGTCACCCGAGAAGAAGATCCTGCGAAACTCGCCGTTCAGTGCGCAATGATTGCGCACAGCCCAGCGCAGTGCGGCCGCGAGCCCCGCGCTCACCGGGATCCCCTGCGCGGCAAGCTCCACGGACGGAGCGATCACCTCGCCCAGGGGGCGCCGGCCGTACTTCCGGTGAGCGGCGAGCAGCCCGAACGCGGCCGCGGGTACCGAGACCGAGGCTCCGCCGTGCGCGAACCCCCATGAGCGCCCGGCGTTGCGCAGGCGGCCGAAATCGAACTCGATGGGGGCCGCGGTATTGAAGTCCACCTGCTCGCACACGGTCCCGGCGCGATCGGCGAGCACCATGCAGCCGCCCTGGCCGCCGATCCCACAATTCGCACTATCGACCACCGCCAGGGCAAACGCCGTCGCGACTGCGGCGTCCACCGCGTTGCCGTCGCGCTCGAGGAGCGTGCGCCCCGCCCGTGCCGCCTCCGGGTGCGCCGCGGTCACGCCCGCGCGCGCCTGCCCGCCTGAAACCGGTCCACCGCTCATTGCCAGTGGACGCTCTTTTCCGCCTTGTCGAGATAGCTGTAATCGAGGTACTTGTTCACCCAGCCGTCGATGTCCTGACCGAAGGACGCCGGGATCTTCTTGGCGTCGATGACCGCCTTGAGGATGATCCGGGTCGAGGGCATGTCCACGCGCGGGTCCGTCACCGTGATCGATTTCATAGCGTCCAGGACGATCGGCACACCCTTGGGATTGTTCATCTTCTTGGCGACGATTTCGGCCACCGTCCGCGCCGAGTGGGTCTTGATGTACTGCATGCCGCGCAGCGTCGCCTTCACGAACCCTTCGACCGCCTGGGGATGTTCCTTCACGAACGCCGGCGATACGATGACCTCGAGGCTTTCCGCGTTCTTGATCGGCGGAAGCTGGGCGATGTAGTGCAGCGCCGGGTTCTGGTGGATCGCGGTCGCGGCGGCGGGCTCCCACGAGATGAACGCCGCGATCTCGCCCTTCTGCGCCATCACCGCGAAGTCCGACACCATGGCGAACACCCGCTGGAACTTGATGTGCTGGGTGTTCTCGACGTAGGTCAGGACCGCGTCCTGCACCGTGCCCAAGCCGGGGCTTCCGACCTTCTGCCCGTTGAGGTCCTTGTACGAGTGGTACTTCTTCGCGCCCACCAGCGGGGCGTTGTACTTGGTGACCGACATCAGCATCTTGAAGTCCTGCCCGCGCGCGGCCATTTCCATGAATGGCGCCAGGCCGCCGGCCATCATGTCGATCTCCCCGTTGGCGAAATGCAGCAGTCCTTCCGGGCCGTTATTAAAGGTGCGACGGTCGATCTTGATGCCCTCGTCAGCGTAGTAGCCCAGCGCGTCGGCCACCCAGATGTTGGCGTAGTCGGCCTCCGAGCCGATCTCGTCGCCCAGCCGCACCGTAGTGAGCGTCTTGCCGCCCTGCGCGAGCGCCGCCGGCGAGCAGCCGAGCGCGAGGCCGAGTGCGAATACGGCGCCGGCCAAGCCGGCGAACAGCCGCCGCCCGGGACGCGAGACACGATCAATGATTTGCATGTTCAACCCTCCTCCGAGTTATCAGGCACTACTTCCACCAAGCGCGCCGCGCTGGCGCGGCGCGCACTTCCGCTTGCCCGGTGCGCTGGTCAACCGGCGTTCGACAGCACGGCCGAATTGAGCAGGCCGGCGAACTGCGCGCGCAGCCGCGTGAATTCCGGGCTCAGCGTGTTGCGCGGTCGCGGCAGCGCGATCGGCACGTCGGCCAGGATCCGCGCCGGCTTGGCCGACAGCACGATGGTCCGATCCCCGAGGAACACGGCCTCCTCGAGGTTGTGTGTCACGAAGATGATGGTGCCCTTCTTGCGCCCCCAGATGCTCAGCACCTCCGCCTGCATGCGCTCGCGCGTCGGCTGGTCGAGGCTGACGAAGGGCTCGTCCATCAGGATCACGTCGGCGTCCGTGGCGAACGCGCGCGCGATCGCCACGCGCTGCTTCATGCCGCCGGAGATCTGGTGCGGGTAGTAGTTCTCGTAGCCACGCAGGTTGACGACCCCGAGAATGTCGTCGACCACGCCCCTGATCTCGCTGGCGCGGCGCTTCTTGATGCGCAGACCCATGGCGACGTTGTCGCGGACCGTCAGCCACGGCAGGGTGGACGGCTCCTGGAACACGAACGAGATGTTCTGCCGCTTCGGGTCGACGGGCTTGCCGTGAACCAGGACGCGCCCGCGCGTGGGCTTGAGCAGGCCCGCCAGGATGTCGAGCAGCGTGGTCTTGCCGCAACCGCTCGGCCCGCACACGCAAAGGAACTCGTTCTCGCGCACTGCGAACTGCAGTCCGTCGTGCACGCACAGCGCGCCGAAGCTGTGCGAGACGTCCACGTCCACCTTCACTTTGCGCTCGCTCATCGATATGTCTCGCGGCCTTGCAAGCGTGGCGGTCACGGCGCGCGCCCTAGAGCGTGACCTGCCAGCGCCAGCGGAACAGGTACTTCTCCAGCAGCAGCAGGATCTCGTTGAAGGCGAACCCGATCAGACCGATCAGCACCATGGCGACGACGACCTCGGGTATGCGCAGAAGCTCCGAGTAGTTCACCATCATGCGACCGAGTCCGGTTGGCGTGCCGCCGGTGAGCTCGGCGGCGACGATCGTCATCCAAGCCGTCCCCAGGCCGACGCGCATGCCCCCGAGGATGTCCGGCAGCACGGTCGGGAGGACGACGCGCGCGAGCACGTAGGCCTTGCCGGCGCCATAGACCATCGCCACCTTGCGGTGGATCGGCTCGACGCGCGCCACGCCGATCAGGGTCGCGGTAAAGATCGGAAAGAAGGCACCGAGGAAGATGAGGAACGCGTAACGCGTCAGGCCCGTGAACAGGATGATCGCCAGCGGGATCCACGCAATCGGCGGAATGAAGCGGAAGGGCTCGATCACCGCCCGGATGTTCCGGTAGACGGCGTTGTACAGCCCCATCAGCAGCCCGAGCGGCACCCCGAACGCCACTCCGAGGCCGAAGCCGACCAGCAGGCGGTACACGCTCGCCCAGACGTGGGTCCACAGGCTGATGCCCAGCACGTCGCCGTTGCGTGCCAGATCGACGAACGCCACGTAGATCGCCACCGGCCCCGGCAAGTACGGCGAGTGGTACTCGGCGGCGCCGATCTGCCAGGCGAGCAGCGCGACGGCGAGGGACACGCAGTTCCACAGCACGGTCCACCAGCGGGAGCGCGCGCCTGCCCGCCCGGGCGCGCGCGCCTGTGCCTGTGCCTGCTGCGGCGCATCGGCGCGCACGCTGCTCAGAACCGGGGCGTGTCCGGACATCAGGCTCGCGCCCGCAACGCTGCGCGACGGGCGGATACGAGCGGCGCATCGGGATGGCGCTGTCGTTGCATCACTCCTCCTGCTCTTGGTGCTACGGCGTGCTCGGCGCGCGCCGACGCGGGAATCCGGCGCTGGCGGCGGCCTTGCTTTATAGTGAAGCCAAGTTACTACTATATAGTTTTAGTGTCAACGCGCGCGGGGCGCAGCGTAGGGAAGCGGTATGCTATCTGGCGAGGCCACAATGGCCGACATTCCGACATGACCTCCGCCCCGCCGCCCCGCCGGCGCGAACGATTCTTCGCGAAATACCGTCCGCGCGCCGCGCTCGGCGGACCGAAGTACAGGATCCTGCGCGAGGCCATCATCGCGGCGATCGAGGACGGCTACTGGAAGGGCGGTGACCGGCTGCCCACCGAGCTCGAGCTGACGGCGATGACGCCTTACAGCCTCGGGACCGTGCAGCGGGCAATCCAGACTCTGGTGGCGGAGGGTTTCGTCACCCGCAAGCAGCGCAGCGGAAGCTTCGTCGCCCCGGGGCACCAGCGCATCGGCGGCCCCTGGCTGTTTCGCTTCCTGGCCGAGGACGGCAGCGGGTTCCTGCCGATGTTCACCAAGGTGATCGACCGGCGGCAGGTGGTCGAGTCCGGTCCGTGGTTCAGCTGGCTGACGCAGGGCAAGCCCGGGAAGCGGCTGCTGCGCATCGACCGGCAGATCCGCGTCAACAGCGAATTGGTCGCGTTCAACCAGGTGTACCTCGATCCCGAGGTCTACCGGGTCATCGCCGCGGCGCGCGCGCGCGAGCTGGACGGCGTCAACTTCGTGCATCTCATTCAGGATGCCTATCAGTTGCCGGTCAACAACATCGCGCACACGGTGCGCTGCGCGTTGCTGCCGGATGCCGCGCTCGGCGCGATCGGCCTGCATCGGCGCACGCTCGGCATGATCGTCGAGATCGCGGCGAGCGCGGGGCGCAGCCGCCCGGTCTCCTACCAGCAGATGTTCGTACCGCCGACCGACTACCGGCTCTACATCTCGGAGTCGGCCGCGGACTGGCACGCGGCGACCCCGGCGGAACTGTTACCCGGCGCGCGCTAGCGAGGCCGAGCCGCGGCCGCCTAATCGGCCAGGGATTCGGACAGGAATCGCGTCGCCGTCGCGTGCGCATCGAGCGCGCCTCGCACCATCCCGCCCATGTTGAAGAAGCCGTGGATCATGCCGGCAAAGACTTCGTGGCGGACCTCGTTGCCGGCGCCCGCCAGCGCTTGTGCGTAGGCCAGGGCGTCGTCGGCCAGCGGGTCGCACTCCGCCGCGATGATCAGGGTGCGAGGCTGCGCGCGCAGGCTGCGCGCCGCGACCGGAGCGAAGCGGGGATCGTCGTCGAGGTCCCGGCCCTGCGTGTAGTGGCGGTAGAACCAGTCGATGTCGTTCAGGGTGAGGAAGTGGCCTTCGGCGAAGCGCTGCTTCGACGCGCTCGGACGGCGCCCGATGACGCTCGGATAGACCAGGATCTGCGCCGCCGGCGGCGCCAGGTCGGCCTCGCGCGCGAGCAGCGACACGACGGCGGCGAGCGTCGCGCCGGCGCTGTCGCCCGCGACCGCGAGTCGCGCCGGCCGCGCCGCTTGCTCGCTCAGCCGCGCGAGGGCCCAGCGGTAGGCGTGCAGCGCGTCCTCGACCGCGGCCGGGAACGGATGCTCCGGGGCGAGCCGATAGCCGACCGAGTAGACGCCGCACCCGCAGCGCGCCGCGAGCATCCGGCACACGATGTCGCTCGTTTCGATGCTGCCCACGCAGTAGCCACCGCCGTGAAGCCACAGCAGCCCGCCCGCGCCGGGCGCGCGTTGCGCCGGCGTGTATTCCCGGATGCGCGGGCCCGCGGCCCCCGCCTGCTCGTCGCGCACGGCGACCGACGCATCGGGCGCCAGATCGAGCAGGCGCAGCCCCTTTTCGTAAGTCCTGCGCGCGGCCTCGATCGGCTGGCTGGAAAGAAGCGGCGTGCTGTTGCGCCGCATCCCCTCCAGGATCCGCGCGACGTCCCGGTCGAGCCCCTGCATGGCCCGGGCTCAGGCCGCGTCCTGCTCGACCCGGCACACGACCCCGCCGACCTCGACGCTGTCTTCGACGTTGGCGACGATCTCGACCAGCTTGCCGTCGAAGGGCGCCGGGATCTCGGTGGCGACCTTCTCGGTCTCGATGTCGTAGAGCGGCTCGCCCTGCTTGAAGCGCTCGCCGGGCGCCTTGTGCCAGAGCTTGAGCGTGGCCTCTTCCATGTTCATTCCGATCCTGCCCAGCTTCAGCTCAACCATGGCGGCGCGCTCCTTCGGACGCGGCGATCTCGAGAACGGCGCCGACGATCCTGTGATGATCGGGCAACACCGCCTTTTCGAGCACGGGGGAATACGGGATCGCGACGTCCTCGACGGCGACGCGCTTGATGGGGGCCTTGAGCAGGTGAAAGCCGCGCTCGGCGACGGTCGCCGCGATCTCGCTCGCGGCGCTGCACGACTTGCGCGCCTCGTCGACGACGACCAACCGGCCGGTGCGACGCACCGAGGCGAGGATCGTGTCGTAGTCCATCGGCACCACCGTGCGCGGATCGATCAGGCTCGCCGAGATGCCCTGCTTCGCCAGCTCGTCGCAGGCCTTGAGCGCGGGCTTCACCATGCTGCCGATCGCCACGATGGTGACGTCGCCGCCGGTGCGCTTCTCGTCCGCCTTGCCGAGCGGAATCGTGTAATCCCCGTCGGGCACCTCGCCGGCTTCTCCGCCGCGACCCGCCGCCTGCAGGAGAAAGATCGGGTTGTCGTCGCGCAGCGCCGACTTGACCAGGCCCTTCGCGTCGCCCGGGGAGGCGGGCATGATGATCTTGATGCCGCCCAGGTTCATCAGGATCGGATGCATGCTGTCCGAGTGCTGCGCCGCGACCGAGCGCCCTCCGCCGATCATCGCCATGTAGAGGATCGGCAGCTTGACCTGCCCGCCGAGCATGTAGCGCAGCTTCGCCGCCTGGTTCGCGATCGCGTCAAAGCCGGTGTAGATGAAGTTGCCGTAGAACAGGTGGCAGATCACGCGCAGCCCGCTCGCCGCGGCGCCCACCGCCATGCCGCTCATCACCGACTCGGAGATCGGCGTATTGCGCACCCGTGCCGGCCCGAACCGCTCGATCAGCCCGCGTGTGTCGCCCACCGGGCTGATGTGCACGTCCTCGCCCATGACGATGATCGACGCGTCGCGCTCCATCTCCTCGCCGATCGCCTCGTTGATTGCCTGCACCATCCGCTTTTTCGCCATCGGCCGCCTCACGCAAACATGTGTTGGAACGCAACTTCGGGCTGCGGCCACGGCGATGCGGCCGCATACTCGAACGCCGCCTGGACCTCGACCCGCTCCTTGTCCTCGACCGCGGCGATCGCCTCGGGCGCGATCCCCTCGCCGCGCAGCTCGGCGAGCGCCAGGCGCAGCGGCTCGCGCTCGCGCCGCTGCTCGACCTCCTCGTCGGTGCGATAGCTCTTCGAGAGGAAGGACTTCTCCGCCTCCACGTGGCCGCGCAGGCGATAGGTGCGCATCTCCAGCATGGTCGGGCCGCCGCCGCTGCGCGCGCGCTCGATCGCCTCGCCCGCCGCGGACCAGACTTCCCGCACGTCGTTGCCGTCGACCGGCTTGCCCGGTACCCCGAATGGCGTGGCGCGGTTCCAAATCTCTCCCGCGGTCACCGTCGCGGTCGGCGAGAATTCCGAGAAGCCGTTGTTCTCGCACACCAGGACGAGGGGCAGCTTCCACAGCGCCGCGACGTTGAGGGATTCGAGCAACACGCCTTGGTTCGCCGCGCCGTCGCCGAAGAAAACCACGGCGACGTTGCGCGTGCCGCGCGTCTGCGCGGACAGGGCCGCGCCGGTGGCAAGCGCGATGCCGCCCCCGACGATGCCGTTCGCGCCGAGGATTCCCTTGGAGACGTCGGCGACGTGCATCGAGCCGCCCTTGCCCCCGCACACGCCGGTCGCCCGCCCGTAGACCTCGGCGACGAGCTTTCCGATCTCATCGCTCTTGGCGAGGAAGTGGCCGTGTCCGCGGTGCGTGCTGGTGATCCAGTCCTCGTCCGACAGGTGCGCGCACACCCCGACCGCCACGGCCTCCTGGCCGATGTAGAGGTGGACCGGCCCGGGCAGCTCGCCGGCCGCCTGCACCTGCGCCAGCCGCTCCTCGACCGTCCGGATGCGGAACATCCGGCCGTACAACTCCAGCAGTTTCTGGCTTCCCAATCCCTGGACGCTCATAAGGTCGAAATCCTCGTCTTCGTTGACATTGACCGAATCCCCGCCGCCGCGCATCACGCCGCGGGCGGCGGAGCCGTGGAGTTGCGCACGACCAGCTCGGCTTCGAGCCTGACGTGATCGGGCGTCGGCGTTCCCGCGAGGCGCGCCACCAGATAGTCCGCGGCGCACAGGCCGATCTCCGCCGCGGGCACCCGCATGGTGGTCAGCGACGGAACGACGTGCGAGGAAAGCTCGACGTCGTCGAACCCCGCGATCGACAGCGACTGCGGCACGCTCACCCCCTGGGCGATGCACTCGTGGACCGCGCCGAGCGCCAGGATGTCGTTTCCGCAGACCACCGCGGTGGGCTGCTCGCGCTGCGCCAGCAGCATGCGCAGCGCGCTGCGCCCGTCGGCGATGGTGTAGGGCCGCTCGACGATCTGCCCCGGCGGCAGTTCGATGCCGCGCGCCGCGAGCGCGTCGACCAGGCCGGCAACGCGTTGCGCCGCGCGGTCGTTGCCGCGCGTGATCCCCGCGATCATGGCAAAGCGCCGGTGGCCGAGATCGAACAAGTAGTTCGTCAGCCGCATCATCGCCAGGCGATTGTCGAACCCGATGCACGGTGCCGCGCGGCCGCTGTCGTAGATCCAGGTGTTGACGAAGGGGATCGCCTTCGCCTCGATCAGGCGCGCGACTGCCGAATCGTGCTCGGCGCCTACCAGCACGATGCCATCGACGCCGCGCTCGACAAGCGACTGCAGCTCGGAGGACTCGCGCGCCGAGTGATAGTCGGTGCTGGCGAGCAGCAGCGTATAGCTGTGCGCGTTGAGGCGGCTCTGCAGCGCGTGCAGCGCCTTCGCGAACATGGCGTTGTCGATCGTTGGGACGATCGCGCCGATGGTGCCGAACTGCTTGGAGACCAGCGCGCGCGCGGCGCGGTCCGGAACGTACTTCAGCGCGTCGGCGGTGGCGCGGATGTGAGCGATGGTCTCCGCGCTCACTCGCGCGGGATTGTGCAGGGCTCTCGATACCGTGGCGATCGACACCCCAGCGTTGCGCGCAACGTCTTTGAGGGTGGCCGATCTTCCCTTCAGCGCGGCTGGCAAACGTTTACCAATCATCTTTGGAAATGGCCAACGAATTTTACCAAACGCCGATCCTGGTCGTGTCGACAGAATTACCAGATCGTTCATTCTTTCAAAACAATGCGTTAATTATCGTTTCGCTATTTGCTTGACAAGGCACGGCTCAGTCTAATAGCGTTTTCTGTGCAAACGTTTGCATTTCGTACAGCAATTGAGCCCACGAGGCGCTGAGGGTCGCCTTGCGATCGAGCCGGCACAGACCGGCGGAGACATGTCCGAAATAACCAGCGGAGCGACCGATGGCCCGACCGCGGACTCGCGCCCCGTCGCGCGGCGCATGGCCGATATCAAGGCGAAGCGCAGGTCCTTCGCCGGTATGCGGCGATTTTCCGGCGCGGGCGAGATGAACTACCGACAGAAGGCGGGCTAGGCCAGATCGCCGAGCTGTTCGCCACATGAGGAGCACCATGGCAGTGCGCATGCGGGACGGCTACAGTGTCGTGATCAGCGGCGGCGCAAGCGGCATCGGCGCAGCGACAGCGCGCAAGGTGGTAGCCGCAGGCGGCTGCGTCGGCATTCTGGACCTCAACTTGGCGCTGGCCGAAGCGCTCGCCTCGGAGCTCGGCAGCGCCGCCGTGGCGGCAAAGGCCGATGCCATGGACGAACGGCAAATCGGCGCAGCGCACCGCAAGTTGGCGGCCCGCTTGCCTGGCATTCGCGGGCTGGTTAATTGCGCCGGGATCCCCCAGCTTCCGAAGTCGATTGAGGACTACCCGGTGGCGGACTGGGAAAGGGTCGTGGCTTCGCACCTGAAAAGCACCTACGTCGCCTGCCGCGAAATCGGCGCGGCCATGGCGCGCCGCGGCGGCGGCGCAATCGTCAATCTCGCGTCGGTACTATCCTTCAGGCCAGGGCCAGTGCTCGGCTACGGGCCAGCCAAAGCCGCGGTGGTCAATCTCACCCAGAGCCTGGCAGTACAGTGGGCGAAACGCGGCGTGCGCGTCAATGCCGTGGCACCCGGATGGACCGATACGCCGTTTCTTCGACCGAAGTCGCGCCGCGGGCGGCGCGACTTCACGCCGATCATCCGGGCGACACCCCTAGGCAGGCTCCTGAGGCCGGAAGAGATCGCCGAGGCAATCTTCTTCCTGCTGTCGCCCGCGGCGAGCGGCGTCACTGGAGTAACTCTGCCATGCGACGGCGGGGTGATGGCGGCAAGTGGCTGGGCACCCTATGGCGGCATACCCGAATAGGCAGTCGACAACGAGCACGCGTGCCCGACGCGGCGCTTCGGCTCGGCGCCGGGTCATTGCGGCGAGTTGCATCGCAGCGCTGCTGGCCTCATGGTACCTCTTCACGGGGCCGCTCGGTCTGATCACCTCGATCCAGTTTCCCTCGCCCCAAAATGCCTACGATTGCATCGTACAACTGATCGGGCCGGGCTACGCAGGCGCCACGCTGTCGCGCCACGTACTGGATAGCACAGAGCTGGTGCTGCTGGGGTTCCTCGCGGCCACGCTTACCGGGGTTCCACTCGGCATCCTCATGGGATGGAGCCGGATGGCGGAGGCTTACCTCAATCCGGTGTTCCAGATCATCCGGCCTATCGCTCCGATTGCGTGGATTCCGCTGACGATCCTGTGGTTCGGCTTGGGGACGACCGCGAAGATATTCGTTATCTGGCTGGCGGCATTTTCCCCCGCTGCTATCAACAGCTATACGGGGGTGCGCAACATCGACCCGGTGCTGATCGCAGCAGCCAGGGTGCACGGCGCCTCCACGCGCCGAGTCCTGTCGCAGGTCGTGTTTCCCGGGGCCCTGCCAACGATCTTCACCGGGCTGCGCATCTCGTTGCAGGCATGCTGGATGGTGCTGGTCGCCGCCGAGCTGGTCGGCTCCTTCGCCGGTCTCGGCCACATCATGATCATCGCGACCCGTGACCTCAACCCCGGAATGATCTTCGTAGCCATGGCCTGCGTCGCGATCCTCGGCGTGTCCCTGAGCGTGGCCCTGGCGCGAATCGAGCGATGGGCGATTCCATGGCGAACCTGAACGCGCCACCCCTGCACGCGGCCACGCGGCCCGTCACGGCTGTGGCGCGGTACGTCGCATCGACGCTGGGTCTCGCCACGTTCATCGGCGCTTGGGTCGCCGTGACTTCCCTTCGGTTGGTGCCCGACACGTTCCTTCCCAGCCCGCTTGCCGTGCTGGCGAAAATTGTCGAGCTCACGCACGAGCCCTACGCGGGCTCGTTGCTCCAGGCGCATCTGCTCGCCAGCCTGCACAAGTTCGGCGTCAGCTACCTGCTGGCGGTGGTCGTCGGTGTTCCGCTCGGGCTGCTGATGGGCCGACTACGCAGCGTCGAATGGGCGATTTCGCCGCTGTTCGAATTGCTGCGCTTCATTCCGCCGATCGCCTGGGTGCCGTTTTCGATTCTGTGGTTCGGCACCGGCTTCCTGGCCCCCACCTTGGTCATCTTCGCCGGGGCGTTCTCCCCCTGCGTGCTCAACGCCTACCGAGGCGCCAAGTCGATCGACAAACCCCTGATCGAGGCGGCGCAAACGCTCGGTGCGAAGGGTTGGACCATGATGAGTCGAGTCGTGCTGCCGGCTGCGCTGCCGCACATCGTGGCGGGCTTGCGCGTCAGCGCCGGCTTCGGCTGGCAGTCCCTGATCGGGGCCGAGCTTATCGTTGGTTCGACCGGGCTGGGTTACATGATCGTTCAGGGTGAGAGCAATCTCGCGCCCGCCGTCGTCATCGCCGGAATGGTAACCATAGGCGTGATCGGCGCACTCATCGACTACTCGATGCGCGCCCTCGAGGACTGGATCAGGCGCGATTGGGGCCACTAGAGCAGGTCCACCGGGGCGGGGGTCGCCCCACATAACCGAGAGGAGGAGATGCAATGAGAACGCACATGGGGAAAATGCTTGCGGCAGTACTGTTCGTCGCGCTGGCGGGCGCAGCGGCGGCGCCAGCCGCGAGCGCGGCTGACACCGCACTGTTTCCGATCCGGGTAAGCCAGCAGCCGCAGCGCTGGGCGTTGGAGTGGTACATCGCGACCCAGAAGGGCTGGTGGCAGCAGCTCGGCCTGCAGCCGACCATGGCCATGTTCGCCTCGGGCGCGCCGCAAGTGGCGGCAGGCGCCTCGGGCTCGTGGGATGTCGGCGGAGCGGGCGACCTCCCGGCAGTGCTCGGCGCCAGCCGCTACGGCCTGCAGACCATCGCGATCGCCGACCAGGAAGCCGCCATCATCACCATCATGGCAGCCAAGGACAAGGCTGCGCAGTACGTGCACAACCCAGCCCTCATGAAGGGCAAGACGATTCCGGTCACGACCAACTCGACCGGCGAGTGGGGTGCTGCGGTCTGTCTCGAAAAGAAGTTCGGTCTTAAGGCCGGCGATTACCGCTTCGTCGACCTCTCGCCTCCGGAAATCAACGCGGCCATGAGCAGCGGCCGCTATGACGTCTCCGAAGTCTGGGCACCCAACACCTACATCCTGGACTCGACAATCGGGGCGAAGGTGATCTGCGACGGCGGAGAGATGGGGCTGCCTATCACCAGCAACGTGTTCGTCACGCCGACATTCGCCAAGAAGCATCCCGAGGAGGTGGCGAAATTCCTGGCGATCTACCTGCGCGCGGTAGCCTGGGAAAGGGCCCATCCCAAGGAGACCGTGAAGATGCTGGGCGCCTTTTTCCGCTCCGTGGGAGTAAACGTCGCCGACAAGTACCTGCCCACGGAACTGCACAACCGGCCCGCGTTCACCCTGCAGGAGCAACTGAAGATCTTCCAGGGCAGTGCAACCGGCGGCTCGGAGGCAGCCAAGTGGTCGGATGCGGTAGCGCAGTTCATGAAGTCCGTCGGGGTCATCAACAAGGTGCCCGACGCAAAGACCTACGTCACTGACAAATACCTGTTGATGATCGAGCGCGATCCGAAGTTGAAGCACTTCGCGGAGAACGGCGCCGACTGAGTGCCGCACCGATGTCGCGCGCCGGCGGCGGTCGTCTTCGGCCGCTGCCGGCGCGCGACATCGGGCCGCTCCTGGCATGCGGACGCGCAGCGCACGGCCCATTGGGGAGAATGAGCAACGTGAGCGCCATTTCGTTCGAAAACGTCGCGCGCACCTTCGTGCGCAACGGACAGAGCGTGGTTGCCGTGGACGGCGTCAGATTTGATGTGAAGGAAAAGGAATTCGTGGCGATCGTCGGGCCTTCGGGATGCGGAAAGACGACTCTGCTGCGAATGGCGGCGGGCCTGGATTTCCCCACGCAAGGCACCGTGAGTGTCGGCGGCAGGCGGATCGAGGGCCCGGGGCCCGACCGCGCGGTGGTGTTTCAGCAGTTCGCGCTGTTCCCGTGGAAGACGGTCGCCCAGAACATCGCCTTCGGTCTGCAATGCCGGGGCGCGCCGAACGAAACGCGCCGGCATAGCGTGGCGCACTACGTTGCGCTGATGGGCCTGCAGGGATACGAGCAGGCGTATCCGCATCAGCTCTCCGGCGGCATGCAGCAGCGCGTCGCGATCGCCCGCAGCTACGCGCTCGATCCGGAGGTCCTGCTGATGGACGAGCCCTTCGGCGCCCTCGACGCGCAGACCCGCGTCGTGATGCAGGAGGAGCTGGTACGGCTTTCGCGGATCAATCCCCGCACTGTACTGTTCATCACCCACTCGGTGGAGGAAGCCATCTATCTCGCCGACCGCGTGATGGTCATGGCTCGGCGACCGGGGCGCATCAGGGAGGTCGTCGACGTGGCGCCGGTTCGGCGCCGCGAAGGCTGGGACGGCTGCGAGCGCATCGAGGACGTGATGGACCAGGAGTCGTTCGTGCATCTGCGCACGCACATCTGGAGGCAGCTGCGCGAACAGCACGCCACAGCGGACAAATGAAAAACTGCGCCGGCACAGGGGCGTCGGAACCGGAGCCAGCATGAAGATCGCTTTTCTCGGACTGGGCACCATGGGCGGCCCGATGGCCCGCAACCTGATCGAGGCCGGGCACGTGTTGGCGGCGTTCGACCTGTCGGCGCGCGCGCTCGAGCCCTTCGCCGGGCTGCGCTGCAGGGTCGCGGGCTCGCCGCAGGACGCCGCCACCGGTGCGGACGCGGTGATCACGATGCTCCCCGATTCGTCGCACGTGCGCGAGGCGCTCCTCGGCGCAGCGGGTGCCTGCCAGACGCTCGCCAAGGGCCGCCTGGTGATCGACATGAGCACGATTGCGGCCTCGGCCAGCCTCGCGCTCGCCCGCGATCTGAATGCGCAAGGATTCCGCATGCTGGACGCGCCCGTCGGGCGCACGCCCGCCGACGCCGCCGCCGGAACGCTGCTCGTCATCGTTGGCGGCGCCGAGAGCGACCTGGCCGAGGCGCGCCCGATCTTCGAGTGCCTCGGCAACACGATCGTCCACGCCGGCCCGCAGGGCCACGGCATCAAGCTCAAGCTGGTGAACAACTACATGTCCGCGGTCGGCACGCTGCTCACGGCCGAAGCGCTGACGCTGGCGAAGAAGGCCGGGCTCG
>Ga0307373_10002918_pt1 | contig 30479 bp, 29 predicted proteins | sample OX2MG_FD_202534 | JGI IMG/M metagenome (GOLD analysis project Ga0307373, IMG submission 202534) | Soil microbial communities from Risofladan, Vaasa, Finland - OX-2 | ecosystem: Environmental > Terrestrial > Soil > Coastal area > Acid sulfate soil | place: Finland: Risofladan, Vaasa | collected... | reverse complement strand
GGCCGCCGTGGCCCTATGGAATATCGGAGTAGAATCCCCCCAGAAGAGCGGCCTTCGAGCCTTGGGCGGGTCGGAGGCTCATGGTTGTGGGGGAGGCCCCTCATGCGGGGATCTGAAAGAGAAGTGCTACTGGCCCGGACCTTCGTGGCGATCGTCGACACCCTGGTGGACGATTTCGACGTCGTCGATCTCCTGACCATGGTGGCCGACCGATGCGTCGAGGTGCTCGACGTCTCGGCTGCGGGGTTGATGCTGGTGGCGTCGGAGGGCGACCTGCGGGTGGTCGCCGACTCGAGCGAAGCGGTGCGGGCTGTCGAGCTGTTCGAGTTGCAGTCCGAGGAAGGACCTTCGCTCGATGCCTTCCGCACCGGGGCGCCCGTGGTCAACCAGGACCTTGAGAGTGTCAACGGCCGCTGGCCCCGCTTCGCTGCCAAAGCAATCGAATGCGAGTTCCGGTCCGTGCATGCTCTACCCATGCGTCTGCGCGGCGTCACCATCGGTGCCTTGAGCCTCTTCCGTTCCCACGAGGGTGCCATGGACGAGGGTGATGTCATGGCCGCCCAAGCGCTGGCCGATGTCGCTACCGTCGCCATCATTCACCACCGGGCCGCCGCCGAAGCTCAACTCGTGAACGAGCAGCTCAATCATGCGCTCAACAGTCGCATCGTCATAGAGCAAGCCAAGGGTGTCGTAGCGGAGAGGACCGGACTCGACATGGAGCAAGCCTTCGCGCGGCTTCGCAATCACTCCCGAAACCACAATCTTCGTCTCGTGGACGCCGCTCACGCAGTTATTGATGGCACTCTGAAGCCCGAAGCATTCGATCCGCCGAGGTCCTCCCGGAGACCTTGAGAGCGTCTCCATGAACGAGCGACGACACCCTAATCGGCGAACGAGCTGTTGGCTTTCCGGGGGGACCATGGGGAGGTTGTCGGAGCTACGGCAGAGTCACTGCCATCTGGCAACTGATCCTGCTCCTACAATGTGCCGGTCCTCGTCGCCCGGTGGACTCCAGATCCAGCCACTGGGTGATCTGTCTTGTCGTCTCCGAACACGGTATCGGCAAGACGCCGAGCATCAACGTCTGTCATCGGCATGTCGACGTCGCTGACGACCGTGTGCTCATTGGTTACTTCCCTGGGCCCTGTCTCAGCGTCCAGCGGCGGTTCCCGTTCACTATCCGGTTACGTCCTTACCTGCGGACATCGCGAGCTCGGGGTAGGTCCGTTTACCTCGATCCCATATTGAATTCTGGGCGCCCAGTCGTGTCGGCGACCCACGGTTCTGCGAGTGGCTGGCCCGCTTCGAACGAGGTGCGCTGAGCAAGACGTCGTACGCCGCGATCACCAGGTGGGTGTGCCGTCTAGACCTCCGGGCCGTGCTGCCGACAATCCGAATCCCCACCCTGGTCATCAATCGGGAGCGCGACTTCATGAACCCGAAGGCCCACGCCCACTTCCTGGCCGAGCACATCGAGCGTTCAACCTTGATCATCGTCCCTGGGACTGACTAGTGGTTTTCCACAGAAGAGTGCGACGTGCTAATCGACAAAGTGGAGGAGTTCGTAACTGGCGCTCCGCCGGTCGAGATCGCCGACCGCGCCCTGGCCACGGTCATGTTCACCGATATCGTCAGGTCGACGGCACATGCCACCCGGCTGGGCGACCATCGATGGGCCCAAATGCTGGACCGCCACGACTCGATCGTCGCCAGCGAGCTTGAACGGTTCCGGGGACGAAAGGTGAACCCGACGGGCGACGGCCTGCTGGCCACATTCGACGGTCCCGCTCGAGCAATCAAGTGTGCAATGGCTATTTGCGAGGCCGTGCGGGCTCTGGGCATCGAGGTAAGGGCCGGACTGCACGTCGGTGAAGTCGAGACGCGGGGAGATGATATCGGCGGCATCGCTGTCCACATCGGGCAGCGGGTGTCGTCGCTCGCCGGGACAGGCGAGGTACTGGTCTCACGGACTGTTACTGACTTTGTCGCAGGGTCGGGGATTACGTTCGATGATCGAGGCGAGCACGAGTTGAAAGGAGTGCCCGGAACCTGGAGACTATTCGCTGTTTCAGGTTGACAGGTAGCGCATAAGTGCATCGCTTGCGCGTAAGGTCGCCAAGCCGGGCTTGCCACCGCAGACCACCGGATAACCAGTCCGAGTCCACGGCTGATCGCATGCGACACCTCACCTCCCCATGAGTGGGGAATCTCGAAGGCGCCTTGAACGCCAGAACAGTTGACGACGATTATCCTTCTGGCGTAGGGAAACGAGATTCGAGCCTGGGGAGGGGAACCGCCTCCCGCCACCATCCGGAACTTCTAGTAACGCCGCCGAGGTATCGAATCAGTGGAGCTGACCGGACTCGAACGGGCGACCTGTGGTTGCAAAATCGATGCCAGTGGTCGCTCCCCGGATTCCATCGCAGGTTGGTGCGGTGTACCTGGTCAAAGCTTTCGTCGGGCTGGTGCTTCGAGCGCCGTTGCGTCGAACGGCGACGCGGTGACCCACAATTGTTCGGACGCGTGTTTGGAAAATGCGTCCGTTTGCCCCAAGTCGCCACGGCAAGGGTGTTTCATAAATCGAACGAATGTCTCATTTATAAGAGACCGTATGGTACCGTGGGCGCATGGACTTTCTCCGTCCTGTCGAAGCAGTCATCCCGGGTGCTCAAGGGAAGCTCCTCGCTGTCTTCGCCCAGACCTCGACCGCCCTTAGCGTTCGTACGGCGGCTCGATTGTCGGGGGTGAGTATCGCTCAGACGTCACGCATTCTCCCCGATCTTGCCACCCTGGGAATTCTCGAAAGCACTGACGTTCCCCCGTCGACCGTCTATCGGCTGATTGAAGGGAACGTAGCGGCACGCGCAGTCATCTTGTTGGCTCGGTCGCGCGACCTTGTCCTGGCTGAGCTAGGCGAGGCAGCACGGTCGATGGAGCTACCACCCGTCAGCGTCGTCGTGTTCGGATCGTTTGCTCGAGGTGACGCCGGCCCGGATAGCGACGTTGATGTCGTGATTGTTCATGAGAGCGGGGTCGAGTCAACGCCGATCTGGATGGACGAGATCGCAGCGTGGCGCGATCTCGCCCGACGTTTGACCGGCAATGAGGTCGAAGTGGTGGAAGTCGATGAAAGAGATATCGGGACGCGGCTGCGGTCCCGACGCCCAGTGTGGTCGGACATCAGGCGAGAGGGTATTGTCATATTCGGTCGGACACTGGATGACATGCAGATCCGCCAGTCAAAAACGCACCACGTTGCCTAAACAGCCACTTCGGACCAAAGTGGTCACAATTGAGCAGGCCAAGCAATACTTGAGCAAGGCGGAGGAGTTCCTGGCGTCGGCCAAGGATGATCTTACGCAAGGTCGCAAGATTGCGGCGACGAGCTCGGCTGTTCATGCCGGCATCAACGCCGGTGATGTTGTCACTTCGGTCCGGTCCGGTCGGCGGTCCGCCGGCGACGCGCACAGTCAGGCCGTGGAGTTGCTCCGAGCGTCCGGGCCCGATGGGGTGGCGTTGGCCAGGGTGCTAGGTCGGCTCGTGGATCTCAAACCGAGGGCGGAGTACGACCCTTCGGACATCGCTCTCGGCACCGCCCGTCAGGCCGTCGAGTGGGCCAGCCGCTGCGTGGAGATCGCTCGCCGGGTACTGGCCCCCCAGCTATGAGCTGTGTGCGGGGCTCAACCCCCCGTCTCACCGAATCTGTGCATTGTCCCTCGTCGATGGGCATCTCCTGAGGTGTCGCGCCCGCGTGGTAGTTCTTGGCTGTTGGTTGTGAGAGGACCCTCTGTGAGATGGGCCGTCGCAGTCGTCGTCGGATGCGGGCGGGAAAGCAGCCCCCCAAAGACAGTCGCCCGAACCCACAGGGTGCGGGCCCCGGTGTCCGACCGACCCCTGATCTAGCGCGCCGGATCGAACACCACTTCGATGCCGCTCTCGCCCGATTCGATGTCGGAGACGGTTCGAAAGCTCGCCACCACGTGGAGGAACTCGCGTCGTGGTGGGAGTGGGGAGTCGGCCGCATCGACGGCGTCACCCCCGGGCTGGTCCCCGCCCTCACGTGCTCGTACCTCTGCGGCGAAATCGGGGAGGTGTGGGCCCGTGGATGGCAACCGGCCGACATCTCCCGCGTCGTGGGCCGCCATCTGGGCCCGAAGCACGTCCGGGTGGCAGTCGACGCCATCGCCGAGGAAGCCGAGACTTATCGATCTCGCCACCGGACGCTCCCCACGTGGTTGGACCAGCTCGACGAGGTCGGCGCCGTCCTTCGATGGGACCCGCAGACAGATCATCTGGCGCGCACCGCTCAGGAACTGAACGTTGATCTCGCTGGGTTCTTGCTCGTCGCCTTCGAGGTTCTCGTCATGCTCCATCACTTGCCGACCATCTCGATTCTCGCTCCGCCACCGTCGGCGTGGGACCGGTCAGCGGCGCTCGATCTGGCCGTGACATGGCGGAGCCAGACGGGATCGGGAGAATCCCGTCCTCTGGAGCGGATCCGAGCCCTGCTGGCCAAGGCCGAGTCCACGGAGTTCGATGAGGAGGCCGAGGCACTCACAGCCAAGGCCCAGGAACTCATGACGCGCCATTCGATCGACGCCGCTCTGTTGGCGGCCCATGCCGCGGGCAGGCGAGCCCGAGAAAAGCCGGCGGCGAGACGGATCGGGGTGGGCGTCCCCTACGCTCAGGCGAAAGCATTCCTCCTGGCCCAAATCGCTGAAGCCGCCACGTGCAGAGTGGTGTGGAGCAAGTCATTCGGATTTTCGACTGTATTCGGGTTCGAAGGCGAGCTCGCGTCCGTAGAGCTTCTCTATACATCGTTGTTACTTCAGGCCAGGACAACGATGGTTCGTTCGGCCGAGCTCGGTCGGCGGGCCAAGGGTCGTTCGTTCCGACAGTCGTTTCTCGTTGGGTTCGCTTCCCGTATCGGCCTTCGGTTGAAGGAGTCAGCCGACGTTGCCACTTCGGACGCGATACGCGAGCACGGAGGACGGCTGCTCCTTGTCTTGGCCGACCGTTCGCGAGCAGTAGACGAGCTCCGGAACGAAACGTTCCCGGATTCCAAGGGCTTGAACTCTCCGCGCCCGACTCCTCGGGCTGGGCCGTTGGGCAGGTGGCTGCCGAACTGGCTGACATCGCACGCGGACCAATCCTTGAGGACAAGGCGACAGCCTGATCGTGGGGCCACACAGATACAGTCGTCTTTTGCGCTGCGCTGCGCTGCGCTGCGCGGCGTGGAGCAGGTGAGTGTGTGTGAGCTGACCGTGTGGAGGTAATGGGACGTTACTTGAACCATTCTGACCAGGGAGAATGTCTCCGGGACCTCCTGGAAATGGTCCCATCTGGGTCCAAAACGGCAAAAACTCGAACCCCAAGACGGGTGTGTCGGAGACTTGAACCGACCAAGGTGGAGGAGCTGACCCAGGGTTACGTCGAAGGATTGCCCGTCGATGTTCTAGCTCAGAAGTTCAGCGTTGATCAGAGCACCGTCCAGAAGCACGCCCGCCGACACGGCCTACCCCGTCGAGCACCCCGGTTAGGTCCTAATCAGACCGAGGAAGCAGCTCGGCTCTATCTCGCTGGTCAATCTCTGGCCAAACTGTCCGATCACTTCGGTGTCGCCACTGACACCGTGGCGCTTGCCTTGCACAGGGCCGGAATCACGTTGCGGCCACGGCGGGGTTGGTCCAAGTAGGTCGTCTTCAAGCTTCCGAGGAAGGGGCAGCTTCCTCCTATCTCTATGAAGGACTGAACGGATTGGTCGAGGCAGCTGATCGGAGTTGTCGACTAGCACACCCGGCACGCCCGTTGATCAGACCGTCACCGACCCGGCACGCCCGTTGATCAGACCGTCACCGACCCGGCGATACCCAGTTGATGAACGGGCCGGTGCCGCCAACACAGGACGGGACCCTCCAGTCAGTCCTTACCTCGTCGAAGGATTGACGAGATGCGCTGATGCGTGACTTCGAATCGAGTCGCCACCGAGGTCACGCTCTCCCCATCCTTGACCAGGGAGGTGATCAGTGCACGTCGCAAACGTGCGCTTCCGAGGGTAAGTCGGTTGACGATGCGGTCCAAGATCACGAGGGCTCGAGGCCGAACTGGTCCGCCAAGTGCCTCCCCGAGTGGCACGCCCTCAATGCGCTCTTGGCGCACTTGGGCCAATTCGACAAGAAGATCTTCTTGGTCGCTCACATTCTCGTGGACGGCACTGGCCACATCATCGATGGCTTCAACTACGACATCTTTAGCCACAAAGTCACCTCGTCTTCGCTCGCCCGCTGGAAGTCGGCTACCTCCTGACGAGGAAGGGGCAACTGCAAGCACCGTAGCGCACATCCCCTGAAGCGCCGCAACGGGGGGTTGCGAAACTAAGCGTGTGCGCGATAAGCCTTGTAGTGGCGTAGTCACAAGGAGTGCGTCCAGCAAGCCGAACTCCCTTCGGTGATCGTTGCTAGGGCAAGGACTGTCACCGAGATGAACGACCGCCGTCTGCGCATCCTGAACCGCCTGGCTGAGAACAGCGAACGGTCGATGGACCAACTCTGTGGCGCCTGCAAGGACGTCACAGAGTTGAGTGGCGCCGGAATCATGCTGATGTTCGCGGACGTGCCCCTTGGATCGGTAGGCATGACCGATGCGGTCAGCTCGCTCATCGAAGAGCTGCAGTTCACACTGGGAGAGGGGCCTTGCATCGATGCCTACAACTTGGCTCAGCCGATAGCGGAACCGGATCTGGCTTTTCCCACCAGACACTGGTTGGCGTTCACGCCGCCCGCGCTCGACGCAGGCGTGAGGGCCATTTTTTCCTTCCCGCTGCAACTAGGTGCCGTCAGCTTGGGCGCGCTCGATCTCTACCGCGACGACTCGGGCGCCCTCACCGTCGACCAGCACTCCGACGCACTGGTCTTAGCCAGCATCGTGACGGAGGTCGTGATCAACATGCAGAGCGATGCCGCACCGGGGACGCTGGCTGCCGAACTCACCCGTGTGACGGAACATCGGGTTGTCGTGCACCAGGCAGTCGGGATGGTTTCGGTCCAGCTCGGGGTGAGTGTCAACGAAGCCCTCATCCGGCTACGGGCCTACGCCTTTGGAAACAGTCGCCAGCTCGATGACGTCGCCGGTGATGTCATTGCGCGACGACTCCGCTTCGAATGAATGCCTCGTCTTATGCCAATCCCATGCGATTATGGGCTGGCTGACTCTCGTGTAATGCAATAGGTTCGACCACGACTTTTGGTGAGTAGGTGGTCGACACGCCGATGAAAGAGTCCGAGATGCCCCGAGAAGCAGACGTTGTCCACGCCCTGATCGAGTTGGCCGATACCGTGGTCGAGAACTTCGACGTCATCGACGTCCTGACCGGACTCACCGACCCTTGCGTGAAGTTGCTCGGCGTCTCTGCCGTCGGTGTCATTCTCGTGGCCCCCGACAACGGAGAGCCCCAACTGGCCGCTTCGTCCAATGAGACGATGCGAGTCCTGGAGCTGTTCGAATTGCAGGCCCAAGAGGGGCCCTGCCTTGATGCCTTCCGAACGGGCACACCGACTGGAGTCGAGGCTGAGTGCCACCGATGGTTTTAGTAAGGGCGTCAAGGTGTACCTGGCCGGACGCTACTCAAACCGAGTGGAGCTGACCGGACTCGAACCGGCGACCTGCTGGTTGCAAACCAGCTGCTCTACCAACTGAGCTACAGCCCCGTAGCGCCCTCCAGGTTAGATGAGGCCACCGGCTTCCCCGGTCCGCCGGTGACCGCTCGATTCGGACGTCGCGGACCCGCTGGATATCGTGGGAGGCGATGTCCTCGCCTCCGGCCAACACGGATCCGAGCCGCAAGCTCGTCTTTGATGGCTGCTTCAATTTCCGGGATCTCGGCGGCTACCCGACGGTCGACGGTCATACCACCCGTTGGCGCCGGCTCTTCCGGGCCGACGGACTGTCCCGGCTGACCGAATCCGACTTGGCGATCCTCCGGGAGCTGGGCATCGCCACCGTCATCGACCTGCGCACGGTACTCGAGGCCGACACCCAGGGCCGCTTTCCCGAGGGCGTGGACGGCGTCAGCTATCACCATCTCCCCCTGACCGACACCCTGCCCGGCGAGGAGGAATCAGCCGACTGGGAGCGCTCCGCCTTCGTGGCCGAGCGCTACCTGGGCATGTTGTCGGAGGGGATTGAGACGGTCTCCGCCGCCGTCCGCCTTCTGGCCGATCCCAGCCGTCAGCCCGCCGTCTTCCACTGCAGCGTGGGCAAGGACCGCACCGGCGTCCTCTCCGGCCTCGTTCTCGGTTTTCTGGGCGTCTCCGACGAGGTCATCGTCGACGACTACGCCCTCAGCTACGAAGCCATGCTCCGGGTCCTCGAGCACCTGTTGGATCGTTACCCTGATGCCTCGGAGATCGTCGAGCGCTACCGGCCGGTGATCCTGTCGGCCGAACCGGCCTCGATGGCGGGATTCGTGGCCGGCGTCCGCTCTGCCTACGGCTCCTTCGACGCCTTGGCCGAGACTCTCGGGTTGAGCTCCGACGTCGAGGTCCTGCGGACCGAATTTCTCGAATAGACCAGCGTTCCTAGCGCGTGATCTCGTCGATCCGGGCCATCACCGCGGCGTCGAGCTTGGGGATAACGTCGAGGGCCAACATGTTCTCCTGCACCTGTGACACCCGGCTGGCGCCTGTGATCACGGTGGAGACACGGGGGTTCTTCGTGCACCAGGCGATCGACAACTGGGCCAGAGTGCAGTCGAGATCCTCGGCTACTTTCTGCAGGTTCCGGACCTTGGTGTTCCGGTCCGGATCGGTCAGCGTGCCCTGTAGCCATTCGTAACCCGGCAGCGCCCCCCGGCTCCCGTCGGGCACTCCGTCCAGGTACTTCCCGGTCAACAGCCCCGATGCCAACGGGCTCCATGTCGTGAGACCCAGACCGATGTCGCGGTAGAGACGGTCGTACTCGAATTCGACCCGTCCCCGCCAAAGGATGTTGTACTGCGGCTGTTCCATCACCGGCTTGTGCAGATGGTGCTTCTCGGCGATGTCCCAGGCGGCCCGGATCTCGTCGGCCGTCCACTCCGACGTCCCCCAGTAGAGAGCCTTGCCGGCGCTGATCATGTCGGACATGGCCCACACCGTCTCCTCGATCGGAGTGGCCGGGTCGGCCCGGTGGCAGAAGACGAGGTCGACGAAGTCCAACCCGAACCGCTCGAGGGATCCGTCGATGGCCTGGCTCAGATACTTCCGGTTCAGCGTGTTCCGCATGTTGGGCATGTTGTGGATGCCCCAGAAGAGCTTGGTCGAGATCACGTAGCTGTGTCGCGGCCACTTCAGTTGCTTGATGGCCCGGCCCATGATGCTCTCCGACTTGCCTGCCTCATATCCCTCGGCGTTGTCGAAGAAATTGACTCCGGCGTCGTACGCGGCGGCCAGGCAGTCGGCACCGAGGCCTTCGTCGAGCTGTGGACCGAACGTCACCCAAGAGCCGAAGGAGAGCACACTGACCTGCAATCCGGAACGGCCCAGTCGTCGATATTCCATGGTCATGGTGTCGCCCTTTCAGGGATCGTCCGGCAGATCAACCGACTCTGCAGATCAACCGACTCTATAGAAGCGACGCAAGCGATGACCGGTCGGTGCCGTCAGGGACGGCCTGCACCCACCAGACCGTTGTTCCAGATGGGCTGGATGTGCACCACCTGGCCTGTCTCCGGCGCGTGGATCACCTCACCGCCACCGACGTAGATGGCGACATGGGAGATGCCACCCTGACTGGATCCCCAGAAGACGAGATCCCCGGGCTCGAGCGCCCCCAATGACACGTGCTCGACGGCGTCGTACTGTGCCTGGGCCGTACGCGGGATGCTTACCCCGGCCCGGCCCCACGCCCACTGGGTCAACCCCGAGCAGTCGAAACCCACCCCGGGGCTCTCCCCGCCCCAATGGTAGGGAACGCCGATCTGGCTCTCGGCGGCGGCCAGGGCGGCGGATGCGCCGCCGGCCGAGGGCAGGACCGGAAGCAGGGGCGGCGGCGCCGTCGGCAGCTTGACCGGGACGGTGACGGTCGGTGCCGAGCCGGTCGACTTGGGCCGTGCCGCGTTGGCGGCGGCCACCCGCTTGGCGAACGCCGCGTACTGCGCCGCCTGCTCAGCCGCCTGCTGCTGGGCCACCAGTGTGGCGATCTGACCCTTCACCTTGGCCAGGGTCGCTTCCTGGGAGGCCACCGTGGTCTCGGCCTGTTGGCGGCTGGCGGAGGCCTGGGTCAACGCCGTCGTGGCCTGGGCCTGGGTCGCCTGAAGTTGACCCTGCTCTTTGGTCAGCCGGCTTTCGGCCTGATTCAGCCGGTCGACGGCGTTCGAGATGTTGTCGGCGGCCACCGACCGGTATTCGCCGGTGACCACCGCCTTCTCGCCACCCCCACCGAACATCGACTGCAGTCCGGAGCTCCCACCATCGGTGGTGTAGGCGTCGAGCGCGTCCCGGCGGAGGTTCTTCTGGTCGAGGGCGACCCTCTGCTGGTCCTTGCCGATGGACGCCCGGGTCTGGGCCAGAGCGGCGTTCAGCTGCTGCACTTTCTGCAGCGCCACGTCGTAACTCTGCGAGAGGGCGTCGACCCGGGCGGCATCGGCCTGCAACTGGGCGTTGATCTCCGTCGCCTGGGCCCGGGCGCTCGAGAGCGAGTCGGCGGCGGCGGGCCGCGGCGGGGTCAGGGAGACGAGGGAAAGAACTGTGACGACGACCCCGGCGAGCACGATCGCCCTCTGGGCCGACCACCTGCTCCCGCCTGACGGTGCCGTCGAGTGAATCTCGACGTCAGTCACAATGGGGCAATTGCCTAGCAAATTCCGGGCAACCGGGGCAAACCCAGTGCCCGTGTGAGGCGGGAACCGGCGCCCGGGGTCAGCCGAAGATTTCGCCGCTGTTCACATCGAGCATCTGGCCCGTGATCCCCGAGGCCAGGGACGAGGCCAGGAAGATCACAGCCCCGGCTACCTCCACGTCGGTGGCGATCCGGCGCAACGGCATCGGAGCCGTGAGCTCGTCGACAACCTCCTGCTCGGTGCATTTCCGCTGGTCAGACAGGAATTTCACGTACATCTCGACCGCCGGTCCCCACATCCAGCCGGGCAGGACCGAATTGACCCGGATCTGGTGCTCGCCGAGCTCGGAGGCGAGAACCCGGGCGGCCACCAGCAAGCCCCCTTTGGCGGTGGCGTAGCCGCCCTGGAACATGGCCGGCTTCCTCGTCACCATGGAGTTGACGAAGACGACGGATCCTCCGCCGGCCTCCTGCATCGGTCCCACAAAAGCCTTCGTGACCTGGAGGTTTCCGAAGAGGTTCACTTCGCACAGACGCCGCCATTGGGCCAGGTCGACCTGCTGGAAGGGCAGAAAGACGTCCTCCTTGTAGACGTTGTTCACGAGGGCGTCGACCCGGCCGAATTCGGCCAGGCTGGCGGCGGCCAGGTTCTCGCACTGGGCCGGCTCGGTGACGTCGGTGGGCACCACCAGTGCCTTCCGGCCGATCTCCTCGACCTCGGCGGCCACACCCTCGAGCACCTCGCGTCGGCGTGCTGCCAGCACGACGTCGGCCCCCTGCCGGGCGGCGGCCAAGGCCACCTGACGACCCAGACCCGGTCCCACGCCTGATATCACGCACACCTGACCCTCGAGGATCACCCCGGTACCTCCCGCTCGGTTGACCCGACACCCTGGCCGCCGCCAGCCGTCTTGTCCAGGTGCGCTGCCTGGCGGGGCCCACTCTCCGTCATCGTCCCTGGTCACAGCCCCTCCCGCGGACGACCGGGCTGCCCCCTACGGATGCGAAATTGCGCGCCCGGCCCTTGTCATCGGCGCCGTGCCGGGTGATGCTTAGGAGACGCCTGTCACCAGGGAGAAGGGCATCTCCATGACCATCGATCCGGTTCCGGAATTCGGTCCCGAGTTCTGGACCCACACCCGTCTGATCGAGATGGCCCGGGAACTTCCCCCCGTCGCCAACAAGGGAGACCACCCCCAGTTGAGCGATGCCGCCTCGGTCCTCCTCGAGGCCTTCGTCCGCCACGCCGAGGACGAGCGCTTCCTGGTCCTCCGGCTCCCGCCCTTTACGGCCCGGCTCGTGGAGAACGGCCAGCAGCGGGTGGTCGACCGGCTCGTCTCCCTCGTCCTCGAGGCCGATCTGGCCGAGCAGCCCTGCCGCTGTTCGGAGCTCGCCGAAGAGGTGGCCTCTCTGATCGAGATGCAGATCGTCTCGGAGGAGTGGGACCAGTTCGGCTGACCGGTCAGCCCGGCCGAACCCGGCTGGCTCTCGGCGCCCGGCCCGAGGAGAAGTGGGTAGAGCGTTCCGCACGGCATACCCTGCGCTCCGGGCGGACCTGGTCGCCTCGGCCGGGAGCTCAGCCGGTTGTCAACTGACCTCGGCGTTGCGCTGAAGGTGTTCGCGCACCCGGATCAGTTCGTGTCCCACAGGTCTCCGGGAATCGTCCCTGGGGCCAGGACGAGCGACCGCCGAAGGGGCGGCAGGCTGATCTGATCTCTCACCGATTTCCTCTTGGTAGATGCAGTCACGATCGGGGTGCGCGAAAAGAGCGATCCCGTCGTTCTTGGCGTCGAGCGCGGTAGCGGCGAACGTCCGTGACAGGATCTCCACGCTGGCGTCAATCCAGATCGACTGGCGCCACTGTCCGACCCAGTGTGCCGATGCATCTTCAGCTCCCGGGCCGCCAACCGCTCGGCAACTTAAGGCTTCACCCCGATGACCTCCCATGGCGCGGCCCTGACCGGTTGATCTGTGAAGCAGACGTAGTCGACGCCCGGCACGGTCGGCTGCGGCACGATCTGATCGTACGGGCCGTCAAGAGCGGTAGAGACGACGACGGATCCCACCGCCCGAGATTGCGCCATGACATGTCTCGGTCCGGTGGGACGCAGCCCACTCGTCTCGGAGCTGTCGAGCGCGTCTTCGTCCCGTCTTCATCTTGGCCGCCGCTAGTGTCACCGCTCGTGCGAGCTGTCTCCGGCGGGGGTGGACGTTGACAATCGTGCTGATCCACGGTGGTGGTGCCACGGGCCGCTTCTGGGACCGGTTGCTCCCGTATCTCCAACCTCGTCTCGATCAACCCGTCCTCGCCGTGGATCTTCCCGGCCGGGCCGGCAAGCCGGCCGACCTCGGCACCTTGTCGGTCGATGAGGAGGCGGCCTCGGTGGTGGCCGACATCGAGGCCGCCGCTCCCACCGGGCCCGTCGTTGTGGTTGCCCATTCCTCGGGAGGTCTCGTCGTCCCCGCCGTGGTCGCCGCCCTCGACGGGCGGGTCAGTGCCATCGTCTTGAACGCCGCGCTGGTGCCGACCGAAGGCGGTTGCGGGATCGACTGCATGAAGGAGCGTCATCGCCAGGGGTTGCGTCAGACGGTCGACGCGGCTCGGCGCGAGGGCAGGACGATCACCCTCCCCGGACCACCCGACGATCCCGAGTCGTTTCGTGTTGCTTATGGCGGCGATCCCCTGGACGACGAGACCCTGGCCTTCGTGGTCGACCCCGTCCGTTGTGTGGCCGACACGGTCCACCACTACTTCCAACCCGTCCACTGGTCGAAGGTGGCCGGTATCCCCGTCACCTACGTGCTGAACGAGCGCGACCGTCCGGTGCTTCCGGAAGCGCAAGAGGAGATGGCCCGGAGACTTCCCCAGCCGGTGACGGTCATCCGGGTCGACTCGGGCCACCTGCTGCCGGTGACGGCGCCGGCCACCTTGGCCGAGATCCTGGCCGCCGCCCGCGCCTGACCGGGAGACCCTGGGCCCGGCGTGGATCCCACGGCCGGGGTGTCGACCAAGAGCGGTCCACTGAATGGGGCCTACCACAGATGGTCGGGCTGCCGGGATTTGAACCCGGGACCTCCACGTCCCGAACGTGGCGCGCTAACCAAGCTGCGCTACAGCCCGTTGTACCGGTGGTGGCCGCCCCCGTCGAGGTCCGGTCCGCCGATGAACAGGTAACGATGGTACTGCCTGAGCCGGTGCTCCAAGCCCCGTTCGGCCCGCCGGATTCCTGGCTCCGGGGGGTGTGCGGTTCCTGCTGGTCCGCGTCAGGACTTCTCAGGACTCGCTGTCGGCCAGCCCGGTGGGCGCGCTGTCGGTGGCCTGGACCACGACCTTGGCCACCCGCCGCTTGTCCATCTCGGCCACCCGGAGCTCCCAGCCCTCGAAGGGGATGCGCTCGCCCTCTTCGGGGATGTGGCCGAAGACGTCGAAGAGATAGCCCCCCAAGGTCACGTACTCCCCCTCGGGGAGCTCGATGCCGAGCTGCTCCCGGACGTCGTCGATGGACGCACTGCCATCGACCAACCAGCGGGTCCGGTCGACCCGGATGATGTCGGGTTCGCCGCCCCGGTCGAACTCGTCGCGCAGATCGCCCACCAGAGCCGAGAGAAGGTCCTTCACCGTCAGGACGCCGGCGACACCGCCGTACTCGTCGACCACCACGGCGAAGGCCCGCCGGTCGCGGCGCATGTCGGAGAGGACCTCGAGAACGAGGCGCGACTCGGGCACCAGATAGGGCTGGCGGAGCCGTCGCGAGATGTCGAGGGGGGAGGGTTTGTCCCCTCGGGCGTCGGCGCCGGTGCGGCCGTCGATCTCCCAGCCCGTGCGGAAGAGGTCGTTCACGAAGAGGACGCCGATCAGCCGGTCGAGATCGTCGTCGTAGACGGGGAAGCAACTGAGGCCCGTGGTGCGCACGGCCTTGGCCACGTCTGCCGCGTGCACGGGGATGGGCAGTCCCACGACGTCGACACGGGGGGTCATGACCTCGCGCACCGATGTGTCGCGCAGCTCCTCGAGGGCGGAGAGGATCAGCCGTTCCTGGTCGTCGGCTGGGTCTTGTTCCCCGCGCGACGCCGGATGATGTGGAGGGCGGCGATCCCCTGACGGCTTCCGGCGGCGCAGCAACGTCGAGAACGGCGCGTTCAGGCGCCGTCGCTGGCGGAGCCGACGGCCATCGGCTCCGCCGCGCCCGCCACCCGCAAGGGGACGGGTTGGAACGATTCGTCGTGATAGGTGCCGCCGGCCAGAAGCGCCTTGGCCGCCCGGCGGATCCGCAGGGGGTCGAGGGGCTTCACCAGCCAGCCCTCGGCGCCCGAGCGCCGGGCCAGGAAGACGTCGGCCCGACGGTCGAGGAGCATCAGCACCGGCACGTGGGGCAGGTTCCCGTAGGACTCCTCGAGCCGGAGCTCGAGACAGACGGCCATGCCTCCCATGTTGCCCATCTGGAGGTCGACGACAAGCAGGTCCGGTTGGTGTTCGTCGACGGCGGCGGGCACGTCGTGACCGGTGTGGACCTCGACCACCTCGATGTCGGTCTCACCGACGACGGCGTGGATCTCGGCGCGGACAGAAGCGGCGTCCGAGGCCACGAGGATCGTCTGCACGCCGATCAGGCTAACCGGCTCCCGCGTGCCGGACCACCGCCGGAGGCGAAGACATGATCGGCCACGAGACCGAGTCCGTTGACGTCGTGGACGTCGACATCGAGCAGAGGAACGCGGGCCACGGGTGACGGTGCCACCTGTGCCACCAATTCGGCATAGGCCGCTTCCTCCCGGGCGTTCACCGATTGGTAGTTGTGCAGATTGTCGACCAGAGCGGCCAGGGCGCTGCCCACGGGCACGGGTGGGAAGGGGCGAGTGGTGGGAAAGGCCGGATGGACCCGGTTCACCACCAGCGCCTCGACGGCCAGATGGGAGTCCCGCAGACGGTCGGCGAACCAGCCTGCCTCCTCCACCGTGTCCGAGCGCGGCGAGGTGACGAGGACGAAGGCGGTGCTCGGTTGGGCGAGGAGTTGACGCATGTGGTCGGCCCGCACCCGGAAGCCCTCCTCCATGCCGTCGAAGGCCTGGAAAAAGGCCACGGCGTCCTGAACGATCTCGGTGCCGGCCACTTTGGACAGGGTCCGCAGGAGCGCCTGGGTGGCCACCGAGACGGCTCGCAGGTAGGCGCGTGTCGGCGTCAGCAGCATCTGGAACAGCCGGTGGCCGAGGAAGCGGGTCAACCTCCGGGGGGCGTCCAGGAAGTCGAGGGCGTTGCGGGTGGGCGGGGTGTCCACCACGATCAGATCGAATCCCCCCTCGTAGGCCAGCTCGTAGAGCTTCTCCATGGCCATGTACTCCTGGGTGCCCGACAAAGCCCCGCTCAGGTTCCGGTAGATCCGGTTGGCCAGGATCCCCTCGGCCTGTTCGGGTGTGGGCGCGTAACGGCGGACGAGGTCGTCGAAGGTGCCTTTGGAGTCGAGCATCAGAGCCCAGAGCTCCCCGGCCCAGGGGCCGTCGATCCGCCGGGCCTCATTGGTCAGCTCGTTCAGTCCGAGGGCGTCGGCCAGGCGCCGGGCGGGATCGATGGTGACCACGCAGGCGCGCCGGCCGCGCCGGGCCCCCTCCAGGGCGAAGGCGGCCGAGATCGTCGTCTTCCCCACGCCCCCCGAACCGCAGCAGACGACGATGGACCGCCCCTCCACCAGCCCGTCCAGCGCCGACACCTCGGCCGGAACCGTCATACGACCGTGGGGGCGGTGTCGGCCCCCATGCTCTCGACCCCGTCGGCCAGGGCGTCGGCGATCCGTTCGATCTCCCGGGGGCCGATGGTGTCGCTGAAGACGATGGGCGCCTGGATCTGGAACAGAGGCAGTTCGTCGCCCAACCGCCGCCGTTGTTGGCGCTGCAGGTCGTAGCGGCTGGCCCGGAAGGCGGCCGCCGCCGCCAGGGCGTGGATCTGGTCGGCCGAGAGGGTTACGCCGACCGCGCCCGCCGCCGCCGCCGGGTCCTCGGCCAGTCGGGGGTCGTCGGAGAGACAGCCGTTCACGATGACCGGCCCGAGGGTCAGGCCCACCTTGTCCTCGAGTTGGTAGGCCGCCTCGATGACTTCGTTGACCGGCATCTCCTCGGGCAGGGTGACCAGGGCCACCTGGCAGCGGTCCGGGTCCGACAGCAACTCGACCACATCGGCCGCCTGGGCCCGGACGGGACCGGAACGGGCGGCGTCGAGCAGACCCTGGGCCGAGGAGAGGAAGGTCATGGCGTGGCCCGTGGCCGGCGCGTCGACCAGGATCAGGTCGGTCTCGGCCTCCCGCTCGAGCTGTTTGATCTTGCCCAGGACCAGGATGTCGCGGATCCCGGGGATGGCCGTGGAGACCACGTCGAGCGCTCCCGAGGAGACGAGCCTCTTGGAGATCCGGCCCATCCCGTGTTCAGCCAGGTACTCGAGCAGGGCGTCGTCGGGGGTGATCCGGCGGGCGTGGACGGTGCCTTCGCCACCTGGTCCGCCCGGGCCGCCCGCACCGGCCCCGCCCGCACCGGCCCCGGCCGCACCGGCCCCGGCCGCACCGGCCCCGGCCCCGGCCGCGCCCGATCCGGCCACGGCGATGGACTGGCCGTCGTCGCTCACGATGCCGAGGGGTCCCGGTCCGGCGGTGAGGGTGGTCTCGGTGTAGGCGAGGGGGCCGGTACCTCCGAATGCGGTGGTGACGCCGGGTTTTCCTTCGAGCTCCACCACCAGGACATCGAGTCCGGCCCGGGCGGCCATCCGGGCCAGGGCGGCGGTGATCGTGGTCTTCCCGACGCCGCCCTTGCCGGCGATGACCAGCACCCGGCTCTGACGGCAGAACGCGGCGATGTCCATCCCCGGCCGAGCGTATCGGGGGAAGGCCCCGCCAACGGCGAAATCCTGTCGGCCGGGGCCCGCGATTGTCTGAACCATCTGTTCACAGTTTCACTGGAATCCCTGCTCAGACCCCTTGTCGGTCTGCCCGTGCAGGAGTAGCGTCACCCTTCGGGAGGGGGAGTGACAACTCAAACTTTGGAAGAAATGTGGCAGGCGCGGGCGGCCTGCAGGGGGCCGCAGGCAGCGGTTTTCTTTCCGCCCACGCACGCCGAACGCAAAGAGGAGAAGCAGGACCGTGAAGCGCGGGCCAAGGCGATCTGCTCGACCTGCGTTGTTCGACGGGATTGTCTCGAGTACGCCATCCGGATCCGTGAGCCGCATGGCATCTGGGGGGGGATGAACGAGGTGGAGCGCAAACAGGTCCTCGAGAGACGCGCCGGCTGACGCCCCGAGAATCAGCCTGAACCTTCTTTCCGCCCCGGAACTCAGAGTCGGAGGCGGAGTGCCCCGGCGCGAACTCCGGGCGACCGGCAGACCCGGCCCGGCCGTCCTCCGGTGGACCGGCAGATGCCGGCCGTGATCTCGTTCGCCGCGCCCAGAATGGCCCCGGCCACCGGGCTGGTGGGATCGGAGAGGTCGGTGGCGACCTGCGCCATCGGGAGTCCCTGGATCGAGCCCGGTGAGAAGCCGATGCCGGCGCCCTCGATGAGGACCCGGTTCCCGATGTCCACGAAAGGAAGCGCCGCCCCCGCTCCCGACGCCGAGCCGTAGTGCTGCATGAGGGTCTGGGCCAGGGCCGGCGCCTGCTTCAACGGAGGGAAACCGGCCGGGACCGTGCTGGAGAGGATCGGGCCGTACGCCTCGGTGGCCGACAAGGCGATGTAGCGGCTCTTGTAGGTGGAACCCAGGAAGCTGAAGGACGGCAGCTCGGGAAAGACCTGGTAGGGCGACGAGATCGTTTCGCCGAGATGGGCGAAGCTGCCGAAGCGGCCCAGGGCGACGACGAGAGCCCAGCGCTCGGCCGCACAATACGGGCAGAACTCGGCGCCGACGTAGACCACGGCCGGGAGCCTGTGGAGGGTGAGCGGCGGCTGATCCGACAGGACGGTCGGGGCGGGCCCGCTCCCGGCGGGGGCACCCACCGTGTCGAAGACCGGTTGGGTCACGCTGACCGCGGCGTGGACGACCTCGGCCGGCGCCGTGAGCACGGTGGTGACCGTCGGGGTGGGGGTGGTGTCACGGGTGATCTTCACCGCCAGCAGGACGATCACGATCACGAGGATCAACACCACGAAGGCCCACGTGACGAGGGCCATCGGGGCGCGCCGGGTGGGCCCGGCCGGCGCGGCCTGTTCGACGGGACCGTCCGGCCGTGCGGTCATCTCGGGACCCTACTGCCGGATACCACCGGACAGCCCCCGGCCCGTTCCCGAACAGCCGCCGGACGCGGTCCGGCCCCCGAACCGGCCCGACCGGCCCGACCGGCCCGACCGGCCCCGCCCCCGGCCATTAGCGTGGCGACGGTGCCCGAATCCCCCGAATCCCCCGACTCTCCCGCTCCCGCCTCTTCTCCCGCCGCCGCGGCCGGGCCCGACCCGACCGGCCTCGTCGCCGCCCGGGACGCCGCCACCGTGATGCTCGTCCGCGACATGGCGAGGTCAGCCGGTCCGGCCCTCGAGGTCTGCATGTTGCGGCGGCATCTGAACTCCGACTTCGTGGGCGGCGCCTACGTCTTTCCCGGCGGGAAGGTGGACGACGACGACCGGACGGCGGTGGCCGAAGATGCCTGCGTCGGCCGGTCCGATGCGATGGCCTCAGACATGCTCGGGATCGAGAGCGGGGGACTGGCCTTCTGGGTGGCGGCCCTGCGGGAGTGCTTCGAGGAGGCCGGCGTCATGCTGGCCTATCCCGAGGGGACGGGTCCGGGGGGCGGGCTGGTCGACGTGACCGAACCGGGCGTCCGGGCCCGGCTGGCCGCCTGCCGGCTGGAGCTGAACGCCGGACGGGTCGGGTTCCTCGAGGCCTGCCGGGCCCAGGGTCTGCGGCTGGCGGTGGACCGGGTCCACTACTTCAGCCACTGGATCACCCCGGAGCCGGCGCCCAAACGTTACGACACCCGGTTCTTCGTGACCGCCCTCCCGCCCGGCCAGATCCCGGTGCACGACGACCATGAGACGACCGACACCGTCTGGGTCCAGCCGGCCGAGGCCCTGGCCCGGGCCGAGGCGGGGGAGTTCGATCTGATCTTCCCGACCATCAAGAACCTGGAGGCGATCGCCCGCTTCTCCACCAGCGCCGAGCTGCTGGACGCCGCCGCCGCCGTCGAGCGGGTCCCCACCGTCCTGCCCCGGGTGGTGGCCGACGAGAGGGGGTTCCGGATCCTGCTTCCCGGTGACCCGGGCTACGACGAGGCCGTGGCCGCGTCTGCCCCGGCCGGCGGGGCCGGCGGAGCCATGTCGTCGGCCGAGGTGAGCGCCGTCATCCGGACCATCGGGGCGGACGGCCGCGGCGGAGACCGTCGCTGAGCGGTTTCCGCCGTCCGGCGCCCCTCGAGCCGGGGGGAGCGCCCGAGGTGGGCCGGCCCATGGCCCTGTCGGGCCGGGTGCTCCGGCTCACCGCCCCCAATCCCGGGGTGATGACCGGCCCGGGCACCAACAGCTACCTGGTGGGGACGAATGACCTGGTCGTCATCGATCCCGGCCCCGACCCCGCCGGCCCCACACCCACAGGCCCCGACCCCGCCGGGCCCACTCCCGACATCGGCGGCCATGTCCGGGCGCTGGCCGAGCTCGGGGAGGGGCGGATCCGGTGGATCGTGGTCAGCCATACCCATCTCGACCATTCCCCGGGGGCGCCGGCGCTGGCGGCTCTGACGGGGGCGGAGGTGATCGGGTTCGACAGCCGGGACGGCTTCGTGGCCGACCGAAGTGTGGGCGACGGCTTCGTGCTCGAGGGCGAGGGCTTCCGGCTGCAGGCCGTGCACACGCCCGGACACGCCTCGAACCATCTCTGCTGGTTGCTCGAGGAGGAGCGGATGCTCTTCTCCGGGGACCAGGTGATGGGGGGCTCGACGGTGGTGATCCGGCCTCCCGACGGGGACATGGCGCTCTATCTGGAGAGCCTGGGCCGGCTGGGGCGGCTCGAGCCGGCGCTCGAGAGCATCGCCCCCGGGCACGGTCCGCTGCTGACCGATCCGGCCGGCACCCTGGAAGACGTGGTGGCCCACCGGCGGCTGCGGGAGGCGGTGGTGGTGGAGGCGCTCGAGGCGGCCGGTCGGGCCACGGTCGACGAATTGGTGGCGGGGGTCTACGCCGACGTCGATCCCGAGCGCTACCCGATCGCCCGTTTCTCGCTCTGGGCCCACCTGCGGAAGCTGGCCCGGGAGGGCCGGGTGGAGGCGGCGGACGCCGATGACATCGAGGCGGCCTGGAGCGCGGCCCGCTAGTCCCTCTGGTCGAGGGCGAGCTCCACCTTCTCGAGCAGCCGGGCCGTGCAGCTCGAGGTCTCGACCAGAGGGGCGATGTCGTCGGCGATGGTGGTGGCCAGGGCGTCGAAGGCCTCGGCCAGGGGGCCCGTACCCAGGGCGACGGGGTCGCCGGTGTCGCCGGCGGTCGACATGTCGGGATGGAGGGGGACCGAGCCGATCAGGGGGACGCCGATCTCGGCCGCCAGGCGGGCGCCGCCACCGGTGCCGAAGAGGGCGTAGGAGGTGCCGTGCTGGCAGGTGAAGTCGGACATGTTCTCGATGACGCCGGCCACCCGGAGATGGCCCTTGCGGGCCATGTCGGCGGCCCGGGAGGCCACCTTCTGGGCGGCCAGGGGAGGGGTGGTGACGACGAGGACCTCGGTCCGGGGCAACATCCGGGCCAGGCCCATCTGGACGTCGCCGGTGCCCGGGGGCATGTCGATGAGGAGGTAGTCGAGCTCGCCCCAGCGGACGTCTTCGAGGAACTGCTGGACGGCGCGGTTCAAGATCAGGCCCCGCCACATGATGGCGGTGTCCTCGTCGGCCAGAAATCCCATGGAGACGACCTTGACCCGGCCCCGGCCGACGGCCAGTTCGAGGGGGACGATCTTCTTCGACTCGGCCTTGAGTTCTCCCTGCATGCCGAGCAGCCGGGGGACGGAGAAGCCCCAGATGTCGGCGTCGAGGATGCCGACGACCAGACCGCGCCGGGCCAGGGCGACGGCCAGGTTGACGGTGATCGACGACTTGCCCACCCCGCCCTTGCCCGAGGAGATGGCCAGGACCCGGGCCGCCGGGGGGATGTCGGTGGAGAGGGCCCGGTCCTCCTGGGCCTTGTGACGGGCCCGGTCCATGAGAGCGGAGCGCTCGGCCGGGGTCATCTCGCCCAGGTCGACCCGGACGGAGGTGACTCCCGGGAGCGAACCCACCCGGGACTCCACGTCGGAGCGGAGCTGGGTCCGTAGCGGACAGCCGGCGATGGTGAGGGCCACCTCGACCTCGACCCGGCCGTCGGGGTGGACGGTGACGCCGCGGAGCATGCCCAGGTCGACGATGTTGTCGCCCAGTTCGGGGTCGATGACCCCGAGCAGAGCGGCGCGGACCGACGCCTCGGCCGGAGCGGCGGTATCGGTCACGACAACGATCGTACCGGCGGGCTGGGGAGATTCTCCCGACTACACTTTGAGGTCATGACCACGATGACCGGGATCTCGATCAAGAGGAAGCCGGATCCGATCACCCTGTCGGACGAGGCCGTGGCCAAGGTCACCGACCTTCTGGCCCAGGAGGGCAACGACGCCCTGGCCCTGCGGGTGGCCGTCCGGCCCGGAGGCTGCTCGGGCTACAGCTACGAGATGTTCTTCGACTCCGAGACGGCCTCCGACGACATCGTCCGGGAGTTCGGAGAGGTGAAGGTCAAGGTGGTGGTCGACGCGGCCAGCGCCGAGCTGTTGTCGGGATCGGTCCTCGAGTACTCCGACGGACTCCAGGGTGCCGGGTTCCATATCTCGAACCCGAACGCCCAGCGCACCTGCGGGTGCGGCTCCTCCTTCAGCTGACGGCCGCTCCCCCGGCGGAGGTCCAGTTCGAGCTCGACGGCGAGCAGGTCTCCGTCACCGACGACGGGATAACACTGCTCGAGGCCCTGCGCGACCGGCTGGGCCGACGGAGTGCCAAAGACGGCTGCAGCCCCCAGGGCCAGTGCGGCTGCTGCACGGTCTGGGTGGACGGCGCCGCCCGGGTGGCCTGTGTGACCCCGGTCCGCCGGGTGGCCGGCCGGCAGGTGACCACCCTCGAGGGACTCGACCGGGATGTCCGTGACCGCTGGGCCCGGGCCTTCACGGCCAGCGGGGCCAGCCAGTGCGGATTCTGTACCCCGGGGATCATCATGCGGTTGGCCTCACTCGGGGAGCGGGCCAAGGCCACCGACGACGAGGCCGTCCGGACCGCCCTGCTGGCCCATCTCTGCCGCTGCACCGGCTGGATCCCGGTGCTGGAGGCGGCGCGAATCGTCTCTGGGGGTCGCCCGCCCCCTCCGGGGGGGGCCAGCGGGCCGGACGGACCGGGTGATGGCAACCACGACGGCGGACCGGGTGACGCCAGCCCCGACGGTGGGGCCGGACGGGACTACGCCGCCGCCGGTCGGCGGGCCGGCATCGAGGGCGGGACCTTCCAGGCGGTGGGGCCTGAGGTGGCCCTCGGGGGCGGCGGCTTCGCCGACGACTCGGCCCCGGCCGACGCCCTGGTGGCCGTGGCCGACGGCCGGGGCGGTTGGGTGGTGGCCGAGACCCTCGGCCAGGCCCGGCGCCAGGCGGGCAAGGTGCAGGGCCGGAACTCGACGGTGGCGCTCTCCCATCCCCTCGAGCTGCCCGACGGCGACTGGGCGCTGACCCTGCGGACGACCTTCACCGAGCCGGCCTACCTCGAGCCCGACGCCTCCTGGTGCGTGCCGGGCGGGGAGGCCGCCAGTCCGCTGGCCAACGGGGGGGCCTTCGGGGGGAAGGTGAACTCGCCGGTGGCCGAGGTGGCCCGTCGGCTGGCCGACCAGCACGGCCGGGCCGTCCGGGTGGTGCTGGCCCGGGAGGACGTGGTCCGGATGGGCCCGAAGCGCCCACCCATAGCCGCCGGTCTGCGGGCCGACGGGACGGGGAGGCTCCGGGTGGCCCGGACGCCGGGGAGCGGGCCGCTCGACGCCTGGCGGGCCGCCGTGGCCGCCGTGGCACCGGGTCTCGAGATCGAGGAGCTGGCCGTGGCCGGGCCCCCGGTGGCGGCCACCGTCCGGGGGGCCGGTTGGGCCGAGGCCACCGTGCTGCTGGCCGCCCTCGAGGCGCGGCGGGCCGGTCGCATCGGCCCCGGTCACGAGGTGGAGATCGTGTCGGCCGAAGGCGCCCGGGCCACGGCCCTGGTGGCGGCCGACGGTTCGGTCGAGCTGCGGTTGGCGGCGGGCCGGGTGCTCGACGAGGTGGTTCTCCGGTCCTACGCGGTGGGGGCGGTCCACCAGGCGCTCGGCTGGGTCCGCCGGGAGGGGCTGGCCGTCGACGCCGACGGCGGCGTGCTCGATCTGACCATCCGGTCCTTCGGGATCCTGACGGCCCGGGAGATGCCGGCCGTCGAGCTGGTGATAGAAGACGACGGCGGCCCGCCCGTCCGGGGCGCCGACGCCGTCTTCTGCGCCGTGGCCGCCGCGGCCTGGTTGGCTGCCGGGTTGCCCGGACAATGGCCCTGCGAACGAGGAGGAAGGTCATGAGCAGTCCCGTCGGTCCCTACGCCCCGGCCGTCCGGGCCGGACCGTGGCTGGTCTGCTCGGGCCAGCTCGGTATCCGCCCCGGGCCCGCCGGCCCGGTCCTGGTGGAGGGCGGCCTGGCCGGCCAGGCCGCCCAGGCCCTCGAGAACGTGGGCGCGCTGCTCCAGGGCCGGGGCTTCGACTGGGACAAGGTGGTGAAGACGACGGTCTTCCTGACCGACATGGACGGCTACGCCCGCTTCAACGAGATCTACATGGCCTCCCTGGGCGACCACCGGCCGGCCCGGACGCTGGTGGCCGTGGCCGCTCTGCCGCTCGGGGCGGCGGTCGAGATCGAGGTCTGGGCCTACTCGCCCGAGTAATCCCGCTGGAGCGGAGTCGTCCCCGGCCGGGTGGTGATGCGAAAGCGGGCCCAGGCCATCGCTAGTCTGTGCCGCCGTGACCGAGCCGCCCTCCACCTGCGGATGACCGCCCCCGCCCACGGCCGCAAGCGCCGGCACCGGGGCCTCAGGCGGTCCGTCCTCGTCCTGGCCGCCGTGCTCCTGCTCCTCGCCGTCGGGCTGGCCGGCTACAACTGGAACCTCTTCCGGCAGATCCACACCGTCGACGTGAAGGGTCTCTCCGACGCCGGGACCGGCGCCGAGTCGGGGACGGAGAACATCCTGATGGTCGGCTCCACCGACCGCTGCAGCCTGCCCAAGAGCGATCCCCTCTACCAGGACTGCCTGACCGGCCACACCGGCATCAACAGCGACGTGATCATGATCCTGCATCTGGTGGCGGCCACCAGGCAGGTCTCGGTTCTCTCCATCCCCCGTGACACCTTCGTCCCCAACGCCCGGGCCGGGGGGGCCAACAAGATCGACGCCGGACTGGTGGAGGGCCCCTCCCAGCTGGTGGCCGCCATCGAGGACGACTTCGGCATACCGATCCAGCACTACGTGGAGCTCAACTTCGCCAGCTTCGCCAATGTCGTGGCGGCCATAGGCGGCATCCACATGTATTTCCCCGAGCCCGTCTACGACGGCCAGGTCGGCCTCTACATCCGGGCGTCGGGATGCGTCTACCTGAACGGCGGCGACGCCCTCAAACTGGTCCGCTCCCGCGAGCTGCAGTACCGGGGGCCGGGGGTGACCCAGACCGACCCCTACTACTGGCCGCACGAGCTCCAGAGCGACCTGGCCCGGATCACCCGTGATCACGAGATCCTCCGGGTCCTGGCCACGGCCGTGGCCCGCAAGGGCCTGGGCAACCCCGTCACCGACGAGCGGCTGGTGGCCTCGTTGGCCCCGCAGGTCGAGATGGACAGCACCTTGAAGAGCCACCTGCTCGGCCTGGCCGGCACCTTCCACTCGGTGAACGTCGACGGCGTGCCCGAGCTCACCCTTCCCATCCAGATCCCCGACTCGACGCTCTCCTACATCTACAAAGGCGGTGACTACGGGGAGGTCGTCTACCCCACCATCACCGAGGACCGCGCCGCCATCGTCCGCTTCCTCGGGCTGGCCGGCTCCGTCGACACCATGAACGGCAAGACCCTGCCCGCCCCGGCGTCGGTCACCGTCTCGGTGCTGAACGGGACGGGCCTGACCAATCAGGCCACGGACACCGGCCAGGCCCTGGCCGCCCTGGGCTTCAGGGTCGGCACCCTCGGCGACGCCACCCCGGTGGGAACGCCTTCCGAGACAGTCGTCCGCTACAGCTCGACGGCCGACGAGGCGGCGGCCGAACGGGTGGCCGGGGCCCTCTCGGGCATGGTCATCATGCAGAGGGCGCCGACCACCGGCACCGGCCAGGTCACCGTCGTCACCGGGACGGACTTCACCGTGGACAGCGGCCCGGCCGCCGGCTCGTCGTCGACCAGCAGTTCGCCCCCCTCCGGCTCGACCGGCTCCGGCTCGACCGGCTCGTCCTTGGCGCCACCGTCACCGGCCGTCTCGAGTCTCGCCCCCTGGGACCCCCGGTCCTGCACGGCGTCGGGCGGAGAGGGACGTTAGAGAAGCGTCAGGGGGCCCAGGTGCCGTGGCCGAAGCGGTAGCCGACGGAGCGGACCGTCTCGATCAGATGGGCGTGCTCCTCGGTCAGCTTGGCCCGCAGCCGACGAACGTGGACGTCCACCGTCCGGGCCCCGCCGTAGTACTCGTAGCCCCAGACCCGGCTGAGCAGGGTCTCGCGGGTGAAGACCTTCCCCGGCCGGGCCGCCAGGAAGCGCAGCAGTTCGTACTCCATGAAGGTCAGGTCGAGGACCCGGCCGGCCACCGCCGCCTGATAGGTCTCGAGGTTGAGCACCAGGGGGCCGTGCTCGATCAGCTCCGCCTGCAGGCCCCGGCCCGTCCGCCGGAAGAGGTGGGCCAGGCGCGCCGCGATCTCTTCGGGGGTGGCGGGCAGCACGCAGAAGTCGTCGAAGTGGTCTTCGCGGAGTTGGAGGTCGCCGATCTGATGGGTGGTCACCACCAGCAGCAGGGGCCGCAGGGGCACCTCCCGGGTACGAAGAGCGCGACAGAGGGCGAAGGCGCCCGCCGCGTCCATGTCGGCGCAGACGACGGCACCGGACCAGCCGTCCTCCGGTTCGTCTGACCGGGCGTGTTCGGCCCGGTCGAGCGCCTTCCACGGGTAGCCGGCGCCTTCGAGGGCCAGGCCGACCTCGGCCGGGAAGGGGTCGGGGAAGCACAGCAGCGTTTCCATCGTGCTTCTCCCTAGAGCAGCGGCAGGTAGCGGTCGAGCTCGAACTGGCTGATATGTGTCTTGTACGAGGCCCACTCGGCCCGCTTGTTGCGGATGAACCATTCGAAGACGTGTTCGCCCAGGGTCTCGGCCATGAGTTCCGACCGCTCCATGTCGGCCACCGCCTCGTTCAGGCTGCCCGGCAACGACCGGATCTGTTCGGCGGCCAACTCTTCGGGTGTCATGGCGAACAGATTGGCGTCCGCCTCGCGCGGCAGCTGGTAGCCCTCCTCGATCCCCTTCAGGCCGGCGGCCAGCATGACGGCGAAGGCCAGGTAGGGATTGCAGGCCGAATCGGGGGCCCGGTACTCGACCCGGGTGGACTCGATCTTGTTGCGCTTGACGAAGGGCACCCGGGCCAGAGCCGAGCGGTTGTTCCGGGCCCACGAGACATGGATGGGAGCCTCGTAGCCCGAGACGAGCCGCTTGTAGGAGTTCACCCACTGATTGGTCACGGCCGTGATCTCGTGGGCGTGGCGAAGAAGACCGGCCATGAAGCGCTTGGCCACGGGGGAGAGGCCGTCGGGGTCCTCGGCGTCGTAGAAGGCGTTGGTGTCTCCTTCGAAGAGCGACAGATGGGTGTGCATGCCCGACCCCTGGACACCGGCCAGGGGCTTGGGCATGAAGCTGGCGTGGATGCCCCGGCGCTGGGCCATCTCCTTCACCACCAGCCGGACGGTCATCACCGTGTCGGCCATGGTCAGGGCGTCGGTGTAGCGGAGGTCGATCTCGTGCTGGCTGGGGGAGTCCTCGTGCTGGGCGTGCTCCACGGGGATGCCCATCTCCTCCAGGGTGAGCACGGTCCGGGTCCGCAGGTCGCTGGCCACGTCCGAGGCGGTGAGCTCGAAGTAGGAACCGGAGTCGAGGGTGACCGGGGCGTGGGCCGGATCGGCGTCGGCGAAGTAGAAGTACTCGATCTCGGGCGCGGCGTAGAAGGTGAAGCCCTGTTCCCGGGCCCGGTCCAGGGTGCGCCGGAGGGTGTGCCGGGGACAGCCCTCGAAGGGCGAGCCGTCCAGGTTGAAGAGGTCGCAGAACACCCGGGCCACGGGGATGTCGTCGGGGTGCCAGGGCAGGAGCTGGAAGGTCTTCGGATCGGGCCGGGCCAGAACGTCGGATTCCTGGACCCGGCTGAAGCCGTCGATGGCCGACCCGTCGAAGGTCATGCCCTCCTCGAGGGCGTTCTCGAGCTCGGCCGGGGTGATGCTGAAGGTCTTGGCCGTGCCCAGGACATCGGTGAACCAGAGCTGGACGAAGCGGATGTTCCGCTCCTCGACGGTCCGGAGGACGTACTCCTGCTGACTTCTCATAGTGCACCAGTGTCGCAGGAGAACGACGCCGGGGCGGGCGCGTTCACACGCCGTTCACAGTCGGGCCACCGAGGGGAAATGCCGGGCCGTCAGGCTCGGCTCAGGCGGCCGGGGGAGCCGCCGGGGTCCGTCGCGGGCCCGACCACCGCCGATTGACTTGTGAGCGGCCGCGCCAGCCACCACCATGGTGGCCGGCGGCCGAGACCCTCCCGGGTGGAGCGGCCACAGGTGGGCGGGGGTTCGCAGAGATCGGGGGCACCCGCCGGCGCGAGTCGAAACGACCAACGGACCAGAGCAACGGACCTGGCAACGACGAAGGAGGACCCGGTGGAGAAGCGAACCCCGGCGGAGGTGCTCCGCCTGGTGAAGGACGAGGGAATCGAGATCGTCGACGTGCGGTTCGTCGACCTCCCCGGCCTGATGCAGCACTTCTCGGTCCCCACCCACCAGCTGACGGCCGATGTCTTCGAGGAGGGTTTCGGATTCGACGGCTCGTCGATCCGGGGGTTCCAGGAGATCCAGGAATCGGACATGCTCCTCATGCCCGACCCCAACACGGCTGTCGTCGATCCCTTCCGGACCCACAAGACGCTGAACATCAATTGCTTCGTCCGCGACCCCATCACCCTCGAGCCCTACTCGCGAGACCCGCGTTACGTGGCCCAGAAGGCCGAGGCCTACCTGACCACCACCGGGCTGGCCGACACCTGTTACTTCGGACCGGAGGCCGAGTTCTTCATCTTCGACGACGTCCGTTACTCCCAGGACCAGCGCTCCGCCTTCTACCAGGTCGATTCCGTGGAGGGCCACTGGAACACAGGCACCGACGAAGGCCCGAACCTCGGTTACAAGATCCGGCCCAAGGAGGGCTACTTCCCCGTCCCTCCAGCCGACCATTTTCAGGACCTGCGGTCCGAGATGATCCTCACCATGGAGCGGCTGGGCATCGAGATCGAGGTGCAGCACCACGAGGTGGCCACGGCCGGACAGGCCGAGATCGACATGCGTTTCGACACCCTGCTCGTCATGGCCGACAAGCTGATGCTCTACAAGTACGTGGTCAAGAACGTGGCCGCCGCCGCCGGCTACACGGCCACCTTCATGCCTAAGCCTCTCTTCCAGGACAACGGGTCGGGCATGCATTGCCACCAGTCGTTGTGGAACGGCGGTGAGCCGCTCTTCTACGGCGACGGCTACGGCGGCCTGTCGGACATGGGCCGTTGGTACATCGGCGGTCTGCTCAAGCACGCCCGCGCCGTCCTCGCCTTCGCCGCCCCGACGACCAACTCCTACAAGCGCCTCGTCCCCGGCTACGAGGCACCCGTCAACCTGGTCTATTCGCAGCGCAACCGTTCCGCCGCCTGCCGGATCCCGCTCTACTCCCAGAGCCCGAAGGCCAAGCGGATCGAGTTCCGCTGCCCCGACCCGTCGTGCAATCCCTACCTGGCCTTCTCGGCCATGCTCATGGCCGGCCTCGACGGTGTCCAGAACCGGATCGAGCCGCCCGACCCGGTGGACAAGGACCTCTACGACCTGCCGCCGGTAGAGCTGGCCAAGGTGCCCCAGGTCCCGAGCTCGCTGGACGAGGCCCTGCTCGCCCTCGAGGCCGACCACGATTTCTTGAAGGCGGGTGGTGTCTTCACCGACGACCTCATCGAGACCTGGATCGAGTACAAGCGGATCAACGAGGTCGACGCCATCCGTCTGCGCCCGCACCCGTGGGAGTTCATGCTCTACTACGACATCTAGGTCTGACTAGGGCTTATGCCCTGTCATCCCTAGAGTATCCCTATTCTTACCCCGTCGCAGTAGAGCAGAACCATGGCGTACGGCCAGGGTTCGATTCGATTGCGTAAGGGCGCCGGCAAGGGCCAGGTATACGAGGTTCGAGCCTTCGTCGGCACCGACCCCGTTACCCACCAGCCGCGCCATGTCGAGGACGGTCCGAGGCGGGATCACCGAAGCTCGGCGCGTTCTGCGGGAGCTTCAGGGGGAAGTCGCTGAGGGTCGCCACGGAGGAACGCGGGCCACCTTCGGGGCCCTACTGGACGAATGGGCCAGCGACGTCGAGCGTCGGGGCAAACCCGGAACCGTCCG
>Ga0307373_10002916_pt1 | contig 30491 bp, 24 predicted proteins | sample OX2MG_FD_202534 | JGI IMG/M metagenome (GOLD analysis project Ga0307373, IMG submission 202534) | Soil microbial communities from Risofladan, Vaasa, Finland - OX-2 | ecosystem: Environmental > Terrestrial > Soil > Coastal area > Acid sulfate soil | place: Finland: Risofladan, Vaasa | collected... | reverse complement strand
AGGCAACTCGAATGCCTGATTTGGGAAATCGCGCCAACGTGATGGGGCCGCAGCCGATCGCGCGGATCGTCGAGCCTCCGCCCGCGATGATCGCCGCCGCCGACGCCATCCTCGCCGCGCTCATCGCCGGCCGCCGCGCCGAAATTGAAGCCGCATCGGATGAGCAGGCGCGCGAGGCGATGCTCAATATCGCCGATTCGGTCAAGCCCGGCGCATATGAAAAAATTACGATTATTGGACAGGCGAGACTCGCGAAGCACTGGTACACCAAAGCTCGCCTGACCGGACGCTCCGCCAAGCCGTTTACCCTTCAGTTCCGGCTGGGCGAGGAGCGCGAAACTGGCAGAGACAGCGGCCGCTGGACCGTGCGCGAAGCGACTAACCTGACCGTGGTGCGGTCAGCGTGGAGCCGGTAGGAGAAGATCGATGCAGCGAATGATTGCAGTGGACAAGCTGGCGCGTCCTGAAGATCATATTCTGGTTCCCGCAGAGCGCTCGCGCAAAGCGCGCGTCGAGCAGGGCCTGACTCCGAACGGCGCGATGCCCTACGAAGAGGATTTCCTGAAAGCGCGGCTGCACGGGATTTGCGCCGGCGAGTTCCAGGCGATGGAGGCGGCGGGCCGCTCGGTGTTCGACTTCCCCGACGCGCCGTGGGAATTCCAGCTCGACATGGCGCGCCAGGTATGGGACGAATCGCGGCACGCCGAAATCTACATGAAACTGCTGGATTACGTCGGCTCGTTCTACGGCGAATTCCCCGAGAGCGAAGTCCTGTGGTCGTGCACCCAGGCCGAGGATCCCGCCGCGCGCATAGCCGGAATCAACCGCGGCCTCGAAGGGCTTGCCTGCGATGTCTTCGAGCAGCTTATCCGGCTTGCGCAAAAGATGGGCGACGAAGTGATCGAGCGTTCGGTCGATTACGTGCTGGCCGACGAAATCACGCACGTCCGGATGGGCTCGCGATGGATGCGCAAGCTCACCGAGGGCGACCCCGAGCGCTACAAAAAGGCGCAGGACTTCCAGAATAATATCGACGACCTGTTCAACTTCGGCGGCACGCGCACCACGGTCGATAAGGCCGCCAAGATCATGCAGCACGTCAACGGCAAGGATATCGAGATCGACCAGGGCATCACGATCGCGCGCGAAGCGCGCCTGCTGGCCGGTTTCACCGAAGAAGAGCTCGAGCGCCTGGTCAAAGGCTTTGGCAAGAGCCAGGCCTACTAGATCCGGCCCAGAGGAATTTGAACGATGGAACGATGCATCCCGGTTGATCGTCTTGCGCGGCCCGACCATATCGTCCTGATGCGCGGCAAACAGGTGCGCGAAATCCAGGAGGAACAGGGTCTCGACAGCCGTCCCCTGCCCTTCGACGAAGAGGCGCTGCGTTCGCGGATGCATGGAATCATGACCGGAGAGTTCCAGGCGATGGAAGCCGCGGGACGCTCGCTGTTCGACTTTCCCGACGCGCCATGGGAATTCCAGCTCGACATGGCCCGGCAAGTCTGGGACGAATCCCGCCACGCGGAAATTTTCGAGCGCCTGCTCAACTACATGGGCGGCAAGATGGGCGACTACGTCGAGACCGAAATCCTGTGGCGATGCACCCAGGCCGAGGATCCGGCGGCCCGCATCGCCGGAATCAATCGCGGACTCGAGGGCCTTGCCTGCGACGTGTTCGATCAACTTATCCGAATCGCCCAGCGCAATGGCGACGAGGTGATCGAGCGCGCGATCGATTACGTGCTGGCCGACGAAATCACGCACGTCCGGATGGGCTCGAAGTGGATGCGCAAGCTGACCGAAGGCGACCCCGAGCGGCTCGCGCGCGCGCAGGCGTTCCAGGAAACCGTCGATGAAGTTTTCAACTTCCGCGGCGGACGCCGCGCCGCCGAGGATTTGAAGATCGACGACGGCATGATGCTGACGATCGCGCGCGAGGCGCGCCTGCTCGCCGGCTTCAGCGAAGCCGAAATCCAGCGCCTGGTCGAATCAACCCGCAAAAGCGCCGCCTACTGAGCGGCACCCAAAATCACGCTTCCGCGCGGGCGCCCCGGATGATCTCCGGGGCGCTTGTTTTTTTCGATTGCAGGTATATCTACCCTGAGAGATATAAGTAATGGCGCTTACTCGCATAAGTATTCCTCAACCTGACCTCACTCCCGCCACCGGTTTGAAGCGCCTGAGCCGCAAACTCGCACAGGGAGGTTCGCTATGGAATTGCGGATTCGCAAGCTTTCCGCGATCGTCGCCGGGGTCGTCATTGCTATCGTATTTGCCGCGTCGGTCACACGCGCGCAGGTCAAGCCGGGCGACTTCATCGACTACAACAACTCGGCCAAGATCAAAAATCTCGTCTCGCTCGGCACCTACGACGCGGTCGTAAACGGGATGACGATGAAGATCGTTTCGACCCAGCGGATCGATTGGCCGCCGCCGTATAAGGACGCCACCGAGAAATACTCGGCGCAGGTGCGCCTGTCGTCGGACCATCGCTCGCTGGTCGGATACGTCGCGGGACAGCCGTTTCCGCTAATCGATCCGAACGATCCCGAAGTCGGGACCAAGATCATCTGGAACGAACAGTTCCGCCCGATCAATAGCGACGACTATGACCTCCGTTTCTTCGACTGCGAGGACGTCAACGTCGGCCGCAACAAGCCGATCTTCACAATCAACTACACGCAAGTCGGCCACTACGCGGGCTACGATGAGATCGGCCGGACCGAGGTTGAGCCGCTGCCGACCGATCCGGATTTCAAGAAGAGCAACCGGATGTGGCTGTTCGGGTTATACCCCGTGCTCGCGCCCGCGTCGGCGCGCGGCGTCGGCATCATCCGCTACCGCTTCCAGGATCCCAAGCGCGGCGACGACGAATGGACCTGGACTCCGGGCGCGCGCAGACTGCGCCGTCTCGATGAAGCGATCCTGAGCAATCCGAGCGGAATCGGCGCGTGGAATCCCGACCATTACGGTGGATTCAACCCGAAAGTCGAGTGGTTCACCTACCGCTACCTCGGCGAGAAGACGATGCTCGCGAGCGCGCATGCTGAACACTCGCCGGAGGTCCGCTGCGTCACCGACGGCGGCGGCTCCGCGTGTCCGGAAGTCTGGGAGATGCGCCACATGTATATCGTCGAGGCGACTCCGGACCGCAACCGGCTCGGCGGCTACCTGGGTTCCAAGGATATAGTGTTCATGGATTCGGAAATGTGGTTCGCACCGTACATCGACGTGTACGACCGCGCGGGACGGCTCTTCCAGGGATTCATCTACTGGCTCACATACCGCGATCGTCCGGTGCCCGATGCGCGCGTCGCGATCTATCTGTTCAAGCGCTCGTTCGTGGTGGGCGCGCTCGCGATGGATATCCAGGGCGGTGTGCACTCGATGTGCTACCTGCCGGGACGCGAGACGCCGGAACGCGAATGCTGGTACATCAACATGGGCGCCGTCGAGCGTAGTTTCTTCGATCCGGACGCGATGGCCAAAGCTGGCGTGAGCGGCAATACGATGTAATCACGCACGGCTCTGACGGTTCGAGTTGGACGGCGTTCGCCTAGGCGGGCGCCGTCGTTTTTTGTCCCGGGTGCGGATTCCGGCTGGCCGGCATCATGAAGCGTGGCTTATAGTTCCATCGATATGCTAGACTATTAGCCGCGCTAAATGTTACGATGTGGTTAGCCACACCGGGCGGATTTTCGCATAATACCCCTCCCGCGACAGACTACTGATACGGAGCCTGATGCAGTGACGCAAAACCACGACGCTAAATCCGCACCAACCAAAAGCCGCGCCCTCGCAGATTGGGTCGCGGAGATCGCGAGCCTCTCGACGCCCGATCAGATCGTATGGTGCAACGGCTCCGAAGCGGAACGCCACCGCCTAACCGACCTGGCCGTCAAATCCGGCACCCTCATCCCGCTGAGTCCAAAAAAGAAACCCGAAAGCTATCTGCATCGCTCGAATCCCAACGACGTCGCGCGCACCGAACAACTCACTCTCATCTGCTCGCCCGACAAAATCGACGCCGGCCCGACCAACAACTGGGCCGACCCCGCCGAGACCTACGCCAAGCTGCGCGGATGGCTTGCCGGCTCGATGCGTGGGCGCACGATGTACGTTCTGCCGTACGTGATGGGGCCGATCGGATCGCCATTCGCGAAGGTCGGCGTCGAGATTACGGACAGCGTCTATGTCGCCCTCAACATGGGGATCATGACCCGGATGGGCTCGGCGGCGCTCGAGATGCTGGGCGCAAGCGACGAATTCTGCCGCGGCGTCCATTGCACGCTCGACGTCAATCCCGACCGCCGCCTCATCTGCCATTTCCCGCAAGACAACGCGATTTGGTCGGTCGGCTCCGGCTACGGCGGCAACGCTCTCCTCAGCAAGAAATGCTTCGCGCTGCGAATCGCCAGCGTCCAGGGACGGCGCGAGGGCTGGCTCGCCGAGCACATGCTGATCCTCGGCATCCAGAATCCCCGCGGCGAAACCACTTATGTCGCCGCTGCGTTTCCGAGCGCGTGCGGAAAGACCAACCTGGCGATGCTCACCCCGCCGCCCGCCTTCGCCGGATGGAAGGTCTTCACCGTCGGCGACGATATCGCATGGCTGCGCGTTGGCGACGACGGGCGGCTATGGGCGGTAAATCCTGAGAACGGCTATTTCGGTGTCGCTCCCGGCACCAATTCTCATTCAAATCCGAATGCGATGAAGATGCTCGGGCACGATTCGATCTTCACCAACGTCGCGATGACGCCCGATGGCGACGTCTGGTGGGAAGGAACCGACGCGCCAGCGCCGGAAGGATTGCTCGATTGGCAGGGGCGGCCGTGGAACAAGTCATCGAAAGACAAGGCCGCGCATCCCAACAGCCGCTTCACCACGCCGATGACCAATAATCCCGCGCTCTCGCCGCACGCCAACGATCCCAGGGGCGTGCCGATTTCCGCGATCGTGTTTGGCGGACGGCGCGCCACCACGATGCCGCTGGTGCTCGAATCAGAAAGCTGGACGCACGGCGTCTTCATGGGCGCGACGATGGGCTCCGAAACCACCGCGGCCGCGGCCGGAGCGGTCGGCGTGGTCAGGCGCGATCCGATGGCGATGCTGCCGTTCTGCGGCTACAACATGGGCGATTATTTCGGCCACTGGCTCGCGATGGAAAAATCGATCAAGCGTCCGCCCAGGATCTTCATGGTCAACTGGTTCCGCAAGGACCGTGACGGCAACTTTCTGTGGCCCGGCTTCGGCGACAACCTCCGCGTGCTCAAGTGGATGCTCGATCGAATCGAGGGCCGCGTCAGCGCCGAGAAAACCCCGGCCGGCGGAGTGCCGAAGATCGCGGACCTCGACCTGGGCGGCCTCGAAATTTCAGCCGACCAGTTGCGCGAGGATTTGGCGATCAAACCCGACGAATGGAAGATCGAAATGGAATCGGCCGCCGAGTTCTTCGACAAAATCGGCGCGACGATGCCCAAGCTGCTGCGCGAAAAGCATCAGCATCTAGCCTCCGCACTGGGCGGCAGTTCCCGCTGACGCGATTCCGCATCCGGCCCCGAGTTCGGCGGACGGCATGTCGCGAGCGCAGACTTCATTGGTGGGCGGGCCGTTGGCCCGCCATCGACGACGGGCGAGACGCCCGCCCCACTGACCAATATCTGAAATACCCTCTCCCTCCGGGAGGATGGCGGCGATAAACAGAAAAAAGCACATTCGTAACCTATAGATAGCCGGAGGCAAGAGGCCGCCGAGACGGCGGCCCTACTGGCGTTAAGCCTTTTTTCAGTAGGACCGGCGTCTCGCCGGTCATTCAATGCGCGATTCGCCATTTATCGACGGCCTCGAGAAGGCGGGTGAGCGTGCTGCTCTGCACTCGACTTGCGCACAAAGATGACGCTTCGTGTCGGCCGACGAGCCGTCGGCCACCACTGGCAGAGGTAGAGTGAGCGGAAGTAAGAGTCAGTGGTGGCGGGCGGCCGGCCCGCCTGGAAGCAAATCAAGCGCGTCCGGCATCGGTCTCGCGCGTCTACGTCGATGAAGCCTTTAGAGATTAGATATCGCGCTGCTGGCTCGTGGTTTCTGCTTGCGGGATTACCGATCCTCGCTTGGGACGTGAAAGTCGGCTGGACAAATTTGCTGATGACTTCGTTCGCCGATCATCCGCTCCGGTTCGCCGGTGCCCTTGTGTTTGGGATGTTCGACGTTTTCGTCGTTTTCGCTGTTGCGATTCCCTGTCTCTGCTCGATCTGGCGAAGCCGCCGCACGATTGTAGTCAGCGACGATGGAATTGAATCCAAGTTGCCAGGAACTCCCGCAGAGTCGATCGCATGGAACGATCTAGCGGAACTGAAATCGGTCAAATTATTTGGCGGTATCGACGCGCTCGACAGCGCCGGTCATTTGCGCGTTAGGTTGCCCGGCGGCTATGTCCTTTTGAACAAGCTTGTCCCCGCGATCGACTACCAGCTTCGCGAGCATCCGCTCCGCGACGCTGACCACAAAATCGCCAGGCCGCGCAGGGGACTTATCCTCGGACTGTACGCGGGCGCAGGCTGTTTCCTCTTTCTTGCGTACGCAGCCCTGATGGCAAAAACGGTCTGGCTGTTGATCTTATTTGCCCTCGCTGCGCTGCTGCTGGTTGCGCTATCGGCAGCACTGCAAAAATCCGAGGTGTCACTTTTTGTCGGCGAGGGCCTGCTGAAGTTTGAGTACCTTTTCTTTGCGCCAAGAGTGTATCGACTCGAAACAATCACCGAGATAAAAATCTCAGCGATATCTCCGATCCTATACGTGCAGCTTCTTCGCCGCGAAGGCCGGCCGCTCGGAATCCTACTTCTCGGACGCAACAATATTCTCTGGTACCGAAGCTTGAGGTCGGCATGGGAAGAAACCCAAACCGAGCGCCAACACGGCGCAACAAGTTGAAATACCCTCTCCCGGCACAACTGCGGCGCGGCGCGAGGCTTGCGCTTCTTTCGCAAGCCTCGTGACGCGCGGGTGAGGGTGCCGTTCTGCGCTCGCCGCCGCTGGCGCGCGTCAGTCGAGATGCTTGCGCAGGAAGGTCGGCACGTCGAGCTTGTCGTCGCCGTCGAGCAATGCGTTGGGCTCGAGCCGCTCCGCACTGCCGCCGGCGTCGGACGCGCCGCGGCGCTTGAACGCCGGGATATCCAGACTGCTGTCGTCCACGATCAACCCCATCCTGCGCACCGGCTTGCCGCCCGGGAACTGACGCACCTGCCCGGAAGCCTGCATCGGCGTGGGCGCGGGAGTCGGCCGGATCTCGGCGGGATCGACCGGGCGCGTCGAGGCCGCAATGATCGGCGTCGTGATCGGCGCTCCGGATGGCGAGTACTTCGCGAACGGCAATTCCTTTTCGCCGAAGCCGGTCGCGATAACCGTGACCCGAATCTCGTTGCCGGCCTTTTCATCGACGACCGCGCCGAAAATGATGTTGGCGTCCTCGTCGGCTTCTTCCTGGATCAGGCTGGCCGCTTCGTTCACTTCGTACAGCGACATCTCGGGACCGCCGGTCACGTTGATGAGCAATCCGCGCGCGCCCTTGATTGACACGTCTTCGAGCAGCGGACTCGAAATCGCGCGCTGCGCCGCTTCGACCGCGCGATTCTCGCCCGACGCGGATGCGGCGCCCATCATCGCCATCCCCATCTCCGACATGATCGATCGCACGTCGGCGAAATCCAGATTGATGAGTCCGTGAACCGTGACCAATTCCGATATCCCGCGCACCGCCTGCAAAAGTACGTCGTCAGCCTTGGCGAACGCTTCGCGCAGGGAGGTCTGTCGGCTCGCGACCGAAAGCAGGCGCTGGTTCGGAATAGTGATTAGCGTATCGACCGAGTTCTTCAGCTCGCGAAGGCCCTCTTCAGCCTGCGCCATCCGCTTGCGCGCCTCGAACTGGAACGGCTTGGTGACGACGCCGACGGTCAGCGCGCCAAGCTCGCGCGCGATTCGCGCGATTACGGGCGCCGAGCCAGTCCCGGTGCCGCCGCCCATCCCGGCGGTGACAAAAACCATTTCGGCGTCGGCCAGCTCGCCGCGAATTCGCTCCTCGTCCTCGAGCGCGGCCTTGCGGCCGATTTCCGGATTTCCGCCGGCGCCGCGGCCGCGCGTCAGGGTCTCGCCGATCTGAAGTTTCAGAGGCGCGTGATTGTTCTGGAGCGCCTGCGAATCGGTGTTGACGGCGATAAAATCGACATTGCGGACGCCCGCCGCGATCATGTGATTGATCGCGTTGCCGCCGCATCCGCCCGCGCCAATCACCTTTATGCGTGCGCCCACATCGGGGTTACTCACCAACTCAATCATGTGCGAACCTCCTCCACCACCTACCGGCAAAGTTTGCTGACCGCTCCAGTTTTTTTTGCGTCGGCGCGTCAAAAGAAATCTCTCACCCAGTCGCTCAGACGAGTGCGCATCCTGCCCCATCGCCCGTAGCGTCCGGCCGCGCCTTTAACCCCGCGCGCGGCGCCCTGGCACAGGATCAAACCCGCCGCGGTGGTGTACATCGGTTTCATCAATTCCTCGGGCATCCCCTTAAGATTGATCGGAAGCCCGCGGCGGACCGGAACTCCAAAAATCCGTTCCGCCAGTTCCTGCGTTCCCTCGAGCAGCGACGTTCCGCCCACCAGCACGATTCCCGAGGCAAGGCTGTCGGCGACGCCGGAGCGCATGATCTCGCGCTGCGCCATCGCGAGGATCTCTTCCATCCGCGGCTCGAGAATATCGGTGAGCATCCGGCGCGCGATCGCCTTCGGCTCGCGCCCGCCAACTCCGGGCACCTGCACCATCTCGTCGCGCCGCACCACCTGATTGGTCGCCGCGCCAAAGGCGATCTTGAGCTTTTCCGCTTCCGCGATTGGCGTGCGGATTCCGGCCGCGATGTCGCTGGTCAGATGATTTCCGCCGAGCGGCAGCACGGCGGTATGCATCACGGCGCCGGCGTGGAACACGATGATGTCAGTCGTGCCGCCGCCGATATCGATCAGCGCAACACCGAGTTCGCGTTCCTCGGGAAACAGCGCGGACTCGGCCGAGGCGAGCGGCTCGAAAACCATCTCGGCCGGCGTGATGCCGGCGCGCTCGCAGCACTTGGTCAGGTTCAGTCCGTAGCTTTGCGCGGCGGTGACGATATGGATGCGCGCCTCGAGGCGCACGCCCGCCATTCCGATCGGTTCGCGCACGCCCTCTTGATCATCGACCGCGAACTGCTGCGGCAGGATGTGCAAGACCTGGCGGTCCAGCGGAATTGCGACTGCGCGCGCGGCGTCGATCACCCGTTCGACGTCGCGGGCGCCCACCTCTCCGCCGCGCACGGCGACAATTCCGTGGCTGTTGAGTCCGCGGATGTGCGGACCAGCCACACCGGCGACCACCGAACCGATGCGCAAGCCCGAGGATTTCTCGGCCTCGTCGAGCGCCGCGCGAATCGCCTCGACCGTGGCTTCGATATTGACCACCACGCCCTTGCGCAGTCCGGTGCATGGCGCGACGCCGTGGCCGAGCACGGCGATCTCGCCCTCGGCACTGGCTTCCGCGACGAGCGCGCAGACCTTGCTGGTGCCGACGTCCAATCCTGTGAGCAGGTTCCTCATCGCCTCACGGACTCCTCCGCGCCGCGTGTCGCGTTGCGGATCCGGCGGCTCCCGAACGAACCGAAATCCTGCGCACCGCGCCGCGCCGGCGCGGCGGCGGCGCGTCGGCGGCGGCCAGCCGCAAAACCGCCTCGCCGGGCATCGTCATATCCAGCGCGGCGATCATCCGTTCGCGCCCGCGCCATTTTCCAAGCACTTCGCCGGCGTGCTTGATCTCCGCGGGAGCGTTATCGAGATCGATTAAAATCTCGGTGCGCGTTCGATCCAGATACAGCGCGGCGACTCCGTCGTCATCGACACTCATCTCCGACACCAGCTGCGACAGCTCGGCCTCCGCGCGGACCATCGTCGCGGCGTACTCGACCAGTTCGATTCCGCGCGAGTTCTCGACCCGCGCGCCGCTCAAGATTGGCAGGTCGCCTTCGGCGTTGGGTGAGACGGGACCCTCGAGCTCGCCGTCGGCGAACAGCGCGTAAAATCCATCGTGCCGCTCGACCATCGCGATCGCCCCGCCCTGCCGCGCGAGCGCAAGCTTGGCCGCGGGCGCGGACTTGATCCCGAGTTGGGTCTGGATCGAGCGTATCGCATCGCCGAACCATCGCAGCATGGGGCTCGCGGGAGCGGCGGCGCGATCGATTCGCATCGAGTATGCGGAGAAGAGATTCGAGACGCGCAGCGTCAGCGCGCGGCCCGGCGCGCTGAACCCGGTCATCACGCCCAGAACGAAAAAGGCGCACAGGACGATACCCACCATCCGTGGGTTCCATCCTGCCGCCTCTTTTCGTTTCCGCCGCTCCGCCACCGCCACCACCACTTCCCCGCGCGACCTACCAGTCGCCGACCAGCTTGACCTCTGGCTCGAGCCAGACTCCGCTTTGTTCGTTGACGCGATTGCGCGCCAGCTCCATCAGGGCGCGCACTTCTTCGGCGCGCGCGCCGCCCAGGTTGACGATAAAATTCGCGTGTTGGTCCGAGAACGCCGCGCCGCCCACGCGCAAGCCCTTAAGCCCGGCGCCTTCGAGCAGGCGCCCGGCAAACGTTCCGGGCGGATTCTTGAAGATCGATCCGGCGTTGGGAATACCGCGCGGCTGGCGCGCCGCACGCCGCGCGCGCAGCTCCGACACGCGCGCGCGAAGCGCTTCGCGGTCGCCGCGGACCAGCTCGAACTCGACTCGCGTGATCACGAAGCCCGCCGGCAGATTGGTGCACCGGTAGGCAAAATTGATTTCGTCTTTACCCAGATCGCGCGCGAGCCCTTCGCGAGTCACGCCGTGAACGATCGTGACGACTTTCGCGATCTCGCCGCCGAATGCGCCCGCGTTCATCACCAGTCCGCCGCCGACGGTTCCCGGAATTCCTTCGCCGAACTCGATTCCGCCCAGGCCCTGCGCGACGACTGCTTCCACCAGCGCGCCAAAATCAACCGCCGCGCCCGACGTAACATGCGTGCCGTCGAACTCGATTTTGCGCAATCCCTCGCCAAGGCGCACGACCAGTCCGCGCACTCCGCGATCGCTCACCAGCAAGTTGGTTCCCGCGCCGAGGCAAAATGCGGGCGTGGCGCCGCGAAACGCCGCCGCCATCGCGTCGCAGAGCTCCGCCTCGGTCTCGACCGCGACGTAAAGATCGGCAGGGCCGCCGATTCTGAACGACGTCAGGTCGGCAAGCGGCCGCGCGGTCTTGAGGCGCGCGCCGAAACGCTGGTGCAGATCGCGCTCAAGCATGCTCATGCGGCTTGGCCTCGTCTGCTAGCGCACCCAGAATCCGGTCGCCGAGTTTATAGACATCGCCGGCGCCGAGCGTGACGATCAGATCGCCGGTCCGCGACGCAAGAGCGACTTCGCGCGCCGGATCGAGTTCGCGATTGAGATAGTGAACCTCCAAATGGCCGCGTGCGCGAATCGCCTCGTACAGGCGGCGCGACGACACCCCCGGAATCGGATCCTCGCCGGCTGGGTAGATATCGAGCAGGTAGAGCGCGCCGGCGTCGTCGAAGGCGGTCAGAAATTCGTCGAACAGATCGCGCATCCTGGTGTAGCGATGCGGCTGAAACACGGCGATGACGCGGCGCCTGAATCCGGCGCGCGCGGCGGCCAGCGTCGCGCGAACCTCGGCCGGATGATGCGCGTAATCGTCGAGCACGATCCGCCCGTTGCTCTCGCCCTTGATCTCGAAGCGCCGTCCGATTCCGCCGAACTTCCCGAGCGCGAGCGCCGCTATCTCGAAATCGATTCCAAGTTCCAGCGCAACCGCGATCGCCGCCAGCGAATTCATCGCAACGTGAACGCCCGGCGTGGGAATCGTAACCGTGCCGAGCGCGGCGCCTTTGAAGACCACCGCGAAGCGCGTCGAAAGACCGTCGATCACTATCGCCTCGGCGCGCAGGTCCGCGTCGGGCGCAACACCGTAGGTGAGAACCGGTTTGCGCGCCTGCGCGAGCATCGCGCGCACGTTGACGCTGTCGATTCCCAGGACCGCGCGCCCATAGAACGGCACGCGATTTATGAAACTCGCAAACGCCTCGCGCAGGCGATCCATCGAGCCGTAATGGTCCAGATGCTCGGGGTCAATATTGGTGACGATCGCAATCGTCGGCAGAAGCAGCAGGAACGAAGCGTCGCTCTCGTCGGCTTCGGCGACCATGTAGTCGCCGCGGCCGAGGCGCACGTTGGTGCCGGTGTTGCGCAAATTGCCGCCCACCGCGACGGTCGGGTCGAGCCCCGCCTCTTCCATGATCAGCGCGATGAGCGCAGTCGTCGTGGTCTTGCCGTGCGTGCCGGCCACGGCGACGCCGAGCTTCGCCATCCGCAAGAGCTCGCCCAGCATCTCGGCGCGCGCGATCACGGGAATCTTAAGGTCGCGGGCGCGCGCAACTTCGGGATTGGAAAATTTTATCGCCGAGGAAATTACAATCGCGTCGAGCGGCTCGCGCAGATGCGACGGATGATGCCCCGTCTCGATTCGCGCGCCGAGCGACGCCAGCCGCGCGGTCGCGGCGCTCGCGGCAAGATCGCATCCGCTGACCGCGAAGCCGAGCCGCAGCGACAGCTCGGCGATTCCGCTCATCCCGGCGCCGCCGATTCCAATGAAATGGAGCCGGCGCTTCGGCGCGAGCAATCCCGATGTAGGCGCGCTATCCACTCGATCTAGTTCTCCACCCGCGCGGCATTGAAGCAAACCCGCGCGACGCGCGCGGCGGCGTCGGGAAAGACGGCGGTGTGCGCCCGCGCACCCATCGCGGCCAGGCGCGCCGGATCGTCGAGCAGCGACTTCATTTCGCGGGCGAGATTGCCAGCCAGGCTCTCGTCATCTTTGACGATAATTGCGCCTTCGAGTTTTTCGATGACGCGCGCGTTGTGAAGCTGCTGCATATCGCGATGAAACGGATACGGCACGAAAATCGCCGCGCGGGCGCTATGCGCAATATCGGTGACGGTGCCGCCGCCGCTGCGCGCGACCACCAGGTCCGCAGCCGCGAGCGCCGCCGGCATGTCTGTGATAAACGGAACTACTTCCGCCTCGAACGGAAGCTCACCGTAAGCCTGCCGCACCAACTCAACATCCGCCTCCCCGGTCTGATGTGTTACCTTCAACTTTATAACACCTTTTGCCCAGATTTTGAAAGCCCCAACGACGCCTATATTGAGGCGATGCGCGCCCGTCGAGCCGCCTAAAACAAGGATTTGCGCCGGACGACCCTCCATCGGAGCCCGATCCGTGCGTGGACGGTAGCGAATCGGATTGCCGGTCAGCTCGACTTTTGCCGAGGGGAAATAGTCCCGGCTGTCGGGAAAGCTGATGCAGATTTTGCGCGCGAATCGCCGCAGAATCCGGTTCGACAAACCCGGTATCACGTTCTGCTCCAGGATCACGATCGGCACCCGCGAAACCGCCGCCGCCACTCCGACCGGCGCCGACGCATAGCCGCCCACGCATACCGCCAGATGAGGCCGCACGCGGGCGACCAGCGCGCGCGCCAGTCTGATCGCGCGCACAAACTCGGCGACCGCGCGCATCCGCCCGAGCGCGCCGTGGCCGCGAATTCCGTGAACGTCGAACAGCTCGTAACGGTAGCCGCTTTGCGGCAACCATCGCGCCTCAAAACCGTTGGCCGTGCCCGCGTAGAGAACTTCAGTGCCGGGACGCTCGCGGACCATCTCTTCGCCCACCGCGACGGCGGGGAACAGATGCCCTCCCGTGCCTCCGCCGGCGATGATTACTCTCATCGCACCGCGGGCCGCCTGCCGAGCGCGAGCAGCGCGCCCAGCGCCGCCATTGCCATCATGATCGCGGTGCCGCCGTAGCTCAAAAACGGCAGCGGCAGTCCCTTGGTCGGGATCATTCCGATCACGACCGCCATATTGATCAGCGCCTGGAGCGAGAGCAGCGAAGTCAGGCCAACCGCGAGCAGGCTTGCGAACGGGTCGGGCTCTTCGTGCGCAATCCGCATTCCGCGGAACAGGATCGCGCAGAACAGCGCGATCACGATACACGCGCCGATAATTCCGAACTCTTCGCCGACCACGGCGAAGATAAAATCGGTATGCGACTGCGGCAGGTAGAACATCTTCTGCCGTCCCGCGCCCAGACCGACGCCGCGCAGTCCGCCCGCGCCGAGCGCGATAAAAGATTGAATCAACTGGAAGCCGGCGCCGCGCGCGACCTGCCATGGATCGAGAAACGCGGTCAGCCGCCGCATCCGGTAGGACTTCGCGAACATCTGCACGACCAGCCCGACGATCGCGACTCCACCGGCCGCGCCCAGATGCTTCGCTTCGGCGCCGGCCGCGTACAGCATCACGAACAGGATCACGGAGATCATGACGGTCGAGCCGAAGTCGGGCTGCTTGAGCAGAATTACGGCGAGCACGCCGACGATCGCGAACGCCGGCGCCGATCCACGCATGAAATCGCGCAGGCGATCCTGGCGGCGGGAGAGAAAATCCGCAAGGAAGAAAACCAGCGCGAATTTCACCAGCTCCGACGGCTCGAGGACCACCGGTCCAAGCTTCAGCCAGCGCCGCGCGCCGCCGCGCACCAGCCCGAGATGCGGCAGATAGACCGCCAGCAGCATCACGACCGAGACGATCGCCAGCGGCATCACGAGGCGGCGCAGCCCGACGATCGAGAACTGCGAAAGCATCACGAGCACAAGCAGGCCCGCGGCAATATGCGCCAGATGAAGCTTGAAGAAATGAAAGGCGTCGCCGGTTTTCTCAAGCCCCAAAAAATAAGTCGTGTTCAGCACCATCATCAGGCCGAACAAAATCAGCGCCGCCGCCGGCAGCCACAGCCACGGGTCGGGACGCCGGTATTCTACGGCCTCAAAGCGCCCGAACCAGCTTTTGAAATACGTTTCCGCGCTCTGCATAGTCCTTGAACTGGTCGAAACTCGAGCACGCCGGCGACAGCAAGATTGTCTCGCCCTTAACCGCCACCTGCGCCGCCCGTTCGACCGCCTCCGCCAGAGTTGGAACCACCTCGATCTCGCACGCGCCGCTGAGCGCCGCACGCATCTGCTCGCGCGCCGCGCCGATCAGAATCGCGCGGCTCACCTTGCGCCGCAAAGGCGCGATCAGCGGACCGTAGTCGCCGCCCTTATCGACTCCGCCCGCAATCAGGATAACCGGAGCCGCGACGGCCTCGAGCGCCTCGACCACGGCGCCGACGTTGGTGCCCTTCGAGTCGTCGATCCATGTCACCCCTTCGCGCTCGCGCACGAATTGGAGGCGATGCGGCAGACCCGCGAAGCCGCTCAGCGCGCGCTCGATCACCTTCTCATCAACGAACATCGCAAGCGCCGCCGCCGCGGCCGCCATCGCGTTGGACACGTTATGCCGCCCCGGGAGCCGAAAGCCCGCGACACTGACTCGTCCGCGCCGCGAGCCCATGTCGAAGACCAGCGCGTCACCGTCGGGCCAAATCGCCGGGGTGTCGCCCGACGCGACGAAGCCAAAGCCGAAGACCCGCGCGCGGACCGATTTGGCGAGCTTCCAGACATTTGGATCGTCGCGATTCAGAATTGCCCAGTCGCCGCCATCCTGGTTTTCGAACATTCGCGCTTTCGCCGCGCCGTAGTCCTCAAGGTCGCGGTAGCGATCGAAATGGTCGTCGGTCAGGTTCAAATAAATTCCGACCTTGGGTTTGAAGTGCTCGATCCATTCGAGCTGGAAACTAGAAATTTCGGCGACGATCGCGTCGTAAACCCCGCCGACCGCATCGACGAGCGGCTCGCCCAGGTTTCCGCCGACGAACGGATGCATCCCGGCGGCCTTCAAGATCTCGCCGAGCAGCACGGTCACCGTGCTCTTGCCGTTGGTGCCGGTGATCGCGGCGATCGGCGCGGAGATGAATTGCGCCGCCAGCTCGATCTCGCCGACGACTGGAGTCTTGCGCGCGACCGCCGCCTTGAGCAGCGGTGCGGCGCGCGGAACTCCGGGACTGGTGACGACCAGATCGACGCCGGCCAGCCACGCGGGATCTTCGGGCCCGAGCTTCACTTCGCCGGGCGGCAGACGCGAGCGATCGATATCGGTGCGGCGGTCGGTCAGGACGAGCTTCGCGCCATGCGCGGCCAGGAACTTCGCGGCGGCGATTCCACTGGCGCCGAGACCGACGACGAGGACTGTTTTGCCCGGGAGTTTCATATTGCTTCGAGTATATGACTTCCCGCCGCCGCGTCAGCGAAGTTTCAACGTCGAGAGCGCAACCAGCGCGCAGACGATCGAGATAATCCAGAAACGCACGACCACGACCGTTTCGGGCCATCCGCTGAGTTCGAAATGATGATGTATCGGCGCCATCCGGAAGAACCGTTTGCCGCCGGTCCATTTGAAATAGTAGCGCTGGATAATCACCGACACGGCTTCGATCACGAACACTCCGCCCGCGATCACCAGCGCGAGTTCCTGCTTGCACAGCACCGCGACCATCCCGAGCGCGCCGCCGAGCGACAACGCGCCGACGTCGCCCATGATCATCGAGGCGGGATAGGCGTTGAACCACAGGAAGCCGAGCGACGCCGCGATCAGCGAGGCGCAGAAGATCGCGACCTCGCCGGCGCCGGCGACGTGGGGAATCTGCAAGTAGGTCGCGAATTTCAAGTTGCCCGCAACGTAGGTGAACACCCAGTAGGTAAACGCGGTCGTCATCACCGGGCCGATCGCAAGGCCGTCAAGCCCGTCGGTGAAATTCACCGCGTGCGAACATCCGACAATCACCAGCATCGCGAACGGGATGTAGAAGAACGGGCCCCAATCGGGATGCAGATTCTTCGCGAACGGGATCGTCAGCGTGGTCGGAAATTTCAGCACCGCGAACAACAGCACCGACGCGATGAACGCGCAGCCGAATGTCGCGCCAAGCTTGACCGACTCGCTGAGCCCCAGACCCTTGCCGCGCTTGAGCTTCAGGTAATCGTCGCTGAAGCCGATCGCGCCGAAACTCGCGGTGACGAAGAGCACGATCCAGACGTAAGGATTCGCGATATTCGCGAGCAGGAGCGTGGCCGCAAGAGTCGCGGTCAGAATCAAAAGCCCGCCCATCGTGGGAGTTCCGGCTTTTTTCTGATGGCTCTGCGGAACGACGTCGCGGATGGTCTGGCCGAAATGTGCGGCGCGAAAGCGGCCGATCAGCCATGGTCCCATCGCGAGCGAGATCGCCAGCGCCGTCAGCCCCGCGAGAACCGAACGAAACGTTTCATAGCGAAGGACGTTCAAGGCCTGGAAATGAGTGTGCAGAGGATAGAGCAGAAGATACAGCATCGCGTCGATGCGCCCGCGCGGGCGCGTCCCTCAGTCTTTCAATTCTTCAGGTAGCCCTGCTCCAGCGCAATCTCGCCGATTACGGCACGATCGTCGAATGCCAGCACGCGGTCGCCAACCAACTGATAGTTCTCGTGCCCCTTGCCCGCGACGATCACGGTGTCGCCCGGCGCGGCGATGCGCAGCGCGAGCGCGATCGCGGCGCGGCGGCCGGGCTCGACGCGAAAATCTTTTGCGCGCGCGCCGGGTTCCTTCATCGCATCGCGAAGCCCGGCTTCGATCTCCGCGATGATCGCATTGGGATCTTCGCTGCGCGGATTATCCGAGGTGACGATCGGAAGATCGGACAACTGCGCCGCAATCGCGCCCATGATCGGGCGCTTGCCGCGGTCGCGATCGCCGCCGCATCCGAACACGCAAATCACCCGTCCGCGGGTGAACTTGCGCGCCGCTTCGAGGACCGCTTCGAGCGCGTTGGGCTTGTGCGCATAATCGACTATCACCAGCACGCCCGCACGCGCCGCGACCGCCTCCATCCTGCCGGGGGCCCCTGGGCATCGCCGCACACCTTCCGCCACCGCCGCAGGTTCGATGCCCAGGGCCACCGACACGGCGGAGGCTCCGAGGATATTGATCAGGTTGAGTTCGCCGATGAGCGGCGAAGTAAACTCGATTTTCTTGCCGAGCGCAATGATCGTCGCGCGGATTCCGGCGGCATCGGCGACGTAGTTCTGTGGATAAACGTCAAGCCCGGGCTCAAGGCCGAAACTCAACTTGCGCGTGGGCACGGCGGCGAGCACGCGCTGGCCGTATGGATCATCGCCGCGCGAGACCGCGAAAATATCGGCGCGGCGGCTGCGCGGCAGAATTTCGGTGAACAACTCAAGCTTCGCCGCGAAGTAGTCTTCGAGCGTGCCGTGATAGTCGAGATGGTCGCGGCCCAGGTTGGTGAACATCGCGCCGCGAAAGTTGAGCGCGTCCACGCGTCCTTCGGCGATCCCAATCGAGGAAACTTCCGCCGCCACGTGGCGCACGCCCTCGCGTTCCATCCGCGCCAGCGCCGACTCGATATCGATCGATTCGGGCGTGGTCAGCCCGCTCGAGATTTTGTTGTGCCGGATGAAAATTCCGACCGTGCCGATAATTCCCGCCGGATGCCCCGCCGCCTCGAGAATCGAGGCGAGCAGGTAAGTCGTCGTGGTCTTGCCGCTGGTGCCGGTGATTCCGATCAGATCGAGCCGCTCGCTTGGTGCGGAAAAGAAGCGCGCCGCGGCCGCGCCCATCAGCAGGCGCGGCCGCGCGCTTTCCACAACGGTCACCGCGGGCCGGGCGCCACCACCACCACCACTAGCCACCACAATCGCCCGGGCACCGCGGTTTAATGCGTCGGTTATGTTCGCGCGGCGGCGCTCCGGGTCGCGCGCGAGAGAAAAAAACAGATGGCCAGCCGCCACCGCGCGCGAGTCATAGCTGAGTCCCGAAATTTCCACCGCCGCATCGCCTTCAATCCGTCCCTCGAGTCCCTCAAGTAGCAGGGCGAGCTTCATTCACATCGCGCCCCCCGGCGTCATCGCACCAGTCCGGGTGGCAGCGGCAACCGCCGAAACCGTATCCGCCTGCATCGGAACCAAGCTCAGCTTTATACCCGCGTGACTGAGCGGCGCGCCCGGCGCGGGGTCTTGCGCAACCACGTAGCCGCCGCCCTTCACCTCGAGCGTCACGCCGATTCTGCGCGCGACGATCAGCGCGCGGCGCAGACTCATTCCGGTAAAATTCGGAGTAAGCGGAGAACTGGTCCCGGTCAGCGCGGGAATCTCATCGCCCGCGTCGGGCGCTGAAACGCCGGCCCGCGCATCGGCAGTGTCAGCGGCGGCCGGCATCGGGATCATTGCGGCGACATCGTAGCTGCCGCCCGGCGGCGTGATATTCAGATCGCGCACCGCGCCGGAAGCAATTTCGCTGAACACCGGAGCAGCGTACAGTCCGCCAAAGTGGCCGTGGCCAACGTCGTAGAGCACCACCAGGACGACCAGCCGCGGATCGTCGGCGGGCAGAAACCCGACGAATGAGCATACGTGCCGATTCTGGTAGTAGCCGCCCGCGGGATTCACCATCTGCGCCGTGCCGGTCTTGCCCGCGACGATAAAGCCGTTCACCTTTGCGCGATGCGCGGTGCCGTTGGGACCGTTGACGACGTTGCGCAGGAGCAGATTCATCTGATGCGCGACTTCGGGCGAGATCGCGCGGCGCATGACCTGCGGCGTATGGCGCAGAATCACGTTGCCCTGTGCATCGTACGCGGTTTTCACGACGTAAGGACGCACGACCAGTCCGCCGTTGGCGATCGCGGCGTACGCGGTCGCAAGCTCGATCGGCGTCACCGCGATACCCTGGCCGAAGCCGTGGTTGGCAAGATCGATCTCGCGCCAGGTCGAGGGTTTCATGACCAGACCGCTCGCCTCAGCGGGAAGATCGATTCCGGTGCGCAGTCCGATCCCAAAGGCGCGCATTCCCTGGTAGTAGCGGTCCGCGCCAAGCGCCAGCGCGATTTTCGCCGCGCCGATATTCGATGAGACCTCGATGATCCCCGCCAGGTTGAGCGAACCATGCTTGCTGTCGTCGTGGATCGTGCGCCGGTCGATCGTCCAGTGCCCTTCTTCGCAATAGATTTGTTTGTCGAGCGTGATCGCACCGTCGGAAAGCGCAACCGAGCCGAGAACTCCCTTCATCGTCGAGCCGGGTTCGAAGGTGTCCTGCACCGCGGTGTTGTGCAAACGGTCGTGCACGCTTGCCGGGTCGGCGCCGACGTTCGCCATCGCGAGCACTTCTCCGGTGAACGGATCGAGCACGATCGCGGCGCCGCGCTTGGCGCCGCTTTGCTGCACCTCGGTGGCAAGTTCAGTCTCGGCCAGCGACTGGATCGACGAATCGATCGTGAGCTCGAGCTGCGCGCCCGGTTCCGGAGTCTTCAGTTCCAGCGGGCTGTCGAAAATCGGATGCCCCAGCGCGTCGTGGTAGAAGCTCAACTCGACGGGCTCGCCGCGAATCAGCCTGTTGTATTCGAGTTCAAGACCGGAGAGCCCCTGGCCGTCCATCCCCGCAAGCCCGACCACCGCCGCGGCCAGGTTGCTCTCCGGGTAGAAGCGTTTGTATTCGCTGAGCGCGCCGACACCCTCGATTCCGAGCGCCTCAGCCGCCTGCGCCTTGTCCACCGACACTCGCCGCACCAGCCATACGAAAGGAGCGGGCCTGGCGAGTTTTGCTTCGAGCTCGCTCGCGCTGAGCCCGAGCGCCGCCGCGAGTTTGGCGCGCTCACGCGCCGACGTGGTGTCGAGCACGCGGCGCGGACGCGCATAGACCGAGCGCGTCTCGGCGGAGAGCGCGAGCGGTTCGCCGTTGCGATCGACGATCGGCCCGCGCACGGCGGCCAGCTCCGTCTCGCCGGTATGCTCGCTCTTCGCGAGCGAGACCAGGCGCGGACCGTCGAACTCGACCAGCACGACCAGGCGCAGCACCGCCATCAGGAACAGCCCCGCCAGCGTCAGCGTCAGCCATCCCACGCGCGCGCGGCGCTGTTTGAACGACGCATTCATGGAATCATCACCACCTGTCCGTTGGCGGGAGGCGCAAGATGGTAGCGCGGCGCAAGGGCGCGCAGGCGATCGTGCGACGACAGCTCGGCTGCCTTGAGGCGCAAGGAGCGGTTCTGGTCCTCGAGCCTTGCGATATCTTCGCGCAGCGCGGAGAGCCGGTAGCCCTCGCGCGTGGCTTCGAGCCGAATCATCAGCGTGGTGAAACCGAGCGCCGCCACGGCGACCATCAGGATTCCGGCGAGCAATGCCGACGGCGGATTAGCGGGACGCGCGCGGCGGTTCATGGCGCAATCCTTTCGATACAGCGCAGCCGCGCGCTGCGTGCGCGCGGATTGTTTGCGATCTCAGAGCGCTGCGGCTTGAGCACTTTGCCGGTGATCGCCGCGTAGTCGCCCGAGCGTTTGAGCTCGCGAAAGCGTTCCTTGACCGCGCGATCTTCGAGCGAGTGGTACGCGATCACGACCATCCGGCCGTGCTCGGCGAGCAGTCCCGGCCCGTCGGCCAGCAGCGCGGCCAGGCTTTCCATCTCGCGGTTCACCGCGATTCGCAGGGCCTGGAAAGTGCGCGCCGCCGGATGCGCTCCGCTGCGGCGATGCGGTCCGACCGCGCGCTCGACGACGGCGCGCAGCTCGGCGGTGGTCTCGAGCGGACGGCGGCGGCGCTCCTCGACAATGGCGCGCGCGATCCGGCGCGAGGCGCGCTCTTCGCCAAAATTGTAAATGATATTGGCCAGATCGCTCTCGGATTCTTCGTTGACCAGATCGTAGGCGCGCAGTCCCTGCGTCCGATCCATCCGCATGTCGAGCGGACCCTCGAGCCTAAAGCTGAAGCCGCGCTCCGGATCGTCGAGTGCAAAACTCGACATTCCCAGGTCCGCGACAATCGCGTCGGCGCGCTCGATTCCGCACTCGCCGAGGACCCGCGACAGATCGCCAAAATCGGCCTGGCGCAGAATCACCCGATCGCCGAACGGCAACAGCCGCTCGCGCGCCGCGTCCAGCGCGTCGGAGTCGCGATCGATCCCGACGATTCGCGCCTGGGTTGCCGCCAGAATCGCCTCGGCGTGGCCCGCCGTCCCCAGCGTCACATCAACGACGACGCGCGGTCCGTGCGCGGCAACCAAGTCGCGCACCTCCGCCACCATCACCGGCACATGCATCCGGACCGCCGCGCCGTCGTCGTGTTTCATCGCCAGACTCATCGCCGCCTACAAATCAAGCTTCTCGTAAAAGGCCGGATCCTGGAGCTCGGCCTCGTTCGCCCGCAGCACGCCCTCAAGCACCGTCTTGTCCCACAACTGAAAATGATCGCGCAGCGCGGAAAACGTAACCTCGCGCGCAAGCCCGGCAAACTCGCGCAGCCGGGTCGGAATCAGGATCCGGCCCTGCCGATCGACCGGAACCTCGTGCGCGCCGCCGATGTAAAACGTCTCGAATTTCTGTATGGATGGATCGAAGCGATTGCGGGTCGCGACCTTGGCCAGGAACTGCTCCCATTCGCCAGGAGGATAAACGCCGAGGCATCGTTCGCGGTTAGAGAAACTATTGGTGATGAAGAGGCGGTCGTGCTTCTCGCGCACAAGCACGTCGCGGAATCGCGCCGGGATACTGACGCGTCCCTTTTCGTCGATCGCATGGTCGAACCGACCGCTGAACACCGAGCCCCTCCCGAATGCCCCATAATCTCCCACTCTTCACCACTACAGTCAAGTAAATTGGTGCAGGTTAATTGCGAAACTGAGTATCCAGTCGAACTCAATTAGCGGCGAATAAAAAGCGAATGTAGTATTTGGCCAATACCCTGACGTTCAAGATCCACTCCGTTCCCGCCGATCGTCCGTCGGCGGCATCGCGGATTCTTTCTTGACAGGAGCGCCGTTCATTAGCGAAACTCGCGCCGATTACCTCATTGTATAACCCGACTGAAATCGCCGCGAACATACGGGCGGAGAGAGGAAGAAGATGACAGGGAAAACTTGGTTGAGGAGCGCCGTCGTGGTCGCGGCGGGGGTTGCATTCACGATGGCCCTCGCGAGTCCGGCCGCGTGGTCGAGAGGGAGAAAAAAGAAGGTCGAACCAACAGCGACGCCAACGTTAACGCCGACCGCGACTCCTACCCCCGAGGTTAAACTGTGGAATTTCGACCAGGACAAGGCGGAAGCTCCCGCCGCCGGATGGACCGCGGTCGAGGGCGACTGGCAGGTGATTGCCGATCCGAACGCCCCGAGCAAACCCAATACCTACGGCTTGCCGCCGGGACGGATGATGCAGTCGCTGATGAATGCGCTGGCTTACTACCCGATGGCGGTGGTCACGGATCCGACGGAATATTCCGACTTCACGCTCGAGGCGTCATTCAAGTCGGCTGGCGGCCGCTTCGATTGCTCGGGCGGAATCATCTTTCGTTATGTCGATTCGAAGAATTTCTATGTGCTCTCGGCCGGATGCCCGAGCGACTACTTCCAGCTCTCGCGGATGAGCGCCGGAAAGCTGGACATCCTGAAGCAGACGGTGGTGCCGACCGACAAGGACACCTGGTACAAGATCAAAGTCGTGGCGCAGGGCGGCCATTTCATGTGCTACGACGACAACAAGATGATCTATGACTTTGACGACAGCAAGATCGCGAAGGGACGCATCGGGCTGTGGGCGAGCGACGATTCGCAGGCGCGCTTCGACGACGTAACGCTGACGCTGCCGCCGCCCGAGAGTTCGAGCGAAAGTTCCGGCGCGGTTCCGACCGGAGGGTCGCCTGCGGGCTCGACGATCCCGCCGCCACCGCCACCGCTGCCGCCACCACCGCCGCCGCCAGCGCACTGATCGCGCGCGGGGAAGCGCCCTGACGATACGGGCGCCGGAAATGGATTTCCGGCGCCCGTTTTCCTAGCCGTCGCTCCGCTGGAGACCTGTTGATCGGCGGCGCGTGGCCACCTAGTGTGTAGGACCATGGAAACAGCGCCGGAACATCCCGCCTTCGAGCTCAATCTGAAACGCTTGCCGCCGGGAAACTACTTGAAAGAAGTTGCGCGCGGCGTCGGCGTGGTGCTCGGACTTGGCCTGTTATGGGGACTCGAGATCGTGCGCGACGTCTACTTCAAGACGCTCGACCGAATGGGCGTCAAGCCGCGGAGCAACCGGCGCGCGAGCGCGTTTCCGCCGGGCCAGCCGAAGAAGCACACCGCGATCCAGTCCTGAGCCGCGGACCCGATCAGCGAATATCTCCGAATTTTTCGCGTTACTCGCGGGGGCGGCGCCGAGCCGTGCGCAGTCCCGCGCTCTTGGCCGGGCCCTGATAGGCGAGCGTCTGTAGTTCTCCCGCGCTTGCGCCAATACCCAGATTTTCATCGAGCAGACGCGCCAGGTAGCGCGCGAGCTTGTCGTCGAGCACGCGCGCCAGAGCGTCGGTTTGCGCGGCCTGGATGATCTTGAGAAATCCGTCCAAGCGGCCGGCCCGGTCGTGCTCGCGAATCAGCCGCGCGATCGCGCTTTGCGACAGTGCCGCCAGTTTTACGTGGAGGGCGCGGTCGAGGCGCACGGCAAGATCTTCGAGCTCGGCGCGCGGCGACGGCGCCCCAAGCAAGTAACCGCAGCCGGCGCATCGGGGAGCGACTTCGAGATGGCGCACACCGTCGCGGTCGCAGCGAATTACGCGGCGCCCAAGCGCTTCAGCGTGCGGCGCAAAGCCGGCGCCGAGGGGAGGACCGAGCGCGCCGATCGAGTCGAGCTTGCCCAGCGCGTCGAGCCTCCGCTGCGCATCGTCGGCGACCAGCGCGGCGCGGTCCATCTCGGCTTTCCACGCGCCGTGAAGACTGCGATAGAGCTGCACGTAGGTCCACTTGAATTTCTGGAAGCGCGCCTCGAGCGCGTCGAGCCCGCCCAGCGCGCCGCCGAGTCTGCGCGGCCCGAGTTCGGCGAGCAGCAAATGGCATTCGGTTTCCAGCGCGGTGACGCGCGGATCGTGCGCGGGCTCTTCTTCGGAGGGGATGCGCAAGCCGGTGGCCTCGACGAACTCGCGCATCGCGCGTATCCGCGGCGCAACCTCGGCGGCGGCGGCAAGACCCTCGTACGCGCCGATAGTTTCGAGCGCCGCTTCACGACGCTCCGGATTGGCTCCGATATCGATCAGGCGTTCGGGTCCGGCTTCCGCCAGCGCGGCGTATTCGTCGAGAGTTCGGGTCTGCTCGGCGGGAATCGCCAGATGCCCCTGCGCCATCGCCTCGCCAAGGGTTTGGCGGGTGCCGGCGGACGCCTCGATTGCGACGGTCATCGCCTCGGCGAGCGCGGCGGCCGAAGCGCGCACCGACGCGGGATCGGCCGCCAGCTCGAGCGAGGGATCGAAGCGCCGGGCAAGCGCGAGCGCCGAGTTGAATCGAGCCACTTCCGGCGCAAGGGCCGCGGCCGGGTCGAACACGATCGCGCCGGATTCGATTGCGCGAATGACGCGGGCGGTGCGCCGTTCGAGTTGCCGGATAATTTCCGCAACCGCGGGCTCGCCGACGCCAGCGCCGGTCGCGATAATCGGCACGCGGGCTTCGAGCTCGGCAAACCTCATCGGCTGCGCCCCGCCGAGCGCATACTCGACGGCGAGCGCGTGCACGATCTCGCGCGCCAGCATCTTTTCGTTGCCGTGAAAAGCCGCGAGCGAATCCGCCGCCGTCCTCAGCGCCGCGCGGCCCGCATCGCCCAGGCGGGCTTCGATTCGCCGCGCGATGGAGAGGCTCTCCATCAGGTCGGCACAGTAGATGAGACGGGCGGGCGCGGCGTTATCCATCTGCGCGGCTATCGCCTCGCGCGTGAGGCGCGCGGCGGCGCTGACGGTTCCCGCACTCGCGCCGGGAGGCTCGGCGAGCACGGCCAGAGCACGCACGGTCAGCGGATGAAACGGGAAAATTTCCTGCGGATCGAAGCGACGCAGATCGACGCCCGCATACAGCTCGTGAATCAATTCGTCATCGTGGTCGCCGATGGTACGCGAGCGCGCAATTGCGACGCGCATCAACTCGTCGCGATTTTCCGGCGCCACGGCGAGCACGACCGCGCCGTCGGGCGCCGACGCGCGGCTCGCCGCGATTAAAGTCAGCCGCACGATTCGGCTGGTGCGCGCCAGGTTGGCCAGCGCTCCGAAATACTCCGCGCTGGGTTCGGCCTGCGAGGCGCTGAAGTCAATCGCAATGGTGAGCGCGCGAACACCAGTGCGCCGCGCATGTTCCATCGCCAGCGAGATTGCGTCCGCGCCGCCCAGCTCGCGCCATAGCGCCAGACTTTCGTGCTCGGCGCCAAGCTGCTCGGCAAGGGTCTCGAGCAGGTACGACTCGATCTCGCTGGAAAGAATCCGCCCGGCCAGCTCGAAGCCGCAGACCAGATGACGCCCCGGCTCGGCAACGGGAGTAGCCGCACGGCTCTCGAGCGCAAGCACATAATTCAGAAAGTGAGTTTTGCCAGAACCCGCCCGACCGACAATCCAGAACATCGCGCCCTGCCGCGTGGCGATCGAGCGATTAAGAATCTCCCACGATCGCTGCGCCGCGCGCGTCATCACGAATGACGCAACCGTCTCCTCGCGCGGCGCGAGTTCCAGATCAGCACGCTCCCATGCTGCCGGCTCGAGAGCGACAATGTCTCGACCGTTGGCATGGCGCATCCCCCTTTGATTCGCCATCTCATTTATCTATCAGGAAAGGCATTGGCCTTACCAGAAAACCACTACCAGCTATTTTAGGTGACAATGAGCTATCGTAATCACCGCGCGGAAAGTGCGCGCGGCGATATTTCGCGCGTCTGACGGCCAAAGACAAATACCGAGGCGGGACGCCTTCCAGAGACCGAAGTACAGTGCGAAAGACAGGCGGGATCGCTCCGACGTCAGATTCCCTCGTCGGCGCGCCTGCGTGGTGGCCCGATCCCTCCGTTCGGTGGTAGAAGGTGGGCCGGTCTGCGCGCGATGAGGTCAGGCGATGCGCTGCGCGAAATGTGGAAGTGATAATCGTGACGGGCGCAAGTTTTGCGCGAAATGCGGCGCACCGCTTGCGCGCCCGTGTCCGCAATGCGGTGCTTCGAACCAGCCGGGAGAGGACTTCTGCGGCGAATGCGGCGTGGCGCTGGCAGCGCCCACACCGTCTGCCGCAGCGAAGCCCGACGATTCGCCAATTCGCGTAACTGAAACATCCGCCCCCGAGCGTCTCGAGGGCGAGCGCAAGACGGTCACGGCGCTGTTCGCCGACATCAAGGGCTCGACGGAGCTCGAGCAGGACCTCGACCCCGAGGAAGCTCGAGCGATTATAGATCCAGCCCTGAAGCTGATGATCGAGGCGGTGCGGCGCTACGACGGTTACATCGTGCAATCGACGGGCGACGGTATCTTCGCGCTGTTCGGCGCTCCCGTCGCGCATGAGGACCATCCGCAGCGCGCGCTGTATGCCGCACTGCGAATGCAAGAAGAGCTAAAACAGTACTCGGCCAGATTGCGCGAGGCCGGCAACCTGCCGCTCGAGGCGCGTGTCGGTGTGAACACGGGCGAAGTCGTCGTGCGTTTGATCGCAACCGGCGATGGACACACCGAGTACACGCCGATCGGACACACGACCAATCTCGCCTCGCGGATGCAGGCGCTCGCGCCGACAGGTTTGATCGCGGTAAGCGAGCAGACGCGCAAGCTGGTCGAGGGCTATTTCGCGCTCAAGCCGCTGGGACCGACCAAGGTCAAGGGCGTCAGCGAGCCGGTCAACGTTTACGAGGTCACCGGCCTCGGACCGCTGCGCACGCGATTGCAACGCTCGGCGGGGCGCGGATTGTCGAAGTTCGTGGGGCGGCAGGCCGAGATGGACGCGCTCAAGCGCGCGGCCGAGCAGGCCAAGGCGGGACGCGGGCAGATTGTCGCCGCGATGGCTGAGGCCGGAGTCGGCAAATCGCGTCTGATATTCGAGTTCAAGGCGATCTCGCAATCAGGATGGATGGTGCTCGAGGCGTTCTCGGTCTCGCACGGCAAGGCATCGGCGTTCCTGCCGGTGATCGATTTGCTGTGGAGCTATTTCAAGATCAGCTCAGATGACGATGAGCGCACCCGGCGCGAAAAGATCAACGGCAAGGTGCTGACGCTCGATCGATCTCTGGAGGACGCGCTGCCCTACCTGCATTCGCTGCTCGGCTTGGCCGATGAGAACAATCAGGTCGCGGAGGTCGAGGCGCAGACCCGCAAGCGGCGCGCGCTCGACGCGATCAAGCGCATCCTGCTGCGCGAGAGCCTCAATCAGCCGCTGATCGTGATCTTCGAAGACTTGCACTGGGTCGATGACGAGTCGCAGGGCTTTTTGAACCTGCTCGCCGACTCAATCGGCACCGCGCGCATCCTGATGCTGGTGAACTACCGGCCCGAATACTCACATCAATGGAACAGCAAGACTTACTACACGCAGTTGCGACTCGACCCGCTCGGCAAGGACAGCGCCGACGAGATGCTGAGCGCGCTGCTCGGCGACGGAGCCGAACTCGGCGCGCTGAAGCGGCTCATCATCGAAAAGACCGAGGGCAACCCGTTCTTCATGGAAGAGACGGTGCAGGTGTTGCTCGACGAGGGCGCGCTCGTGCGCGACGGGGCGGCAGTTAGACTCACCAAGGCGCTGAGTGAACTCAAGATCCCGCCTACCGTGCAAGGCATCCTCGCAGCTCGCATCGACCGGCTGCCGGCCGAGCACAAAGACCTGCTGCAGACGCTTGCTGTGATCGGCACCGAGTTCAAACTTGGCCTCGTGCGCAAGGTAGTAGGAACCGACCTAACCCCTGTCCCCTTCCCGCACGGGAAGGGGGACGCTGCATCCAGGGCCGGTTATGGGGCGGACGAACTGAATCGGATGCTTAGTGATTTGCAGCTCGGCGAGTTTATCTATGAGCAGCCGACGGTTGGCGATATCGAGTACATCTTCAAGCACGCGCTGACTCATGATGTCGCCTACAACTCGGTGCTGAACGAACGCCGGCGAATGCTGCACGGACGAATCGGCGCCGCGCTGGAATCAATATGCGCCGAGAGCCTCGATGACCACGTAGCCGAACTGGCGCATCACTACGCACGCAGCGGCAATCCGGTAAAGGCGCTGGAATATTGCCAGCGTGCTGTCGAGCAGTGCGTGGAACGCGGGTCTAATGCCGAAGCAGTCGCGCGGTTCGAGACCGGTCTCGAAATCCTGCAGAAGCTACCCGATGACGACCGGCGCGCCGAGTTGGAGTTGGACCTTAGAAACGCGGTCCACGTTGCTCTAATAACGATCAAGGGCTACAGCTCGCCCGAAGGCGAGCAGTCGGCATTGCGCGCGATGGCTCTCAGCCAGCGGCCGGGAATCAATTGGGAAAAGACCTGGTCAGCACTCCGCGCAGTCTTTTTCGTGCGCGAAAGCCGTATCGATATGCGCAGGGCGGCCGAAGTGGCCGCCGAGTTGGTTGCACTGGCCGAGGAACACGGGAGCGCGGAACTTATTGCGGCTTCGGCGAACTCGCTGGCGAGGGTGAAGATGTTTTCGGGCGACTTCGAGCGAGCCCAACAAGGCTACGACCGAGCGTGGGCACTGTTGGAATCCATACCGAAGCCGTTATCGCGTCTTACACATTGGAGTCAGCCGAGTATCCGCATCGTCTCGGCATGGAACCTGTGGTTCCTGGGTTATCCGGATCGCTCACTGGAACGAGTAAGGATCGCGACCTCTATTGCGCACGAAACCGGGTCAAAGGCCGTCCTGGAAGAGGTAAATAACTTCGCCACCTACATTTGTGAGTTCCGCCGCGAGCCTGAGCGCATGAGAGAGCGGGCGGAAGCAACCTTGGAGTTGGCGATCGAACTTGGCAATTCCTTTCGCCGCGTCATGAGCGAAATTTGCCTCGGGTGGGCGGATGCGATGGCGGGCGATCTCGAAGGCGGCATCGCGCGGATGCGGCACTATCTGCTGGAGTTCAGGGACTCCGGCTCGGAGGCTATGAGCGACTACTGGCTTGCCGCTATCGCCACAGCGATGGGAAGGATGGGGCGGTTCGACGAGGGTTTTCGAACAATCGAAGAGGCATTTCCGATCATCGAGAGAACTGGCGGGCGTTGCAATGAGGCGGAGGTGCATCGAGTGAAGGGCGAACTGATTCTGGCGCAGCATGCATCGAATGCCGAGCAAGCCGAGCAATCGTTCCGCACCGCGATCGACATTTCGCGCAAGCAGCACGCAAAATCGTGGGAGCTGCGCGCGACCGCCAGCCTCGCGCGTTTAATGCGCGACACCAATCGTCGCGCCGAAGCGCGTACGATGCTCGCGGAGATCTACAATTGGTTCACCGAGGGCTTCGATACCGCCGACTTGAAAGACGCCAAGGCGCTGCTCGATGAGTTGAGTACGTGACGGGTACCGGGATCCTTCGACTCGCGCAGCGCTCGCTCAGGATGACACCGAACGTTAACGATCAAGAAAATCAAAAACTCTCATATCGTGCCGTCGGCTTTAAGCCGCGCGATTTCCGGCGCGTCGATTCCTATCGACCCGAGGA
>Ga0307373_10002911_pt1 | contig 30509 bp, 26 predicted proteins | sample OX2MG_FD_202534 | JGI IMG/M metagenome (GOLD analysis project Ga0307373, IMG submission 202534) | Soil microbial communities from Risofladan, Vaasa, Finland - OX-2 | ecosystem: Environmental > Terrestrial > Soil > Coastal area > Acid sulfate soil | place: Finland: Risofladan, Vaasa | collected... | reverse complement strand
GTGCCAGGCGTCGTCGGTGACGCGGTAGTGGCCGGGTACGAACATGCGGACCGCCTTACCGGGAGGGCGGCCGGTTGGCCGCTGCGTGGTGTCGGGCTACTGCGGTGTCGAGGTACAGCGTGTCGGCATACAGTCGGGCGTCGCCGCGGCGGCGCGGGCCTGTGTGCCCCGGCATCGGCCCCGCCTACCGGCACACCGCGTACGCCTGGCGCCCGCGCGGCCCGGTCCCGGTGCGCACGAAGCCGGTGGCGGCGTCGACGCCGGCGGCGCAGACCTTGCCCAAGGTGCCCTCCGGCACCACGTCGAGCCGGTGCCCGCGGTCCTCCAGGTCGGTCAGGACCGGCGCGGGGAAGGAGCGCTCGATGACCACGACGCCCGGCCGCGACGTGCGCGGGGCGAACGACTGCGGGAAGTGGTCGATGTGGAACGCCGGGACCTCGGTCGCGGCCTGCAAGTCGAGTCCGAACTCTGCGACGGCGAGGAACGCCTGCAGTGTCCACTGGTCCTGCTGGTCGCCACCGGGCGTGCCGAAGGCCAGGAACGGCTCGCCGTCGCGCAGCACCACCGTGGGGCTCAGCGTCGTGCGGGGCCGCCGGCCGGGCGCGAGCGAGTTCGGGTGCCCCTCGGTCAGCCACGCGGTCTGGCCGCGCGTCCCCAGGGACAGGCCGAGGCCCGGGATGACCGGCGAGCTCTTCAGCCAGCCGCCGCTCGGCACGGCGACCACCATGTTGCCCGCGCCGTCGACCACCGAGACGGTGCAGGTGTTGCCGGCGCCGGCGCGCACCGCGATCGGGGTCACCGTGGGCAGGCCGCTGCGCAGCTGCGCCATCCAGTCCGGTTCGTCGTCGGGCACCTTCTCCGGCTCGCCCCACGGGATACACGGCTCGCCGCCGGCCGGCCGCCCGGCCCCGGGGTCGAGGGCCGCGTGCGGGCCGATCAGCGCGCGCCGGGCCGCCGCGTAGGCCGGGTCCAGCAGCTCGGCCATCGGCACCGGCGTGTGCAGCGGATCGCCGTACCATGCCTCGCGGTCGGCGAAGGCGAGCTTGGCCGCCTCGGCCACCGTGTGGACGTAGTCGGCGCTGCCCAGGCCCATGCCGCGCAGGTCGAAGCCCTCGAGGATGCCGAGCTGCTGCAGGAAGACAGGCCCCTGCGACCAGGGACCCGGCTTGTGGACCGAGAACCCCCGGTACGGCCGGGAGTACGCCTCCTCGACCTGCGGCCGCCAGCCGGCGAGGTCGTCGGCCGCCAGCAGGCCGCGGTGCCGCCGCCCCGTCGAGTCGAACACCTCCGTGGACCGCAGGAACCGGTCGATGCCCTCGGCGACGAAGCCCTGATAGAACGCGCCGTGCGCGGCCTCGATCTGGGCCTCGCGGTCGCCCGCGGCGGCCCGCGCCTCGCGCACCAGGCGCCGGTACGTCTCGGCCAGCGCCGGGTTGCGCATCCGCGACCCGGCCGCCGGCACCGCGCCGCCCGGCAGGTAGGTGCGGCCGGACTCGGCCCACTCGGTGCGGAACAGGGGAGCCATCGCCGCGATCGTCGCCGAGGCCGGGGGCAGCAGCGGATAGCCGCGGTCCGCGTAGCCGATCGCCGGCTCCAGCACGTCCGCCAGCGGCAGCGTGCCGAACTCGGCCAGCAGCCGCAGCCACGCCCCGAACGCCCCGGGCACGGTCGCCGGCAGCACGCCGGCGGCGGGCATCCGGGAGATGCCGAGCGCGGCGAACGCGTCGATGGTCGCGGCCCGCGGCATCGGGCCCTGCCCGCAGATGACGCGGACCGTGCCGGTGGCCCGCGAGTACACGGCGATGGTGACGTCGCCGCCGAGCCCGTTGGAGTGCGGCTCGACCACCTGGAGCGCGAAGCCGGCCGCGACCGCCGCGTCGAAGGCGTTGCCGCCGCGTTCGAGCATCGCCATGCCGACGCCGGAGGCGAGCCAGTGCGTCGCCGCGACGCCGCCGAGAGTGCCGGTCAGCGCCGGCCGGAGGACGGTCATCGGCTCACACCTCGGCCGTGGAGTTGACGGCGGTCGGGCGCAACGGCGAGATCCGGCCGTCGTCGAGCTCGCACGCGAACCGCGCCATCGCGACCACGATGTCGATGAGCCGGTTCTCGCACGTGATCACCTCGGCGGCCTGCATCTCCGCCGGGCGCTCGTCCTTGTCGTCGGGGGAGTAGAGGCCGTTGGCGACGATGTCCTGGACGATGGCCACCAGCCGCCGCAGCAGCTGCGCCACCACCTCGTGCCGGGGCACCGGCGCCCGCAGCGTCATGAAGTAGCTGTCGTAGATCATCCAGCCCAGCCGGTGGTTCGGCCCGCGCACCGCCGCCTCGCGCAGCAGCGACTTGCCGTTCGCGACCAGCCGGGCGGCGACCCCGTCGTGCACCAGGTGCAGCAGCGCGAGGGAGTCGAGCAGCTCGTCGGCGTCGGTGCTCCACATCGACGACAGCTGCCGGCGCCGGAACAGGTCCCGGATCGGCCAGTAGTCCGGTGCCCAGCTGCCGCTGAACGCCCGGTGCCGCAGCCGCATGCTCGGCCGGATCAGCACGTTGTAGACGTCGGGCGGGCACGAGCCGGTGTAGAGCAGCATCGCCGAGTAGGCGTCCACATACTGGCACACCGGCTCGACGATCTCGTCCGGGGCGCGCCGGCCCTGGTCGACGTCCTCCAGGAGCTGGCCGATCAGCCGCCACACGACGAAGCAGACCTGATGCCCGGTGATCCACCGGAACCAGAACAGCTCGTCCGGCTCCTTGCACGGCCCGACGTCCGAGGTGAGCGCGTCGGGCTCGCCGAGTGCCCGCATGCGCTCGCAGATCTCGGCGTAGGCGCCGGCCGAGGCGGCGCCGGCCGGGTCCTCGGCGGCGGTGTCCAGGGTGCCGACCGGCGGCAGCACCAGCGGCTCCAGGCCGTAGGCGAAGCCGCCGAAGTCCCAGCGCCCGCCCGCGGGCAGGTCGCATAGCGCGTCGCTCATGACGCGTCACTCGGCACGTACGTGAACTCGAACTCCAGCCCGTTGACGTCGTAGACGTAGAAGCTCTGCACGCCGTCGTCGTCGGTGACGATCTCGGTCGGCTGCTCGTCGAGGGCGAAGGTGTAGCGGCCGGACGCGTACAGCTCGATCCAGCGCCGGCGGATCACCTCCAGCTGCTCGGGCGCGGCCACGCCGAAGCAGAAGTGCTGGAACCCGACGGCGCTCTCGGCCGGGTCGAAGGTGTGGCCGGCCCGCTCGAACAGGTGGACGCGGACCGGGCCGATGGCCATCTCGGTCAGCTCGCGGATGCCCGGCAGCCGCCGCCGGGTCAGCTCGGAGAACACGTCCAGCGTCCACACCCGCTCGGCACCGTGGAAGTCCGTGTACCAGCGGACGCTGTTGTCGAGATCGTTCGTCTGGATCCCGATGTGATGAAACTCAGGCTTCGAACGTCCGTCGGGGACCGCCAACGTGGGAACCGATGGCGTCTCTGTCATGTCTCATCACCCCGGGAAGAGAATGGGCGTGCGCCGGCACTTTCCGTCCGGTCCAATCGTGGCCCGTATGCCCGATTAAAAAACTTCCCAGCTTTTGGGGACATCCGTTACGCCGAACGCTCCAATGTGTAGTGGCGGCGGAGTTCGTGGGCATGCGCGAGCAGTTCCGGGTCCCGGCTCTCGCGGGCGATGGCAATCATCGTGTCCCAGACGAAATCGTCGCCGCCGTCGTAGCGGTAGTGCTTCTTGATGACGATGCTGAAGATTTCGTTGAATGTGTTCAGCGCGAGAACGTCGGCCAGCGCCAGCAGCCGCTGGTACTCGGCCTCCGGCAGCGGCGGCCGCCGCACCGTCCGGTCCTCGGGGATGCCGGCGTCCTCGCTCGCGCCGGGGACCGTGATCAGCGGCTTCGCCGACGGCACGTCCACGAAGTCGAGCATGAGGTGCACCCGCGGGATGTCGGACAGGACCGCCACCGAGTGGATCTGCGAGGCGTCGAGGAACCAGACCTCGCCCTTGGCCATCCGGAAGACGGTGTTCCCCTCGTTGAAGAAGCAGTCCTCGTTGGTGACCAGGGGGATGTGCATCCGGTGCGCGTTGCGGGTCTCGTCCGCCAGCTCGCTGAGTTCCAGCAGGTCGCGGTGCGGGATGATCACGCTGTTCCGCACCTTCGCCAGCCGCACGAAGTTGAGCCGGTCCAGGTCGGCGACGGACGCGATCAGGTCGCGCAGGTACGGCAGCTGGTCGCCGTAGGGCGTGAACGCCGGCGGTCGGCCGTGGTCGTAGTTGGTGACGACGCCGTCGCCGTTCTCGCCGCCGCGGCTCCAGAGCATGCAGCTCTTCCACGCGCCGCCGAAGACATAGTCGCTGTACGCCTCGGACCAGACGAACGAGTCGGTCTGCTCCAGGTCCTTGGCGAGCCGGTCGTCATCGAGTGAAGTCGTTGCCACGTAATGGGTTCGCATGGCGGCACGTGACCCTTCGTCCGGAGTGGGAGTCCTGTCTTCCCCAGACGCTAGGTGTGATGCGTACCGCCGCGCAGTCACGCGATTCGGTGACGATCACGGACGGCGCCGGTCCAGCTCCTCCGCGACCTGCTCCAGCACCTTCACGTCGCCCTGGAACGGCTCGTCCGGCCGTGGCCACTGCACCACGAGGTCGGTGATGCCCGCCTCGGCCAGCCGGCCCGCCGCGTCGAAGAACGCCTCCGGGGAGTCCAGCACGTTCCCCACGGTCGGCCCGGCGACCAGCAGCCGGGCCAGCGTCGCCGGGTCGCGGCCGGCGTCGATGCACGCCTGCTCCATGGCCTCGACCTGCCGGCGTACGAGCGGGGCCGCCTGCTCGTACGGCGCGCGCGCGAACGTGTTCGGCTCGCCGGTGGTGACCCAGTACTGGCCGTGCCGCGCCGCCAGGGCCATGCCGCGCGGGCCGGAGGCGGCGATGGCGAACGGGACCCGCGGTTGCTGCTGGCACAGCGGATAGGAGTGCACCTCCTGCGCCAGGTAGTAGCGGCCGTCGTACGTCGTCACGTGCTGGGTCAGCAGGAGGTCGGTCAGTTCGACGTACTCTGCGAACCGCTCCGTCCGTTCCCGCCGGCTCCACGGGGTCCGGCGGGTCATCGTGGAGTCGAAGCCCTCGGCGCCGGCGCCCAGGCCCAGGATGAGCCGCCCGGCCGCGATGTCGTCGATGCCGGTGACGTCCTTGGCCAGGTGCATCGGATGCCGCAGGCTCGGCGAGGCGACCAGGACGCCCAGCCCGATGCGCTCGGTCTCCATCGCCGCCGCCGTCAGGGTCGGCACGGCGGTGAACCACTCCCGGGCCCGGAACGCCCGCCAGTTGAGGTGGTCGTACGTCCAGGCGTGGTCGAAGCCCATCTCCTCGGCCTGGCGCCACTTCAGCCGCGCCGTCGACCACCGGTCCTCGGGCACGATCATGATGCCGAATCTCACACGCTGTCCTCGTCGCCGCAGCTCGGATCGATGTTGTAGTTGTACCGGAAAAGGTTGTCCGGATCGAGGCGCCGCTTCAGCGCGACCAGACGCCGCCACCGCCGGCCGTAGGCTTCGCGCACGCCGTCCGGCCCCTCGTCGTTCAGGAAGTTGACATACTTCCCGACCGCGTACGGCGCCATCGCCTCGCTGAAGTCGCGGACCCAGGCCACGTGCCGCTCGCGGTCCCCCTGGTCGGGCTCCCACGCGCCGAACATGTTGATGTTGTGGCCGGCGTCGCGGGCGCCGAACGCGGTGTCCTCGGCCGGCACCCGGCCGACCGCCCCGCCGAGATGGTAGACCGGTACGGCGGCCAGCGGCGAGGTGATCCGCGACGCGTGCTCGACGAGCGTGTCGATGACCGGGTCGGTGAGGCTCCCGAAGTCCACCGACCGCCAGTAGTAGTGCTTCCCGCGCGGCGAGGTGGCGTCGAACATCTGCTGGAACTCGGTGTACGGCCGGGGCGCGACGCTGTCGAGGATCGGCCGGCCGAAGGCGCGCAGCGGCCGCAGGTAGCCCTCGCCCTCCTCGATGTCCCCGGACCAGCACACGTTGATCGCCAGGATCGGGCTGCCGTGCAGCTGCTCCGGGACGGCCGGGACCGCCGGGCACAGCCGCAGGTTGAGGATCGTGCCGAGGGCGTCCGGGGCGTGGGCGATCAGGTCGCGGTAGAAGGGCAGGACCGCCATCGCGCCGTCCAGCGGATGGATGAGCATGCCGGCCAGGACGGTCGGGCCGGCCTCGTGCAGCCGGAAGCCGAACCGCACCACGGCGCCGAAGTTGCCGCCGCCGCCGCGCAGGCCCCACAGCAGCTCCGGGTCCGACGCCGCGTCCACGGTCACGGTGCGGCCGTCGACGGTCACTACGTCGGCCTCGATCAGGTTGTCCACGGTCAGGCCGCAGCGGCGCATCAGGTGGCCGATCCCGCCGCCGAGGGTGAGCCCGCCGACGCCGGTCTCGCTGACGATCCCGCCGGTCACCGCCAGGCCGTGCGGCTGGGTGGCCCGGTCGACGTCCTGCCACAGGCAGCCGCCCTGGACGTGTGCCACGCGGCGGTCCAGGTCGACCCGGACCGCGCGCATCGGCGACAGGTCCAGCACCACGCCGTCGTCGCAGGTGCCCTGGCCCGCGACGCTGTGGCCGCCGCCGCGCACTGCGACCGGCAGCCCGCGCTGGGCGGCGAACGTGACCGCCGTTGCCACGTCGGCCGGGTCCGCGCAGCGGGCGATCAGCGGCGGGCGCCGGTCGATGTCGCCGTTCCAGACCCTGCGGACTTCGTCGTACCGCGGGTCCGCCGGCGTGACCAGCTCGCCGCGCAGCGCCTCGGCGAGCTTGTCGGAGCCGTCGATCGTCCAGGTGTCCAAAGCTGTCCTCCGGTCATCGCCCTACGGTGTCGTCGTACCCGCGCCGCGAACGGCGACGCCCGATCACGTCGCAGACTCCTGCGACGCCGCCTCGGCCGGGTGGGCGCCGCCGCGGATCGCCGCCGCCACCTCGCGCAGCGTCCGGTTCATCAGGCCGGCGGCGTCGGGCGCGGCGTTCAGCCTGGTCTGACACTCGTCCAACAGCCGGAGCGTCAGCAGGGAGTGGCCGCCGAGCTGCACGAACGTGTCCAGCACGCTGACCGTCGGCGTGGCCAGCAGCCGGCCGTAGATCTCGACCAGCGCCGCCTCCACCTCGTCGGCGGGCGGCACGATCCGGTGCTCGCGGTCGGTCAGCTCCTGCCAGGCCGCGATCAGCGCCTCCTGGTCGATCTTGCCGTTCACCGTCGCGGGCAGCCGGTCCACCGGCACGATGCGCTCGGGCCGCATGTGGCTCGGCAGGTAGGCGGCCGCGTGCTCCTGGACCGCCGCCGGGTCGAGGCTCCCGGCGGCCGCGCGGTCGGCGGGCACGACGAAGGCCAGGAGCCGGGTCGGCCGGCCGTGGGCGATGACCGCGCAGTCGCCGACCGCCGGATGGCCGGCCAGGACCGACTCGATCTCGCCGGGCTCGACCCGCAGCCCGCGGATCTTGACCTGCCGGTCGATCCGCCCGAGGTGCTCCAGCCGGCCGTCCTCGCGGAACCGGCACAGGTCGCCGGTGCGGTACATGCGCGACCCCGGCGGGCCGTACGGGTCGGCGGCGAACCGCTCCGCGGTCCGGGCCGGGGCCCGCCAGTAGCCGTGCGCCAGCCCGACGTCGCCGCTGATGTACGCCTCTCCCGGGGTGCCGACCGGCACCAGGTCCAGGTTCGCGTCGAGCAGGGTGATCCGGAAGTTGTCGGCGGGCCGGCCGACCGGGACCGACGCGTCGTCGGCGCCCGGTTCGATGATGTTGTCGGTGACCGGTCCGGCCTCGGTCGGGCCGAAGGCGTTGATGAGATGGCTGCCCGGCAGCGTGGCGTAGAAGGTCTCCGGGATCCGCGGGCTCATCGGCTCGCCGCCGCACACCACCCACCGGAGGGCGCCGGCCCGGTCCGCGGTGATCTCGTCCAGGAACGCGGGCATCATCGTCGGGACCAGGAAGACCAGCGTCGCGCCGTGGTCCTCGGCGAGCCGCGCGAGGTGCCGGGGGCCCCGCTCCGCACCGGGTCGGCACAGCACGACCCGCGCGCCGTGGTACAGCGGCCAGAAGATCTCCCAGATGGAGATGTCGAAGCCCGGGGACGCCTTGAACAGGGCCGTGTCGCCGGGTTTGTAAGGGTACTGCTTCTGCATCCAGAAGACGTTGGCCAGGGCGCTGCCGACGGTGGTCGCGACGCCCTTGGGGCGCCCGGTCGTGCCGGAGGTGTAGAGGATGTGCAGCAGCCCGGAGGCGGAGGCGTCGACCACGGGGTCGGTCACCGGGTGGCCGGACCAGGCCGCGTCGGCGTGGACGTCGTGGACCTCCCACGCGCCGTCGGGCACGCGAGGTCGGCACACCGGGTCGGTCAGCACGTGCCGCGGGCCGGAGTCCTCGACGATCCAGGCGATGCGCTGGTCCGGCAGGTCGGCGTCGAGGGGGACGTACGTGGCGCCGGTCTTCGCGGCCGCGTAGATGGCCACGATCTGCTGGACCCCGCGCGTCAGGCAGACGCCGATCCGGGTACCGGGCCCGGCGCCGCGCTCGCGCAGGTAGTGGGCCAACCGGTTGGCCCGCTCGTTGAGTTCCCGGTAGCTGACGGTCGCGCCGTTCTCGTCGACCAGTGCCACCGCGTCCGGGTCGCGCGCGGCCTGTTCCTCGAACGGCTGCGTCATGGTGCGCTGCTGGATGTGCGGCGTCTGATAAGGGTTGAGGCCGTGGACGATGCGCTCGCGCTCGGCCGTGTCGATCAGCGGGTGCCCGGCCAGCGGCGCGTCGGGCTCGTCGGCCATGCGGGTCAGCAGCTGTAGGAACGAGCGGGCCCAGGGCAGCGCGGACGGAACGTCCCCGGAGTCGGGCACGGTCTCGACGTAGAGGTTGCGGTCGTCCTGGGAGATCAGGATCGTGACGGCGGCCGGACCGGGGTCGGTGGCGGCGGCTTGGGCCGCGCGGTCGATGGCGTCGCGGAAGCCGGCGGCCAACTCGGCCGCGCCGGCCGCGGGCACCACGGTCTCGTGGGGGCCGCGGATGACTCGGGCCCGCAGCTCGGGGCCGGTGTGCGGCAGTCGGGCGGCGAGCACGCCGGCGCACACCGCCAACGGTACGAGTTCGTCGGCCCCGGCCGCCTCGGCCAGCGCGCGCAGGGTGTCGATCAGGCCGGCCGGGAGGGCGATCGGGCCGACGCAGTCGGGAGCGACGCAGTCGAGCATGGCACTTCGAACACTGAGATCGGCCCCGATCGCCGGGACCGGGGCGGTGTCGTGGCGAGGGGGCATCAGGACCTCGGGCTGCCTTCGAGCAGCGCGCAGGCGTAGAAGCCCGGCGCCTGGGACTGCGCCAGGTACGTCGCTCCCGGGCGGATGCCGGACCGTTCGTGGTAGTCGGCCAGGTTGATCAGCCAGTCGGCGTTGCCGCAGTGCCCGTACATGGCGAGCGTGTCGAGGAAGTGCACGGTGTTCGGCCGGAAGCCGATCGACGACGCGTTGAAGAGCGCCAGCGGCTTGTGCAGGTTGGTCGCGAAGACCTTCGCGATCTGGGCCTGCTTGCAGCCGGCGGCGTCGAGCACCGCGGCCAGCGTGCGGCTCGCGACCTTCTGCCGCGACGCGAACGTGTCCTCGCCGCGCAGTCCGTCGGGATCGACGTGGGTCGCGGACGAGACCAGGCGGACCAGGCCCGGGTCGCGGGTGCTGAGCAGGCAGCTGGCGACCCCGTCGCCGAATACGGCGTAGGACCGGATCCGGTCGCGGTCGTCGGGGATGAAGTCCAGCGCGACCACGACCACGTGGTTGGTGTTCGGGGCGGCGAGCAGGCTCCGGCCGTGTTGCAGCGCCGTCAGGGAACTGCAACACCGCTGGTAGGACACGAGGTGCGGGACACAGTCGTCGAGTCCGACGGCGCGCAGCACGTTCGTGGTGAAGTCGATCGGCAGCAGGGCGATGGTGGGGTCGCTGGCCGCGAAGACGATGTGGTCGACCTCCGCGGCGGGCACGCCGGCGCCCTGCAGCGTCCGGCGCACCGCGTCCACGACGTACCCCTCGACGGGGCGCGACATCTTCCGGTAGGTGGTGGATCCCATGTCGGCGAAGTCCGTGCCGAACGACACGGTCTGCCACAGGGCATCGAAGTCGGGAACGTCTTCCGGCTTGCCCTCGACGTCGCCGAAGGCGCACGCGAACGAGCCGATCCCCACCTCTTCGTGCTCAGAGGTCATGGTGTCGTCGATCCTCCGTAGTCCAGCGGAAGCATGCCGGGCCCAGGCGAGCCGGTGCGGGGTGGGTCAGTGCTGCGCAGGCGCGAGGCTGGCCGCGTCGATCTCGCGGAGCACCGAGGCGATGCCGTCCACGTCGCCGAGCCGGGAGACCCACTCCGGACGGATCGTGACGGTGTTGTCCGTGTACTGCTCGACGTAGTGGGTCAGCAGCAGGACCATGGTGAGCGAGCTGATGCCCAGGTCCTGCCGGGTCTGCGCCGCGAGCACCCGCTCGTGGGCCAGGCCGCTCGTCTCGGGCTGCTTGGTCAGGAAGTCGGCGAGCTTGCGCCGGTAGTCGTCAGTGCTCATCGGTCTTGACCCGCGGGAAGGGGAAGCCGTTGAGGTTGGTCTCGTGGATGCGGTTGTGCCCCCACTTGTCCTCGCCCGACACCAGCACGCTGCCGTGGTAGTCGAGGTTGATCGTGTCGCCGAACCCGGTCAGGCTGTCGATGTTCTCGTAGACCTTGACCGAGGGGGAGACGTACCGCGACGCCAGCCCCAGCCGCTTGTCGGAGCTGGTGTTCGGGTGCGAGCCGTGCACGCACTTGGCCAGGAAGATGACGAACTGGCCGGGCTTCATCCCCATGTCGACGATCTCGTGCTTGTTCGGGTCCCAGTCCTTGTCGATCTGGAGCTCCGAGTAGTCGTAGCCGAAGAAGTCGTGGTTCTTGCTCTCCACGTCGCGCCCCAGCGGCCGCGTCTCGTCGTAGTACCACTGCTTGTGGCTGCCGGGCAGGAACCGGAGGCAGCCGTGCTCCTTGTCCGCGGGGGAGAAGGCGGTCCAGACGGTCAGCTCCTGCGTCGCGGCCTTGCTCTCCTCCGTGTACCGCAGGGAGGGGTACGCGACATCCTCCGATTCGTACACGATGAACGCCTCGACCTGGTGCCAGCCGGTCCCCGACTCGCCCGGCTCCTTCTCGAAGATGTTCGTCTTCCAGCAGATGATGTCGTCGCCCATGAGGCTTCGCAGCTTGTTGACGATGGTCGGGTGCGCGATGTGCGTCGACAGCGTGTCGCAGTCGAGGTGGCGGTCGTAGTTGATGATGGTCGAGTCGTGCGGCTTGTTCTTGGACGTGACCATCTCGATGACGGCCTGGTTCCACAGCAGCGGCGCCTCGTCCTCGCCGTACAGGTCGAACGGCCCGATGAAACCGTTCTCCTTGAACGACTCGACCTGTTCGGGCGTCAGCCCGCCGGTCGCAGTCTCGCTCACGATCTCCGTCACCTTGATTTCCTTCCCTCACGATGGGTGGGATTCGCTGGCCGGGCCCACCGGAGGCGGTGGATGCGGGGCCGGGCCCCTGCCGGACGGGGTCTGGCATGCGGTTGCTGCACACTGGCGGCTCTTACTGGTCACAGTAGGAGCCCCGCGCCGGGGCGTCTTGTCACCGGAACCGGGGTCGGCCGGGCGGTCCGGTCCTCACCGGCCCGGGTCCGGCGGGGTCTGCCAGTAGCTCGGCCGGCGCGCCGACCAGGACTGGCGCAGCGGGTCGCGCACGACCCGGAGCACCAGACCCGCCGGGACGACCAGCAGGAAGTACGCCAGGGTGAGGAGCACCTTGCTCATGGGGATTCCCTTCGGGAGCCGCGGAAGCCGGCCGGCCGTGGTCAGTCGAGCGGCACCGCGGTGCGCCAGTCCACTTCTTCGCGCCACTCGGGCTGGTCGGCCTTCCGCAGCAGGAAGCCGCCGAGCGCGAGCAAGTCGATGTCGGTCCGCATGAAGCAGGTGTAGGCCTCGTGCGGGGTGTTCACGATCGGCTCGCCGCGGACGTTGAACGAGGTGTTCACCACGACGCTGCCGCCGGTCTCCCGCTTCAGCGCGAGCAGCAGCTGGTGGTAGCGGGGGTTGTCGCGGGGATGGACGGTCTGGACCCGCGCGGAGCCGTCCACGTGGGTCACCGCCGGGATCACCGACCGGGGCACCTTGAGAAGATCGAGGCCGGTGAGCCCGGGGTCCGGGGCGACGGCGAGCCGGGCCGCCTCGGCGACCGGCGCGACCACCAGCATGTACGGGCTGTCCTGCCGGAGGTCGAAGAAGTCCTTCGCGTCGTCGGCGAGCACCGACGGGGCGAACGGGCGGAACGACTCCCGGAACTTGATCTTCAGGTTCATCGCCGACTGGGTCCGCGGATCGCGCGCGTCGCCGAGGATCGACCGCGCGCCGAGCGCGCGGGGGCCGAACTCCATCCGGCCCTGGAACCAGCCCACGACCTTCCCGGCCGCGATCGCCCGCGCGACCTCGGCGTCCAGCTCCGCCGGTTCCAGCCGGCGGTGCGGGATCCCGTTCGCCGCCAGGTAGCCGGCGATCTGCTCGTCTCCGTACTCCGGTCCGAGCAGCGCGCCCGACATCGCGTCGAGTCCGGTGCCGGCGTGGCTGCGTGGGGCGCCCCGGTCGATCGCGACGGCGAGCGCCGCGCCCAGCGCGCCCCCGGCATCGCCGGCCGCCGGCTGGACCCAGATCTCGTCGAAGAGCGAGTCGGCGACGATCTTCCCGTTCGCCACGCAGTTCAGAGCGACCCCGCCGGCCAGGCACAGCCGGGACTCACCGGTCAGCTCGCGCGCGGTCCGCGCCAGCCGGAGCACGGCCTCCTCGGTCACCAGTTGGACCGACGCGGCCAGGTCGAACTCGCGCCGGGTGAGCTCGCCCTCGGGCTCCCGGCGCGGACCGTCGAACAGCTTCTCGAAGCCGCGGCCGGTCATCACCTGGCCGCGGAGGAACTCGAAGTAGCGCAGGTTCAGACGGAACGAGCCGTCGGGCTTGACGTCGATCAGCTTCCTGCGGATCAGGTCGGCGTAGCGGGGCTCGCCGTACGGCGCCAGGCCCATCAGCTTGTACTCGCCGGAGTCGACCTTGAACCCGCAGAAGTAGGTGAAGGCCGAGTAGAGCAGGCCGAGCGAGTGCGGGAACCGGATCTCGGCCAGCGGCCTCAGCCCGGTGCCGCGGCCGTGCCAGATCGTGGTGGTCGCCCACTCGCCGACGCCGTCGATGCACAGCACCGCGGCCGACTCGTACGGGCTCGGGTAGAACGCCGACGCGGCATGCGACTCGTGGTGCCGCCGGCAGACGATCTCGGGCACCGGCCCCCGGTCCAGCGCTTCCAGCTCGCGGCGGACGACGTCGGTGATCCGCCGCTTCGACGTCCACCAGCCGGGCAGGGTGTCCCGGAACGACGCCAGCCCGAACGGGACCGCGCCCAGATAGGTGGCCAGGACGCGGCGGAACTTCAGCGCCGGGTCCTCGTAGTAGCCGATCGCCGACACGTCCGCGAGCGTGGCCCCGGCCTGGTCGAGGCAGTACTCGACCGCGCGGGCCGGGAACGCCGGGTCGTGCCGGCGGCGGGTGAAGCGCTCCTCCTGCGCGGCCGCGACGGGCCGGCCGTCGGACACGAGCACCGCCGCGCTGTCGTGGTAGTAGGCGGAGATGCCGAGGACCAGGTCGGACATGTCAGGATGCCTCGATTCGTGCTCGACGAGCCGCAGTGCGTGCCCAGAAACCTGATGGCGGGTTGAGCGAGCGGTAGCCGGTGCGGACCCGGTCCCACGCGACGGCGCGGGCCGCGCGCGGCTGCTGTGCCAGGTAGCCGTCGATGGCGTCGGCGGCCCAGGCGGAGTGTCCGGTCGCGACGTTGTCGATGGTGTTGTGGATGTCGACGAAGGCGGTGCTGAAGCCGTGCTCCTTCAGCGCCTGCCGCGCGCGGCGATAGGTGCCGCCGACCCCGGACAGCTCCATCGCCAGGTTCAGGCCGAGGATCTCCGGCTCGAAGGTGAGCGGGAACCGGCCGATCGCCAGCCAGTAGACCGGCAGCTCGAACGAGCGGTCGCGCAGCGCGGGCCAGGCCGCGAACTCCGGCGACCGGGTCGGCGGCAGGTCGATGCCCATCTCCCGCAGCACGTCGCGGTAGATCAGCGGGTGGTTCAGGGCCAGCTCGCCGTTCCCGAGCTCGTCCCAGTACGTCTCGAACAGGAAGTGCCCGCGCGCGGAGGAGGCGAGTTGGTAGTCGGTGTAGCCGGCCAGCCAGCTGCCGTCGATCAGGGTGAGCGGGGCCAGCTGGAGCGTCGAGTCGATCACGTCGGCGCGGTCGGGCAGGGGATCGCGCTCGCCGCGGTGGAACTCGTCGTTGGCCCGGTCGTGCTGGTCGAGCAGCCACGGCCGCAGGCCGTCCGCCGCCGGTTCGGCCGGCAGCGGGTGGTCGGCGCGCCGCATGCCGTGGCGGGAGCGGGTGAGCCACCCGTGCACGTAGCGCAGCGCGTAGCGGCGGGTGGCCGGTGTCATCGTGCGGCGCAGCAGGCGGGTGTACGCCTGCCGGACGTCCGCGGGAGCGTCGTCGTCCTCGCGTGCCGCGACCGGAGCCGGCTGGAGCGCGACGCCGCGCGGCTGCGGGGCGGCCGGGTGCCGGCCGGCCCGTTCGGCGGCATCGGCCGGCAGCGTGTCGATCCAGCGCTCGATCGTCTCCCGGTCCTCGTCCGGGAACACCCGGAACATCGGGCCCTTCGCGGACAGCAGGTCGCCGGTCAGGCGGCTCGCCCCGGACCGGCCCGGCCGGACCAGGCGGCTGTCCGCCAGCGCGGTCAGGAACGGGATCGGGTCGGTGTGCGCCTCGGCGAACCACTCCTTCAGCGGCCGGCCCCGCACGACGTACCGGTCGTGGTAGGCGGCCGCCTCCCGGGCGCGGAACCGCACCAGCTCGGCCATCTCGAACGCCGGGTCGCGGGCGGCGTCGAGTTCTGGGTAGACCTCGTCGCACCACTGTCGCAGTGCGCTGAACGCCCAGGCGAAGCCGCGCTCGACCGCGGCCGCGCCGGCCACTCCGTCCGCCTCGGCGAACGCGGCCGCCGCGGCGCGGGCGTCCTCGACCGCCGGCGGCCGGTCCGGCGTCCGCGCGCGGCCCGGATCCAGCGCGGCCCAGTCGGTCGCGTCCGGGAGCCGGGTCCGGACGCCGTCGAGCGGCGGGAGCAGCCCGACTTCCCGTAAGCAGAGATCGAGTCCGATGATCTCGCCCCGGTACCGGTCCGGGCGCCGGCTCATGGTCAGCGCGAGGGTCGGCAGGTAGAAGGACCGGTCGGCGATGCGGCGGTCCTGGGTGAGCTGGGTCACCGGCGCGGCGTGCACGGCCACCCGGAGGCGCCGCATGAGCTGGAGGTAGGCGCTGCCGCGCGACGCGTCCGGATGCCTGGCGCCGACGTCGTCGGCGAACAGCGTCAGTGCCCGCATGGTGGCGGCCTCCTCGGCGTTGCCCGCCTCGCTCATCCACTGCAGCCAGGCACCCGACAGCGCGCCCAGCGGCGCGCACGCGAGGGTCGCGCGGCGGACGAGCACGTCCGCGCAGCCCTCGCGCTCCGCGGTGGCGAACAGCGCGGCGAAGCGTGCGCGCTGCGCGTCCGCCCACGCGGAGGCCGCGGCGGTGAGTCCGGCGAGCAGGGGCCGCGGACCGGGATCGGGGCCGGCGGCGCCGTCCAGTTCCCGGTCGATCGCGGGCCGGAGGGCGCCGGGCGCGGCCGCGGCCTCCGGGTCGCAGGCCCGCGCGAACACCGTCCGGATCGGCAGCGCCGTCGTCTCGTCGTCCATCGCCTGATCAGAACATCGGGTAGATGGACGCATCACGCTTCTCCTTCTTGTTCTTGCGTCTGAAGAGCCTGGCTACGGCTCGGCGCAGAACCGACACCGGGGATCACCTCGTTTCGCTGCCGAGTCGGGGTCCGGGTTCACGACAGGCCGAGGCTGTCGGCGAGCAGCCCCGCGACGATGTCGGCGCCCTCGTTGGTGAAGTGGGCGCGGTCGACGTAGAGCCAGTCCGACGGGCTGACCGCCGCGCGGAGCCGGGAGATCATGTCGAGGAACCCGACGCCCTTGCGCTCGCAGGCCGCGCCCATGGCGGCCGCGTAGGCGTCCCCGGCGGCGACGCTGGAGATGTCGCCGTAGAGCTCCTGCCAGGTCCCGTACTCGGCGAGCCGGTCGTTCTCGTCGAACAGCAGCTTCTCCTGGGCGGCCGGCTCGTCGCGCAGCCACGGCGCCAGCGGCTGCATCACCCAGGTCACGCGGGCGCCCGTGGCGGCGGCCAGCGCCTGCCAGCTGTCGAGGTGCCGCAGCGTCTCCTCGACGGCGGAGTCGATCAGCTCGGGCAGCGTCGGGTTCTTCGTCGTCGCCGACGGCGCGGCCTTCGGCTTCGCCCGGGCACGCCACCGCTGCTCGCGGGCCGGCTTCGCGTTGCGCTCCCGCAGCTCCCGCATCTTCTCGAAGTACTCGACGCAGTAGAAGAACGGACCCTGTCCGCCGAGGTGCAGGTCGGTCAGCCGGGACATGGCGAGCGTGTTGTAGCCGCTGAAGATGACGATCTCCTCGACCGGCGGGATCATGTGCCGGTAGAGCATGTACAGCATCAGCTCCTGGGTGGCGTTGTAGCAGTGTCCTGCGAACGTCAGCCAGGGCCGGGCCGGGGCGTGCTTGGCCCACAGCCGGGAGGCGAGCGTCGCGCCGTCGTTGCGGAGGCCGTAGCCGAACGCCACCGAGCCGCCCACGATCAGCCGGACCGGCTCGTCGAGCTGGTGGTCCCCGGCGGACGCCCGGCGGTCCGCGCCGTGGGACATGCGGAACCCGAACTGGTCGGTGTTGACGGACGCCGACCGGAAGTTCGTCCGGTTGTAGTACATGAGATAGGGGAGGTAGTTCCATTCCCCGCGGTCCACGAGTTCGAGATAGTCCGCCATCTGCGGGGCCAACGCCTCGCCGTGCAGCACCACTACAGGGCCTCCTTCACCGGGGTGGGCATCATCGGCATGAACCCCTGTGCAGCCTGGAATTCCTTCCATCAAGCTAGCGCCCGGGCGGCGCGGTCTCGTGTCCCGTAAAATCGGCTCCGCGCCGCTCACCACTGTCTACGTGGTCTGAGACACGGCGGCTGCCGGCCGTCCGCTCGTCGGGGTGACGCGCCGGGCGAAGTGCCGGACCGGCCGCCGGGGGCCGAACTAGGATGGGGTGCCCGAATGATCGAATTCTTCCGGTGTGGAGGCAATACGGTGGCTGATGGCATGACCGGGAACCTGTCGCTGCGACCTCTGCGGGAGGACGACCTCCCGGCGATGTTCGAGATCCAACTCGACGAGGACGCCCAGCGCCAGGCCGCCTTCGTCGACAAGACGGCCCGGGACCGCGAGGCCTACCTGGAGAAGTGGCGCAAGATCCTGCTCGACGACGCGATCATCACGAGGGCCGTCGAGTTCGACGGCGACGTCGTGGGCAGCGTCGGCACCTTCCCGATGGAGGGCGACATCGAGCTGACCTACTGGATCCGCAAGGACGTGTGGGGCCGCGGGGTGGCCACCGCGGCCGTCGCGGCGCTGCTCGAGGAGGTCGCGGTGCGGCCGCTGCACGCCCAGGTCGTCGAGGACAACGTCGGCTCCATCAGGGTGCTGGAACGCAACGGGTTCGTGCGCGTCGGCAGCGAGGAGTCGTTCGCCGAGGGGCGGCAGGCGACGGTGACGGAGTTGATCTACCTGCTGGCCGACTGACGGTCACCGTCCGCAGGCTGTCCCTCAGCGGCCCTGCTCAGGGCTTGAGAATCCCGCGCTCGTAGGCGCGGAACAGCCGCCGCGGGACGCGATACTCGCGACCGTCGACGATGATCGGGACCAGATCGATCGGCCCTGCCTTCCACTGCGCGCGGCGGTGGCGGGTGTTGCTCGGGGCTCGAGGTCAAACCCGGGCGGGCGCGGACTCCCGGCTCGCGCCAGGCGTCAGCCCCCGGCTGGCGGCGCTGATCCTCGGCGAACCCGATGGCCGGCCGCTGTCGCCGGAAGAGGCCGAGGCACTGACGTTCCGGGCAATGAAGCGCGCGGGGCGTGCCTCGTGTCCAACGGCGACGGTTCTGGCAGCAGAACACCGCAATATCCCCAACGTGATCAATAGGGAATCACTCGTCTAGCCGGGTGCAGGCAGCGCGCAGCCGCAGGCGCCGGCGTCGGCCGGGGGAAGCCCGGCCTGGTCGGTGCCGGCGGCGCGGAACAGTCCGGCCCCGCCGGTCGCGCCGGCCAGCGCGTCGGCGGCCAGGATCATCGCCGCCGCCGTCCAGCTGCTGCGTTCGGCCGGATAGTGGGCCTGGTTGGTGAACTGCCACCCGGTCCAGTAGGCACCGTCGGTGTCCCGCAGGTGCTGAGCCTGGCCGTACAGATCCAGCGCCCGCTCCCGGTCGCCGATCGCGTCCAGGGCGAGCACCAGCTCACAGGTTTCCGCGCCTGTGACCCACGGCTCGTCCCGCACACAGCGGACCCCGAGCCCGGGGACCACGAACTCCGGCCAGCCGCCGGCCAGCCGCTCGGCCGCGCCGGGGCCGCGGACCGGCCCGCCCAGGACCGGGTAGTACCAGTCCATCGAGAACCGGCTCTTGTCCGCGAACGCTTCCGGGTGGCCCGCCACGGCGTGCCCGAGCTGGCCTGCCGCCAGCTCCCAGTCGGGCTGGGGCTGGCCGAGCAGTTCGGCCAGGGCGATCGCGCAGCGCAGGCTCTGGTAGATGCTTGAGCAGCCCGTCAGCAGCGCGTAACGGCCCGGGGCGCCGCCCGCCGTCCGTTCCCAGATGATCTCGCCACGGGGCTGCTGCAGTGCCAGCACGAAGCCGATCGCATCGCGGACCGTCGGCCACATCTGCGTGGCGAAGCCCATGTCCCCGGTGACCAGGATCTCGTGCCAGACCCCGACGGCCACGTAGGCGACCTGGTTGCTCTCGGCGGCCGGATCGGTGACCCGCCCGCCGGCGATCTTCTTCGGCCACGATCCGTCGGGCCGCTGGCCCGCGCGGAGCCACTCATAGGCCCGCCGGGCGGGTTCGGCCAGCCCGCAGGCGGACAGGGCCATCGCGCATTCGACATGGTTCCAGGGGTCGGTATGCCCGTCCGGCCAGCCGATGGCACCGGAGGGTTCCTGGACGGCAGCGATGCTCTCGCCGGTGGCCAGCACATCATCCGCGTTCAGCACTCCTGGCACCGCGGGTGTCGCGGGCGTCACCGGCGCCGCGGGCGGTACCGGCGCCGCGGCTGCGCCGGGCGGTGCGGCAGGCCCGGGCGTGGCGGATGGGACAGAGGTGGACGGCTGCGGGGTGGACGCCACGCTGGCCAGGTTCTCACGCACCGGCATGAGCCCGTTCGGGGCGCGCCGCCCCGCGGGCAGCGCCGCGCACCATCCCGCGGGCAGCGCTGCGCGCCGGATCGACGGGTTTGCGGGCGTACAGCACCAGGCTCTTGCCGATGACCGGGTTCAGCGCCCGCTCGGCCACCCGGGTCGGGAGCGGGTGCTTCATGATGTCCCAGACCAGCAGCCGGTGATAGGCGCGGGCCAGCGGATGATCGTCGTTGGACACCCCGACCGCGCACTTGAGCCACCAGTAGGGCGAGTGCAGCCCGTGCGCATGGTGATGGCCGCTCACCGCGAATCCCGCCCGGCGCAGCTTGGCTTCCAGCTCAGCCCGCGTATAGATGCGGACGTGCCCGCCGGGAACGGTGTGGTAGTCGTCGGACAGCCGCCAGCAGATCCGCTCCGGCAGCCAGGCGGGGACGGTCACCGCCAGCATCCCGCCGGGCCGCAGCACCCGCGCTATCTCATGCAGCGCCCGCTGGTCGTCGCGGATGTGCTCCAGTACCTCCGCCGCGATCACCCGGTCGAAAGCCCCATCGCCGAACGGCATTGCGGTGCCATCGCCTGCCACCGGCTGGGCGTGCGCCGTGGCCGGTGTTTCCCCGGCCTCGTGCATGGCGGCGGCTGTGCCCGCCACGGTGCGCAGCTCGCCGGTGTCGGTGTCGCAGGCGACCACGTCCGCGCCGCGCCGGCATGCCTCATGGGCGTGCCGGCCGGCACCGCACCCCAGGTCGAGCAGCCGGTGACCCGGCCCGACCGGGAAACGGCGGAAGTCGACTGTCAGCACTGGCCAGCTCCCTTCAGCCGGCCCCGGCGCCCGGCCGGGCCCCGGTGGCGGCGGTGGCGGCGGTGGCGGCGGTGGCGGCGATCGCCCGTTCGTATTCGGCCACGGTGGCGCGGGCCACGGCGGGCCAGGCGAACCGTTCCTGGACCCGCTGCCAGGCGGCGGCCGACAGCCGGGCCCGCTGCGCCGGGGAGTCGAGCAGGTCGCGCAGGGCGGCGGCGAGCTCTTCGGGGTCGCCAGGCTCGACCAGCCTGGCGGCGTCCCCGGTCACCTCGGGCAGGGCGCCGGTCCGGCTGGCCACCAGCGGGGTTCCCGATGCCATGTGCTCCACGGCAGGCAGCGAGAAGCCCTCATACAAAGACGGCACGACGGCGATCTCGGCGCTGGCCACCAGTTCGGCGAGGTCGTTGTCGCTGATGCCGTTGACGAAACGCACCCGCTCGCCGAGCGCGAGCTCGCTGACGAGCCGCTCGGTGGGGCCGCCGGGGGCCGGCTTGCCCACCACGATCAGGTGCGCTTCCCGCTCCGCGAGCAGCTTGCCGAACGCCCGCAGCAGGGTACCGACGCCCTTGACCGGCGAGTCGGCGCTGGCCACGGCGACGACCCGGCCGGGGGTGCGGGATGAGCGGGGGTGGAACAGGCGGGTGTCCACCCCCAGCGGAATCACCCGGACGCTGCCGGGCGGGACCTTGAAGTCGCGGCAGATGTCGTCGCGCGAGGACTGCGACGCGGTCAGGATGGTGCCGCAGTGGCGGGCGACCCGCGCCTGCATCCGGACGAAGGAGTACCAGCGCCGTTTGGCGAGCCGGGTCAGGGACAGCTGGAACAGGCCCCTGGCCGCCGCGAGCTCGATCCGGCGGTCCACGCTGATCGGGTGGTGGATGCTGGTCACCAGCGGGAAGCCGACCCTGGCGAGCCCGAGCAGCCCGTACCCGAGCACCTGGTTGTCATGAACGAGGTCGAAGTCGGCGCGGCGGGCCCGCAGCACCCGCAGCGCGCGCAGGCTGAACGTGAGCGGCTCGGGGAACGACCCGGTCCGCATGGAGGCGAACTCCGCCGCGTCGATCCAGTCCCGGAACTCCGACGGCCGTGGCCAGCGGAACGGGTCGGGCTCGCGGTACAGATCCAGGCTGGGCACCGTGCGCAGTACCGGGCCGGGCTCGAGCTCGGGGTAGGGCTGGCCGGAGAAGACCTCGACGTGGTGGCCGAGCGCGGTCAGTTCCCGGGACAGGTGACGCAGGTATATGCCCTGGCCACCGCAATGAGGCTTGCTGCGGTACGACACCAGTGCGACGCGGAGCGGGCGACCCATCGTGAGCACGCAGCTTCGTACCTTTCGTCCGCTTCGCTATCCAGTGATGGCCATGCCTGCTAGGCAGCGAACATTACCACCGGGTACGTCCCGTACCTTTGCGCCCCTCCAGCGACAGTAAGCTGCCGCGACAGGGCCGCAATGGCGCACCGCCGCCCGTGGTGCGCCGGGGTGGTCACGACCGCAGGTGGAGGACTGGCGATGACGAGGCGTGCGCTGATCACCGGAATCACCGGGCAGGACGGGTCCTACCTTGCCGAACACCTGCTGGCGCAGGGGTACGAGGTGTGGGGGCTGGTGCGCGGCCAGTCGAACCCGCGGGTGCGGCGGGTACGTGAACTGCTCGGTGAGGTCAAGCTGGTCCGCGGTGACCTGCTGGACCAGGGCAGCCTGATTTCCGCGGTGGAGCGGGTCCAGCCCGACGAGGTGTACAACCTGGCGGCGATCTCCTACGTGCCGATGTCGTGGCAGCAGGCCGAGCTGACCGGTGAGGTGACCGGGCTGGGGGTGCTGCGGGTGCTGGAGGCGATCCGGGTGTGCAGCGGGATCAGCGGCTCGCGCAGCCCGGGCGGCGGGCAGATCAGGTTCTACCAGGCCTCGTCATCAGAAATGTTCGGAATGGTCGCCGAGTCGCCGCAGACTGAGCGGACCCCGTTCCATCCCCGCAGCCCGTATGGGGTGGCCAAGACGTACGGCCATTTCCTCACCCAGAACTACCGCGAGTCCTACGGCATGTTCGCCGTCTCCGGGATCTTGTTCAACCACGAGTCGCCGCGGCGGGGCAGCGAGTTCGTCACCCGCAAGGTGTCGCTGGGCGTGGCCAGGATCAAGCTCGGGCTGGAGCGCCAGCTGCGGCTGGGCACCTTGTCGGTCCGGCGTGACTGGGGGTTCGCCGGTGACTACGTGCGGGCCATGCACCTGATGCTCACCCGGGACGAGCCGGAGGACGTGGTGGTGGGCACCGGAGTCACGCACAGCGTGGAGGAGCTGGTGGACCGGGCGTTCGGGGAGGCCGGCCTGGACTGGCGCGATCACGTGGTCTGCGACGCGGCGTTCGTCCGCCCGGCCGAGGTGGACCAGCTGTGCGCGGATCCCTCGACGGCGGTCAAGCAGCTGGGCTGGGAGCCGAAGGTGGGCTTCGAGGAGCTGGTCACCATGATGGTCGAGTCCGACCTCGCCCTGCTGTCCGGGCCCGGGACCCACGGCGACGACTCCTTCACCCCCGACACCTGGTAGCCCTCCCCGCAGCAGTTAGTGAATGGCGGCGCCGACCAGGCTGCCGATGAGGTAGGTGACCGCGACGGCGGCGGCGCCGAGCAGCAGCTGGCGCAATGCCCCGTGCAGGAACGGCCGGCCGGTGAGCCGTGCCACCATCCCGCCGCCGGCGAAGGCGGCCACCGCTGCCAGCCCCAGCGCCACCCAGAGCGAGTCGTAGGACAGCAGGTAGGGCAGCAGCGGGACGAACGCGCCGACGGCGAAGGTCACGAGCGACGCGACGGCGGCGACGACCGGAGATGGCAGCTCGTGAGGGTCCACCCCGAGCTCCTCGCGCACGTGCACGGCCAGGGCGTGCTCGGGGTGGGCGGAGACCTGCCGGGCCACCTGGTCCGCGAGGCCGGGCTCCACTCCCCACATGCGGAACTTGCCGGCCAGTTCCTTGCGCTCGGCCACCGGGTGGTGCTCCAGCTCGAACCGCTCCTTGCGCACCTCGGCGGCGACCAGCTCGTTCTGCGAGGAAACCGAGACGTATTCGCCGGTGGCCATCGAGAACGCGCCAGCCGCCAGGCCGGCCAGCCCGGTGAGCACGATGAAGTGCGGCGCCCCGCCACCCGCGCCCACCCCGGCGATCAAGGACACGTTGGTGACCAGGCCGTCCATCGCGCCGAACACGGCCGGGCGCAGCCAGCCGCCGGAGACGTCCCGGTGCTCGTGGCTGGGCGCCTCGCCGTGCGTGTGGCTCTCGACCGTCATCGTGGCAGCCTTCGCGATCGGGGTGCGCGGTGGCACCCGGCGGCTCGTGTGGGCGCGGACCGGTATGGAGCCAGCGGCACCGGCGGCTGAACCTGCCCGCAACCAGCATTATTCCCGGACCGGGTCATAGTCCGCGTGCTTGCCGGCCGCTATTGCCCCTGCCCGGCTAGGCTGGCCGGACCGGTCACGCCGGCATGGCGACCGGCCGCATGGGTACAGACTCCTCGTTCGAGCGGTTTACCTGGCAGACCGCACCAGAACACCCGGAGGCCACGCCGTGATCACGTTCGAGCGTGTGACCAAACGGTATCCGGGTGGCACCGTCGCCGTCGACGCACTCGACCTGGAAGTGCCGGCCGGGAAGACCATGGTGCTGGTCGGCCCCAGCGGCTGCGGCAAGACGACATCGCTGCGGATGATCAACCGGATGGTGGAGCCGACCTCCGGCCGGATCATGCTCGATGGCCGGGATATCAGGCAGGCCAAGCCGGCCGTCCTGCGCCGGGGGATCGGATACGTCATCCAGCAGTCCGGGCTGTTCCCGCACCGGACCATCGAGGACAACATCGCCACCGTCCCGCTGCTGGCCGGATGGACAAAGGCGAAGGCCCGTGCGCGGGCCCACGACCTGATGGAACTGGTCGGGCTGGAGCCTGGCCTGGCCCGCCGGTACCCGCACCAGCTGTCCGGCGGCCAGCAGCAGCGGGTCGGGGTGGCCCGGGCACTCGCCGCCGACCCGCCGGTGCTGCTGATGGATGAGCCGTTCAGCGCCGTCGACCCAATTGTCCGAGCCTCCCTGCAGGATGAGCTCATCAAGCTGCAAGCGGAGCTGCACAAGACGGTCGTACTCGTCACGCACGACATCGAGGAGGCGATCAAGGTGGGGGACCTGGTCGCCATCTTCCACCCGGGTGGGCGGCTGGCCCAGGTCGACAGCCCTGAGCGGCTGCTCGGCGCGCCGGTTGACAGCTACGTGGAGAACTTCCTGGGCTTTGACCGGGGCATCCGCCGCCTGTCGTTCCTGCCCGCGGCCGGCCTGACGCTGGACGACGACGCGGTGATCGAGGTGGGCATGCCGGTCGCCGACGCGCTGCGGGCATGCAAGCAGTCGGGTGCGCCCTGGCTGCTCGTCATCGACTCACAGCGCCTGCCCCTCGGCTGGGTATCGCCGGCTGACCTGGAGATGCTGCCGGCCGGGGCCAGGGTCGGCGGCGAGGCGCTGACGCCGTACGGTCACACGTTCAGCGTGAGCACGGATTCGCTGCGGGCCGCGCTCGATGCCACCGTGCTCTCACGCACGGGGCGGGCGGTCGGGATCGACGCGGACGGCCGGGTCGCCGGTGTGACCTCCTACGACAGCCTGCGGGCCGCGATCCACGCCGCCGATGAGGCGGCGGCCGAGGCCGGCCAGGGCGGGCCAGCACGGGACGGGCCAGCACGGGGCGGGCCGGCACGGGACGGGCCGGCACGGGGCGGGCCGGCCGGGCAGGGTGCGCCCGGATGAGCTGGGCCTGGGAGAACCGCGCGATGCTGGCCGGGTACACGGGCCAGCATCTGTACCTGGCCCTGACACCGGTGCTGATCGGGCTGGTCATCTCGCTGCCGCTGGGGATCGCCTGCGCGCGGTGGAAGTGGTTCTACCCGCCCGCGCTGACCGCCAGCAGCGTGCTGTATGCGATCCCGGCCCTGGCGCTGTTCATTTTCCTCATCCCCTACACCGGCCTGGTCGGCCCCACCCAGTCGCTGACGCTGATCATCCCGCTCGCCCTGTACTCGCTCGCCACCGTGCTGCCCAATGTGGTGGACGGGCTGCGCGCGGTTCCCGAGCCGGTCCGGCAGGCGGCCACCGCGATGGGGTTCGGGCCGCTGCGGCGGCTCATCCGGGTGGAGCTGCCGCTGGCGGTGCCGGTGGTCATCGCCGGGCTGCGGGTCGCAACGGTGGCGAGCATCAGCCTGGTCAGCGTGGGGGCGCTGATCGGCATCGGCGGCCTGGGCTATCTGTTCATCGACGGCGAGCAGCGCGATTTCTTCACCACCGAGATCACGGTCGGGCTGCTGCTCATCGTGCTGATCGCGCTGGCCGCCGACGCGGTGCTGGTGGGGGTCCGCCGGCTGCTGACGCCGTGGCTGCGCGGCCGGGAGGTGGGCACGCCGTGAACGCGATCGGGCCGGGCTTCGCCTGGCTGGCCCAGGCCCAGCAGTGGCACGGGGCCAACGGCATCCCGGCGCGGCTGCTCCAGCACCTGGGGTATGTCGGGATTTCGCTGCTGATCGCCGCCCTCATCGCGCTGCCCGCCGGGCTGCTGATCGGGCACACGGGCCGGGGCGGCTTCCTGGTGGTCAGCCTGGCCAATTTCGGGCGCGCGCTGCCCACGCTCGGGCTCGTCGTGCTGGCCTTCGCGGTGGCGCTGGCCTACCTGGGGTCGGCGGGCACCTCAGCCGCCTACATCGTGCCGCTGGTCGCGCTGGCGATCCCGCCGATCCTGGTGAACGCCTACGAAGGCATGCTCGGGGTCGATCCGGGTCTGAAGGACGCGGCTCGCGGCATGGGGATGACCGGGCCGCAGCTGCTGCGGAAAGTGGAAGCGCCGGTCGCTCTGCCGCTCATCCTGCTCGGCCTGCGTACCGCGGCGATCCAGGTGGTCGCCACCGCGACCATCGCGGCCTACGTGGGCCTCGGCGGCCTCGGCCGCTACATCATCGATGGCCTGGCCACCAACGACTACGCCGAGGTCGCCGGCGGCGCCCTGCTGGTGGTCATGCTCGCCCTCGCGGTCCAGGCCGCGTTCGTGGGCCTGCGCTGGCTGATCGTTCCAGCCGGGCTGCGCCTGCAGGCGCAGCCCGCCTGATTCTGTATCCCCCTACGGAAGGAATCCGCATGTCGCGCAGAACGCGCGGTGCCCTGGCGGGCATCGCCGTCATTGCCGGTCTGTCACTCGCCGCCTGCGGCAGTGGCGGCAGTTCGAACCCGCTGAAGTCGTCCGCGCCACCGGCGAGCAAGGGCTCGGTGGTGGTGGGGTCGGCCAACTTCCCCGAAGACGAGCTGCTGGCCGAGATCTACGCCCAGGCGCTGCAGGCCAAGGGCATCAAGGTCACCACCCGGTTCAACATCGGTGCCCGCGAGGTCTACTACCCGCAGGTCGTCAGCGGTGCGGTGACGATCCTGCCGGAGTACAACGGTGCCCTGCTGACCACCTCACTGGATCCCAACAGCACCGCGGCCACCACGGCGCAGGTGAACGCCGAGCTCACGACCAAGCTGCCGAGCTCGGTGGAGATCCTCAGCTCCTCCAGCGCGCAGGACAAGGACTCGGTCACGGTCACCCAGGCGACCGCGGCCAAGTACCACCTGGCGTCCATCGCTGACCTCAAGCCCTTCGCCAGCAAGATGATCATTGGCGGGCCGCCCGAGTTCAAGACCCGCCGGGACGGCCTGCTCGGGCTGAAGAGCGTCTACGGCCTCACGTTCAAGGGATTCGACCCGCTCGACGAGTCGGGCCCGATTACGCTCTCCGCCTTGACCAGCGGCAAGGTGCAGGCCGCCGACGTGTTCACCACCACCCCGCAGATCATCACCGACCACCTGGTGGCGCTGGCCGACCCCAAGTTCGACTTCGCCGCGCAGAACGTGACCCCGCTGGTCTACAAGAAGGGGGTCAACCCCACCATCGTCAGCACGCTGAACGAGATCTCGGCCAAGCTGACCACGGCCGGCCTGCTGGCCATGGACAAGCAGATCATCCTGAACAAGGCGAGTTACCCGACGGTCGCGAGCAACTGGCTCAAGTCGGTCGGCCTGGGCTGACCGCGCGGCGGCCCGGGGACGGCGGCAGCGCCGCCGCCCCCGGGACCGTCTACCTGGCGGCGGTCCGCAGCGCGGCTAGCTGCGGCCCGGTCCCGATCGCGATCAGGACCGAGCCGGGCTCGATCCGGGTGTGCAGCGGCGGGTTGGTCATGAAGGTCCCGTCCGGGTGGCGCAGTGCCAGCACGAGCGCCTCGGTGGAGTCGGTGAGTTCGGCCTCCCGCAAGCTCCGGCCGGCCAGCCGGGATCCGGCGCCCACCGGCACCTCCTCCAGCCGGAACTCCAGGGAGCCGTCATGCATCACCACATCGAGGAACTCGACCACGTTCGGCTGCATGGCGGCGGCGGCCATCCGCTGCCCGCCGAGCCGCTGCGGGTTCACCACCCGCGTCGCGCCCGCCCGCAGCAGCTTGGACTCCGACGCTTCGGTCCGGGCCCGGGCGATGATGACCAGGTCGGGGCGGAGCGCCCGGGCCGACAGGGTCACGTAGACGTTCTCGGCGTCGGTGTCGATGGCGGCGATGAGCGCGCCGGCCCGCATGATGCCCGCCTCTTGCAGCACCTCGTCACTGGTGACATCGCCGTTGAACGAGCGGATCCCGGCCGGGACGGTCGCCACCCGCGCGGGGTCCTTGTCGATCACCACCACCTGGTTGCCGAGGCCGGCCAGGTGCGAGCCGACCGACCGGCCGACCCGGCCCCAGCCGCAGACGATGGTGTGCCCGGACATCCGGGCGATCTCCCGTTCCATCCGGTGCCTTTCCAGATGCTGGCGCAGGTGCCCCTCCACCAGCGCTTCGAGAACCACTCCGAACGCATACAGCGCCGTGCCCACGCCGGCGATGATCAGCACGATGGTGAAGATCTTCCCGGCGGTCCCGAGCGGTTCGACCTCCCTGAACCCCACCGTGGTGATGGTGGTGACGGTCTGGTAGACCGCGTCCAGCGGGCCGAACCCCAGCAGGATGTACCCGATGGTCCCCGCGACCATGACCGCAAGCAGGGCAAGCAGGGCAAGCTGGATGCGCCGCACGGTGCTCACGTGGTCATTCTCGCGCTAGCGGCCCCGCTCCTGACTCTCCAGCACCCGCCCGGGCAGAGATTCGCGCCCACGCGAGATGATGAGGCGGGGCGACCCGTCGCTGGATGGGCCCGCTCGCCGACTCGATGAGGAGCTGCCGATGACTGCCGTCACTTCCGCGGGCGGGCCGCCGTCTGGGCCGCGGCCGGTCCGGGCGCCCCGTGGCACCACGCTCAGCTGCCGGGGATGGGCGCAGGAGGCGGCCATGCGGATGCTGATGAACAACCTCGATCCGGAGGTGGCAGAGCACCCCGACCAGCTGATCGTTTACGGGGGATCGGGCAGGGCGGCACGGAGCTGGGCCGCCTTCGATGCCATCGTTAAGACTCTCCAAGGTCTTGAAGGGGACGAGACGCTGCTGGTGCAGTCGGGCAAGCCGGTCGGGGTCATGCGCACCCACGAATGGGCGCCGCGGGTGCTGATCGCGAACTCGCTGCTGGTCCCGCAGTGGGCGACCTGGGATGAGTTCCGGCGGCTGGAGGCGGCCGGGCTGACCATGTTCGGCCAGATGACCGCCGGGTCGTGGATCTACATCGGGACGCAGGGGATTCTCCAGGGCACCTACGAGACGTTCGCCGCGGTCGCCGCCAAGCGGTTCGGCGGGACGCTGGCCGGCACGATCACGCTCACCGCCGGGCTCGGCGGCATGGGCGGCGCGCAGCCGCTGGCGGTGACCATGAACGGCGGGGTCGCGATCGTGGTCGAGTGCGACCCGAGCCGGATCGCCCGCCGGATCGAGCACGGGTACCTTGACGTGGCAGCCGACGACGCCGACGACGCGCTGCGGCGCGCGGAGGCTGCCAGGGATGCGGGCGAGCCGCTGTCGATCGGGCTGCTGGGCAACGCCGCCGAGGTGCTGCCGGCTCTGCTCGCGCGGGGCGCGGCGATCGACGTGGTCACCGACCAGACCTCGGCTCACGACCCGCTCACCTACCTGCCGCGGGGGGTCCCGTTCGAGGACATGGGGGCGCTGCGGGCCGAGGACCCGGCCGGGTTCACGCAGGCGGCCAGGCAGTCCATGGCCGCGCACGTCGAAGCGATGGTCGGCTTCCAGGACGCGGGCGCGGAGGTGTTCGACTACGGCAACTCGATCCGGGGCGAGGCGGAGCTGGCCGGGTACGGCCGGGCGTTCGCGTTCCCCGGGTTCGTGCCCGCGTATATCCGGCCGCTGTTCTGCGAGGGCAAGGGGCCGTTCCGGTGGGCGGCGCTGTCGGGGGACCCGGCCGACATCGCCGCCACCGACGCGGCGATCCTGGATCTGTTCCCGGCCAATGAGGCGCTGGCCCGGTGGATCCGGCTGGCCGAGCAGAAGGTGCACTTCCAGGGGCTGCCAGCCCGGATCTGCTGGCTCGGATACGGCGAGCGGCACCAGGCCGGCCTGCGCTTCAACGAGATGGTCGCGCGCGGGGACGTGTCGGCCCCGATCGTGCTGGGCCGCGACCATCTTGACTGCGGGTCGGTGGCCTCGCCGTACCGTGAGACCGAGGGGATGGCCGACGGGTCGGACGCCATCGCCGACTGGCCGATCCTGAACGCGCTGGTCAACACCGCCTCCGGCGCGTCGTGGGTGAGCGTGCACCACGGCGGCGGGGTGGGCATCGGCCGCTCCATCCACGCCGGGCAGGTCTGCGTCGCCGACGGCACGCCGCTGGCCGGCCAGAAGCTGGAGCGGGTGCTGACCAACGACCCGGGCATGGGTGTGATCAGGCACGTGGACGCGGGCTACGAAGAGGCGGCCGAGGTCGCCGCCGAACGCGGCGTCCGCATCCCGATGAGCGAGTCTGCGGACCGGGAACCATGATCGTGGTGCCTTTCATGCGTCTGGCGCATGAAACCCACCATGATCATGAGAGCGGGGCGTGGCGGTGAGCTTCGCGGGGTTGTGGGAGGCGCTGGTGGCCGTCGGGCGGGACCCGGTCACGGGGGGATACCGGCGGTTCTCCTGGACGGCCCAGGACACCGCGTGCCGGGCCTGGTTCACCCGGGCAGCCGCCGAACGCGGCCTGCGGACCGGCACCGACCGCAACGGCAACCTCTGGGCGTGGTGGGACGTGCCCGGTGCACCGGGCGGCCAGGCGGTCGTGACCGGCAGCCACCTGGACTCGGTGCCGGACGGCGGCGCCTTCGACGGCCCGCTCGGTGTGGTGTCGGCGTTCGCCGCGATCGACCTGCTCCGGGAACGGGGCCTGGTGCCG
>Ga0307373_10002908_pt1 | contig 30520 bp, 30 predicted proteins | sample OX2MG_FD_202534 | JGI IMG/M metagenome (GOLD analysis project Ga0307373, IMG submission 202534) | Soil microbial communities from Risofladan, Vaasa, Finland - OX-2 | ecosystem: Environmental > Terrestrial > Soil > Coastal area > Acid sulfate soil | place: Finland: Risofladan, Vaasa | collected... | reverse complement strand
TCGATGTCGACGGCCAACAGAGCCAGAGCCTCGACGGTGACGGCCGGCGTAAGACTGGCGGGCTTCACCACGCACACGTTGCCCGCGGCCAGTGCGGGCGCCAGCGATCGCATCAGCAGCGTCAGTGGCCAGTTCCACGGTGTGATCACCGCCACTACACCCAGCGGTTCACGGAGGACAACGCCGTGGGCGTCGCCCCCGAGGGTCAGGGCACGCCCGTCGACGGCCCGGGCGAGACCGGCGTAGTACTCCACCATCTCGGCCGACCCCAGAACCTCAGAACGCGACTCACCGAGGGTCTTGCCCTGTTCGCGGGTGAGCAACTCGGCCAGGGTCTCGACCTCATCGCGTAATCGCTGGGCGAAACGAAACAGGACGCGGGCTCGAGTCGGGGCGTCGTGGCGCCAGTGTGAGGTCATGAAGGCTTGCGTGGCTTGTTCAACGGCTAAATCAACATCGTCAACCGTCGACGAGCGCACGTGGGCGACGAGTTCGAGGGTTGTGGGGTCGAGGTCGTCGAAGGTCTCACCGGTCGCCAACGTGAAGACGCGATCGGGGCCAGGAATCGACCGCGCGACCCAGTCGGTTCGAACAGCGCTGCGGGTGGTCATGATTCTCCTTCTGACGTCGCGGGCGGGTGCCACGCGACGAGTTCGATGAGCGCCCCCCACGGCGTGCGGAGGAAGGCGTTGGTGAGACCGGGGGTCGCCCCGGCGGGAAACGTCACCGGATCACCCACGATCTCGACGCCGTTGACGCGCCGCAGCCGCTCCAGCGCGGACGCCACGTCGTCCACGGCGAGGGACACGTGGGTGCCTCCGGGCAGATCGGCATCCGGCGGGCGGGCATCGGAACGCTCTGGCCACCACTGCAGGACCTCGAGGCTCGTCGACCCGAACGTCAGCATCGCCAGGGAGAACTGAGCGTCCGGGGCGACACCCAGGCGCTCGGATCCCATCGTCGTACCGGGCGAGGGTCGGTCCATTCGAAACGCGACCGAGGCCCCGAACACGTGAACGAAGAAGTCGACGGCGCGATCGAGATCGGGCACGCTCACGCCCACGTGATCCACGCGCCGTGCGGTCTCGATCGCCGCACGGTCGAGACGGCCCGGCGAGCGGCCGGACCGGGGGGCAGTAGTCACCGTCTCACGCAATCCGCGTCAAAGTGTCGACGTCCGACACGTCCGAGAGCAGCTGGCATCCGCTCTCGGTGATGGCCACCATGTCCTTGATCTGCATGCCGAATCCGTGTCCCGTCTGATACACGAGGGGCTCGATTCCCAGAACCATCCCCGCCTCGAGCACGGCGTCGGAGAAGCTCGCGAGGTAGGGCTCTTCGTGAAGATCGACGCCGATGCCGTGGCCGACGAAGGAGATCGGCGGCAGACCGAGTTGGTCGAAGCGAGTTCGAAACAACTCATAGACGACCCGGGCCTTCGCCCCGGGCGCCAGTGCGCCCAGCACCAAGTGTCGGCACGCCACCAAGTTGTCGTAGATCTCCTGGGCGAAGGGCGGCGGCTCCCCCACGACCGCGGTGCGGCACACTCCGGCATGGTATCCATCGATGACGGGGAAGATCTCGACTCGACAGACGTCACCGCTCAGTAGCTTGCGATCCGTCGGGCCAACGTTGGGTAGGCAGCTGCGTTCACCCGCGGCCACGATCATCAGCTTGAACTGATCGGCTCCTTGCTCGAAGACGCTGCGCGTGAGAACTGCCGCGAGATCCATCTCGGTGTCGCCGGGCGCCACCTCGGCGAAGGAGGTGGCGATCGCTCGATCGGCGATGCGCGACAGCCTTTCGAGCAGGGCCACCTCGTCGGGCGTCTTGATCTGGCGCTCGCGAGCCACGGACGAATCGACCGCGACGAAAGACGCGCGTGGAAGCAGCCGCTCGAGTTCGGCGAAGTCGGCCGCCGGCAGGTAGTTCAGCTCGACGCCGACCCGCGCCGCACCAAGTCCCATGTCGTCGAGCAACGCCGCGAGCGTCACCATGGCGTTGCCCGTGAACTCGGCCCAGGACCACACGTAGAGGTCGGGTCGTCGTTCTCGGAGCGTGGCGACTTCCATGTCAACGGCGACGGCGGCGCAGCGCCCGTCCACCCCAAAGACGACGGCCGCGTGGCGCCAGCGCATCAGGGACTGCGTGGGCACGACGAGCCCGAGCCCGTAGGTCACGTTCTCCGGAGAGGACAGCACGATTGCGTCGAGACCCTGGTCCGCGGCGAGCGAACCCAAGCGCTTGGCGACAGTGCGCGGCATGACCCACCTCGATCTAACTGGTATTACAACTGATATCATAGGAGATGGCGTTACAATGTCAAGTACTTTCTGGAAAGTCGATCACGAAAGAGGAGGCCCGGTGGACGCAGGTCGTGACACGACCACCCTCGTAGAGCATCTCGCGTTCGCGCTCACCGTCGACGCGAGCGACACGGTGGTCCGCGACGCCAGCGTCCTGGTCGAGGGCTCGCGAATCGCCGACGTGGGCCCGGCGGCCGACGTCGCCGCCCGACTGACCCGCGAGCCCGATCGGCGCATCGACGGGCGTCGACTTGGAGCCATACCCGGCCTGATCGACTCCCACGTGCACCTCTCCGAGACCCTGAGCCGCGCCGTCTTCCCAGACGTCCTGGCGACGCGAGCGTGGGTCTTTCACTGGGCCAAACCCTTCTACGCCCACGTCGGCGAGGACGACGAACGCGTCAGCGTGCTCCTGGGCACCGCGGAGATGCTGCGCAGTGGCACGACGTGCTTCCTCGACATGGGTGCCCAGAACGACGCCGGGTTGACGGCACGGGCGGCCGGGGACATCGGCATTCGCGGGATCGTGGCGCGCCACGCCGCCGACGTGGCGCCGGACGAGATTCCGGCGGGCTGGTCTCCGGAGATGGTCGGGCATCATTTCTTTCGCGATCACGTCCAGGCCCTCGAGGTGTTGGGGGAGCAGGTCCGGTCCTGGAACGGGTACGCCGATGGCCGGATCCGTTGCTGGGTCAATATCGAAGGTAAGGAGCCGTGCAGTCTGGAACTGCACGTCGGGGCGCGCGAACTGGCCGAACGCCTGGGCGTGGGCACCACCTACCACATCGCGTCGAGCATCGAGGAGTCGCGCCTCAGCCAGTTGAAGTACGGCCGCTGGCCCGTAACGCGTATCGCCGAGCATCACGGACTGGGCGCGAACCTCGTGCTCGCGCACGCCGTCGCACTCACCGACGCCGAGGTGGGACTGATCGCCGAACACGGGACCTCGGTCGCCTTCTGTCCTTCGACCTCATTGAAGTTGGCCAAAGGAGCGACCGCCATCGGAAAGTATCCCGAACTCCTCGACGCCGGCGTCAAGATCGGACTGGGCACCGATGGTGTCTCCGCGTCGGGCAACCTCAACCTTCACCGCCAGTTGCCGCTGATGGCCGGGCTCTTCAAGGACGCGCGGATGGATCCCCAGATGGTCGGCGCCCGCGTGGCCCTGCGCTCAGCGACCATCGACGGAGCTCGCGCCCTGGGTTGGGGAGACCAGATCGGGTCGTTGGAGAGTGGCAAGCAGGCGGATTTCGTCCTGTTTGATCTCGACCATCACGAGTGGACGCCCTACACGGATCCTTTGCAGGCGCTCGTGTGGTCCGTGAGCGCCGCCAGCATCTCCCAGACGTGGGTCGCGGGGCGGGCACTGTACGCCGACGGCACCATCACCACGCTCGACGACGAGCGCGGATTGCGTGACGAGGCCATCCGACGGGCCGCTGACATCGTACGGCGAGCCGGACTCGACCAGTCGGTTCCCCTGAACACGACGCTCTACGACTAGCGACGCCACGCAAGCGCAGCACCTCTGCAATGTTCAGGAGGTAGCTACTCGCTTGCGGTCTAGAACTTCGTTATCCATCCTTGAACGCTGGAGATGTGCCTCTCCACCGCTTGGCGCGCACCCCTGCCGTCCTTGGCCAGAATTGCCTCGACGATGGCCTGGTGTTCCCGCACCGACTGCATCGAACGTGCCTTGGCCGACAGGGTGAGGCGTCGCGACTCTTCGAGGAGTTGATTCAACTCGACAAGTAGTTCGGGGAGCAGATTGCCGTCCGAGCTCCGGGCGATCGACACGTGAAAGGCAACGTCCTTGGCCGCCATGTCGGCCAGGTCGTCGCTCGCGACCGCCGCGGCGAAAGCGTCCTGCGCGGCCACCATGTTCGCGAGCCCGTCGTCGGTCCCGCGCTCCGCGGCTTCCTCCACGGCTAGTTCGTCGAGCGCGCCGCGAACCTTAATAAGCTCGAGAAGCTCTTCGCGATGCAGCTCCAGGTACTTCACGAATGGCCCTTCGGGATCGGCCAGGCTGGAACGCACGAAGGCCCCGCGGCCGTGCCGGACCTTCACCAATCCGATTGCTTCGAGGCCGCTGATCGCCTCTCGCACACTGACTCGGCTGACGCCGAAGGTCTCACAGAGGACTCGCTCCGACGGCAGCATCGACCCGGGGGGGAAGTCGCCGCGCTGGATCGCCGCGAGTAGTTGATCGCGGACCTGCTCGGTGGGACCGACCCGGCGCACTGACGAGAGCCCGTGCGGCGGCGTGGGCGGGCGCGGCGTGGTTGTGCTCACCGCGCCGTCCTTCGCACCCGCTCGGACCTTCTTCGGCGCCCGGTCGGCGGGCGGTTTGGCGGCCACGCTCACAACCCGGACGAGGATCGATAGGCCTCGTAATCCTGCTCGTCGTCGGCAATGACCATGATGTTCTCGCCGCAGTCCACCGTGGTGCCCGGAGCCACGAGGTGGGCCGCCAGGATGCCCTTTGCGGGTGACAGGAGTTCGACAGTGATCTTGTCGGTCTCCACTTGCCCGATCACTTGGTCGACCTCGACGGGTTCGCCCGGCGCCACGTTCCACTCGATGATGGTCCCCTCCTCCATGGTGACCCCCCACTTGGGGAGCGGATACGACTGTGCCATGTGCTCCTCCTCAGTTCGTGGATGCCGGATGAGGTCGTCCCAGACTTTGGCGAACGGCGTCGGCGATGCGCTCGGGGCCGGGCACCACATAGCCCTCCATTAGGGGGGCGTAGGGCATCGGTGTGTTGGTTCCGCCCACTCGCACGACCGGCGCCCGCAGCATCTCGAAGCACTCCTCGGCCGCGAAGGCGGCCACCTCCGCACCAAAGCCGCCGCGCACCGGCGCCTCGTGAGCGATAACGAGCCGACCGGTCTTCGCCAGTGACCGGCGCAGGCCCTCGCGATCAAAGGGCACCAGTGTGCGAGGGTCCCACACCTCGCACGAGATTCCCTCGCCGTCGAGCGCCTCCGCGGCCTTCATGACGTACTCGAGAGTCTTGAGGTACGACACGACCGTCACGTCCGATCCTTCTCGCCACACGCGTCCTTCGCCCAGGGGGATCGGATCGACCTCGACCACGTCACCGGCGGGCCCGCCGCGTCCTCCGTAGAGCTGCTTGTGTTCGAAGAACATCACCGGATCGGGGTCGCGTATCGCCGACTTGAGGAGCCCCTTCGCATCCTCGGCCGACGATGCGGTGACGACCTTGAGTCCCGGCGTGTGCACAAACCAAGATTCGAGGCTCTGCGAGTGCTGGGCCGACGTCGAACCACCCGTGCCGGTGACCATCCGCACCACGAGGGGAACTGATAGACGCCCGCCCGTCATGTAGTGGGTCTTGGCGGCCTGGTTGACGATCATGTCCATGGCCAGCGTCACGAAGTCGCCGAACATGATCTCCGCGACCGGCCGGGCCCCGAGCAGAGCCGCTCCGATCGCGGCGCCGACGATTGCCTCTTCGGAGATCGGGGCGTCCCAGAGTCGGTCGGCTCCGAACTTCTCGAAGAGGCCCTTGGTGACGCCGAACACGCCGCCGGGCGCGCCCACGTCCTCGCCGATCACGAAGACGTTGGAGTCGCGCTCCATCTCCTCGGACAACGCCTGGCGTATTCCGTCCGCATAGCTGAACCTGGTCATCGCAGAGCCGCACCTTCCATCGAGTCGACGTAGACGTCCTCGAGCGCGTCGACGGGTCGGGGGTGGGCTTGCCCCTTCGCCCATTCCACGCTCTCGTCCAACTGACTCTCCACGGAGGCGCGGGTCTCGTCGAGGTCCGCCTCTCGCGCCACACCGTCGGCCACGAGCCGACGAGTCAGGACGTCCAGGGGATCGTGCTCGAGCCAGTGCTCTAACTCCCCGCCCGGCCGGTAGCGGGCCATGTCACCCTCGAAGTGGCCGCGGTGCCGATATGTCTTGGTTTCAATCAGCGTCGGCCCGTCACCGCGACGGGCACGGTCCACCGCTTCGCGCGTCGTCTCGCGCACCGCGACGACGTCATTGCCATCGACGATCACGCCGGGCATGCCGTAGCTCACCGCCCGCTCGGCGACGTCGGCGACCACCTGATGGTGATCCTGGCGCGTGAACTCGCCGTAGAGGTTGTTCTCGCACACGTAGAGCACCGGCAACTTCCAGAGCGACGCCATGTTCAGGCTCTCGTGAAAGGACCCTTCGTTGGTCGCGCCGTCGCCAAAGAACGACACCGCCACGCCGGCACGTCCTTGACGCTTGAGCTGGAGGGCGGCGCCGGTCGCCAGGGGGATGCCCGCTCCGACGATGCCGTTCGCACCGAGGAATCCCAGGTCCACGTCGATCATGTGCAGGGAGCCACCCTTGCCGCGGTTGTATCCCTCGACCCGTGCGAAGAGCTCGGCGTACATCCGGGCCGGGTCCGCGCCCCGCGCGAGCATGTGCCCGTGTCCTCGATGCGTCGACGTCAACGCGTCGTGGGGACCGAGTGCCGCGCAGACGCCGACCGCCGACGCCTCCTGGCCGATGCACGGGTGCAGGAAGCCCGGGATCAAGCCCGCCGCGCGCAACTGAGAGGCCCGCTCCTCGAATCGTCGAATCAAGAACATTCGCCGGTAGAGGTCGAGACCCTCGTCCCGCGTGACTTCCTTTTCCGTGGTCTCCGTCGTCATGCGCCCACCGCCTCCAACCCGACTCTGCTGTTGTCACACATGTTACATCAAGGACGCCTCACGCGCTCGAGTAGCCCCCGTCAACCATGAGGGCCGAACCCAGAACGAAGGAGGAATCGTCCGACAGTAGAAACGCCACGGCCGAGGCGATCTCGCTGGGATTCGCGTAACGCCCGAGGGGATGACCCTCGCGAAAATGGTCCGCACCCTGGCGTTGCCGGTCGATTTCGGCCAGTAGGGGCGTCATAGTGCCTCCGGGGCAGAGGCAATTGGCCCGGATGCCGCGCCGCGCGTACTCCACCGCGATAGAGCGAGTGAATTGCAGCACCGCCCCCTTGGCCGCCGCGTACGCCGCCAGTTCGGGCGCGGCGACGACCGCGGCCGTCGAGCCAAAGGTCACGATGCGCCCGCCTCCGGCCGCCAACATCACCGGTAGCACCTCGCGGGTCACCAGAAAGGTCCCCATGACGTTGACGTCGAGGACCCTGCGAAAGTCATCCGGAGCGAGCTCGTGAGTCGGACCGCTCACCTGGATCCCGGCGACCGCGACCAGGGCGTCGAGGCCGCCCAGAGACGCCACGGACTCTCGGACCGCTGCCGCCACGGACCGCTCGTCGCAGACGTCGGCGGCGAGGCTGACGGCCGCGCCGGTAGCGCCGGGCGCGACGATGTCGGTCACCGCGAGTCTCGACCCTTCGGCCACGAGACGCTCAACCACCGCGCTACCGATTCCCCCGCCGGCGCCGGTCACCAAGACCCGCAGTCCCTCGAGCCCTTTCATCGTCGACGTCGCAGCAGTTGGCCACGGTCCGCCTGTACTACTCTCAGGGTTTCACACATGTCTTATATCATGCCAGTGCAAGTGACCCCGTGTCGAACGACCAACCTGATCACCGCCTGCTGCTGACCGGCGGCTCGGTCAGTGGCGGCCCGGTGGCGTCGCTGCTCGTGGCCAGCGGTCGCGTCGAGGCCCTCGGTGCCGACGCCGATCGGCGCGCCGCCGGCACCGCCGCCACCCGCGTGGACCTCTCGGGGTACGTCCTGCTGCCCGGGGCCGTCGAGCCCCACGCCCACCTCGACAAGGCCCTGCTCGCTGAGCGCTCGCCCAACGTCGCGGGCGGACTGCGGGGCGCCATCGACGCCGCGCACGCCGCGTACGCGTCGATGACCGCCGCCGACGTGGCAGACCGGGCGCGTCGAGCCCTAGCGACGGCCGTGCGACACGGCTACACATTGATTCGGACCCACGTCGACTGCGGCGAAGGCGTGGGCGTCACGGGATTGATGACGCTGCTCGAGTTACGTGACCGGGTCCGCCCGACAATCGGACTCCAGGTCGTCGCGATGGCCGGCTTCCCGGTCACGGGAGACGGCGGTGCGGCGAACCTTCAGTTGCTCTTCGAGGCGCTCGACGCGGGCGCCGACGTCGTAGGAGGGGTGCCGTCGCTTGACGCAGATCCCGCCGCCGCGGTGTCGATACTCGTCAAGACCGCGGCACGTCGAGGACTGCCGATCGACTTGCACCTCGACGAGACACTCGATCCCGCGGCGCTCACGGTGCGCGACTTTGCCCGCGAGGTCACCGAGCACGGCTTGGCCGGGCGTGCCACCGCCTCGCACTGCGTGAGCCTGGGCCAACTCGAGGCCCGCGAGGCCGACCAAATTGCCACAGAGCTCGCCGCGGCGCACGTCGCCGTCGTGATGCTGCCCCAAACCAACCTTTACCTACAAGGTCGCGAGTTCTCGTTGCGCACGCCCCGAGGTCTCACGGCGGTCGACGCGCTACGCCGGGCCGGTGTCGTGGTGTGCGCGGGCGGTGACAACTGGCGCGACCCCTTCAATCCCATGTCGCGTATTGATCCGTTGGAGACCGCCTCGCTTGCCGTGGTCGCCGCGCATCTGACGCCCGCCGAGGCGTACGACGCCGTCTCGGTCGACGCTCGCCGCGCCCTCGGGATGCCGCCCGCGGATTTCACCGTGGGCGCCGAGGCCGACTTCTTGGCCGTGCGCGCGGCCAGCCTCACCGAGGCGATCGCCGACGCGGGAGAGGACCGGGTCGTCATCCGGGCCGGGCGCATCGTCGCGCGCTCCCACGTGATCATGGACGTCGAGCCGTTGATCTGATCGCGCCGCGTCAGCGTCAGGAGTAGGTCCGGTCCTACCTCGGGGTCGGGCGATAACGAGGACCGCGACTCACGACGTGCTCGAGCAGGTCCGAGTAACTCGGCACCTCATCATCGAAGTCGCGCGTCGTCTGACCCGGGTAGCCGACGAGCGCTCTCACCTCAGGGTTGAGGTAGTAAGCGCCGGCCGTCAACGTGGCCAGAGCCTGAAACTTCTCCGGGGCCTCGCGCGCCAAGGTCCACACCGCGTCAGGTCCCCGTCCGGCGAGCGCCGCCAGGGCGTCGCCGAAGGCGCTGCGCAGGTCGGGGCGATGCGAGAGGGCCACATCGATCCACCGCGACGCCACGTCAGCGCCCGTGGCCGATGGCATCGCCTCCGTTTGGGGAACAAGGATGTCGGCGATCTCGCCGAATGCGGCGCGCTCACTGGCGGTCATTCCCTCCGCGACCCCCGGGTCGCTCATCGCGGGTCCTCGTGAATACGGCGCTCGTCGATGATGCGCTCGACGCAGCGCAGGGCCAAGGCCATGATCGTGGCGGTCGGATTCATCGCCGACGACGTCACGAAGATGCTGCCGTCGATGACGTAGAGGTTCGGCACTTCGTGGGCGCGCCCCCAGGGATCCACGACCGAGGACTGCGGGTCCTCACCCATCCGGGCCGTGCCGAGCAGGTGCCAACCGCAGTCCCTCATCGTGCGTGTCGTCATGGCGACGGCCCCCGCGGCCTCGTGCGCCTCGCGCACGCGAGCCACGTGGTAGTCGAGTATCGCCTGCGAGTTCGCCGAGGTGCGGTACACGACCCTTGGGGCGGGGATTCCGTCCGAGTCCGTCAGGGTCGCGTCGAGGGTGATACGGTTCGCCTCGTCCGGAAGCTCCTCGGCCATGACGCCCCACTGGAAGGAGCGGCCGAGACCCCGGGCGACGACCTCGTGGAAATTACTCCCCCAGGTCTCGCCGACCGGACGGTCTCCTTCGGCCCACCGCACGCCCAGCGGACCACCCGTGGGCAGGATGTTCCACTTGGCGCCTCGCACGAAACCTCGGGAGGTGTCGGTTTCGTAGAACTGCATCGACTGGATCGTCTGTCCGGCCGGACCCATCCAGCTCTCCAGGGGCTCGTCGTAATGGCCGATGACCGCGGCGAAGGGGTGCATCATCAGACGGCGGCCCACGAGCCCCGAGCCGTTCGCCAGTCCGTCGGGGAAGAGCTGCGAACGTGAGAGCAACAACAGTCGCGCGGTCCCGACACCGTTGGCCGCGACGACGACCGACGCCCCCGCCTGAAAGTGCTCTCGACCTGCCCGATCGACGTACAGCGCCCCCGTCGCGCGCCCCCGCCGATCTACGGTGATCTCGCGCACGCGTGCGCCGGTGACCAGCGTCGCCCCGTGGTGGAGCGCGTCGGGCCAGTGGGTCAGGTCGGTGCTGGCCTTGGCCCCGTGGGGGCACCCGGTCATGCAGGTCCCCTGTCGCACGCAGGGTTGGAGGCCCCGATACGCGCGCGCGGCGATCGCATTGGAACCCGGCCACCAGTGCCACCCCAGGCGGTCAAGACCCTGCGCGCCCTTTCGGCCGATCTTGCCGATGGGCAACGGTGGCAGAGGCGGCGGCGCACCTGGTGGATACGCGGGGTCTCCGGCGAGCCCCGACACGGCCATGTCCCGCTCGGTGCGCTCGTAGTACGGCGCCAGGTCCTCGTAGGTGAGAGGCCAATCGTCCGCCACGCCGTCCAGGGTCCGCACCCGGAAGTCGGCGGGCACGAAGCGAACCCAGTTGGCCGCGTAGAGCACGGTGCTGCCACCAACGCCGGCGTACATCAGGGGGTCGACGTCCGAATCGGTCGCATTGATCGGGTAGTCAGCCGGTCCCGCGCGCACGTTGGGGTTTGCGTGCCATCGGTGTTGGGCGACCAACTCCCATTCGGGGCGCTCACCCGGGAAATCGGCCCGGTGCGTCCACTCACCCTGTTCAAGGCAGACGACGGACATGCCCGCCCGGGCTAACTCCCGCACGGCCACCGAGCCGGAAGCGCCCGCGCCGATCACGATGACGTCGACCGCGTCGTCGATGTGTCGCGGAGGGGTCACGAGTGAGGGGCCGGACCTTCGACAGCCGAGACGGCCGCACGCCACCTTGGGCCGAAGGCGCCATCGCCGGACACGAACGGGCCCGACCAGCGCGCTCTAGAGCTCATCGGCCCAGTTCCGTTCAGCCACGATGACACCCACCCGAGCGAGGAAACGTGCCACGTAGGCGCCATCGACGGCGCGGTGATCGAAGTTGACGCTCGCCATTCCGATCGACCGTATGACGACCGCTTCGCCTCCGGGCGTCGTGATGACGACCGGTCGACGGGCGATGCCGTCGGTGGCCAGGATGGCGACCTCGGGTTGATTGATGATCGCCCCGGTCAGAAAAGTTCCGAATGGTCCGGTGTTCGTGATGGTAAAGGTCCCGCCGCTGATGTCATCCATCGTCAGCTTCCCCCCGCGCGCGCGTTCGGCTAGGTCCCGCACGCGTCGGGCCATCGGGGCCAGCGTCAGCAGATGGGCGCTCGACACAACCGGAACAACTAGCCCACCCGCGGGCAGGTCCACCGCGAGGCCCAGATTCACCGAGCGATGCACGATCAAGCCGTCGTCACTCCAGGACGCATTGAGGAGGGGAAACTCGGTGAGGGCCTGCACAACAGCGCACGCGCTAAAGGAGAGGTAGGTGAGACCGAATCCTTCACGGGCCCGAAACTGCTCGCCGTGAGTACGTCGCACCTGATCGACCACTTCGTAGTCGATCTCGCGGGCCATCAGAGCGTGCGGCGACGTTGCCTTGGACGTCACCATTCGTTGGGCGATAAGGCGGCGAATCTTCGTGAAAGGCATGATCTCGTCGTCGCCCATCTGGGACGCGGAAGTCTCTGTCACGTCGTGATCTCCCTTCTTCGAAACACTTCGGGCCCCATCGTCTTGCGTCTGCTCACCGTGGGTTCTCCGCCGAGCACGACCGTGAGGCCGTTGTTCCGCGGACCGGCAAGATCCGCCGCGAGACCGGCGCCACTGTCTGACACGAGGGGCGCGGTCGCCGGTTTCCGATCCCGATCATGGCCGGCTGAGCACCGGTCGGGGGCCCGTCGCGCGGGACCCCGACCAGTGCGCACAGTTATCCGGCGGCAGTGCCCTTAACGGTGATGACCCCATTGGTCTTGTTGTACGGCCCCTTGTAGGTCCTGAACTTGATCTTCGGGTTGATGAACTTGTTGGTCACGACGTTGCTCGCGTTGTATCCCGCGGGCAGTGATTGCCCGTTGGTGTTCAGCACCGGGCGCAACTGGATGATCTGGGTGCTGATGCGCGGGATGCTGAAGCTTCCGAACCCGCCAGGTCCCTGCGAGACGATCCTGTCGGCCAGCATGGTCTTGTCGGCGTACTTCGCGACCGCCAGGTCGTAGTTGCCGCCCACCTCACCGTAGGCCGTGTTCAGTCCCACGATCAGGTTATTAATCCGACTTGGACTCTTCAGGTAGCTGATCTGCGCCTGCTGAATCATTGGGACGAGCTTCTTGAAGCAGCTGCCCCACTTCTTGATGTTCGTGGGCGTGGCTTCACCCATCTCGGAGTAAGGGTTGTAACCCGTGCTTGAGGTCAACATGTACGAGATCGTCTGATCCCACGCCGGAGTCTCGTGCGTGTACAGGTAGGGCTCCGCGGTTGCGAATCCCTGCGGTACGACCGCTCCACCGCCGGCCACGAACCGGGCTGGACTCCCGTTGTAGCTGCTGTCGAGCTGAGACTGCGACAAGAATCCGGCGCCCGCCATGTACTCCACGAACTCCGTGCCGGAGAAGTAGAGGACCGTAGCGCCACTGGCCTTGATGTCCGCAAAGCTCTTGAAGCTGTACTTCGCCGGGTTCCAGAACAGGATGTGGACCGAGTTGTTGAACGGAGCCACGATCCCGACCACGGGCGTCGTCTGAGAGGTGGCGATCGCGGTGTCGCTGTCGTCCGCCCCTAAAAGAACGCTCGGCTGGGTCGCCAGGACTTCGGGTGTCTGCTGGTAACCCAGCGCGGGCCCGCCGGCGAGCAGTTCGACCTTGACGCCGGTCGACTTACCGGTGTTGGGATCGAGGAGCTTTGCGGTGTAGGTCTTGTTGTTCGTGTCCGTCGTTCCGCCGCTCGCGGCCAGCTGGTAGTAGGCGCCCTGTTCGGCCTCGGGCGTCCAGTCGGTGGCGATCTTTACCGGGTTCGGGCAAATACCCTTCAGCGAGACGGTCTTGACCGCCGTCGTGTGGGCAGTCAGAGACGCTGACGCATGGCTGCCGCGCGTCGACGCCGAACTCATCGGCGCGATCGCGATCGCGGCGAGTGCCAGCGACGCGATAACGACCGTTGCCCCTCGGCGAAGATGCCTGGTTACTGCCGGTGTCTTCTTCACTTCATTCTCCTTCTTCTTTGGAAGTCGACAGTTCGACTTCGGTATCTGGTTCGCGATGCAACATCCCTGCGACGGAGATCCCGTCAGCTCGTCCCCTACTCCTTCCATCGACCGATGACTAACGCGCTGACTCCGCTGAAGAGCCCGAAGATGGCCACTCCCAACGCGGAGGCCAAGATCACGGTGCCGAAGAGCATTGGCCCATTCAGTCGAGCGGTGAACTCATCGAGCAACGCGCCGAGGTCGAGCTGACCCCGCTGGAAGAAGAAGCCCCCGACGATCTCACCGATCACGCTCAGCCCGGCGGCAATCCGAAAGCCGGTGAACATCGCCGGCAACGCCATCGGCAACTTGAGCTTGAGCAACTTCTTCCAGCGGCCGACTCGGTGGAGCGAGAACAGTTCGTTGTACGACGACTGGTAACCCTGGAGTCCGAACAACGTGTTGGCCATGATCGGAAAGACCGAGATCAAGATGCACACGACGACACGAGCCGTGAAGCCGTAACCGATCCAAAATCCGATCAGCGGCACCAGGGCGAGGATGGGAATCGTCTGGAGGACCACAAGGTACGGGAACAGCCCTCGTTCGAGGACCTTGGCCTCGCTCATGATAATGGCGACCGTGACGCCGAAGGTGATCGAGATCGCGAGCCCAACCATCGCCGCTTGCGTCGTCACGAGGAGTCCCTTGAGCAGAAGGATCAAATCGGCGTGCTCGAAGAAGGCGACGTGGACCACGGTCTGAGGTGCCGGCATCAGGAACCGCCGGGTCGGGTCCAAGACGACGAATGTGATGAAGTACCACGCGCCCAGCAGAATCACGAACACGACGAAAGGCCCGATGGTGACGCTGAGCGCTCGGCGCCACCATGGTCGACCCGGCGTGGGGGCCATTGCCTTGATCGCCGGCGCGGCGAGCGCCAGTTCGTCTTGGCTCTCCGAGGCCGCCAGGACCTCGGACGCCGCCTGCTGATGCTCGTTCGCCACGGTCACGCCCCTGACTCGCTCAACTTCGCCGACACTTCGCGCGATCGCGCGATGAAATCCGATTGGAACCGAAGGTCGGGATGCCGGGGATAGGTAAATGGCAATTCGACTTCGCCGAGGATGCTGGCGGGACGCCGTGACATGACCACCACACGGTCGGCGAGGAAGCAGGCCTCAGCGACCGAGTGGGTGATGAAGATCGTCGCGAAGCGGTCCCGGGAGAACAGGCCGATCAGGTCGTCGTTGAGGCGTTGCCGAGTGATCTCGTCCACGGCCGCGAAGGGCTCGTCGAGTAGAAACAGGGTCGGGTGAAGGACCAGGGATCGCGCCAGCGACGCGCGCATCTTCATGCCGCCCGAAAGGGTCTTGGGGTACTTGTTCTCGAATCCTTCGAGGCCGACCCGGCTCAGCGCGTTCAGGGCCAGGCGTCGACGCTCATCCTTGGACAGTCCCTCGAACTCAGCGAACAGCTCGGTGTTGCCCAAGACGGTGCGAAAGGGCAGCAGCGTAGGTTCCTGGAAGACGAAGCCGATGCCCTCACGTTCGCAATGGACCCGACCCGCCGACGGGGTGAGCAGACCCGACGCGAGCCGCAAGACCGTGGATTTGCCGCAACCCGAAGGACCGATGATCGAGACGAACTCGCCCTTCTTGATCGTGAGGTTGATGTGGCGTAGCACTTCAGTACCGTCGGGGAACGTGTGCGACACGTCATCGAAGACGACGCGCACGCTGTCATCTATCGCGAGTTCGGTGGGCTTCGTCTTCGACTGCGACCAGCTACTCACTCGGTCTCCCTAACCTGCCCGAAACTCCTGTCGGAATCTCGAGTCCCCGCACTACGGTCGGACCAAACTCAACTGGCCTGACATGTGATATGCTAAGAGCAAGCCACTGGCTTGTCAAGCAGGCGCGGGGTCAACTCCTCAGTAATCGGAGGGTAGTTCGAAGTTGGGGCGAGGGTTGGTCGCCCTCCCTCCGTCGCGCCGTGCGGGCGCCGGGAGAACCTCAGCGTCTCCGCCCCGCCTCGAACTTTGGCGAAAATCGGTAAATCTGGACGTCCGAGAAGACCCCCGCGAGGCTGAAGGGGTCCTGCGCCACGAATCGTTCGGCGCTGGCACGGTCGTCGACCTGAAGGACGAAGATCTGTCCCACTCGGGTGGTTGCGTCATCGGCCAAGAGCGGGCCGGAGAGGACGATCTGCTCGGCCCATCCGTCGACGTAGGCCCGGTGCTCGTCAAGCGACGTCTGTCGGCGCACCCCGGAATCGACCGCGTCGCGACCGATCACGACGAAGTGCACGACGTCAGGTTGTGTAGGCATCGTCGATCGCGACCTCCGCGCCCGAGATGTAGCTGCTCTGGTCGCTCGCGAGGAAGGTCACCAGTCGCGCCACCTCTTCAGGCGTCCCCACGCGGCCCGATCGCGAGATGCTCGCCAGGTGCGCCAGCGTCTTGTCGCCCCCTTCGATCATCGGCGTCGCGATGAAGCCCGGGCAGACCGCGTTGACCCGCACGCCGAAGGGAGCCAATTCCCACGCGGCGGATCGACTCATGCCGCGCACGGCCCACTTACTCGCGGCGTACGCCTGAGGCATGCCACCGCCGCGCAGGCCGGCGTTCGAACTGATGTTCACAATTGATCCATGACCCGCGTCGCGCATGACCGGCGCGACAGCCCACATGCCCAGGAAGACACCCGTTTGATTGACTTCCACGACGTGGCGGAACTCTTCGGGACTGGTCTCGAGGACACCTTTGGACAGCCAGATTCCGGCGTTGTTCACGAGCACGTCGACACCGCCGCTGTCGCTGACCGTCCGATCGACGAGCTCGCGCCATCCACCGGCATCACAGACGTCGAGCGCAACGAAACGACCCACCCCTTGCAGCTCGGCCGCCACCTGCTCGCCCTGGGAGGTGCTCAGATCGGCCACGACGACGAGAGCGGCACCCTCTCGGGCGAACATCCGCGCCTCCGCGGCGCCCTGTCCCGAACCAGCGCCGGTGATGATGGCAACCTTGCCGTCGAGCAAACCCATTTCAGGTCCGTCCCCTCATCACCGTGCCCGACCGCGGACTCCGGCACCACTCGACCGGGAAGACCTCGTCGATCGCCCGCACCGCCGTTTCGGGACGTCCGTCGCTCGGAACGGTCTCGAAGCTAACGGTGCCGTCCCAACCGTTGTGGTCGAGCAGATCACGGAGAAAGCGAAAGTCGATCTCTCCCGCGCCAGGCTCGTGGCGCCCCGGTACCTCCGCGACGTCGAAGCGCACGAGCCACGGCAGCGCTGCGATCAGGTGGTCGGCGAGTCGCCCCCCGCACAGCTGCTGGTGAAAGCAGTCGACGACAACGCCCACCTCTGGAGCGTCCACCTCACGTGCCGCCACCGTGGCCCAGCTCGCATCCCCAAAGAAGTAGCCGGGAAGAAAGACCGTATTTAGGTGTTCCAGAACGAGAGTGACCCCGCTGCCGCGCACCAGTTCTACGAGGTCGCCTAGGGCATCGACGCAGTTGGCCAACAGCGCGGGAGCCGCCTGGGGCGGCGACGGGACGACAACTGCTCCGGGTCGGATCGCGTTCGAGAACACGTGCAATTGGCGAGCGCCAACCTTCAGTGCCGTCTCAAGTGAGCGGGCGACTTCGTCGCGCACCTCGCGACGTGTCGAGGGATCGCATAACGAGAAGTCCCGATTGCCGAAGAAGCCATTGACCCCGATGCCCTCGTCCCGGCATGCCGCGCCGACCGCATCGATGTCGCTCGTGCGCGAATCCCATAGGTCGACGAGGTCGAATCCGGACTTGGCGGCCGCTCGCGCGCGCGCGGCGTAGGGCCGGTCCGACCACATCAGTTCGATTGAGACGGATCTCAACATCTGGTGTCCTCCATGTCAGCGGGTCTGTTCGGACTCAGGAACCGAGACGCACCGTCCTCGACCATGCTCTCCATCGTCTACCTCATCGTTCTCGGCGACGACTCGCCCGCGCGAGAGCGTCAGCACCGGCCACCCCTGGAGGGTCCAGCCGTCGTAGAGACAGGTGCCCTTGTCGGTCGCCTGGACGGTTCTCTCCAGGTCGAGGTCGACTACGACGAGGTCGGCGTCGGCGCCCACGGCGAGCACGCCCTTGCGTGGCAGCAATCCGAAGCGACGAGCCGGGTTGTACGAGGTCATCGCCACGAGGCGCGACAGCGTCAGCCCGCGCTCGCGCACGCCGAAGTGCAGCATCAGGGCCAGTTCCCACGGGAACGACACGACCCCTGGTTTCTCCGTCCAGAGGTCGCCTCCGGTCTTCTTGAACGGAACGTGGTCGGTCCCGATCGTGTCGACCGCCCCTCGCAGAACGCCCCGCCAGAGTCCCTCGACATTGGCGCGGTCGCGCAACGGAGGTGAGATCTTGGCCCGGGCGTCCAGGTCGTCGTCGTAGGCGGTGCGCAGCAGGTAATGGGGGCACGTCTCCATGGTCACGTCTACGCCCCGCGAGACCGCGTCGGCGGCCAGGTCCGGCCCGGCGCCCACGGAGGTGTGGACGATGTGCAACGGGCACCCGGTGAGCTCGGCCAAGCGCAGCACCCGCACGATCGCCTCTTCCTCTACGAAAGCCGGCCGAGATTCGGTGTAGGCCCCCAGATCCTGGCGACCGGTTGCCATCATCTCCTTCTTCAGAAGAGTGACCAGGTCGGTGTTCTCGCAGTGCACGGAGACGACGCCGCGGGGCAACTTGGCGGCCTCGCGCATGGCGCCGTACACCCAGGCATCCGTTGACGAGACGATGCCGATCGAGTTGCCCACCTCGTAGCCCATATGACACTTGAAGGACTGAACGCCGGTCTCCGCCGCGATCCGAGGGATCTCCGCGATGTGCTCCTCGCGCTGTATTCCGAAATGAAAACCGAAGTCGACGTAGGCCTGTCGCTCACCGCGTTCGCGGCGCTCATGGTAGAAGGGAATGTAGGAGCCGTTCGGATTCCGCGCGAACAAGAGGATGGTCGTCACTCCGCCGAGGGCGGCGCCCGCGGTTTCGGTCCGCATGTCATCGTCGTAGTCGTAGTTCACGCCGAGATGGCAGTGAGCATCGATGACTCCGGGCATGAGCACGCGACCGTCGAGGTCGATGGTTCGGGTCGCCGGGGGCAGGTCATCGTCTTGACCGAGCGCGACGATCCTTCCGTCGCGCACCGCAACGCCGCCGCTGAATTCGCCGTCGTGACTGACGATCCGACCGTTGCGAAGTACTAGATCAGCCTTCACTTCGTTTCTCCTCGCGCTCGATGATTCGCTTGATGACACCGTCCCACTGGCTCCGACCAACCGACACCGGCGCCCGGCGCCCGAGTCCGCGGGCCCAGAGCGCCCGGTGTCCAAGTTCGAGAGCGGCGCTGAGGTCGACGCTGCCCGGAGGCGCGCACAGGTCCATCACGAGACGCCGTGGCGCCAGCGCGCAGAGCACGTCACGGTCCACCAACCGGGCGGGCGCCGTTGAGATCAACACATCTAGTTGGGGGGCGAAGTCGATCAGCTCCTCGAGAGGATGCGCCTGACAGCCCGTGGTGTACGCGTCGGCTCGCTGGATGGGGTTGCGTGCGAAGACGTGCACGTGAGCCGACAACGCGACGAGCCGCTGGGCGAGGAGCCGACCCACGGTCCCGTGGCCCACCACTGCCACCGTCGCGTCATGAAGGGTGAAATCGGTGTTGGCGATAGCCAGCCCGATCGCCCCTTCTACGATGGCCGGAGCGCGCCGCAGCATCAACTCCTTGTCATCCTCGTACTCGATGACGCTGAGGCCGAGGGACGAGGCACTACGCCGCAGCGCCTCGTCGGCGGTGCCGAGGATGATCGCCGCTTCCTTCGCAAGGTGACCGAGCAATGCCAGGTCGGGCACAATCGGCGCCGGCGAACTGGGCGCGAAGAGGCTGCCGTCCGTGGCCAGTCCCGGTATCGGAAAGAGCGCGTAACGCGCCCCGTCCAACGCCTCCTCGGCGCTCACCGCGCTGATCACCCCCTCGATCCCCTCTGACGGCCACGGAAAACCAAACGCTCGTACGCGAGCCCCCGCCTCAGCGGCCAGGCGGGCAATCTCGCGTTCACGCTCGTCACCACCCACTACGGCCAGAGTCAACCCGTCAATTCGACGACCGTTCATGCGCACCCCCGAACGATCTGAAGCACGCCCTCGAGATCGAGCCCCTCGATTCCGAGTTCGGTCGCGCCGAGACCTGTCGCGGAGAGGTCGCGACCGAGCAGTCCACCACCCACCGTGAGTAACGCCCGCGCCATCGGAACGGCGACCCCCACGAGGTCCGCAAAGACCGTCAGCGGCGCCACCGCGAAGGGCAAGTCCTCTTCGTAGTAGCGATCATGGAGTGACACGGGCGCCTTGATCGACTGATTTGCCAGGCCGCCACGGATCGCCGCGACAACGTCGTCATCGCCGGGAAGACCCGTCGCCGTTCCAACGCGGCGCATCTCATCGATCAGCGACGGCAAGCGGTGTCCGAAACCCTCCGCCACGGCGCGGCGCTCCTGGTCGAGGACCCTGATCACGTTGGCCACGCCCGGGGTCAGTGCGTCGACGTAGAAAGTGAAGTCTTTGTCATGGGCTTCGACCCATGCGGCCGCGAGGATCGCCCCAGGTGGATGGAGCACCATGTTGACATTGGACAGGCTCGAGGCCATCACGTCAGATTCGATCGAGACGCCGGCAAAGAGACTCGTCGCGGCGTCGAGGGCGCTCTCGCCCCCCGGGAGGCAGGCTGCGCGCACGTGACCCGCGCGCAATGTGATCGCCACCGAACCATCTGCGGTGACCCGCGCGACGTGCATGAGCGTCGACAGCTCAGCCACCGGGGGCAGGGTCGCTCCAAGCCGACGAAAGATGGCGCGCGCGTGGAGTGCGCCGCCCGTATGGCCTGGATTGAGAACCACTGGAACTGAACAGTGGATGTCCGCCAGGTCGGTGAACAGCGCCTCGTGGGCCAGCGCGGGCAGACTCACCACCACGACCTCCGCGCCGTCGAGGGCCTCATCCAAATCAGTCGTTACTTTCGAGAGCGTCACTGAACTCTCTCCCGGTTCTCCGACGAAGCGAACGACCCGATCGTCCATAAGGTGCAACAACGCTGGCCGGTGACGGTTCCATAGCCGTACTTCGTGGTTGGCCAAGGTGAGGTCGACCGAACTGGCTAAGCCGCCGGCGCCCCCACCCAAGACGGCCACAACGGTCATTGGCTGTAGCGCTCGATCTTCTGGCGATCGACCTCTACGCCAAGTCCGGGGCCCGTGGGGGCCAAGACGACGCCGTCCCTGAACTCGAATGGCTCCACAATCAGATCGTCGAGGTAGTAGACGCCCGCCGTTGTCGGACCGCCCGATCCGGCCGGCTGAGATACCGGACAGACGCTGGGCAAGGTCGCGTTGGCCAGGCTCGTTCCGAGCTGGAGATTCGCGGCGTTCCCAATTCCTGTTTCGATCGAACCCCCAATGTCGCAGTACATGCCGAGGCGCTCGGCCAACTCGGCCTGCTGGCGCGCTCGGTAAAGTCCGCCGGGCTTAGTGACATAGCAGGAGAAGCAGGCGGCTGCCTCGAGAGCGTCGAGCTCGATAATGTCCTCCATGGTCCACGCGGATTCGTCAGCCATCACCGGGCTGGAGATTCGCGCCGCGACCCGAGACAGGCCTACCGCCCCGGCAACTGGCTGCTCGCACAACAGAAGATCGAACTCCTCTTGACGTCGCGTGACGTCAACCGCCTCGTTGACTGACGCGTAGGCCTCATTGCCGTCGACTCGTATCTTGATATCGTCTCCCAGCCGGCGGCGCAGCTCGCGGACGATGGTTACATCGCGCTCTGGATCGAGGCCCGTCTTACACTTGATCGTTCGGGCGCCTTCGGCAACGGCGATCTCCGCTTCGTCATAGCAACGTTCGAGACTCATGATGCCCAACGAGTGGGCCACCGCCATGCCGTCGCGGAGTCGGCCTCCGAGCAACGCCGAAGCCGAAACCTGTAGAGCCTTTCCTGCGGCGTCGTAACAGGCCATGTCGAGGGCCGCCTTGGCGTAGGGATGACCCTTGATCACTGCGTCCATCCGACGATGAACTATTCCAATGTCCAAGGGATCGCAGCCCTCGATCGCGGGAACGAGGTAATCCAGGACAACGTGACGCACCGTCTCGGACGTCTCGCCGTAATAACGCATCTGCGATCCACCCCATGTCGCGCCGGCCGGGGCCTCGCCCCATCCGGAGATTCCCTCGTCGGTCAGCAGCTCGACGATCACGTGACGACCAATCGGCGTTGTCATCTTCGACGCCCAATTGTGCTCTCGCCGAGTTGGCAGAGCCACGAGGTAGACCTGCACGGAGACGACCTTCATCGCGCACCACCTAACCCGTTGATCCCGGCCTGGTTGATCCGATCCGCCGCATGCAGCAGAACACGGCGCATCGCGCGCACCACTCTGTCCGTGACTTTCATGACTCCGCTCCCGTTCGGTCGCTACGGCCTGTTGTCACACATGTTACATGATGGCTAACCTCTGGACTTATTCGTTCTCGAGTGGCGCTGGCCGACATTTTTCCTGGTAAATCGCCATGTTCCAGACCTGGAAGTGACCGGTGGAGTTTTTCGAACTAGCGCGCCTCGCGACGATCCTTGCTCCGACGTGGTGTGCCAGCGCACGCACGTGAGAGGAGTTTGGTTGCGGGTGCGCCACTTTACGACCCGTTCTCAGAGGCTCGAGCGCTCGTGAACTCGAAACTCCGAACGCAGTGACCTGGGTACCTTACCGACATGGCGCGGGTAACGACGGGCCAGTCCAGACCGTTGAATCGCGCCCGAGACACTCGGTTGGCCGCACGCATCGGCGGCTCGGTTGGCGACCATCAAGACGACGCGATCGACAGCCGCGGCTACAGCTCTCGCACGGCGCGAATGAACCTATTGGCCGTCTCGCTTGGACGATCGCGGAGCCCAACGGTGCTTCCACCCCTGACCCCCCACCCTTACACTCATCGCATGTTCGCTGAGGCTGGCCCGGAGATTGTCAACATCGAACAGCGCTTCCGTCATGCGCCCGATTGGATCGTTCTGACCATCGCGTGCCTCGCCCAGTTCATGGTCGTACTCGACGTGTCAATCGTGACCGTGGCCTTGCCGTCAATGCAGCGCGATCTGCACTTCTCAAGTTCGAGCGCAGAGTGGGTCGTCAACGCGTACGTTCTCACCTTCGCCGGATTCTTGCTTCTCGGTGGGCGGATGGCCGATATCGTCGGTCGGCGTCGCGTCTACATCGCGGGAATGTCAATCTTCGTTCTCGCGAGCATCGCGGCCGGCCTCGCACACAACGGCGCTCAGATAGTGACGGTCCGGGCGATTCAAGGAGTCGGCGGAGCAATTTTGTCGCCGGCGACGCTCACCATCATCGTCACCACATTCCAGGGGCCGCGGCTTCCCAAAGCGATAGGCGCATGGAGTGCGGTCGCCGGGGCGGGGGGTGCCGTCGGCGGACTCCTGAGCGGCCTCCTCACCGGATACGCCTCATGGCGATGGATCTTCTTCATAAATGTCCCGGTGGGAGCTGTGGCCATCGTCGCGGCACTGCTCTACCTCCGCGAAATCCGAAACCGCGGCGCGGCGACCAAACTCGACGTGACCGGCGCTGTCCTCGTCACCGGCTCGCTCGCCGCCGTCATCTACGCGATCGTCAAGACGGCACACTGGGGTTGGGGATCACACTCGACGTTGAGCTGGCTCTTCGGCGGAGCCGTGGGCCTGGCGATCTTCCTCGTCTGGGAGTCCAAGGTCGCCTCGCACCCCCTCGTTCCCTTCAGAGTTTTCAAGACAAGGTCGCTGACCTTGGCCAACCTGATGATGCTGTTGATCGGCGGGGTCTTCTTCGCCATGTGGTACTTCTTGACCTTCTACTTCCAGAACATCCTCGGTTTCGACGCGGTGCGGGCCGGACTGGCGTTCCTGCCGATGTCGCTCTCGGTGATTGTGGGAGCCCAGGTGGGCTCGCGGGTCCTCGCCCGAACTGGCGTGCGTCCCCTTCTTATGGCGGGCGCAACGCTGGGCGCACTGGGCTTCCTATGGATCTCGAGGATCCAATCGCACAGCTCGTACCTCGGAGCGATCGTTGCGCCTGCGGTGATCTGTGCCTTTGCAATGGGCGTGCTCTTCACATCGTTGGCTACAGCGGCGACCTCCGGGATTGATCGATCCGAAGCCGGACTGGCGTCAGGTCTCCTGAACACCTCCCGGCAGGTCGGAGGGTCGCTAGCCCTGGCTGCGCTCGGCACCGCGGCCGTTGACCGGTCGGCCTCCTTCGCCAATCCTTCATCGGCGCAGGCCCTCGTCAGTGGGTACGAAAGAGCCTTTCAGTTCTCCGCCGCTGTTGCAGCGGTGGCTCTTCTCGCGAGCCTTGCGGTCCCCCGGTTGAGCGCCCCGAGCGACCAGCACTAGTCGCCTCAAGGGCGTCGAAGCCACCGACCCCTGCGTGTTTCGCGCGGGAGCCGCAGAGTAGTGTCGCTGCAGACAAGAGTTTGGCCGAGCGACGACTTCGTCGGAAGTTGTCGTTCGACCAGCGATCCTTTGGAGGGTTACACAATGCATAAGGGAGCACAGGCCGGGCGCGTTCGCCGACTCGGCACGCTGCTGGGAGCCGCATCGTTGGTTCTGGGCACAATGACGGCGAGCGTCGCGGTCGGCACGATGTCGGCCAACGCCACCACGCCATTCAAGGCGTGCGTCGTCACCGACACCGGTGGCATCAACGACAAGTCGTTCAACTACTCGGCCTACAAGGGGCTGCTGGACGCGGCGGCGGTGAACACCAACATCCAGCCGTCGTACCTGTCGTCGACGTCGGGCACGGACTACGCACCGAACATCCAGACCTTCATTAGCCAGGGCTGCGGAATCATCGTGACGGTCGGGTTCCTCATGGACACGGCCACCGCGAACGCGGCGGTTGCTAACCCCAACCAGAAGTTCGCGATCGTCGACGATGAGCCGACGAACCCGACGACCCACGCGGCGTTGCCCAACGTTCTCGGCCTGCTCTACGACACCAACCAGGGCGCGTTCCTGGGTGGCTACCTGGCCGCGGCGACCTCCAAGACCGGTGTGGTCGCGACCTACGGCGGTATCAACATCGTCCCGGTCACGATCTACATGAACGGGTTCGTGGCGGGCGTTCGCTACTACAACAAGACCATGGGCAAGCACGTCAAGGTCCTCGGGTGGAAGCCCGCAGCCGGAAACTGCTCCCTGACCAAGTGCAACGGCAAGGGCACCTTCACTGGTAACTTCACCGACCTCCACGCTGGTCAGCAGATCACGTCGAGTGACTTTGCGGCGCACGCCGACGTCGTGTTCCCGGTCGCCGGCTCGGTCGGCCTGGGTTCGATTGCCGCCGCCAAGCAGGCCGGCAAGGGCCACTCGGTGCTGTGGGTTGACTCGAACGGTTGCACCACCGACGCCAAGGACTGCAAGTGGCTCATCGGCACCGTCGCCAAGGGCGTCGAGGCCTCGGTGAAGGCCGCGGTGTTGTCGGCCGCCAACGGAACCTTCGCGGGCGGAACGTACACGGGCACCCTGAAGAACAACGGGACCTCGCTGGAGTACGGCGGCATCAAGGTTCCGGCGTCCATCAAGGCGAAGATTAAGTCGATTCAGAAGGGCATCGTCTCGGGCAAGATCTCGGTCAACCCGAACAAGTACCCAGCCCACTAACAGCTCGCCGTCGATGACGGCGACACGGATTTGACGAAGGCCCGGGTCTAAGATCCGGGCCTTCGTCATGGCTACGATGGGCTCTCGTGCGTGTCGAGATGCGGGAAGTCACCAAGCGCTTCGGCTCCTTTACCGCTAACGACAAGATCAGCGTGACCGTCGAACCCGGTCAGATCCACTGCCTGCTCGGCGAAAACGGCGCAGGCAAATCCACCCTGATGAACGTCTTGTTCGGTCTGCTGCACCCCGACGAAGGCCAAGTCCTCATCGACGGCCAGGCGGTCTCGTTCTCGAACTCCGGCGACGCAGTGCGCGCGGGCATCGGTATGGTGCACCAGCACTTCATGTTGGTGCCGGTCTTCACCGTCGCCGAAAACGTCGTGCTCGGCTTCGAGCCGACCAAGTCATTCAACCGACTCGATCACGCGAAGGCCGACGACAGTATTCGCGAGGCCTCCGCTCGATTCGGCCTGGCCGTCGATCCCGACTCGGTCGTCGAGGACCTTCCTATCGGCATCCAGCAGCGCGTCGAGATCCTCAAAGCCCTGAACCACAACGCCGAACTGCTCATCCTCGACGAGCCCACCGCCGTTTTGACTCCCCAGGAGATCGACGCGCTCATGGAAATCATGCGCTCCCTCAAGGCTGCGGGCAAGTCCATCCTCTTCATCTCGCACAAGCTGCGCGAAGTACGCGAGATCTCCGACGTCATCACCGTGATCCGCCAGGGCCGGGTCGTGGGGACGGCCCAACCCACCGACTCCGAAGCGCAACTGGCGTCGCTCATGGTGGGCCGCGAGGTCATTTTGACAGTGGAGAAAGAGGTACGCACGCCGGGCAACACGGTCATGGAAATACGCGAGCTCGTCGTCCGCGACGACCGAGGCCTGCCGGTGGTCAATGGCGTGTCACTCGACGTCCGGGCGGGCGAGATCGTCGCTCTCGCCGGGATCCAGGGAAACGGACAGACCGAACTGGTTGAGGCGATCGCCGGCGTACGCCGCGTGGAGTCCGGAACCATCACCGTCGCAGGTCGCGACCTCACGAACGCCTCGCCTCGCGAGATACTCGACGCGGGCCTGAGTCACGTGCCCGAGGATCGCCAGCGCGACGGGCTGGTGCTGTCCATGTCCGTGGCCGACAACCTGGTACTCAACACGCCGCGACGTGAACCCTTCGCGAGTCACGGAACCCGACGTCTCAGCCAGGTTCGCGACAACGCGGTCGAGCGGATCAAGGACTTCGACATCCGCACGGAGTCGCCGTTCTCTCTGGTCAGCTCGCTATCGGGCGGCAATCAGCAGAAGGTGATCGTCGCGCGCGAGCTCTCGCGTCCGATCACGGTGCTGGTCGCGAGCCAGCCCACCCGGGGCCTGGACGTCGGCTCGATCGAGTACGTCCACCGCCAGATGGTGCGCGAACGTGACGAGGGTAACGCGGTCCTCGTGGTCTCGTCGGAGTTGGACGAGGTCCTGGCGTTGGGAGACCGCGTCGCGGTCATGCACCAGGGACAGATCACCGGCATCGTCGCGCCGACCACGAGCCGCGAGACGATTGGCTTGCTCATGACTGGCTCAACGGTCCTTGAGGGCGCTGGTGAGTAAGCGGACACAGTGGAGCGTTCGACGCGTCACCGGCAGTCCCATCCTCGTGACCGTCCTGGCGGTTGCTCTGGGCCTCGTCGTGGGCGCCTTCGTCATCATCCTGACCAATTCGCAGGTCCTGGACGCGTGGCGCGGCATCTTCCACTCGTGGGGAGCCCCCGGCCACGCGCTCAACCTGACCTTCAACCACGTGGGCGCCGCGTACCGCGACATGTTCACGGGCTCGGTCATCGACCCGCAGACCTTATGGCACGCGATCACCACCGGACAGGGCTGGCCGGCCGCCATGACGCCCATCTCCGAAACCTTGACCTACGCCACGCCCCTGGTCATTGCCAGCATCGGCGTGGGCATCTGCTTTCAGACCGGGATCTTCAACATCGGGGCCAACGGCCAAGCCATCGTCGGGGGAATCGCCGGCACCGCGGTGGGCGCATCCCTGCACCTGCCGACGGTTTTGCTCATCCCGCTCACCTTGGCCGGGGGTGTGGTTGGAGGAATGGTCGCCGGGGCCATTCCCGGTTTCCTCAAGGCGTACACCGGCGCGCACGAGGTGATCGTGACGATCATGCTCAATTACGTCATCGCCAACTTCCTGATCTTCTCGCTGCTCTCCACCCCCCTGCAACAGCCGGGACAACAGAACGACCTTTCGCGCACCCTGGAGCCCGGCGCCATCCTCTCGCCCATCTTTGGCGCGTCCACCGGTCTTCGGGTCAACTACGGGGTCTTCATTGCGGTCGGCGTCGTCATCTTCGCGTGGTGGTTCCTCGAGCGCTGGGGTTCGAATACCGCATCACCGGCGCCAATCCCCGCGCCGCGCTCGTTTCGGGGATCAAGCCGCGCCGTGTCATCATCGGCGTCTTCCTGATATCGGGTGGCCTCTCGGGCCTCGCGGGAATCACCCAGGTGGCCGGAACCACCCATTACATCGACGGGGGATTTCTCATCGGGAGTGCGGGCATCGGCTTCACCGCGATCACGGTGGCCCTGCTCGGCCGCAACCGTCCCATGGGCATTGTCTGGGGCTCACTGCTCTTCGCCGCGCTCGGCGTGGGAGGCCGCACGATGCAGGCGTCCACGGGCATCCCCCTCGACCTGGCCACGGTGATCCAGTCGGCCATCGTGCTCTTCGTCGCCACGCCGGTCCTCGTTAAGGAACTGTTCCGGCTACGTGCAGCGCCCACGAGTTCGGTGCAGCTGGCGACCCAGGGGTGGAGCTCGTGACGACGACACTCGCACCAATGAGCCACCGGGCGCGAAAGCCCTTGGGTCGCGACACCGCCATCGGAGGAATCATCGCGGTCGTCGGAATGTTCATGACGTGGGTCTTCGGGTTCGGCGCGGTCGGTCGAGCTCACTCGACGCTCACCTTCGACCCGGTGAACCTGTCGGGAACTGTTCCGTGGCACTTGGCCAACCTGACCGTGTCCTCTCGTTGGACCGACGTCGTCTTGGGCCTGCTCGTCGTCGCGCTGGGTGCCGAGATCCTCTGGCGACGACCGCGACGCTGGGTGACCGCAAGGTTGGGTCTCGTCGCCGTCTTCTTCTTCTTCGCGCTCCTCATCTGGGCTGGCCGCACTCACGGACCCTCCCAAATCAACTTCGTCAACGTGACGTCGATCCTCGTCGGAGCGGCGGCGGTCGCCATGGTCCTGATCTTCGGGTCCCTGTCGGGTGTCCTGTGCGAGCGCGCGGGCGTGGTCAACATCGCCATCGAGGGCCAGTTCATCGGGGGCGTGTTCTTCGGCGCGGTGATCCAGTCCGAGACGAACAACTGGTTTTACGCCGGCATCGGCGCCGCGGTGGTCGGCGCGCTGCTGGGGTCGATCCTGGCGTTCCTGGCTCTGCGCTACCAGTCGGACCAGATCATCGTGGGCGTCGTCATCGTGACCATGATGTCGGGCCTGTCGTCGTACCTGAACCTGCAGGTCCTCACGCCGTATCCGCAGTACAACGCGGGCAACCTGGCGCCCAACATCGCCATACCTCTGCTCGCCAAGATCCCCATCCTCGGCCCGGTGCTCTTCTACGAGTCGGGCTTCTTCTACGTGATGATCGTGCTGGTGGCCGTCATCAGCTTCGGGCTCTTCAAGACGCGCTGGGGTCTGCGGGTGCGCGCGGTCGGCGAGCACCCCGACGCCGCCGCCGCGGTGGGTATCAACGTCATCCGCACCCGCTACATCAACGTCATCATGGGCGGCGCGGTGGCCGGAATGGGCGGCGTCGCGCTGATCGCGTTTGCGGGGCAGTTCACGGTAGGGATCACCCAGGGCTACGGGTACATCGCCCTGGCGGGACTGATCTTCGGGCGCTGGCGTCCATCGGGCGCGGTCGTCGCCGCGACGATCTTCGGTCTCTCGGTCTACCTGGCCGACAACCTGCAGACGTTCCAGATCCCCGTGCCCACTGAAATCCTGGGTATGTTCCCCTACGTGATCACGATCGCCGTCGTGTCCGGACTCATCGGCCGGGTACGCGCCCCCGCCGCCGACGGTCTGCCCTACAAGCGCGACTAACCGCGCGCACCCACGCCCGCCACCACGAGCGCGGCGGCGGCCATCGCCGCCGCCAACGACTCCTCTGGTGAAACCTGGAGGAGCGACGAACCAAGGTAGGCGCCGGTGGCGGCGTCACCTGCGCCGGTGGTGTCCACCACCTGTGTCGCCGTGGCGGGTGTGCGCCACTCCTGCTCGCGGCGGCGGGCCACGGCCCCGTTGGCGCCACGGGTGACGACCACTTCGGCGAATCGCGCGCTCAGAAGTTCGAGAGCCTCGTCGAGCCCGGTCCGCTCCGCGAGGGTAGTCGCCTCCTCCTCGTTGGCGAAGAGAGTCGAGGCGTTCGCCACCGCGGCCAGAAACGTCGCCGACCCGACCGCGCGCAGCGGCGCGACCGAGCAGACGTCGACCGACGTCGAGGCTCCCTGACGCCGCGCCAGCTCTAGGGCGCCAGTGGCCACCGACCGGGTGTTCTCATCCAGGACCGTATAGCCCGACACGTGAAGGTGATCGAAAGGTTCGTCGAGCGCCGCGGTGACGTGCTCGGTCGTGAGGCGCGAGTTGACACCCCGGTCCGTCATCATGGCGCGTTGCCCATCGGGCGCGACGATCGCGACGACGACACCGGTAGGCCCATCGAACTCTTCGAGGCGTGCTCGCACCCCATCTCGAGACAAGTCCGCGAGGACAACCGCGGCGGCGCCGTCGCGCCCGACCGCACCGACGTACGTCACCGCCGCTCCGCTGCTCGCAAGGGCGGCCGCCACGTTGGCGCCTGAACCGCCGCGGCCGACGCTCGCCTGCGCGGGCGTGTCACTGGTCGGTGCGACGGGCGCTGTTGGACGGGTGACGACGTCCAACATCACATCGCCGACGACCACGACTCTGAGCGCGGTCACGACGAGACGAGCGCCGCGGCCACCTCGCCGGCCAGACGCGAATTCGCCACGACGAGATCGCGGTTGACACCCACACTGGCCCCACCGGTCAGACGCGCAAACTCCGCAAGGAGCACCGGCGTCACGTCCTTGCCCGAGACTCCCTGGCGCCGCGCGGCCTCAAACGCTCCGGCCAGAGCGTCTTCATGTAGCTGGGGGTCGAGTTGTCGCTCTAGGTCCACCGGGTTCGCGAGCAGCATCCCCGAACTGGCGAACTCGCGGTGCGCGCGAAAC